>Ga0209050_1000890_pt1 | contig 39735 bp, 26 predicted proteins | sample Araplavi_mTSA_r2_FD_184276 | JGI IMG/M metagenome (GOLD analysis project Ga0209050, IMG submission 184276) | Arabidopsis root microbial communities from North Carolina, USA - plate scrape MF_Cvi_mTSA_r2 (SPAdes) (version 2) | ecosystem: Host-associated > Plants > Roots > Endosphere | place: USA... | reverse complement strand
CCTGCACATAGGCATCGTCCGCGCGCACCGCGAACGGTGCCGAGCTGCCGCTGGTCTGGCCGACCGCGATCGTGATGCTCTGGCCGTTGGTCAGCGTCAGCACCAGGTCCTGGCCGCTCACCGCATGATCGAGCTCGGCGGTGTAGACGATGCTGCCGCCCTCGGACACCGAGCCGCTCGACGCCTTCAGCGTGACGGTCGTCGCATCGGCGTCGTCGGTGACGCTGGTGCTGGCCGTGCTGGCAGTGTTCAGTGCCTCGAAGTTGCCGCCGGCCGTGCCGGTGACGCCGACCACCACCGATTGCGAACCCTGCGCGTCGACATCGTCGGCGCGCAGCACGACGGCCGGGCTGCTGGCGCTGGACTGGCCGACCGGGATGGTGATCGTCTGGCCGTTGCTCAGCGTGATCACGAAGTCGGAGCCGGTGACGGCATGGTCGAGCGTGGCGGTGTAGCTGACGCCCGCGCCCTCGGCCACCGTGGCCGATGACGCCTTCAGCGTCACGGTCGTCAGGTCGCCGTCGTCGGTGACGCTGGTGCCGACCGTCGACGTGTGCGCCACGGCCTCGTAGTTGCCGCCGCTGGTCGAGCTGACGCCGACGTTCAGCGTCTGCGTGCCCTGGACATACGCGTCGTCGCCGCGCACCGCGAAGGGCGCGCTGTCGGCGCTGCTCTGGCCGACCGGGATCGTGATGGTCTGGCCGTTGCTCAGCGTGACGACGAAGTCCTGGCCGGACACCGGCTGGTTCACCGACGCGGTGTAGACGATGCTGCCGCCTTCGGCCACCGACGCCGTCGACGCGCTCAGCGTCACGGTGGTCGTGCTGGCGTTGTCGGTGACAGTGGTCGCCACCGTGCTGCCGGTGGCCAGGTTCTCGTAGTTGGCACCGCTGTGCGACACGATGCCGACGTTCAGCGGCTGGTCGCCCTGCGCATAGGCGTCGTCGGGGCGCACCGCGAACGGCGCGCTGTTGCCGCTGCTCTGGCCGACGGCGATGGTGATGCTCTGGCCGTTCGACAGCACCAGCACCAGCGGCGAGCCGGTCACCGGGTGGTCGACGCTGGCGGTGTAGACGATGCTGCCGCCTTCGGCGACGCTGGTCGTCGACGCCTTCAGCGTGACCGTCGTCGTGTCGGCGGTGTCGGCGATGGTCGTGACCGCCGACGTCGGGTCGATGTTCAGCAGGATGCCGCCGCCGCTCGTGCCCTGGATGGTGGCGCTGACGCTGGTCGGGTCGACATAGACGTCGTCGCCGGGCGCCACGGCCACCGTCGCGGTGCCGCTCAGCTGGCCGGCCGCGATCGTGATGACCGCGCCGTTCGACAGCGTCACGCTCAGGTCGCTCACCGGCGCCTGGGTCAGCGTCGCGGTGTAGACGATGTTGCCGCCGGCCTCGGTGAGGCCGGACGTGGCCGACAGGCTCAGCGTCGCGCTGTCGTTGTCGACGATGCCGGTGGTGACGCTGCCGTTGGCGGCGCTGACGACCAGGCTCTCGAAGCCGCCGCCGGTGGCCGAGGCCACGCTGATGGTGAAGTGCTCGCTGCCCTCGGCGACGGCGTCGTCCAGCGTCGGGATGCTGAAGTTCGCGCTGCTGCCGCCGGCGGGGATGGTGACGGTGGCGACGCCGGTGTAGTCGCTGCCGTCGGCGGCCGTGCCGCTGTAGCTCAGCGTCACGGTGACCGGGCCTTGCGCCGGGCTGGTCAGCGACAGCGTGTAGCTGGCGCTCGCGCCTTCGGTGACGCTGCCGTTGCCGGTGATGCTCAGCGTCGTCGTGTCGATCGAATCGGTGACCGTCGTCGTCGCGGCGGCGGCGCTCGGCGCCAACTGCTCGAAGTTGCCGCCGGCGGCGCTGGCGATGGTGGTCGAGACCGTGCCGCCGTTGAGGTAGACGTCATTGGCCGCGGTCGCGTGCGAGACCGAGCCGCTGAACTGGCCGGCGGCGATGGTGATGGTGTCGCCGTTCGACAGCGTCACCAGCACCGGTGCCTGCGCCACGGCGCCGAGCGTTGCGGTGTAGACGATGCTGCCGCCCTCGACCACCGACGGCGTGGCCGCCAGCACGACCGTCGTCGCGTCGACGCTGTCGGTCAGCGTGGTGCTGGCCGCCGTCGGGTCGACGCTGAGGTTCTCGAAGTTGCCGCCGCTCGCGTTCGCGATGGTCGCGCTGATGGTGCCGCCGCTCAGGTAGACGTCGTTGGCCGGTGCGGCGTGGGTGACGCTGCCGGTGGTGTCGCCGGCGGCGATGGTGATGACGTCGCCGTTCGACAGGTTGACGGTGAGCGGCGTCTGCGCCGCCTGCGTCAGCGTTGCGGTGTAGGTGATGCTGCCGCCTTCGGTCACGCTGCCGCTGGCCGACAGGCTCAGCGTGGTGGTGTCGGCGCTGTCGGTGATGCTGGTCGAGCGCGGCGTCGTGTCGACGTCCAGCTGCTCGAAATTGCCGCCGGTGGCGCCGGTGATCGAGGCCGAGACCGGCGCATGGCCGGCATAGGCGTCGTCGGCCGGGGCGGCGACGCTGACGGTGCCGGTGGTGGCACCGGCGGCGATGGTGATCGTCGCGCCGTTCGACAGCGTGACGCTGACCGGCGTCTGCGCGGCCGCGCCGAGCGTCGCGGTGTAGGTGATGCTGCCGCCTTCGACGGCGCTGGCCGGCGCCGACAGCGTCAGCGTGGTGGCATCGATGCTGTCGCCGATGGCGGTCTGCGCCGGCGTTGCGTCGATCGCCAGGTTCTCGAACTTGCCGCCGATCGCGCCGGTGATGGTGGCGCTGACGGTGCCGGCGTCGGTGTAGATGTCGTCGGCCGGTGCCGGGTGGCTCACCGAGCCGCTTTGCGCGCCGGCGAGGATGGTGATGGTGGCGCCGTTCGACAGCGTCACGGTCACGTCGGCCTGCGCCACCGCGGTGAGTTGCGCGGTGTAGGTGATGTTGCCGCCCTCGACCGCGCTGGCCGATGCGAGCAGCCGGACGGTGGTGGTGTCGACGCTGTCGGCGACGTGGGTCTGCGCTGCGGTCGGGTCGACGGCCAGCTGCTCGAAGTTGCCGCCGCTGGCGTTGGCGATGGACACCGACACCGTGCTGCTGCCGGTGTACACGTCGTTCGCGGGCGCGGCATGGCTCACGCTGCCGGTGGTGGCACCGGCGGCGATGGTGATCACGTCGCCGTTGGACAGGTTGACGGTGACGGGGGTCTGGGCCGCGGCGGTCAGCGTCGCGGTGTAGGTGATGCTGCCGCCTTCGGTCGCGTTGGGCGTGGCTGCGAGCGACACGGTGGTCGTGTCGATGCTGTCGTTGACGGCGGTGACGGCCGGCGTCGCGTCGACGGTGATCGGGATGCCGCCGCCGGAGGTGCCCTGGATGCTGGCGCTGACGCTGCCCGGGTCGACGTAGACGTCGTCGCTGGCCGGCAGCGCAACGCTGGTGCTGCCGCTCAGGTGGCCGGCCTGCACGGTGATGACCGCGCCGTTGCTCAGCGTCACGCTCAGGTCGGTGGTGGGGGCCTGGCTCAGCGTCGCGGTGTAGACGATGCTGCCGCCGGCCTCCGTCAGCGCCGACGTGGCGGACAGGCTCAGCGTCGCGGTGTCGGCGTCGACGATGCCGGTGGTCACGCTGCCGCTGCCGGCGCTGATCGCCAGGTTCTCGAAATTGCCGCCGGTGGCGCCGGCGATGCTGACGGTGAACTGCTCCGGCCCTTCGGCCGTGCCGTCGGCCAGCGCGGCGACGCTGAAGGTCGCGCTGCTGCTGCCGGCCGGGATCGTCACCGTGGTGACGCCGGTGAAGTCGCTGCCGTCGGCGGCAGTGCCGCCGTAGCTCAGCGTCACGGTGACGGCGGTCTGCGCCGGGCTGGTCAGCGACAGCGTGTAGCTCGCGCCCGCGCCCTCGTTGACGGTGGTGCTGCCGGTGATGCTGACGGTGGTGGTGGCTATCGAATCGGCGACGCTGGTCGTGGCCGGTGCCGGGTTCAGCGCCAGGTTCTCGAACTGCCCGCCGCTGGCACTGCTGATCGTCGTGGAGACGGTGTGGGCGTTGGTGTAGACGTCGTCGGCGGCGGTGGCATGCGCGACCGTGCCGCTGCTGGCACCGGCGGCGATCGTGATCACGTCGCCATTCGACAGCGTCACGGTGACCGGCGTCAGCGCCGGTGCGCCGAGGCTGGCGGTGTAGACGATGCTGCCACCCTCGACCACCGACGGCGAGGCCGTCAGCGTGACGGTGGTGGTGTCGACCGTGTCGGTCACGGCGGTGGCGGCTGCGGCCGGGTTGACCGTCAACTGCTCGAAGCCGCCGCCGGTGGCGCCGTTGATCGTCGCCGAGACGCTGCCAGCGTCGGCATAGACGCTGTCGGCCGGCGCCGCGTGCGCGACCGAGCCGCTGCTGGTGCCGGCGGCGATGGTGATGGTGGCGCCGTTCGACAGCGTGACCGTCACGTCGGTGGCGGCCGGTGCACCGAGCGTGGCGGTGTAGACGATGCTGCCGCCTTCGGCCACTGACGGCGTGGCGCTCAGCGAGACGGTGGTGGCGTCGGCGTCGTCGGTGACCGAGGTCGCCGGGCTGCCGACCGGCGTCAGCGACTCGTAGCCGCCGCCGCTGCTGGCAGCGATGGTGGCCGTGACGGTCTGCGGGCCTTGGGCCAGCACGTCGTCGGCGCGCACCGCGAAAGGCGCGCTGCTGGCGCTGCTCTGGCCGACCGGGATGGTGATGGTCTGGCCGTTGTCCAGCGTCAGCACCAGCGGCGTGCCGCTGACCGGGCTGCTGACGGTGGCGGTGTAGACGATGCTGCCGCCCTCGGTGACGCTGCCGGCCGACGCACTCAGCACCACGGTGCTGTTGCTGCCGTTGTCGGTGACGCTGGTGCTGACCGGGGCCGCAGGCGCGAGGCCTTCGAAGTTGCCGCCGCTGGTGGACGCGACGCCCACCGTCAGCGTCTGCGTGCCTTGCGCATAGGCGTCGTCGCCGCGCACCACGAAGGGCGCGCTGCTGGCGCTGCTCTGGCCGACCGGGATCGTGATGGTCTGGCCGTTGTCCAGCGTGATGACCAGCGGCGAGCCGGTCACCGGGTTGTTCAGCGTCGCGGTGTAGACGATGCTGCCGCCTTCGGCCAGCGTGGTGGCCGACGGGCTCAGCGTGAGGCTGGTGGCATCGGCGTCGTCGACCACCGTGCTGCTGGTGCTGGCGTTCGGGTCGAGCGACGCGAAGTCGCCGCCGCTCGCCTGGGTGACGCTGACGGCGACCGTCTGCGGGCCCTGCACGTAGGCGTCGTCGGCGCGCACCGGCACCGGGGCGCTGCTGCCGCTCGCCTGGCCGACCGGGATGGTGATGGTGCTGCCGTTGCTCAGCGTGATCACCAGCGGGCTGCCGGCGACCGGGTTGTTCAGCGTCGCGGTGTAGCTGAGGCTGCCGCCTTCGGTCACCGTGGCCGCCGACGCGGTCAGGGTGATGCTGGTGCCTTCGGGCGTCACGGTGACCGGCACCGTGACCGGTGCCGAGGTGCCGCCTTCGTTGTCGGTGACGGTGAAGCCGATGTCGGTCGAGCCGTGGTAGTTCGGGTCCGGGCGGAACACCAGGTTGGCCGCGTCTGCCGCCGATATCGGCGTGCCGGCGCTGACCGGGGTCGTGCCGTCGGGCAGGTACAACGTGCCGTGCTGCGGCAGCGTGGTGACGGTGACGCTGGTCACGCTGCCGTCGACGTCGCTGCCGCCCAGGTGGACGGCGATGGTCGTGTCTTCGAGGCCCGAACCGGCCGGGACGCTGGTGGCGACCGGCAGGTCGTTGACCGGCGTGACCGAGATCGCGACGCTGGCCGGCGCCGAGACGGCGCCGCTGTCGTCGGTGACGGTGAAGCTGACCCCGGCATTGCCGTTGAAATCGGCGGCGGGCTTGAACAGCAGCCCGGCGGCATCGGCGGCGCTCAGCGTCTGGCCGGCGCTGACGACGGTGACGCCGTCGGCCAGCAGCAGGCTGGCACCGGCCGGGATGGAGACGATCGTGACCGAGACCACGTTGCCGTCGGCATCGCTGCCACGCAGCGGCAGCGGCAGCGTGCTGTCTTCGAGGCCGCTGGCGCTGCCGGCGGTGGCCACCGGGGCGGTGTTCTGCGGGGCCGGCGGCGGGCCGGCCGGGGTCGGGGCGGGCGCCTGGGCCGGGGTGGCGGCAGCGCCGTCGCCGGTCGGCGTGGTGGCCACGATCGGGGTGCTCGTGGGTGCCGGCGCGGCGGTGTCGGCGAGGCCCGGCGAGGCCGGCGTGATGTCTTCGGCGATGCGGTCGACGCGCAGGCCCGGGGTCAGGCCGCCGCCACCGCCGCCGGTCAGGCCGGCCGCCGGGGCGGTTTGCGAATCGGGCTGGTTCAACTCGGCGATCACCCGATCGATGTCGGTGTCGGCCGGCGCGGGAACCTTCGGTGCCGCGGCCATCGTCGGCGCGTCGAGGTCTTCGAGCCGCACGATGCCGTCCTGCGTCGTCAGCACCACATCGCCCTTGTTCACCACGTCGCCGATCTGCAGCGCACGGACGTGGCCGTCGGGCGTGCGGATCAGGGCTGCACCCCACAGTGCGGACACCTTGCCGTGTTGGGTTTGAACGATGGTGGGCATGGGATTTCCTCGGACGCAAAACTGGCCAGAACTTACCAGTCAGGATATCCAGAAACCCAGCGCTTATGTACGAACCTACCGCGGTGGTTCGTGACCTGAGTCACCGAAACCGGCCCTTCGTGAGGCAATAAGCGAGATCGGTTTGGACCGGCTCAAAGGGTTTCGGGCGTGTTCGAAACTCCCGGCTGGTCGGGTTTTCGACCCGCCGGAAAGGAACTTGAGACATGAATGTCCGGGCGTTTGTTACGCAAGACCGGCGCCGGTGGATGCACTCCCGGCCTGAACCGGAGGCAGCCGCCTAGCGTTCGCGCAGCGCGTTCGCCTTGATCTTCAGCACCGGCTTCAGCACGTAGGCGAGCACGGTCTTCTGGCCGGTCAGCACGTTCACCTCGGCCGTCATGCCGGGGATGATGGGCATCTTCTCGCTGAAGTTGGAGCGCGTGGTGCGCACCCGCACCAGGTAGAACGCGTTGCCGCGCTCGTCGGTGATGGTGTCGGGGCTGATGTTCTCGACCTGCGCGTCCAGGCCGCCGTAGATCGAGAAATCGTAGGCGGTGAACTTGACGGTGGCCGCCTGGCCGGGGCGGATGAACGCGATGTCCTTCGGCGCCATGCGCGCTTCGAGCACCAGCTGGTCGTCCAGCGGCACGATCTCGACGATGTCCTTGCCCGGCTGCACGACGCCGCCGACGGTGTTGGCCAGCAGCCGCTGCACCCGGCCGCGCACCGGCGATTTCACCTGCGACTTGGTCACCTTGTCGGTCAGCGCCACCGCGCCTTCGTTCAGCGCATTCAGCTTGCCGGCCACCTCGGCCAGTTCCTTGCGCGCCTCGTTGCGAAAGCCGATCTCGGTTTCCTGGCTCTTGCGCTCGGCTTCGCCGATGGCCGCCTGCACCCGCGCGATCTGCGCCGACGACTGCTCCGATTCGCCGCGCGAGCGCGCCACTTCGCGCTCCAGCCGCAGGATGTCGACCTCCGACACCGCGCCGCTGGCCAGCAGCGGCCGGGTCTTGTTGAGTTCCTGCTGGCCGAGTTCGAGCCCGCGGTCGGCCGAGGCCTTGCGGGCGCGCATCTCGGTCAGCTCCTGCTGGCGCTGCTGCAACTGCTGGCGGTTGATCGACAGCAGCGTCTCCAGTTCGGCGCGCTTGGCTTCATACAGCTGCCGCTCGCCGAGCAGGATGCGCTGCTCGTCCGGGTCGGTCGAGGTGGGCGGCGTGAACACCGAGCCGTCGGCCAGCGCCTGCAGCCGCGCCTGGCGGGCCTTCAGCGCCAGCCCGGTGGCGTTGCTCTCGCGCACGCCCGAGGTGGCACGCGTCTCGTCGATCTTCAGCAGCAGCTGGCCGGCCTCGACCACCTCGCCCTCGCGCACCAGGATCTCCGACACCACGCCGCCGTCGAGCGACTGCACCACCTGCAGCTGGCGCGACGGGATCACCTTGCCGTCGCCCTTGGTCACTTCGTCGACATGGGCGAGCGCGGCCCAGCCGACCAGCAGCACGACGATCAGCAGCGCCGCCCGCACGATCGATTGGGCATGGTGGGTGCCGCTGCGCGACATCACCTGGTCGGCCTCGGCCTCGAAGCTGCGGAAGCCCGCTTCCGTGGCGTTGTCGGGCGTGACCACCGGGCCCAGCAGGCGGCGGGTGATCGGGTCGAGCAGCCGGCGAAGGCGTTCGAGCACCCACATCACGCCCAGGCCGATCTTGATCAGCACGCGGTTCAACCCGCCTTCATGGCGACGGGGCGGTGTGGAACTCATGAGAGGTTGACCAAACGGGGGACGGCCGAGCACGGCTTCGATACCTCAGCCCGAACAGACTGTGGGTTGCGCGCCAGTGCAAGCGCAGCGAAGCACCCATCAAGCAACGCCCCGGGATCCGGCTTCGCCAGGCCCAGGGGTGGCGCCCCTTGGGGGCCGAGCCCGGACATGAACAGTCCTGAGGACTGTTCATGCCTGGCGAGGGGCTGGGCCTCTGGCCCAGTGCGGCCTGCAAGGCAGGAGCGAAGCGACTGGGGGGCCGTCATCACGCCGCCCTCGCGATGCGGCCGCTCTGCAGCGCTTCCATGATGCGGTCGCGCGGGCCGTCGGCGACGATCTTGCCGCCGTCGATCACGATCACGCGCGTCACCATCGCGAGCAGCGAGGTGCGGTGCGTCACCAGCACCACCGTCTTGTTCTGCGCGAAGTTGCCGATGTTGTGCGTGATCTGCGCCTCGGTCGAGAAATCCATCGCGCTGGTCGGTTCGTCGAGCAGCAGGATCGGCGCGTTGTGCAGCACCGCGCGCGCCAGGCCGATGCCTTGGCGCTGCCCGCCGGACAGCGATTCGCCGCGCTCGCCGACCGTCATGTCGAAGCCGCGCGGGTGGCGGTCGATGAAGCCGCTCATGCCGGCCAGCTCGGCCGCCGCGACGATCGCCGAATCGTCGGCATACGGCAGCCCGAAGGTGATGTTGTCGCGCAGGCTGCCGTAGAACAGCGTCACGTCCTGCGACACGTAGCCCAGGTTGCGGCGCACGTCGGCCGGGTCGAGCTGGCGCAGGTCGATGCCGTCGAGCAGCACCGCGCCGTCGTTCGGCTGGTACAGCCCCATGATCAGCCGCTCGATCGTCGACTTGCCCGAGCCCACCCGCCCGATCAGCGCGACCCGCTCGCCGGCCTGGATCTTGAAGCTGATGCCGTCCAGCGCGGCATCCTGCCGGCCGGGGTAGTTGAACTTGACGTTGCGGAACTCGATGTCGCCACGCAGTTGCGCGCGCTGCACGAAGTTCTCGCCCGGCGGCCGCTCGACCGGCCGTTCCATGATCTTGTCGAGCGACTCCATCGCGGTGCGCGCCCCCTGGTACTGCATCAGCAACCCGACGATCTGCCCGGCCGGCTGCAGCGCGCGCGACGCGAGCATCGACGACGCCACCAGCGCGCCCATCGTCAGCTCGCGCTGGCTGATCAGGTACACGCCGATGATCACGATCGCGACGGTGACGCCCTGCGACAGCCAGTTGGTGCCGTAGTTGGCGGTCGACGACAGCGCCCGCATGCGCACGTTGGTGACCGCGAGGAAGGCGTTGGCGCGCTCCCACTTGGCCTGCACGACGCTTTCGGCGCCGAGCGACTTGATGGTCTCGATGCCGGTCAGGCTCTCGATCAGCGTCGCGTTGCGCTGCGCCGAGGCCTGGTAGGTGGTTTGCGACAGCTCGTGCAGCCGGTGCTGCAGCACGTAGCCGATCACCAGGATCAGCGTGAAGGCCGCGACCACCGGCACCGCGAGCCACGGCGAGATCCACGCCAGCACCACGACGAACAGCAGCGCGAACGGCAGGTCGATCAGCGCGGTGACGGTGCCCGACGCGATGAAGTCGCGCACCTGCTCGAAGCCGCGCAGGTTCGAGGCGAACGAGCCGACCGATTCGGGCCGGTTCTCGAGCCGCATGCCGAGCACCTTCTCCATCAGCGTGGCGGAGATCTGCACGTCGATGCGCGCGCTGGCCTCGTCGACGAAGTGGCTGCGCAGCAGCCGCATGAACAGGTCGCCGCACATGATCAGCACGACGCCGACGGACAGCGCCCACAGCGTCTCGACCGCGTTGTTCGGCACCACCCGGTCGTAGACGTTCATCGAGAACAGCGGGAACACCAGCGCGAACACGTTGACCAGCAGCGCCGCCCACAGCACGTCGCGGTAGACGATGCGCTGCTCGAGCACCGCGCCCCAGAACCAGTGGCGCTGGCGCACCTTGCGCACCTCGGGCGTGCGGGCATCGAAGCGGAAATGCGGCCGCACGAACAGCACCACGCCGGTGTAGCGGCGCGCCAGTTCGTCGACCGGCAGCACGATCGAGCCCTGGCCGGTCTCGGGCAGCAGCACGCGGGCCACCTTGCCGGCCTTGCCGCCGTTTTCGATGCGCAGCAGCACGCAGGCCTGGTTGTCCTTCAGGATCAGGATGGCCGGCAGCGCGGCGGCGTCGATGCGCGGCAGCGCCAGGCGCTGCAGCTTGGTCGCCATGCCGGCACGCGCCGCGGCCCGTTCGGTCAGCTCGATGGTCAGCCGGCCCTTGCCGCTGGCACCGAGCGGCAGCCCGGCCGACAGCGAGGCGCGCGACGCCGCCTGGCCGTTCAGCCGGCAGATCTCGACCAGGCAGTCGAGCAGCGGATCGGGATGGATCAGGTCCTCGCGCAAGCGAAGCGCTGCGGCCTCCGTCGGTTTGTCGGAGGGGATGTTGGCGGCAGCGGAGGGCAGGGGGCGAGGGTCGGTCATCGATGTCGCGGTTACTGCTGGATTCGAACGGCGACGCGGCTCGCCGTCAATCGATATCGGCCATATGAAAGCCGAATTGACCCCGGCGTCGATCGTCGAAGAACCTCCTCAGGGTTTCCCGCACCGTGGGGAACGCGAGCTCGTCCCACGGCACGTCTTCTTCGCGGAACAGGCGCGCCTCGATCGTCTCGGGACCGGGCGCGAAATCGGTGTCGAGCAGGCGGGCGCGGTAGAAGAAGTGGACCTGCCCGACGCGCACCACGTTCAGCAGCGTGAACAGCGCCTGCATCTCGATGCGCGCGCCGGCTTCTTCGTCGGTTTCGCGCAGCGCGCCGGCGGCGGTGGTCTCGCCGAGCTCCATGAAGCCGGCCGGCAACGTCCAGAAGCCGTGGCGCGGCTCGATGTTGCGGCGGCACAGCAGCACCCGGTCCTGCCACACCGGCAGCGTGCCGACGACGTTCAGCGGGTTCTCGTAGTGGATCGCACCGCAGGCACCGCAGGTGGCGCGCTCGCGGTTGTCGTCCGGCGGCACGGCGTAGCTGACGGCCGAGCCGCAGGTCTTGCAATGCTTGAAGCTTCGCGCTTGGAACATTCACGGAGTTTAGCCGTGAGGTTTCAGGCCTCATGGCATCATCCCGGCATCCCCTACTGACTCTCTGCGGAGTGCTTTTCATGAGCCACGTCGTGCCGGTCCCGGCCACCCCTTCCGTGCCCGTCGTCGGCGCGCAACCCGGCGACACCTTTCCGGTGCACCGCATCTACTGCGTCGGCCGCAACTACGTCGACCATGCGATCGAGATGGGCCACAGCGGCCGCGAGGCGCCGTTCTTCTTCATGAAGCCCGCCGACGCGGTGCTGCCGGTGGCCGAGGGCGCGCTGGGGCAGATGCATTACCCAAGCGTCACGAAGGACCTGCACCATGAGGTCGAGCTGGTGGTGGCGATCGGCAAGGGCGGGCGCAACATCCCGGCCGCTTCGGCGCTCGACCATGTGTACGGCTACGCGGTCGGGCTCGACATGACGCGCCGCGACCTGCAGGGCGAGGCCAAGAAGCAGGGCCGCCCGTGGTGCAGCGGCAAGGGCTTCGACGAATCGGCGCCGATCGGCCCGGTGCGGCCGGCCGCGCAATGCAAGGTGGGCGCCGCGACGCGCATCGAGCTGAAGGTCAACGACAGCGTGCGCCAGCACAGCGTGATCGGCAAGCTGATCTGGAGCATCCCCGAGATCATCGAGCAGCTGTCCGCGCTGTGGGAACTGGCGCCGGGCGACCTGATCTTCACCGGCACGCCCGAGGGCGTGGCCGCGGTCGTCGCCGGCGACACGCTGAGCGCGCAGGTCGACGGCGTCGGCAGCCTGCAGGTCCGGCTGGTCGCGCGCTGATGGTGGTCCGTTGAAAGGCACCCGAGGCATGCAGCTCTACAGCTATTTCCGGTCGTCGGCCTCGTTCCGCGTGCGCGTCGCGCTCGCGCTGAAGGGGCTCGATTACGACTACGTGCCGGTGCACCTGGTCAAGAACGAGCAGACGCAACCGGACTTCGCCGCGCTGTCGCCCGGGCGGCTGGTGCCGGTGCTGAAGGACGACGGCGCGCTGCTGTCGCAGTCGCTCGCGATCATCGAGTACCTCGACGAAACCCATCCGCAGCCGCCGCTGTTGCCCGCCGACCCGCTCGGCCGGGCGCGGGTGCGCGCGCTCGCGATGGACGTCGCCTGCGAGATCCACCCGCTGAACAACCTGCGCGTGCTGCGCTACCTGCTGCACGACCTGGGCGTCAGCGAGGACGACAAGAACCGCTGGTACCGCCACTGGTGCGAGACCGGCCTCGAGACGGTGGAGCGCCAGCTCGCGAGCCAGCCCGAGACCGGCCGCTTCTGCCACGGCGACAAGCCGACGCTGGCCGACATCACGCTGGTGCCGCAGATCTTCAACGCGCAGCGCCTGAACTGCCGGCTCGACCACGTGCCGACGGTGATGCGGGTGTTCGACGAATGCATGCGGCTCGACGCGTTCAGCGGCGCGCAGCCATCGGCCTGCCCGGACGCGGCTTGAAAGGCGCCGCCGTGAACACCACGCCGTTGCAGGACGCGCTGCACCCCGACTGGGCGCTGGACCACGTCGGCGCGCTGATGAGCACCCGCCGCGGCGGGCTCAGCGCGCCGCCGTGGGCCAGCCTGAACCTCGGCATCGCGGTCGGCGACGACCCGGAGGCGGTGGCCGCGAACCGCGCGCGTTTCGCGGCGGCCACCGGCGCGGCTCCGGTGTTCATGAAGCAGGTGCACGGCACTCGGGTGCTGCGGCTGGTGCGGGGCTCGGCGAACGCGCCGCTCGAAGAGGCCGATGCCGCGATCACCACCGAGCGCGGCGTGGCCTGCACGGTGCAGGTGGCCGACTGCCTGCCGGTGCTGCTGGCGACCACCGGCGCGCCGGCCATGCAGGCGGTGGGCGCGGCGCATGCCGGCTGGCGCGGCCTGGCTGGCGGCGTGCTCGACCACACCGTGGCGGCGCTGTGCGATGCGGCGGGCTGCGAACCCGATGCGCTGGTGGCCTGGCTCGGGCCGTGCATCGGCCCGGAGCGCTTCGAGGTCGGGCCCGACGTGGTGCAGGCCTTCGGCGACGACCCGCAGCAGGCCGACCCCGCGCTGTTCCGCAGCCACACGGCCGGCAAGTGGATGGCCAACCTGCCCGGACTCGCGCGCCGCCGGCTGGCGGCCCTGGGCGTGACGCAGGTCAATGGCGGCGCCTGGTGCACCGTCGATGATGCGTCACGGTTCTTTTCGTTCCGGCGCGACCGCATCACCGGCCGGATGGCCGCTGCCGTCTGGCTGCGCTGAAGGCTCCGCGGTGGCCGGGGCCAGCCCGGCCGCCTCGGCCTGCCGTTGCGCGCGCCGGCGCGACGGCGTGCCCAGCAGGTACAGCACGATGGACAACGGCAGCACGCCATACAGCAGCAGCGTGAAGACCGCGCCCAGCAAGGTGCCTTGCGAGCTGGTCGCCTCGGCGATGCTCATCATGACAACCACGTACATCCAGGCAATCGCGACGAGGTACATTTTTGAGGCCGCCCGGCGGCTGGTGGCGAAACACCGAGTTTGACCCGAAACCGAACCGTCGAACGACACCACGGAGGCCCGCACGAGGCCGGCAAGGAGACCTGTGAAGAAACCAGCAGCGGTGGCCGATCCGGTCGCCAACGGGCATGCGGATGCCTTCGGCGCGACGATCGGCGAAGTCTTCAAGTCGATGAGCGGGTTGAGCCTGCCGATGCCGCAACTGAGCGCGCTGCAGGCCGACTACATGGCGCAGGCGAGTGCGCTGTGGAACCAGAGCGTCGCCGCCGCGCCGTCGAACGGCGCGGCACACCAACCCGAGCCGCTCGGCGATCGCCGCTTCAGCAGCCCGGCCTGGGCCGACAACCCGATGGCGTCGTTCACCGCGCGCATGTACCTGCTGAACGCCCGCACGCTGACGGCGCTGGCCGACAGCGTGCAGGGCGACGAGAAAACGCGCGAGCGCATCCGCTTCGCGGTGCAGCAGTACGTGGCCGCGGCCTCGCCCAGCAACTACCTGCCGCTGAACCCCGAGGCGCTGCAGCTCGCGCTGAAGACGCAGGGCGAGAGCATCCTGCACGGCGTGCAGCACCTGGTGCAGGACCTGCAGCAGGGCCATGTCTCGCAGACCGACGAGAGCGTGTTCGAGGTCGGCCGCAATGTCGCGACCACCGAGGGCAGCGTGGTGTTCGAGAACGAGCTCTTTCAGTTGCTCGAGTACAAGCCGCTGACGAAGGCGGTGTTCGAGCGGCCGCTGCTGATGGTGCCGCCGTGCATCAACAAGTACTACATCCTCGACCTGCAGCCCGAGAACTCGCTGATCCGCCATGCGGTCGCGCAGGGCCACCGGGTGTTCGTCGTCAGCTGGCGCAATGCCGATGCGAGCCTGTCGCACCTCGGCTGGGACGACTACATCGAAGACGCCGCGATCCGCGCGATCGAGGTGGTGCAGGACATCACCGGGGTAGAGACGCTGAACACGCTCGGCTTCTGCGTCGGCGGCACCATCCTCGCCACCGCGCTGGCGGTGCTGGCCGCGCGCGGCAGCAAGCCGGCGGCGAGCATCACGCTGCTCACCACCTTCCTCGATTTCAGCAACACCGGCGTGCTCGACCTGTTCGTCGACGAGGCGATGGTGCAGCTGCGCGAGATGACGCTCGGCCCGGGCAGCCCGAACGGCGGCGGGCTGCTGAAGGGGCAGGAGCTCGCCTCCACCTTCAGCGCGCTGCGCCCGAACGACCTGCTGTGGAACTACGTCGTCGGCAACTACCTGAAGGGCGAGACGCCGCCGCCGTTCGACCTGCTGTACTGGAACAGCGACAGCACCAACCTGCCGGGGCCGATGTACTGCTGGTACCTGCGCAACACCTACCTCGAGAACAACCTGGTGAAACCGGGCCGCCTGACAGTGTGCGGCGAGAAGCTCGACCTGAGCCGGGTCGACGCGCCGACCTACGTCTATGGCTCGCGCGAGGACCATATCGTGCCGTGGGACGCGGCCTGGCGGAACACCCAGGTGCTGAAGAAGGCGAAGACGCGCTTCGTGCTCGGCGCGTCCGGCCACATCGCGGGCGTCATCAACCCGCCGGCCAAGAAGAAGCGCAGCCACTGGATCGGCCCCGCCCAGGCGTCGCAACCCGCCAGCGCCGACGCCTGGCTCGCAACCGCGAAGGAGCACCCCGGCAGCTGGTGGACCGACTGGGACGCCTGGCTGGCGGGCCATGCCGGCCCGCAAGTGCCGGCCCCGAAAAACCCTGGCAGCCGCAGGCACAAACCGATCGAGCCGGCGCCCGGCCGCTACGTGAAGCAAAAGGCCTGACGTCGAACGCCGCCCGCGCTTGACCCCGGCCCCGCACGGCACCACATTCCGACCAACGTCCGTCAACTGGAGACTTTCATGTCCGACATCGTCATCGTCGCCGCCACCCGCACCGCCGTCGGCAAGTTCGGTGGCTCCCTCGCCAAGACGCCGGCCCCCGAACTCGGCGCGGCCGTCATCGCCGAACTGCTGAAGCGCGCGAAGCTCAGCGGCGACCAGGTCAACGAGGTCATCCTCGGTCAGGTGCTCACCGCCGGCTCGGGCCAGAACCCGGCGCGCCAGGCCGTCATCAAGGCCGGGCTGCCGCAGGCGGTGCCGGCGCTGACCATCAACGCGGTCTGCGGCTCCGGGCTGAAGGCGGTGATGCTGGCGGCGCAGGCCATCCGCGACGGCGATTCCGAGATCGTGATCGCCGGCGGCCAGGAGAGCATGAGCCTCGCACCGCACGTGCTGCCGAACTCGCGCGAAGGCCAGCGCATGGGCGACTGGAAACTGGTCGACTCGATGATCACCGACGGCCTGTGGGATGTGTACAACCAGTACCACATGGGCATCACCGCCGAGAACGTCGCGAAGAAGTTCGGCGTCAGCCGCGAGGCGCAGGACGCGCTGGCGCTGGCCTCGCAGCAGAAGGCCGCCGCCGCGCAGGATGCTGGGCGTTTCAAGGACGAGATCGTGCCGTTCAGCATCGTGCAGAAGAAGGGCGACCCGATCGTCTTCGCGGCCGACGAGTTCATCAACCGCAAGACCAACGCCGAAGCGCTGGCGGGCCTGCGCCCGGCCTTCGACAAGGCCGGCGGCGTGACGGCCGGCAATGCCTCGGGCCTGAACGACGGCGCGGCCGGCGTGGTCGTGATGAGCGCGAAGAAGGCCGACCAGCTCGGCCTGACGCCGCTCGCGCGCATCAAGAGCTATGCGACGGTGGCGCTCGACCCGGCGCTGATGGGGATCGGGCCGGTGCCGGCCTCGCAGAAGGCGTTGCAGCGCGCCGGCTGGAAGCCGGGAGAGCTCGACCTGCTCGAGATCAACGAAGCCTTCGCGGCCCAGGCCTGCGCGGTCAACACCGAGATGGGCTGGGATGTCAGCAAGGTGAACGTCAACGGCGGCGCGATCGCGATCGGGCACCCGATCGGTGCATCCGGCTGCCGCATCCTGGTGACCCTGCTGCACGAGATGCAGCGCCGCAACGCGAAGAAGGGCATCGCCAGCCTGTGCATCGGCGGTGGCATGGGTGTTGCCTTGACGGTCGAGCGCTGAGCGCCACGCCGAGCGTGAACATTAAGCCAGGGTGAGCCCAGGGCGAACCCCGGTTGACGCGGCACCCCGGCGCGACGACGCTCAGGTGTCTGCATACCATTTCAGGAGAGAAAAGAATGACTCAGAAGATCGCCTACGTCACCGGCGGCATGGGCGGCATCGGCACCACGATGTGCCAGCGCCTGCACAAGGACGGCTTCCTCGTCGTCGCAGGCTGCGGCCCGAGCCGCGACTACACGAAATGGCTGACCGAGCAGAAGGCGCTGGGCTTCACCTTCCATGCGTCGGTCGGCAATGTCGGCGACTGGGATTCCACCGTGTCGGCCTTCCAGAAGACCAAGGCCGAGTTCGGCCCGATCGACGTGCTGGTCAACAACGCCGGCATCACGCGTGACGGCATGTTCCGCAAGATGAGCCGCGCCGACTGGGATGCGGTGATCGAGACCAACCTGACCAGCCTGTTCAACGTCACCAAGCAGGTGATCGACGACATGCTCGAAAAAGGCTGGGGCCGCATCATCAACATCAGCTCGGTCAACGGCGAGAAGGGCCAGTTCGGCCAGACCAACTACTCCGCGGCGAAGGCCGGCATGCACGGCTTCACGATGGCGCTGGCGCAGGAAGTGGCCAGCAAGGGCGTGACGGTCAACACCGTGTCGCCGGGCTACATCGCGACCGACATGGTCAAGTCGATCCGCCAGGACGTGCTCGACAAGATCGTCGCCGGCATCCCGGTCAAGCGCCTGGGCACGCCGGACGACATCGCGTCCATCGTGTCGTGGGTGGCCTCCGACGAATCCGGCTTCGCGACCGGCGCCGACTTCTCGGTCAACGGCGGGCTGCACATGGGCTGACGCTCGCGCGCTCCACCGTTCGCCGTTCCCCGCAGCCCCGGTTGCCAGCACGCTGGCGGCCGGGGCTGTTTTCATGGTGCCTGCAACGATGTTCGCGGGGTACACCTGCACCTTCTTGCACCACGCTGAGCCAGCTCGCCCCCGGGCCATCGATTTACCAGATGGCGCTATCGACAGAGGATATGGCCCGCCCCGCGAAAGCTCACTAGCATTCGCACCCATTCGCCACGCGCCGCCGGATTCACCCATCCGCAGGCGGCGGGGAACCCGGCCCATCGGCCTGCACGATTTCCCCGCAATTGAGACGCAAGCTGGCGCCCCGCCGCGTTCGTCTCGCCGGTGCCGTCCCGTCGCTGTTGTTCCCTTGCTGTCCCCCGTCCCGTCAGCGTGCAGAGCCCCCGCATGGAGCACTCCCAGCCCCCCGCCCACTCCCTCCCCGAGCCCGTGCTCGATCCGTCCGACGTCAGCCGGTCGGGTTCTCGCCGGCTCGAGCTGACGGCGCGCCGCCAGTCCGGATCGCAGGCCGTCGTCCAGGCGCTGGTCGACCGCGACGTGACGATGTTCTTCCTGTGCAGCGGCGGGGCCTTGATCGCTCCGCTGTGCGAGGCGCTCGGTGCGCGCGCCGGCGTGCGCGTCGTGCGCCTGTCGCAGGAGCGGGCCGCCGTGCACGCCGCCGAGGGTTACGCGAAGGCAACCGGGCAGATGGCCGCGGTGCTGGTCTCGGGCGGGTCCGGCGTGGCGGCGGCCGTCGCGGGGCTGATGAGCTCGATGGCCGACTCGGTGCCGGTGTTGTGCCTGGCCGGGCAGGTGGATTCGGCACTGATCGGCACCGATGCGTTCCGCGAGTGCGATGCCCTGGGCATCACCCGCTCGGTGACCAAATGGAGCCGGCGCATCGACGCGGCGTACGACGCGCCCGACATCGTCGACCGTGCGGTGCAGGTCGCGCGCAACGGGCGCTGCGGACCGGTGCTGCTCGAGGTGCCGATCGACGTGCAGCGCACCCAGGTGCCGGTGCGGCGGCCGGCATCCGGGAGCGCGGCGGCGATGGCCGCGCGCAGCGGCTCGCGCGCGGGCCAGGTGCCCCGCTTGCCGCCCGACCGGCGGCTGGTGCACTCGGTCGCCCAGATCCGCGCCGCCCGCCGGCCGGTGCTGTACGCCGGCGGCGGCGTGATCCGCTCCGGTGCCGCCGCCAGCGAGGCACTGGCCGAATTCGCGCAGGTGGCCGACCTGCCGTGCGTGCTGACGATGTCGGCGCTTGGCGCGCTGCCGTCGACCGATCGCCGCTGCCTGGGCTGCCTCGGCGAACAGGGCAGCCCGGTCGCGAACCTGGCGCTGCGGCACGCCGACCTGGTGATCTGCGTCGGCACGCGCCTCGACGAGCGATCGTGGCCGCGCGGCGAGAGCCTGCCGGGCGCGTTGATCCATGTCGACATCGACCCGACCAGCATCAACAAGGTCTGCCCGGCCGCCACGCCGCTGGTCGGCGATTGCGCCGAGGTGCTGAAGGGGCTCGGGCAGCACTGGCTGCAGGACCCCGCGTTCCGCGTCGCGGCCGACGACGGCGCGAGCGGCCGGCTGCAGGCGTGGTGGCAGACGATCGACGGCTGGCGCCACGCGGCCGCGCCGGCCGACGCGCCGCAGCCCCGGGTGCCGATCGCCGACCAGGTGCTGCGCGCGCTGCGCGAGCCGCTGGCGTCGCTCGACGCCGTCGTGACCGTCGACGACGGCCTGGCGCAGGGGGCCGGTGCACGCCACCTGCAGCACCGGTTCCCGGGCCGCTGGCTGGTGTCGGCGGGTGTCGGCATGCCGGGCTTCGCGCTGCCCGCGGCGGTCGGCGTGCTGGCCGCGCAACCGCGGCGGCCGGTGGTGTGCCTGAGCGATGCGAACGCGCTGCTGCCGACGCTGCATGAACTGCAGTCCGTCTACGACCACGGCTGGCCGTTGAAGCTGATCGTGTTCCCGCCGCCGGTGGCCGACCTGCGGCGCAGTGCCGCGGCCTGTGCGGCGTCGCCGTCGGTGATGATCCAGCGCCCCGACATCGCGGCAGTCGCGCGCGCCTTCGGCTGGCGCATCCACCGGCTGAAGTCGGCCGCCGCGATCGAGCGGGCGGTCGCCGAATGCCTGGCCAGCGATGAACCCTACCTGCTGCAGGTCGACCTGTCGCTCGCCGACCCGTTGCGGTTCGAGCCCGTGGACGGGCCGGCGGTCGAGCCGGCCGTCGAACCGGGGCGGACCCGGCCCGCGTTGGCGCGCGAGCGCTGAGACCGCGACCGCGCGGCATCCGGCGCGGGTGGACGCCCCCCAGGAGGACGAGAAAATCGAGCTGAGACAGCTTCGCTACTTCGTGCGCATCGTGGACATGGGCAGCCTGTCCCGCGCGGCCGGCGTGCTGCACGTTGCGCAATCCGCACTGAGCCACCAGGTGGCCGCACTGGAGGACGAGTTCAAGAGCCTGCTGCTCAACCGCAGCTCGCGCGGGGTGTCGCCGACCGAGTGCGGGCTGCACCTGTACCGCTATGCGCAGGCGATCCTGAAGCATGCCGACGATGCGCACGATGCGGTCACCAGCTGCTCGACCGAGCCGACCGGGCACGTCGGCATCGGCATGCCGCTGTGCATGGTCGCGCCGCTCGGCCTGCCCATCTTCAACGAGGTCCGCACGCGCTATCCGGCGATCCGGCTGCAGGTCTACGAGGAGCTGAGCGGCACGGTGCTCGAATGGGTCAAGAGCGGCCGCCTGATGCTCGGCATCGCGTTCGACGACGGCAACCTCGAGGGGCTCGACATGGTGCGCGTGATGGAGGAGCGGCTGTTCCTGGTAGTGAACCCGAAGTCGCGGCTGGCGCGGCGCAAGGTGATCACGTTGCGCGAACTGCAGGGCATCGAGCTGGTGCTGCCGGGCCTGGAGCAGGGCGTGCGCCACCGCGTCGAGCGGGTGATGATGCGCGAGGGCCTGTCGCCGCCGACCGTCATCGCCGAGATGAACTCGCTGACGCTGCTCAAGCAGGCCGTCACGGCCAACATCGCTGCGACCGTCCTGTCGTGGCCCAGCATCGAGCTCGAGGTGCTGCAGAAGAAGCTCGCGGTGATCGAGATCACGCGGCCGTCGATCACGCGCACGGTGTCGGTATGCGCGACCACCGTCGTCAAGCAGACGCGTGCCGCCGAATGCGTGCTGGCGGCCGCCACCACCGCGATCCGCCATGCGGTGCGCAATGCATCGTGGCGCGGCGTGCGCTTGTTGAGTGCCGGCGCATGACCGATGCGGCTGCAAGAAATTGCAGTCGCGCGGCGCCGGTCGGCGGCCGTGATCGCCGCAGCAGATGGCGCGTTCTCGAAAAGCTATGGCGCGGCCGGCGCGCTCGCGGCGATTCGTCGCTAGTCTTTCCACCTTGCCGAGCGCCGGCCAACAGGCGCCGTGTTCACCGTCGTCTCAGAGAGGACCCCATGATCGATCTTGCGACTGCTGCCGCCGCCTTCGCGGCCCCTCCCGCGACCGTCCTGACGGGTGCGCCGATCGCGCTGCTCGACGCGTTGCGACACCGCTTCGGCCTGCGTTTCAAGCTCGGCCGCTCGATGCGCGAGCAGCACGGCTGCGAGGCGTCGCCGTCCGACACGACGGCGCCCGACGGCGTGGTCTTCGCCCACACGACCGAGGAGGTCGCCGAGATCGTCCGGCTGTGTGCGATGCACCGGGTCGCGGTGACCGCCTTCGGCGTGTTCTCGTCGCTCGAGCGCCATGTGCTCGGCCATGTGGGCGGCATCTCGATCGACCTGTCCGAGATGGACGAGGTGATGACCATCAATGCGCAGGACCTGACCGCGACGGTGCAGGCCGGCGTCACCCGCGAGCAGCTGAACTCGGAGGTGAAGGACACCGGGCTGTTCTTCCCGATCGACCCGGGCTCGAAGGCCTCGCTCGGCGGGATGGCTGCGACGCGCGCCGGCGGCACGAGCGCGGTGCGCTACGGCACGATGCGCGAGAACGTGCTGGCGCTGACCGTCGTCACCGCCGAAGGCCGGATCATCCGCACCGCGCGCCGGGCCAAGAAGTCGTCGGCCGGCTACGACCTGACGCGCATCTTCGTCGGCAGCGAAGGCACGCTGGGCATCATCACCGAGGTGACGGTGCGGCTGTACCCGCGGCCCGAGGCGATCGCGACGGCGGTGTGCACCTTTTCCGACGTGCGCAGCGCGGTCGACACGGTGATCCAGACCATCCAGACCGGCGTGCCGCTGGCGCGTGCCGAGTTCATGGACGCGCTGGCGCTGCGCGCCGTCAACCTGCACACCGACACCCAGTTCACCGAGCGGCCGACACTGTTCCTGGAGTTCCACGGCACGCCGGCCGGCGTGGCCGAGCAGGCCGAGATCGTGCGCGACATCGCGCGCGAGCACGGTGGCGACGACTACGACTGGGCCGACCAGCCGGAAGCCCGCACCCGGCTGTGGAGCGCGCGCCACACCGCGTTCGCCGCCTGCGAGCGGCTGCGGCCGGGCTGGCGGACCTTCACCACGGATGCGTGCGTGCCGTTGTCGAGACTTGCGCAGTGCATCGAGGAGACCATCGAGGACACGCGGCGGTCATCGCTGCTGTGCCCGCTGTTCGGTCATGTGGGCGACGGCCACCTGCTGTGCCTGATCATTGCCGACCCGGACAACCCGGCCGAGATGGCCGAGGCCGAGCGCCTGAACCAGCGCATGATGAGCCGGGCGTTGCGCATGGAAGGCACCTGCACGGCAGAGCACGGCATCGGCGCCCAGAAGGTGGTGCTGCTGACCGAGGAGTTCGACGCCAACGCGGTGCACCTGATGCGGCAGTTGAAGCGGGCGTGGGATCCTTTGAATATCCTGAACCCCGGCAAGGTGATCGCGGTTCCGGAGTGATCTTCAATCTCGGTTGGCGCATTGGCGCGGAAGGCGCGGGTGGGGAGGTTGTGGCGCGCCGTCGGGGGCGGTCCTCACCCCTGGCGGGGCGAAGACTTCCCTCCGCTGACTGGATTCATGGCCCGTCGCCGAAACTCCCGCCACTCACTTCGTTCGTTGTGGTCAAACAGTCGGCGACAGTCAGTCCACGAAGCGTGCTGCGCACGCGGGCCATGAATCCAGCCAGCTCCGGCGCCCCCTCCTTATTGGCGCTCCACAACCTCCCCACCCGCGCCGTTGTGCCACCGCACTGGTCCTTCGGAGATGACAAGCGAACAAATGAGGGTTGATGCCCGGGTGTCACTGGGGGATGACAGAGCAGGCCGGCAGGCCGCGAACCATCAAGCAACGCCCGCGGAACCGGCTTTGCCGGGCCGCTGGGTGGCGCCCCTTGGGGGCAGGAGGAGCGCAGCGACGACTGGGGGGCTAAGTAATAGCATCCAGCAATTCGCTCTCGATCTCGATCTGCGCCCGGTTCTGCTGCAGCGCCGAGCCGTCGATCAGGAAGGTGTCTTCGACGCGCTCGCCCAGCGTCGTGATCTTCGCGAGCTGCAGGTTGATGTGGTGCCGCGCCAGCACCCGCGCGATCGCGTACAGCAGGCCGGAGCGGTCGCTGGTCGACACCGACAGCAGCCAGCGCTGGCCACGCTCGTCCGGGCGCAGCAGCACGCGCGGCGTGATCGGGAACGACTTCACGCGGCGCGACAGCCGGCCGCGGCTCGGGTCGGGCAGCGGCCCGTCGGCCTTCAGCGCCAGCGCCGCCTGCGTCTCCACCAGCGAGATCAGGTCGCGGTAGTGGTGCTCCATCTGCGGGCTGATCACCTGGAAGGTGTCGAGCGCATAGCCGGCGCGCGTGGTGTGGATCTTGGCGTCCAGGATGTTGAAACCGGCGCCGTCGAAGTACCCGCAGATGCGGGCGAACAGGTCGGGCCGGTCGGGTGCGTACACCAGCACCTGCAGCCCTTCGCCGACCGACGACAGCCGCGCCCGCACGATCGGTTCGGTGCTGGTGACGTGGCGGAACAGCGAGCGTGCATGCCAGGCGATGTCGCCGGCATCGTGCCGCGCGAAGTAGCTCAGCTCCAGCGTCTTCCACAGCGGCACCTCGGTGCCCGGCAGCAGCGAGTACAGGTTCAGCGTGTGCCGCGCGTCCTGGCGGCGGGCCTCGATCTCGGCGTCCAGGTTCGGCGTGGCGCCGCCCAGCGCGCGCAAGGTCAGCCGGTACAGGTCCTCGAGCAGCTTGCCCTTCCAGGCATTCCACACCTTCGGGCTGGTGCCGCGGATGTCGGCCACCGTCAGCAGGTACAGCGCGGTCAGCCGGCGCTCGGTGCCGACCAGCGTCGCGAAGTTGCCGATGACCTCGGGGTCGCTCAGGTCTTCCTTCTGCGCGATGCGCGACATCGTCAGGTGGCCCTTGACCAGGAACTCGGCCAGTGCGGTGTCGTCCTTGTCGAGCCCGTGGTCGCGGCAGAAGCGCCGTACCTCGACCGCGCCCAGGTCGGAATGGTCGCCGCCGCGGCCCTTGGCCACGTCGTGGAACAGCGCGGCGATGTACAGCACGTACGGCCGGTCCCAGGTGGAGGCGAGCTGCGAGCAGAACGGGTACTCGTGCGCATGCTCCGGGATGAAGAAGCGCCGCACGTTGCGCAGCACCATCAGGATGTGCTGGTCCACCGTGTAGACGTGGAACAGGTCGTGCTGCATCTGCCCGACGATGCGCCGGAACACCCACAGGTAGCGGCCCAGCACGCTGGTCTGATTCATCAGCCGGAAGGCATGCGTCTGGCCTTCGGGCTGGCGCAGGATCTGCATGAAGGTCGCACGGTTCGCCGGATCGCGCCGGAACTCGCCGTCCATCACCTCGCGGGCGTTGTACAGCGCCCGCAGCGTGCGTGCCGACAGGCCCTTGATGCCGGGGGTCTGCTGGTAGACCAGGAAGGCTTCGAGGATGGTGTGCGGCTCGCGCTCGAACAGGTCGTCGCTCGCGACTTCGAGCATGCCGGCGCGGTCGAGGAAGTGCAGGTTGATCGGCCGCATCGGCGCGTCCTGCGAGCCGTTGATGCGCTCCTCGATGTTCAGCACCAGGATCTGGTTCAGCTGCGTCACCGCCTTGGCCGCCCAGTAGTAGCGGTGCATCAGCTGCTCGGACGCGCGGCGCGCATGCGTGGTCTCGTAGCCGAAGCTCTCGGCCACCGCGGTCTGCAGGTCGAACACCAGCCGGTCTTCGCGGCGGCCGGCCACCATGTGCAGCCGCGCGCGGATCAGGCGCAGCAGGCCTTCGTTGCGCTGCAGCTGCTTCACCTCGAACGGCGTGATCAGCCCCTTGGCGGCCAGCTCGGTCCAGGTGCGGCCGAGGCCGGCCGCCCGCGCGACCCAGATCACCATCTGCAGGTCGCGCAGGCCGCCGGGGCTTTCCTTGCAGTTGGGTTCGAGCGAGTAGGGCGTGTCCTCGTACTTCTGGTGGCGCTGGCGCATCTCGAGCGTCTTCGCGCGCAGGAAGGCCTTCGGGTCCATCGCACTGGCATTGGCGCGCCGGAAGGCGTTGAACAGGCGCTTCGAGCCGCACAGGTAGCGCGATTCGAGCAGCGCGGTCTGCACCGTGACGTCGCCATGCGCCTCGGCGACGCATTCGTCGACGGTGCGCACGCTGGAGCCGATCTCCAGGCCCAGGTCCCAGCAGGCGGTGATGAAGCCCTCGACCGAGGACTTCAGCGCATCGTTGTCGGACCCCGGCGCGCCGATGCGGGCGTTGTGCAGCGCGTCGCCCGGCGGCAGCAGCACCAGCACGTCGACGTCGGAATGCGGGTACAGCTCGGCGCGCCCGTAGCCGCCGACCGCCAGCAGCGCGGCCCCCGGCGGCATCATCGCGTGCTCCCACAGGCCGAGCAGCGTCTGGTCGACGTGGCGGGCCAGCGCCCGCACCAGCCGGGTCGCGGCCGGCGCGGTGGCACGCGATTCGCTGAAGTGGGCCATCAGCGCCGCCTTGCCCTCGCGGAAGCGGCTGCGCTGTTCGGCCAGGCTGCGCGCGGCAGCAGGCGCCGGTGTGTCCACCGCGATCGCCATCGACGACACCGTCAGGCGGTGGTGGAGACGGTTGCCGGGGCCGCCGCGGCAGCGCCGACGAAGGCCGGCGGCGGCGGGCTGCCGGCCGACAGCGTCAGCACTTCGTAGCCGGTCTCGGTGACGAGCACCGTGTGCTCCCACTGGGCCGACAGCGAACGGTCTTTCGTGACGATGGTCCAGCCGTCGCCGGCCTCGCGGATGTCGCGCCGCCCGGCATTGATCATCGGCTCGATCGTGAACACCATGCCCGGCACCAGCTCTTCGAGCGTGCCGGGGCGGCCGTAGTGCAGCACCTGCGGTTCTTCGTGGAACTTGCGGCCGATGCCGTGGCCGCAGAACTCGCGCACGACCGAGAAGCCGGCGTTCTCGGCGAAGGTCTGGATCGAGTGGCCGATGTCGCCCAGGTGGATGCCCGGCCTGACCTTCACGATGCCCTTCCACATGGCGTCGTAGGTGATCTGGCACAGGCGGTTGGCGGCGATGGAGCCGTGGCCGACGACGAACATCCGGCTGGTGTCGCCGTGCCAGCCGTCCTTGATGACGGTGACGTCGATGTTGACGATGTCGCCCGCCTTCAGCGGCCGGTCGTTCGGGATGCCGTGGCAGACCTGGTGGTTGATCGACGTGCAGATCGATTTCGGGTAGGGCGTGTAGCCCGGCGGCGCGTAGTTCAGCGGGGCCGGAATGCCTTGCTGGACGTCGACGATGTGGTCGTGCGCCAGCTTGTCGAGCTGTTCGGTGGTGACGCCGGGCTTCACGTGCGGCGTGAGCATGTCCAGCACTTCGGAGGCGAGCCGTCCGGCGATGCGCATGCCGGCGACATCCTCGGCGTTCTTGATCGTGATCGTCATGGGGCGGAATTATTGCACCGACCCCCGTAAAATCCCGGATTTCCACCGGCAGTCCCTGAACACGACCCGGTCTCCAGAACCCGAAGCTGGCCCCAACGTGACGTCCACACCCAAGCATCTGCTGCACTTCGAGGGCGGCAACGCCTTGTCCGCCTTCCGTGCCCAGGCCCTGCTGCCGCGGCTGCAGGCGATCAGCCCGCGCATCACCGCCGTGCACGCCCGGCACGTCCACTGGGTGTGGAGCGACCAGCCGCTGCCGCGCGATGCCCACGACAAGCTCTCCGCGCTGCTGACCTACGGCGACGCCTACACCGGCCCGGCCGACGGCGCGCTGGTGCTGGTGGCGCCGCGCCTGGGCACCGTGTCGCCGTGGGCCAGCAAGGCCACCGACATCGCGCACAACTGCGGCCTGGCGATCCGCCGCGTCGAACGCGTGACGGAATACCGGCTGGTGCTGAAGACCGGCCTGGCCGGCCTGCTGGGCGCCGCGAAGCCGCTCGAGGCCGGCGAGCTGCAGCAGGCCGCCGCGCTGCTGCACGACCGCATGACCGAAAGCGTGCTGCTGCAGCGCGACGAGGCCGCCCACCTGTTCGACGAGCAGGTCGGCAAGGCGATGGCGCATGTCGACGTGATCGGTTCCGGCCGCGCCGCGCTGGAAACCGCCAACAAGGACTTCGGCCTCGCGCTCAGCGACGACGAGATCGACTACCTGGTCGCCGCCTTCACCGGGCTGAAGCGCAACCCGACCGACGTCGAGCTGATGATGTTCGCGCAGGCCAACAGCGAGCACTGCCGGCACAAGATCTTCAACGCCGCCTTCACGATCGACGGCGTCGCACAAGAGCGCTCGATGTTCGGGATGATCCGCAACACCCACCAGCTGGCGCCGCAACACACGGTGGTGGCCTACAGCGACAACGCGTCGGTGATGGAAGGCGGCCCGACCGAGCGCTGGCTGCCGCAGGGCTACACCAACGCGCCGCTGTACGGCCCGCGCGAGGACACCGTGCACGTGCTGATGAAGGTCGAGACGCACAACCACCCGACGGCGATCTCGCCGTTCCCGGGCGCGTCGACCGGTGCCGGCGGCGAGATCCGCGACGAAGGCGCGACCGGCCGCGGCTCGAAACCCAAGGCCGGCCTGACCGGCTTCAGCGTCTCGAACCTGCACCTGCCCGGCACGAACGAGCCGTGGGAGCAGTCGCCCTACGGCAAGCCCGAGCACATCGCGAGCCCGCTGCAGATCATGGTCGACGGCCCGCTCGGCGGCGCCGCGTTCAACAACGAATTCGGCCGGCCCAACCTCGCCGGCTACTTCCGCGTCTACGAGCAGACGGTGGACGGCCAGCGCCGCGGCTACCACAAGCCGATCATGATCGCCGGCGGGCTGGGCAGCATCTCCGACAGCCAGACGCACAAGGTGAAGTTCCCGGCCGGCACGCTGCTGGTGCAGCTCGGCGGCCCCGGCATGCGCATCGGCATGGGCGGCAGCGCGGCCAGCTCGATGGCGGCCGGCGCCAACGCCGCCGAGCTCGACTTCGATTCGGTGCAGCGCGGCAACCCCGAGATCGAACGGCGCGCGCAGGAGGTCATCAACCACTGCTGGGCGCTGGGTGAATCGAACCCGATCCTCGCGATCCACGACGTGGGCGCGGGCGGCATCTCGAACGCCTTCCCCGAGCTGGTCGACGGCGCCGGGCTGGGCGCGCGCTTCGACCTGAGCCAGGTGCCGCTGGAAGAGAGCGGCCTCGCGCCGAAGGAAATCTGGTGCAACGAAAGCCAGGAGCGCTACGTGATGGCGGTGTCGCCTGACGCGCTGACTATCTTCCGCGCGATGTGCGAGCGCGAGCGCTGCCCGTTCGCGGTGGTCGGCGTGACCACCGAGGCGAAGCAGCTGGTGCTCGACAACTCGGCCACCGACACCGACCCGCAGCAGCGCCCGATCGACATGCCGATGGAGGTGCTGCTCGGCAAGCCGCCGAAGATGCACCGCGACGTGAAGCGCGTCGTGCGCACGCTGCCGGCGCTGCAGCTGACCGACGTGTCGCTCGACAAGGTGGCCTTCGACGTGCTGCGCCACCCGACGGTGGCGAGCAAGCGCTTCCTGATCACGATCGGCGACCGCACCGTCGGCGGCCTGAACCACCGCGACCCGATGGTCGGCCCGTGGCAGGTGCCGGTGGCCGACTGCGCGGTGACACTGGCCGATTTCCGCGGCTTCCGCGGCGAGGCGATGAGCCTGGGCGAGCGCACGCCGCTCGCGACGCTCGATGCGCCGGCCTCCGGTCGCATGGCGGTCGGCGAGGCCATCACCAACCTGCTGGCCGCGCCGATCGAGCTCGAACGCATCAAGCTCAGCTGCAACTGGATGGCCGCCTGTGGCGAGCCGGGCGAAGACGCGGCGCTGTACGACACCGTGAAGGCGGTCGGCATGGAACTGTGTCCTGCGCTCGGCATCAGCGTGCCGGTCGGCAAGGACAGCCTGTCGATGCGCACCCGCTGGAGCGACGACGGCGAGGCCAGGCAGGTCACCGCACCGGTCTCGCTGATCGTCACCGCGTTCGCGACGCTGGCCGACGTGCGCGGCACGCTGACGCCGCAGCTGCAGCCTGGCGACACGACGCTGCTGCTGATCGACCTGGGCCGGGGCAGGAACCGCATGGCCGGCTCGATGCTGGCGCAGGTGCTGGACCAGTTCGGCGACGAGGTGCCCGACCTCGACGACCCGGCGCTGTTGAAGTCGTTGGTCGCCGCGATCAACCAGCTGCGCAGCCAGGGCCGGCTGCTGGCCTACCACGACCGCAGCGATGGCGGCCTGTGGGCCGCCGCCTGCGAGATGGCCTTCGCCGGCCACCTGGGCCTGAGCCTGAACGTCGACATGCTGGTCACCGAAGGCGACGGCATCGCCGACAGCCGCGCCGACCACGGCGACTCGAAGAACTGGGCCGGGCAGGTCGGCGCGCGCCGCACCGAGCTGACGCTGAAGGCCTTGTTCAACGAAGAGCTGGGCGCCGTGATCCAGGTGCCGACTGCGCTGCGCAACGAGGTGATGCAGGTGCTGCGCGAGCACGGCCTGTCGAAGCACAGCCATGTCATCGGCAAGACCAACGAGCGCGGCGTCGTCGAGGTCTGGCGCGATGCGAAGGCGGTGTTCAGCGCGCCGCTGCGCGACCTGCACCAGGCCTGGGACGACGTCAGCTGGCGCATCGCCCGGCTGCGCGACAACCCGGCCTGCGCCGATGCCGAGCACCAGGCCGCCGGCCGCGTCGACGACACCGGGCTGCACCTGCAGCTGAGCTTCGACCCGGCGGCGCCGGTCGCGCCGTACGTCAGCACCGCGCGCCCGAAGGTGGCGATCCTGCGCGAGCAGGGCGTCAACAGCCACCTCGAGATGAGCTATTCGATGGCGCAGGCCGGCTTCGACACCTTCGACGTGCACATGAGCGACCTGCAGACCGGCCGCGCGCGCTTCGACCAGTTCCAGGGCTTCATCGCCTGCGGTGGCTTCAGCTACGGCGACACGCTCGGCGCCGGCGAAGGTTGGGCCCGTTCGGTGATGTTCAACCCGGTGCTGGCCGAGCAGTTCGCCGCCTTCTTCGGGCGCAGCGACACCTTCGCGCTCGGCGTGTGCAATGGCTGCCAGATGATGGCCGCGCTGTCGCCGATGATCCCCGGCGCGCAGGACTGGCCGAAGTTCACCCGCAACCGCAGCGAGCAGTTCGAGGCCCGGCTGGCGCAGGTCGAGGTGCTGGACAGCCCGTCGATCTTCTTCGGCGGCATGGCCGGCAGCCGGCTGCCGATCGCGGTGGCGCACGGCGAAGGTTTTGCCGATTTCTCGCAGCGCGGCGATGCGGGCAAGGTGAAGCGCGCGATGCGCTTCGTCGACGCCGCCGGCCGGCCGACCGAGGCCTACCCGGCGAACCCGAACGGCAGCCCCGACGGCCTGACCGCGGTGACCACCGACGACGGCCGCTTCACGGTGCTGATGCCGCACCCGGAGCGGGTGTTCCGCAACGTGCTGATGAGCTGGACGTCGGGCGACATCAGTGCCCACAGCCCGTGGATGCGGATGTTCCACAACGCCCGCCGCTGGATCGGCTGAGCGTTCAGACCGGAGACACCAGACGATGCACAGCAAACCCGTTCGCTACCTCGTGCTGATCGACGCCGCCGGCGCGTCGGTGGCGCGGCTGTTCGATGAACAGCTGCACCAGCTCAACGAGATCGACGGCGGCTCCGAAGAGATCGCGGTGATGCTGCGCGGCCTCGCGCCGGCGCATTCAGCCGGCGAGCCGGCCTGGGCGCAGGCGCTGCGCGGCCACAGCGCCGCCGAGCGTGCCGCGGCGCGCGTCTACACGCTCGACGTCTGAGGAACCTGCCATGCCCCATTGCATCCTCGAGTGCACGAAGGCGGTCGTGGCCCAGGTGCCGGTCGACCGGATGATGCGTGCCGTGCACGACGCTGCGCTCGCGAGCGAGCTGTTCACCGTCGGCGACGTGAAGATCCGCGTGCTGGTGCACGAGCACAGCCTGGTCGGCGGCATCAACGCCGATTTCGTCCATGTCTTCGCCTACGTGCTGACCGGGCGCAGCGAGGCCGACCGCAAGAAGCTGTCGGCCGGGATCGTGCGCGGGCTGGCGGCGCTGATACCGGCGGTGCAGGCCGTGTCGTGCGACGTGCGCGAGATGGACCGTGCGACCTTCAGCAACCGGCGCAACGCCGGCACCGACGCCTGAGGCGATCGAATTCCTGCGGCAAACCCTGCGCCGCGCGCGTCGCGGCTTCCGATAGCATCGCGGGACCATGGCCCACCACACCGTCCGCTCGCTGCTCGTCGACCTGTCGACCCCGATCGAGCGGCGCTGGGCCGGCGGCGATGCCTTCCTGACGGCGTTCTTCAATGCGCTGTCGATGAGCTTTCCGGTCGGCGAGCAGTTCTTCATCGATGCGGTGCGGGCGGCCGCGAAGGCCTTGCCGGCCGATGTGCAGGCCGGTTTCGCCGACGAGGTGCAGGGCTTCGTCGGGCAGGAGGCGACGCACCGGCGCATCCACGGGCTGTTCAACGGCCAGCTCGAAGCGCAGGGCCACCGCAACACCTGGGGCCCGCGGGCGGCGCGCCGCATCGCGCGCTTCGAGGGTGGCGATCCGCGCCATGCGCTGGCGGTGACGGCCGGCTACGAGCACTTCACCGCGATCATGGCGGCGTGGATGCTGCAGCACCCCGAGGTGCTCGACGGCGCCGAGCCGCGGCTGCGCACGATGTGGATGTGGCATGCGGCCGAGGAGACCGAGCACCGCAGCACCGCGTTCGACGTCTACCGCGCCGGCGGCGGCGACCAGCGCTGGCGCATCCGCTGGTTCCGGGTCGTCACCTTCTTCTTCGTCACCGACGTGATCCGCCAGACGCTGCGCAACCTGTGGCACGACGGCGCGCTGCTGCAAGGCCGCACCTGGCGCAGCGCGTGGCGGTTGTTGTTCGCGCGCGGTGGCCTGGTGCGTGAGACGTTCCGGCCGTGGCGGGCGTACTTCCGGCCTGGTTTCCATCCGCAGCAGCAGGACGAGCCGCGCGCCGAGGCCTGGCTGCGCGACAACGCGGCGCAGTTCCGCGAGGTCTGATCGATCGACGACGCAGGCCGAGCCGGCTGCTCGGCGCTCACACGCCGAAAACCGTCAGAAGTTGATCCAGCGTCGCGACGCGCGAGCGGGCTGCATCCAGGACTTCGCGTTGAAAGTGCATCGTGAAGACGCGAGGCTCATGCGCCGATGTGCCGAACACGCGCTCGAACTCGCGCTTGTGTTCTGCACTGCGCCGCTCGGCGCCTCGTCCGACGATTTCGAGCAGCCACGCTTCGCAGCAAGGGTCCGACTCGACGACCTGGATCGATCTTGCTGCGGCGCGCCGGCGGACCGCGGGCGTCCAGCCTTCATCGGTGTCCAACAGCGCTGCACAGTGGTCATATGCCGCGTGCGCACCGGCCCGGATGGCGCAGTCGACGACGTGCCCCGCACCCTTTCCACGGGCATTCTTGATGCTGATGCGCAGGCCTTGGGCCCCATGCGTGTAGAGGCGACGAAGGTGCAACAGGAGGGCTTCTTCCGTATCGCCTTCGCCGACGACCAGTGCGGTTCGTCGCACGGCGCGCCGCACCGCTCGTGCCGCTTCCTTGCGTCTGGCCATCAGAACTGAGGGATCGCGCCCAGTGCGCCCGCCATGTACTTCGCGAACAGGTTGTCGTCGGAACGCAGACCCTTGATCGAATCGCCGCGATAGGCCTCGCTCATGCAATCGCGTTTTTCGACGAACAGCACCTGCGCTTTCTGCAGGATGGTCAACGTGTGCGGCGAATGCGCATTGAAGATCAACTGTGCCCGGTGGGGGTTGGTGGCGGGGCTCGCGAACAGTGACAGCACCGGCTCGATCATGTGCGGATGCAGGTCTGCATCCAGCTCGTCGATCACCGCGACACCGCCGGTGCTCAGCAGCGGCAACAGGCGCGACAGCAACACGAACGCCGTCTGCGTGCCGCTCGACTCGTTGAGGAAGTGCAGCTTGTGCAACTCGCCATCCGGCTTCACGTGCACGCCGAACGGAACCCATTGTTCCGACTTGCTGCCATCGACCGGATCGGTCCGTTCGAAACGCTGCAGTTCGACGTCCGACAGGCCGAGGTCCCAGTCCCGCAGCAGCGTGCTCATCTGCAGGTACAGGCATTGTTCCGTGGCGAAGACCTGGGCTGCGCCGCTCAGCTGCGCCTTGTCGAAAGAGGTCCGGCCCAACGCATCGATGTTGGAGGCCAGGTTGAAATCCGCCACGTGCTGTGCCAGTTCCACGCCGTACTGGCGCGCGGTCGACACCAGCGATGCATTCGCGCGTACCTTCGCGGCTTCGGCCGCCGGCATGCCGAAGCCTTGCTGCTTCACCTTGTAGCCGTCGCCGCTTGGGTCCAGTTCGCGCGTGAAGACGTAGTTGAAGCGCGCCTGCTTGCGGTACAGGGCCTCATGGACGACGCGCTGCGGCGTGGCATGCAACTCGTAGCGCCACAGTTCCCCCTGATCGTCTTCAGCTTCGACCTCGATCTCGGTTGGCTGCGATTCGTGGGCGAAGTGAGGCGCGATCGGGATCGGGTCGGCCGGGTCGGCGCGGAACGAATGCGTCAGGAACCATGCCGCAAAGGACAGCGGCTTCAGCACGCGCGTCTTGCCGGCGCCGTTGGCGCCCATCACACCCAGCACCGTGCTCAGGCGCTGGCCGCCGCGTGAGTTCACTTCCCAGCCCCGTGCGGCGGCCTTGTCGTTCAGCCGCAGCGAGACCTCGGTGTGCTGCGCAAAGCTTTCGAAGTTCTTGAAGGCGTAACGGTGAAGCATGGGGACGGAACCACGACGGCAGCCGCCGTGCATTCAGGGTGCAATTGGCGAATTATCGTCATTTTCAACAGAAATATGTTGATTGTTTGATTTCATGGCGCCGCGCAGGGCGCTATTCGAACTGCCACCCCGCCCAATACCGCATTGCCCGACAACGGATCCCGCAGCGCATCGTCCAGCACCGCATTCAGGTTGGCGCCGGGGCGATCGGCGGCCACCGCGAGGCGAGCCCCCGGCAGCGCGTGGCCCCAGCCGTGCGGCAGGCTGATCACGCCGGGCATCATCTCGTCGCTGACTTCCACCTGCACCTCGATGGACTGATCCTCCGCTCGCGAGACGCGCGCCTGGCCGCCGTGCTGCAGCCCCCAGCGCGCCGCATCGTTCGGATGGACCAGCGCCGTGCAGCGGAACGGGCCTTTCGCGAGCGTCGGCAGGTTGTGCATCCAGCTGTTGTTCGAGCGCACCTGGCGGCGGCCGATGATCACCGCGTCGCCGGTGGACGCCCCTGCATCGGCGGCCACGCGCCACAGGTCGTCGAGCAGGCTCGGTGGAGCGAGCTCGATGCAGCCCGACGGCGTGCGCAGCAGTTCGGGCACGCGCGGTGCCAGCGGGCCGAGGTCGATGCCGTGCGGCGCGGCCTTCAACCGGTCGAGCGTCAGGCCCTCGGGGCGCCGGCCGAAGCCGTCGCCGAACGGCCCGCTGCGCAGCGCCAGGTCGAGCAGCCGCTCGGGACCGCGGTGGTGGGACACCGCCTGCATCACCGCATCGGCCTGGTCGCCGGCCAGCTTGCGCACGTCCTCGGCCACCAGCGCATCGTCCAGCGCGCCGATGTCGGCCTGCGCGCCGCGGCCCTGCAGCAGCGCGGCCAGCCGCAGCAGCGTTTCCCATTCAGCCGGCGTGCCCGCCGGCGGCGGCAGCACCGCCGGGCTGTAGCGCGCGTGGTTGCGCACGCTGAACTGCGGGAACGCGACATCGTAGTGCGTGTCCTCCAGCGGCGACAACCCCGGCAGGATCACGTCGGCATGGCGGGTCGTCTCGTTCAGGTAGATGTCCAGGCTCAGCATGAAGTCGAGCCGCTCCAGCGCCTTCGCCAGCCGCGGCCCGTTCGGTGCCGACAGCACCGGGTTGCTCGCGATCGTGATCAATGCCTTCACCTGGCCGTCGCCCGGGGTCTCGATCTCTTCGGCCAGGCAGGTCATCGGCAGCTCGCCGTACACCTCGGGTGCGCCGCTGACGCGGCTGCGGTGCCGGCCGGTCACGATGCCGCGCCCGCGCCCCGGCGTACCGGCGGTGTTGGCCGCGAAGGCGGCCGCCTGCGGAAACATCGCGCCGCCCGGCTCGTCGAGGTGGCCGGTCAGGATGTTCAGCACGTCGATCAGCCATGAGCAGGTGGTGCCGTAGGCCTGCACGCAGGTGCCGAGGCGGCCGTAGATGCAGCCGCGCCCGGCTGCGGCCAGCTCGCGTGCCAGGCCTCGCACGGTCGGCGCATCGATGCCGCAGCGTGCGGCCATCGCGTCGGCGCCGAAGGGCTGCACCGCGTCGCGCAGCGCATCCAGCCCCGCCAGATGCGGCTGCAGGCGGCCGAGCTTCACCAGTCCCTCGGCGAACAAGGTGTGCACCATGCCGAGCAGCAGGAAGACGTCGCCGCCCGGGCGGATGAAGTGGTGCGCGTCGGCGAGCGCGGCCGTCTCGGTGCGCCGCGGGTCGATCACCACCAGCCGGCCGCCGCGCGCTTTCATCGCCTTCGCCTTGCCGCGGAAATCCGGCACCGTCCACAGGCTGCCGTTGCTCGCCATCGGGTTCGCGCCGAGCACCAGCAGGAAGTCGCTGCGTTCGATGTCGGGCACCGCCATCGACAGCCAGTGGCCGTACATCAGCCCGTTCGACAGCTGCTTGGGCATCTGGTCGAGCGTCGATGCCGAGAAGAAATTGCGCGTGCCCAGCGCCTTCAGCAGCCGCGGCATGTACAGCAGCAGCCCCATCTTGTGCGCCGACGGGTTGCCCAACGACAGCGCGACGCTGTCCTTGCCGTGCGCCTCGCGCAGCGGCAGCAGGCGGCGCTCGATCTCGGCGAAGGCCTCGTCCCAGCTGGCCTCGACGAAGCGCGCCCCGCGCCGGATCAGCGGCGTGCGCAGCCGGTCCGGGTCGTCGTGCAGGTCCTTCAGCGCAACGCCTTTCGGGCACAGGAAGCCGGCGCTGAACACATCGGCCGCGTCGCCCCGGATGGTGCCGATGCGGCCGGCCTCGTCGACCTGCACCTCGAGGCCGCAACAGGCCTCGCACAACGGGCAGATGCGCAGTGCGGTTCGTGAGGTCATCGTCGTCTCCTGTGCGGTCGAGGCCGCGGCGTCGTGCCGGTCCCCCGTTTATCCGCCGGTCCGGCCGGTTTGTCCGTCACCGAGGCGACGCAGCAGCTGCGCCGTTTCGGCGTCGGACGGAAAGAAGGTCTCCAGCGCCAGCTCCGACAGCGTGATGTCGACCGGCGTGCCGAACACCGTGGTCGTGCTGATGAAGGACAGCACGCCGAGCGAGCTGCGGATCTGCAGCGGCACGGCCACCGCGCTCCAGTCAGCGCCGCCCGGCGGGCTGTCGTCGCCGGGGTAGGCCTGCAGCTCGTCGAGCAGCGCGGCCAGCACCGGGTCGCCGCTGGCCAGCACCTGCGTGCGCAGCCGTGCGAACAAATGGGTGCGCCAGGCGTTCAGGTTGACGATCTTCGGTGCCGCGCCTTGCGGGTGCAGGCTCAGCCGCAGCACGTTGACCGGCGGTTCGAGCAACTGCGGCGCGATGCCGTCGAGCAACAGCAGCATCGGCCGGTTGTGCGCCAGCAGGTTCCAGTGCCGGTCGACGGCCAGTGCCGGGTGGGGTTCATGCGCCCGCAGCACCAGCTCGACGGCGTCGCGCGCGGCCTTCAGCGCCGGGTCGTCCAGCGCGCGTTCGCGGTACAGCGGCGCGAAGCCGGCGGCCGTCAGCAAGCTGTTGCGCTCGCGCAGCGGCACGTCGAGCGCCTCGGCCAGGTGCAGCACCATCGCGCGGCTGGGTGCCGCGCGGCCGGTTTCGACGTAGCTCAGGTGGCGGGTGGAGATGTCGGCACCGGTGGCCAAGTCGAGCTGGCTCAGGCGCCGGCGTTGGCGCCATTCGCGCAGCAAGGCGCCGACCGGTGGCGGGCTGGAGGGCAGGGCGGTGTGCATGCGGCGGACGATAGCGCAGCGGCTGTGTGGGGGACATGACCTCGGGGGGCATGCTGAAGGCGCTGTGCCGGGCCCGGGGGGCTGGCTACAACTGAGCCACGGCTTTTGAAACAGCCAACGCGTTGTCGTTCAGGAACTGTTCGAACTCACGAAGCCAGTTCTCTATGGCGGGGCTCTTGTCCACCTCTCCGCCGGGCAGTGGAAGTTGTGCGGAGGGACCCGCAGCAATGACTCGACCGTCGTCCATGCAGGCGTCCGACTCGAGAATCAACTGTCCATCCAGGCTTCGCACATCGACCGTTATCGCGACTTCATCGCCGTGTGCTTGTTTGCGGAACGCCAGGTACCCTCGAAGGAGGAAGGCGTCATTCGAACTGCGCGCAATGGTGTGGGCCAACGGGCGGTCGAGCGCGCGCAACTCCACCGCAAACGCGGCCAATAGGGAGCGAATTCGAAGCCAGAGAGGCTCTACTGATGGATTGGTCATTTATAGGGTTGTCGCAGACCGGCGCGAGGTCCAGCAATGGCTGGAAATCTGCAGCGGGATGGTTCAAACGCGCGACATTCAAGGCGCAGCTCAAGTGTTTCAGTGCTCCCTCCTCGTGGCCGATGTAGCCTTCACAGTTCGGCGTCCGCCCAGAGAATGTTGCGGTGTGCGTTCGTCGCCCCAGAGCGGCCGCCCATGGCTTTTTCTTGCGAATGGATGAGCGAGTCATCGAAGCTCGGACTCGTGGCGTATGCCGTCGGCATTGATCCGGCAACACCACTTGACGTGCGCGGCCCATTCCGAGGAGAGGCTGGCTTCGACGACGCCCGCTGCGATCAGATGGTCTGGATTTCCGTGCTGATCCGAGTCGTCCATGTACAAGGTCACTTCTATGCCATCGCTCAATGTCACGATCGAGCCGTCAGTAGCAGCACGGGTGTCGCCAGCAGAGAGGAGCACCAGGTTCGGTTCCAGCATTTCGTTGAAGTCAACGTAAAACATGGGTGTGGCCATGTTCATCCTCAAAAGCCACAGAGCGTCGGCGGCACAGGGTTCGGAACGGTCGGAGAAAACAGTCGTTCCAATTGTTGCGCAGTCAAATCGCCTACCGTTGCGTGGTTCGGATTGCCTGGATGACCATCAGAAACCTCACGACCACCGGCGCGGCGAATGTCTCCGGCGGTCGCGATGCCGACTTGGTTGTTCTTGAATGGCTGGGCCAGTTCATACTTTGTCCTGAGCGGCCCGTGATCTGTCGAGGCGTCTACTCTGGTATCAACGAGGCCACTTGCCTCGATCTCATCAGCAGCTCCACCGCACGCTCCATCTCTGCCCTTGTCACCGACGGGATGATCAGCAAATTTGGCTCAAAGAACATACCGCCGCGTTCAAGCTCGCTTGTGATCTCTTGGCCGATGCGCACAGCATCGTAAAAGTTCAAGAGATAACTTTTTCCGGAACTGGTCAGGCGAGCGCCGGAAAACCAACCTTTTGCTTTGACTTCCCATTCATGGTCTGCAAAGTCATTCGGCAAAGAAAAAAGAAAATCTTCCAAGATCACCTCGCTTTACTTGGTGCAAACAATACCACTACATGCATTGATGAACTGCTGTGGAGTCAAGTTGGCGCCCGTCTTCGGGACTATCTCAAAGTGACGCGGATCATTGCCCCGCTGGATGATGCGCAGCGAATCGGGGATCGACCCTTGATCTACGCGATGCGGAACATACCCTTTCGAACTCACGCTCATCGCATTGTCGAAAACTGACACCCCATGCGTGTCGCTCACAAAGCCCGTCGTGCGATCTACCTTGAAGTCGCTGGGCCGCGGGATGAGGCTCGGTGCATCACCCGCGTTGGCACCACGAAAGAATGTCGACCCATCCTTTGTAGCTTGCGTCTCGACGGATTCAATCCTCCCCAGCAAGCCACCGGTGCCAAGCCCCCCCGGCAGTGGGACTGCATCCCCGCCTCCGGCAATCGCTGCAATGAACCCCAGGCCGTACCTTGCATTGGTGATGGAGTCGTAGCCAGCGCGAAACGCGGGATTGTTCCAATCATTGACGCCACTGAGGATCGGCTGGAATCCTGCGGCAACGCCCCAGCCTTTGAAGAAGAGCTTCACCGTCTCCGAGACCGGTGGTTGGGTGCTGCTGCCGTTCCCATTGGAACCGCTGCTTGATCCAGGGGTCTCTTTTTTCCTTTCCGATGGCGAAGGTGCAGTCGTGTTGTTTGCAGCGTTTTGCCCCAGTCGCGGACCCTTGTCCTGGCTCGACAGCCGCAGCCCTGATCCGGCCGGACCTTTCTGCTCGATGCCCACCGGATTGCCATTCACGCTGCAAAAGAACCCCCCGGCGCACGGCTTGTTCAGAAAACCAGGCGTTTCGTTCGGCGCCAACCCCGTCGGGTCGGTGAAGACCAACGCGTTGTTCAACACATAGCTGTAGCGATTGAATGCCTGCGCATTCGACGGATCCGGCACCGTCGGGTCCGCACTCGTGTGCCGCCCGAGCAGCGGGTCGTACATCCGCGCGTTCA
>Ga0209050_1000887_pt1 | contig 39898 bp, 29 predicted proteins | sample Araplavi_mTSA_r2_FD_184276 | JGI IMG/M metagenome (GOLD analysis project Ga0209050, IMG submission 184276) | Arabidopsis root microbial communities from North Carolina, USA - plate scrape MF_Cvi_mTSA_r2 (SPAdes) (version 2) | ecosystem: Host-associated > Plants > Roots > Endosphere | place: USA... | reverse complement strand
GTTTATCCCGGATCACTTATGCACAGACAGACCCGCTGCAGCAACAGATTGAACAATATACCGCCGGCAAAAAAGCCACTATTGGGGTTTCCGTGTTGGGTATGGAAGATCATTATGCTGTGAGTGTTAAGGGGGATGATCATTTCCCTATGCAGAGCGTTTTCAAGTTCCATATTGCGTTGGCAGTACTGGCGGAGGTGGATAAAGGAAAGCTGCGCCTGGATCAGCAGATAAATGTCAGAAAAGATGAATTGCCGCTGAATACCTGGAGCCCGATACGCGAGAAATTCCCAAAGGGGACGACGCTTACATTAAAGGAGGTGTTGCGGTATACGGTGTCTGAAAGTGATAATATCGGGTGTGATATTTTGCTGCGATTGATGGGCGGGCCGAAAGTGGTGAATGATTATCTTGTAAGGAATGGCGTAAAAGATATTGCTATAGTGGCTAATGAGCATGAGATGCATCAGGCCTGGGATGTACAGTTCAGGAACTGGACAACGCCGAAATCAGCGACGGAGCTGCTGAAAATGTTTTACGATAAAAAGCTGTTATCTCAGCAAAGCACGGCATTGCTGTGGGGGATGATGGTGGAAACACCGACAGGTAAAAAACGGATCAAAGGACAATTGCCGGAAGGGACAGTGGTAGCGCATAAAACGGGAACTTCTGATACGAATCAACAAGGGATCACGGCAGCGGTGAATGATATCGGGATTGTGACCCTGCCTGATGGGAAGCATTATGCGATCAGTGTGTTTGTGTCTAATTCGGCGGAGGATATGGAGAGGAATGAAAAGATCATTTCGGACATTGGAAGGTTTGTTTGGGAGTATTATACGCGCAGATAAAAAACATATGAATTACACGTTCACATTCATAAACGATTTACCGGCTGACTTTTCCGGTGTGCCCATATTAATTTCCGGAGAAGGCTCATTAAAATGGGAGGGCAAAACTTACTTAAAGCCTTCCGGAACGATATACGATGCGGCTTTGTTTGAAATAAACCATCAATATGATGGTCTGCCATTTAAACAGGCAATGCTAATTGGCCATCTGCTTGCGGTAGGATACCAACAGCATTTTTACCTTTTCGACCTATCTGCCAATAAGCACCTGCTCACGCTCCAGATGGATGGATATTTTGGACACTTGTATTTTGATCAGGATGTTTTTTATGTAACTGATTCAGAGCAGGCTTATTGTATTACCAAAGAAGCCGTCATTTTATGGGAGTCTGAACCGGTGGGACTAGACGGTGTAATCATTGATCATTTCATGGATCATGAAATCCATGGAAGCGGTGAATGGGATCCTCCGGGAGGCTGGAAGGATTTTGTTTTAGACAGACAAACGGGGAAGCTGAAAAAATAGTTGGCAGTCTGCAGTGGGCAGTACGCAGTCGCTTGCCCACTGCAAACTGCCAATTTTATTTACTTAGATCGCTAAACCCGAGATCATCCAAAATAATCACACCTGACGGCGATTTATCAAACACCAACCGGATGCTGTGCAGCTTGTTCATCGCAAACTCAGGATGCTGCTGTTGCAGCTTATCCAGGTTAAAGTAGAACAGATCCGGGATAGTTTCTGCGTCATCATACTGGTTTAGGAATGCGAACTTGGTCAATTTTTTCTTGATCTGCGGTTGTAAGGGTGCGCATTCGCTTAAGGGAAAGCGAATGTGAGTACCTTGCTGATCGATCAATTCTATAGTAAAATCAATCGCTGTTTTTTCTGTTTTATCCTTTGGTTTCTCTTCTTTCTTAGCCTTCTCTCCTTTCACCACATGGGCGGCACTTTCATCGCTTTCTGCCAGGCTGAAGAAAAGTGATTTACCTTCCAGCTGCAGGCTGCTGCTGTCTGGTAAGGTAAAGGTATAATTAGCAGGGATGGTGTCAACTCCTTGTCTGTCCCATCCGATGAAAGCAGAACGGGTAATATGATCGCCCCACATCAGTTTATGCAGTGCTTCGCGCCAAACGCTCAGGTGATCTGTAGTGATCCGTACACCAGGCATGGTAGCGGTTTGCAGGTTCAGGTCTTCTTCGTAACGGGCAATGAATGCAGCCGGGCTGTTCTCAAACTGGTTGAAGTAGATCTGTTTAGGCAACCATTGACGGCCGGAACGGTAGTCGATGAACAGCGGTTTATAAGCTTCCACTCCTTTCAGATGCAGATCCAGGAAGGCGCTGATGTACACCTTGGCGATCTGCTGCTGATCTGCAGCAGGCATCAGGTTGGTGAAGTTGTACAGGTTACCGTAGGGACTACTTTGATCATATTTTCCCCAGGATGTGTTGAACTGGCCGTGGTTGGCGTGATGCACGTAAAGGCCTGCTTTACAACCATTATACGAAGGCGAATATTCAATGCGGTACATGGGACTTAAGCCGCCGTAGGACTGCATATCCATATCATGCGTGCCGTGGATGGTAAAGTAGTTGATATCTTTCAACGGCGCCAGGATACCGGCGGGCTTGTATTGGCCATCTACCGGGGCGATGGCGATGTAGGCTTTAATGTTGAAATTAAAGTGAAAGACTTCATTGGCATCATCCGGATGGGCGGGTAAGGTATTGAATAATGCCGCGTGGGACATGGCTTCGCCGCCCCGTGAATGGCCCATCAGGGCGATGTGATCCATGTCTATTTTATGATAGAAGGGATTACCGGGTTCCTGGTTCCATTTTCTCCAGAGCTCGAGGTGTTTGAGCATGAACCAGCCACGGACCCCGTTCTCGCTTTTTAGTCCGCCCCAGGGCATATCTGTAAAGCTGGTGTTCAGGAAATTCTCATCTACAGAAGCCACGATGTATCCCCTGCTGGCGAGGAGCTCGGCGAGGTAGTCATACCCTTTCTCTGACCAGTCCTGCGCCAGGTGGTTACCATGTACGACCAGCACCAGCGGGGCAGGTCCCTGCAGGTTTTGCGGGTACCATACCATGGCGTTCAGGGGAAGCTTATCAGGACCAAAGCCGAAGTACCAGCTGCGAAGATTACCATATACGCCGCTCCAGGATTTGAGCAATGATGAAGCGTCTACTGTGGGCGTTTTAATCTTTACGGATTGATTATACATGGGACGGCGCTTATCGTTCCCTGATCCGTAGCTAAGGAAAGCAACCTTATAGCTGCCGGGGCGGGAAGGATCACCGGCAGTGATCGTATCAGGCAATTGGGCCTGCATTTTATAGTTCGTTATTGGCGGAACCGGGCTGCCGGGATAAAAGAAGAAATACAGTCCGGTGATAGCGCCGCCTAAGCCGATGACAAACAGGATCCCGGTCATGATCTGCTTAGGCCGGGTCCATTGTACTTCATGGCGACGTCTCCAGCAGGATATTGTTCCGAAGATGAGCGCAGGGAAGAGCACCAGGAAACCTGCCAGCCAGTAGCTGAGATCGCGCAGGCGGAAGAAATAGAAAATACAGAAGAAAGCGAAGGCAACGCCGATCCGGAAATAGCGCGGCGTTCTGCCTACCAGGAGGGCTACCCAGGCGATCAGGGCAGCTATCAGCAGGGCGGGAATGGCGCGTACCAGTAAGGTGAGCAGGTAGTAGCCGAAGCCGATCCCTTTTGACAGGAAGAGGTCTGCCATCGTGTAGGTGAAAAACAATAAGGTGGCGAGCAGTATACCGATCCCGCTGGCTTTTAAAGTGGCCTGGCCGGGCGTGATAAAGGTGATGGCAGCCCGCAACCGGTTCATGATCCGGCGCCAGGCAGACGGTTGATTTCCCATAAGCGTAAGCGTAGTTTAGATGATGCTTGAGTACGATACAAAATAGGAAATTATGTATTAAGAAAAGGAGGTTTTTGTGCGAAGGAGGTGGCGGGGGGAGATGGATATCAGTAAGTGGTGACAGCACACTTACAAGGAAAGAACAGCATGTTCACTAAGCTTGGACATTACTATTACGGGGAGCATGCGAGGTGTAAGCCTTATGTGTGAGGCCAGTGTAACAGAGGGCTTCATGGAGGTGAGGTGGAGTTGATCGGGACTTGAGCTGGGGATGAAATGGGGCAAGTTTGAGGTCTGAAGTTTGAGGTTTGAGGTTCGTTGAAGGTTGGAAGTTCGGGGTAAAGGATTGGGCGAAGGGTGGAAAACTGGTTTGGCAGAGGGGAAAGGGTGGATTGGGGGGAATTGAGGGTATAGGTTTTCCGCGAGCTGGGCGCCCGGGGCGTGGGGAGGTGTTCTTTAGTGCGATTGAAGACCCGGAGGAGATTGCTTCGGACCGGCTTTACGCTGGGCCGTCGGCCTCCCGACTTCGTCGGGACAGGCTTCGCAATGACGAAGGAGGAAGACCCATTTGACCTTTCGTTTGCGATGACGAGGAAGAAGATTTACAAAAGGCAAAACGTTTACGTGTCGCTTTTAGGAAGGCTGTTGCTGTAAGGTCCTCTGCAGGTACGGTGATGCTGATCACATCGGCGGCCATGTAGCGGCGGTCGCCGGAGGGATAGAGTTGGCCCATGGACATTTTGCAGGAGCGGTATTGCAGTACAACCATGAGTGTGCCCTCCCCTTCAATTGGGATGTTCATGGCTATGCCATTGAAGGGTTTATCGTCGTTGAGTTCAATGATAGCGGTGGAGACATCGGTGCTGATCACCCGGTTTTCAGCGAAGCTGATGCGGGTGGCGATGAGGCGGAGCTCTATGTGGGTATTGTTGCCTTGCGGCAGGAGCTCCTGCGCAGGGATGTGTAAGGTGCCGTTTGTTGTGAATATGGGCTGGTCAACAAAGAGCTTTTCAATGCCTGTGTGTTTGTTGAAGTGGAAGCCCCGGAGGTTTGGGAAATTATCACGGCCGGCCTGGATGAAGAGTTTGTTGAGACGGTTTACCAGGGTGCCGTCGTAGCGCATATCCAGGTAAGGGCGGACAGCTTTGCGTACGAGCTTTCCTTTCCGGCTGGCAATACCGAAGTGACGGGCAGCCCGGCGGGTGGGAGCTGTCTGTCGTACTTTGTCCGGCATGCTACGAAGGAAATATTTACCATTTCTGCGGTAGCCGATGACGTTGTCCATTCTGCCGGTGAATTTGAGGACACCAGTTTGAAGCGCCATAACAATACTTTTATATAAAGTTATGGGAACTCCGGATTATAGCACTTGATCTAAATCAATTAATCGGGGAACCTTAAAGATTAAATCTGATGCCCCCGCCAGCTTCGCGTAAGGAGGAATAGCCTGCGTATACTTCAATGAGCCTGGTGATGCAGTAGCCGAAGTAGATGCCGCCGCCTATTACGAAACGGTTGCCGTGGATGTAGCTGTAATGGATCCTTCCGTCCTCCCCTTCTTCTGAATAGTTGGTGAAATGGGTTTTGCTGCCGATAGAGAGGTCCATTTTGATGTTGATCCGTTCTGTGAGAAAGCGGCTATAGCCGATATCGCCGGTTCTGAGGAAGTAGCCGGTTTTGTCAAGCCGCACACGGCTGTTGTTGGTGATCAATTCAGAGACCCTGTCTTCATAGGGGCTGGACCAGCCTACTGTCAGGCCGAGATGAAGGCGGTGTTCCTTCCAACGGACGCTGGCGTCGATTTCGGCCACGGCGGCGCTGTGAAGGCCGATGCTAAAGCCCCTGCCGTTGTCGTTATTTTCATTATCCAACAAAGGGTAGAGCCATGGAACATACTCTTGTGCATAGGTAGAAACGGGGATGACGAACAGTAAGAGGAGGAACCATCTTTTCATGGGTATCGGAATTGGGTTGAGGTAAAAATAAGGGGAATTGGGGGAATTGCAATTTAGACTTAACAGTATATAACAAAGCAGTGTTTAAATGGAATACCACGTGCCTCTTCCAGCTCCATGCCGCTGTAAATGCTTCGCATCGACAAGATTTTCCAGATGCCGTTTTATCGTATTACGTTTAGCGTCTGTCAGAATAACGATTTCGCTGATTGAAACTCTTCCGCGTGATTTTGCCAGCTCCAATATCTTCAATGATAGTTCGGGTAATTGCGCGAGTAATATCCTTTCCCGCTCAATTTTTATTTTCAAACGATTCTTTTGTTGCTGTAAAGCCCGAAGGAAAAATAACAGCCATGGCCGCCAGTCCGGCGTATCTGTTTTTAATGCGTTTTGTGTTTTCCTTAAGGCAAGATAGTAGGCGTCCTTGCTTTGCTCAATGACCGCTTCTAAAGAGCTATAGGGCACATAGGCATAACCGGCCCTCAACAGTAACAGCGTGGTGAGCACGCGGCTCAGGCGGCCGTTCCCGTCCTGGAACGGGTGGATAGCCAAAAATACGACAGTGAAAATGGCAACAATTAGCAGCGGGTGAAGCTCTTTTCCTTCGAAAGCCCTGCTCATCCAACTAACTAATTCTTCCATCTGCAAAGGTGTATCAAAAGGTGTGGCTGTTTCAAATACGATCCCCAAGCTTTGTCCCTGCTGATCGAATGCTTCTATATGATTTGCAGATTTCTTATAATTGCCACGATGCCAGTCATCCTTACTACTAAATTTCAGCAGGTCGCGGTGTAATTGTTTAATGTGGTTTTCGGTTGGGGTAATATCGGGATAACTTTCAAAGATCATGTTCATGACAGCAGCATAACCTGCCACTTCCTCTTCATCGCGGGAGTCTAGTTGTTGTATGGAGAGATTGCTTAGTAGGATTTCAACTTCTTTGTCGCTCAATTTGGCGCCTTCAATACGGGTAGATGAGCCAATGCTTTCAATGGTTGCCACCCGTTTCAAGCTATAAAGGCGATCTGGCGCCAGCTGGCCTAAGGCCTGCCAGGCACCTTTAAATTCGTCGATTTCGGCAACGAGTGTCAGGATCTCAGATGTAATAACAATTTGTGATATACTGAGCATAGTAGCTATAAAGATACCCAATTATACCCAATTAGACAGGTTAAAGGCCATAAAAATACCCGATTATATCCAAAAGGCTAAAGAGAAGGTGGTAATGCAATAAATAAAAAAAGGGCTTCTTTCTCAAGAAGCCCTTTCGGAGTTTTCATTTTTGGGTGGCCAATGGGGCTCGAACCCACGACCCTCAGAACCACAATCTGATGCTCTAACCAACTGAGCTATGGCCACCATTTTCAGCACTTTTTTATCAGTACTCCCTTTTTCGGGATTGCAAAGATAAGATAATTCAAATGCAATTTCCAAATGATAACAGAAAAAAAGTTATCCCGTTTTTTTTTGCTTTCTTTGCCCTCTCAAAAAACAAGCCTGGCCAAGATGTCGATATACCTGATACCCTTTATCTCAGCTTTTATAGGATGGTTCACCAACTGGATTGCCATTAAGATGCTGTTTCACCCACGGGAACCGAAGAACCTCGGCTTTATGACGCTGCAGGGTATCTTCCCCAAAAGGCAACGGCAATTTGCTGAAAAACTGGGTAAGCTGGTAGCAGACGAACTGCTGTCCTTCGATGACATCCGCCAGAAGCTGACCGACCCGCAAAAGGTTAAAAGCATCATCCCCCTGGTAGAAGATCACCTGGAGCATTTCCTACGGGTGAAACTGCCGGATGCCATGCCGGTTTTATCCATGTTCATCGGCGACAGCACCATCAAACAGATCAAAGATGTACTGGTAGTAGAACTGGATAACCTCTTCCCTATCATGATCGACAAATACCTGCAGAACACCAAGGAAGACCTGGACCTGGAACGTATCGTAACCGAAAAAGTAAGCGCGTTCTCTTCGGATAAGCTGGAACAGATCCTGAACGGGATCATGTCTAAAGAATTCCGCTTTGTAGAGATCATCGGCGGCGTACTGGGCTTTGTTATCGGTATCATCCAGCTGCTGATGACACATCCTTTCTAATCTGTTAATTACTGTTAAGACCTTTTACCGTCATTTTTTATGACTTCCCCGGGCTAAAAGGCCCATTCGTCATATTACCCCGCCACTCATACGGAATGCCCGTAATTTTGCCTCCGGATTTCGGGTATGACGCCGTGTGCAGTGTAACAAATCCCCTTTTACAAAGACCAACGAATAAAAGCATACGATAGATGATGAAAAAATGGTACTTAACCATGGTCGCTGTTCTCCTTGGAATAGCCTCCCTGCATGCCCAGATACCTGCTATACCTGCCGGTGGCGCCGGCGGACGGGGCGGCGCCCCTAACGGACAACGCCAGAACATGCCGCAGATAGGACATGTCTACGGTAAACTGGTGGATGCCAATACTAAAAAGCCTGTACCTTACGCTTCGGTAGCCCTGCTGAAACTGCGCGATTCCAGCGTGGTGACCGGCATGCTGACGAAAGAGAACGGTGAGTTCAGCCTGGAAAGCCTTCCGCTGGGCACCTTCAATATGCGTATCTCCTTTATGGGATACGAAACCATCTACAAAAAGGTCGCTATCAGTCCGCAAACCTTTGACCAGGACCTCGGCAACATCCGCTTTAAACCAGATGCGAAAATGCTGGCCACCGTAGAAGTGACCGGAGAGAAAAGCGCCTTCCAGATGGGCATCGATAAAAAGGTGTTCAATGTAGACCGCAACCTTACCAGCGTGGGCGGTACCGCACAGGACGTACTGAAGAACGTACCCGCGGTGAACGTAGACATCGACGGTAACGTAACCGTCCGGAACGCTTCACCTAACATCTTTGTAGACGGTAAGCCCTCTACCCTCACCCTTGACCAGATACCCGCAGACGCGATCGAGAGCGTAGAGCTCATCACCAACCCTTCGGCCAAATATGATGCGGAAGGGATGTCGGGCATTATCAACATCGTGCTTAAAAAGAACAAGAGAGCCGGTATCAACGGTATGTTGATGGCAGGCGTGGGCACAGGCGATAAATACAACGGCGGCGGCAATATCAACATCCGCCAGGGTAAAGTGAACTTCTTCGCCAATTACATGATGAACTCACAGCGTTTCTGGGGCGATGGCAGCACCGACCGTACCAATTTCATCGGCAGCGGCACCAGCAGCCTTCACCAGGAAAGCGACAGCCGGACCTCTCCCCGCTTCCAGTTTGGGCGCATCGGCCTGGATTACTACCTGGATAACCGTAACACCATCTCTGTATCACAGAACATCGTAGACGGCAAGTTCAGGAACTACGAAGACCTGCTCAGCACCTTTAACAAAGGCGATTCCATGAGCGCCCGTATTAACAACAACCAGTTCGGGTTCCGGAACTATACCAGCCAGCTGGGCTTCAAGCATACCTTTGCAGAGCCTAACCGTGAATGGACCGCAGACTTTAACTATAACCGCAGCAATAACAACCGTAACGGCAGCTTCCTGAGCCAGCCAATAAGTATCAACAGCGGACCTCCCGGCCAGGCCACTTACCAGACCAACAACTCTGATGGCCACACTACCTTTATTACCATCCAGACCGACTATACCGATCCTATCGGTAAGAACGGTAAACTGGAAGCGGGCCTGAAGACCACCCTGCGTAATTATACCAGCGTGTATAACGTGTACGACCAGGACACCACTACCGGCGATTTCCATTTCAACAACCTGCTTTCCAACGATTATAAATACAAGGAACAGATCTATGCAGGATACGTGAACTACGCGGGCACAAAAGGTAACTTCGGCTACCAGGCAGGTTTACGTGTAGAGCAATATGTATACTCCGGTGAGATCCCGAGCGAAGGCATGAAATTCAAGCCTACCAGGGCTACGCCCGGTTTCTTCCCCAGCGTGTATCTGTCGCAGAAGATGAAGAACGACCAGGAACTACAGCTGAATTACTCCCGCCGCGTAACCCGGCCGAACTTCTTCCAGCTGATACCCTTCCGCGACTATAGCGATCCGCTCAATCAGCGTGAGGGTAACCCGAACCTGCGGCCGGAATATACCAACAGTGTAGAACTGTCTTATGTAAAGAACTGGAAGACCGCCAATTTCCTGGGTACCGTGTACTATCGCAACACCAATAACCTGATCTCTGCGATCAGCACACCGATCGGTACCGATACCCTGCTCACCAGCTTTACAAATGCAAATAAAAACAACAACTACGGCGCCGAGCTTACGCTGAAGAATACTTTCTTCAAGATCTGGGACCTCACCACCAACGTGAATCTATACCAGGCAGAGCTGAGCTATACACAGGACAAGAAAGATTATAAGAACAGCAATTTCAGCTGGATGGCCAAGATCAATTCAGAACTGAAACTGCCGGCTAATTTCACCCTGCAGATCAGCGGCAACTACCAGGCGCCTACGATCGCACTGCCGTCCGGCGGCGGTGGCGGTGGTGGTGGCCGCGGCGGTGGTGGCGGAGGCGGATTCGGGATGGTACCCGTTTCTGCACAAGGCACTATCAAAGGCATGAGCAGCGTGGATGCCGGTCTGAAAAAAGATTTCCTAAAGAACAAAATGGCTTCGCTTACACTGGCTGTTTCTGATGTGTTCAACACGCGTCAGTATGAGCTGAACCAGGCAGCGCCTGCGTTTGTGCAAGACTACATCCGTAAGCGTGAATCGCGCATACTGCGCCTCACTTTCACTTATCGCTTCGGTAAATTCGATGCGCAGATATTTAAGCGCAAGAATTTGAAGACTGAAAGGGAGAACATGCAGAACATGCAGAGTGATATGAATCAGTAGGCAGTGGGCAGTTTGCAGTGGGCAGTCATGGAAGCGACAAGGACGTAGTTTTGAATGATGCTTCTTCTCTCATCAACCAATATACAGGCCGGCTCCGATGGAGCCGGTTTTTTAATTACCTAAAAGACTAAACAACTGACTGCCCACTGCAAATTGCAAACTGCCAACTGGTTTCTACCGTTTATCATAAATCGATTTTGTTTAAGCCCTTCTTCAATAATTTTACGACCAGATCAATGCTATTATTCCACTAACCATGAACAGGCGCTTATTGTTTGTTTGCTCATTGCTATGCTGTAGCTATTACGGTATAGCGCAGAGCGGCAATACCAACTCAACCAGGATTTCCGGCAAGGCAGTAGATGCTGCTACCAACAAGCCGGTAGAATTTGCATCCGTTGTTTTGCTTCACAAACCCGATTCCAGCGTAGCATATGGCATGTATACCGCCGCCAACGGCAACTTCAATTTTGATGCAGTAAAGCCTGGCAATTACGTGCTCCGCATTACTTTCATGGGCTATGATAAAATGGAAAAAGACCTGAGTGTAACGGCGGGCAAACCTTCTGTGGCAATAGGCGCGCTCCGCATGCATGCCGGAGGTAAAGTATTATCTACTGTTGAAGTAAAAGCGGAGAAACCTGCCTTCTCCATGCAGATAGACCGGCAGGTGTTTGACGCCGGCAGCCTGGTAACAGCAGACGGAGGAACGGGAACGGATATACTGAAAAACATTCCCAGTGTAGAAGTGGACATCGATGACAATATATCGCTACGTGGTAAAAGCGTCACCATTTATGTAGACGGCAAGCCCTCTCCTTTTGGCGATGCTAAAACAGCCCTGCAGATGATCCCCGCAGAAACCATCGACCGTGTGGAAGTGATCAACAACCCTTCCGCCAAGTTTGAAGCGCAGGGCGGCGGCGGCATCATCAACATCGTGCTGAAAAAAGATAAAGCTATCGGCTATAATGTAATGCTGAACGGCGGCGTAGCCACCCGCGGCCAGGTGAACGGCAGCGTTAATGCCAGCCTTCGCCTGCGCAGGTTCAACTTCTTCACCAGCTACTACGGACGCTATGGCACACAGGCAGGCAGCGGATTCAGCAACCGTCAGAACCTGGTGCCGGATAGTTCTAATACCTCTTACTTCACACAGGTGAACCAAAGTCGCAACGGCGACGGCTCTCATGGCGGAAGACTCGGCTTCGACTATTATCTCAGTGAACATAATACCATCACTATTTCTGAAGGCATCAACTTCGGCAACGGCGACAATGAAAATCATATCCTGCTGAACTACCTGGATGCTGAGCGGCAGGTGCTCCGCTCCGGCAACCGTAATAACAGCAGTAATTATTACAGTCCGAATAACAATACCAATCTCCATTTCCGTCATACCACCAACAAACAGAACGAGGAGCTGACGGCCTACATCAGCTACAGCAATAACAAGGGTAATAATAACAGCCAGTACTATACGCTGTATGAAAAACCGGGCAGCAGTGCAGACAATCCGGATCAGCAGCATAATACAGGGCGCAGCCAGAACCAGTTCTGGAACATGCAGACAGATTACACTACGCCGCTGGGAGAAAAGGGAAAGCTGGAAGCAGGCTTTAAGGGCACCTCGCAAAAGAACGAGAACGATTATATTGCATCCCTCTATAACTGGGACACACAGGCGTATGAGAAGAGCAATGAGCTGTCCAATACCTACGAATATAAACAAGACATCTACGCTGCTTATGTAAACCTGGCCGGGGCTTTCGGCAACCTGGGCTACCAGGTGGGTGTAAGAGCGGAACAGGCGCATCTGAAAGGATATTCTTTCACCCGGGACACTTCTGTGGACAACAAATTCTTCAATGTTTTCCCCAGCGTGTTCCTGAAATATAACCTGCCTCATAACGAGAACCAGAGCCTGATCTTTAACTATGCCACCCGTGTAGACCGGCCCGGTTTTGATGATCTGCTGCCTTACACCAATAACTCAGACCCGCAGAACCTGAGAATGGGCAACCCGGACCTGCAGCCTTCCATTACCCATAAGTTCGAGATGAACTATTCGCGGTATTTCCCGGATTCCAGGGACTTCCTGAACGGCGGTGTCTATTATTCCCAGGCCAATGACGATATTGACCGTATCAGCACACTGGATACCACTACCGGCGTTACCACCACCAAACCCATGAACCTGGCTACCGACCAGGACTGGGGCGGCAACTTTACCTACCAGCTGCATATCTTCCGCTGGTGGGATGTGACCAGCAACCTGAACGTGGAATACAGCCGCCTGACCGGTCCGGATAATATCGCCAGTCTTTCCAATGAATACCTGACCTATGGCCTCAATGTGAACAGCAATCTGCGTTTACCGGCCAGATTCAATATACAGCTGCAGGGCCATTACCGCTCTCCGAGGGTATTGCCACAGGGCACTGCCAAGGCCATGAACGGCATGGACCTGGGCATCCGCAAGGAAATGCTGAAGAATAATGCCCTGGCAGTATCCCTGAATATCTCCGACGTGCTGAACACCCAGCAGTTCAGCCAGCATTATGAAACAGATGCTTTTATACAGGATTATGACCGGAAACGCACTACGCGGTTTATCCGGCTGAACCTCCGCTACCGTTTTGGCAAGATGGACCCGAATATGTTCAAAAAGAAAAGGCACACCGGAGACCAGGAGGAAGAGGGAGCGCCGATAAGGGAAGGAGATCAGAGATTATAGTTGGCAGTGGGCAATTGGCGGTGGGCAGTCGGGAAAGTGACTTTAAAACTTACGAACTGACTGCCAATTGCCCACTGCCAATTGCCAACTTACGATCTCTTCCCCGCCAGCATCGGCACAAAAGAGAAGTTATCAAAAGTTTCCTGTTCGTAGTCGTCTTCCCCTTTTTTGGTGATACGCAGCATGCGCTGTACCTCCTGGGCGCCAACCGGGATGACCATCATCCCCCCTATTTTCATTTGTTTTAGCAATTTTTCAGGGATCTGGGGGGCGGCGGCGGTGACCAGCACCTTATCGAAGGGGGCAAAGGTGGGCAGGCCCTCGTAACCATCGCCATAGAAGAAACGGATGGTAGGGTAACGGGATTTAAAAGGGAACTGCTTTACCAGGTCAAACAGCTTTTTCTGCCGTTCAATGGTGAAAACATTGGCTTTAAGCTCTCCCAGTACGCAAGCCTGGTAGGCACTGCCGGTGCCTATTTCCAGTATCTTTTCGAAAGGCTTTACCTCGAGCAGCTGGGTCTGATAGGCTACCGTATAGGGCTGGGATATTGTCTGATCCTCTCCTATAGGGAAAGCCCTGTCTTCATAAGCAATGCTCTCAAAAGCTGTATCCAGGAAGTAATGCCTTGGGATGTTGTTGATGGCCGCTAATACATTTTCGTCTGTTATACCTTTCTGCCGGATGCTATCTACCAGTTGTTTGCGTAATCCTTTTTGTTTATAGGAATCTTCGTACCGCCTCATAGCCGCAAAATTAACCAATACCCCCAATTTTCAATGATATGTGGAATACTTGTTTTTACTAACATTAGGAGGATGGGACCACAGGAAATACGTTTTTTACTCTTTATATTTGACCACAAATAATTTAGGACCATGGATACTATTATTGAAAACAAAGTAAAGCAGTGGCTGAATGGCGGGTTTGATGCGGAGACAGTGGCAGCCGTAGAGAAACTGAAGCAGGGCAATCCCGATGAGCTGGCCGACGCCTTTTACCGTAACCTGGAGTTCGGTACCGGTGGTCTGCGCGGCATTATGGGGGTAGGAACCAACCGTATGAACAAATACACCGTAGGGATGGCCACCCAGGGCTTTGCCAATTACCTGAAACAGGCTTTCTCCGGAGAAATAAAGATCGCCATCGCCCATGACAGCCGTAACAACAGCCGGTTCTTTGCTGAAGTGACAGCCAATGTAATGGCCGCCAATGGTATCAAAGTGTTCCTTTTTGAGAGCCTCCGCCCTACCCCGGAGCTGTCTTTCACCATCCGCCACCTGAAATGCCAGGGCGGTATCGTGCTGACGGCCTCCCACAACCCGAAGGAATATAATGGATATAAGGCTTACTGGGACGACGGCGGACAGCTGGTGCCCCCGCACGATAAAAATGTGATCCGGGAAGTAGAGAAGATCTCTACAATAGATGAAGTGAAATGGAGCGGTGGCGAAGCTAACATCACCCTGATCGGGAAGAACGAGGATGAAGCGTACCTGCAGATCCTGAAAGGGATGTCTATCAACCCCGACGTGATCGCTGCCCAGCACGATATGAAGATCGTTTACACCCCCATCCACGGTACCGGTATTACCCTGGTGCCCGAAATACTGAAACGCTTCGGCTTTACCAATGTGCATGTGGTGGAAGAACAGGCTACCCCTGATGGTAACTTCCCTACCGTGGTGTATCCCAACCCCGAAGAGTCTGAAGCCATGAGCATCGGTCTTAAAAAAGCCAAAGAGCTGGATGCCGCTCTCCTGCTGGGAACCGACCCTGATGCGGATCGTGTAGGCATTGCGGTGAAAGACATCAAAGGAGAATGGACCCTGCTGAATGGTAACCAGACCGCCGTGCTGCTGTTCAATTATATTATAGAAGGCCGGAAGAAAAAGGGACTGGCAGGGCCTACCGATTATGTAGGTAAAACCATCGTAACCTCCGACCTGATCGACGTATTTGCCGCCAGGAACGGGGTGAACTGCTATAATGTGCTGACCGGCTTCAAATGGATCGCTGACATGATCCGCCTGAAAGAAGGAAAGGAAAAGTTCATCTGCGGCGGTGAAGAATCTTACGGTTATATGATCGGTGATAATGTGCGCGATAAAGACGCCGTTGCATCCGTAGCCATGATCTCTGAAATGGCTGCCTATGCCCGTAACGAAGGCCGTTCATTATACGAGCAGCTGATCGATATTTATGTGAAATACGGTTTCTATAAAGAGCAGCTCATCTCTATCACCAAGAAAGGTATGAAGGGCGCCGAAGAGATCGCAGAGATGATGCGCGGCTATCGCGAAGCCCCCCCCACTACTATCAACGGCTCCAAAGTGGTTAAGCTGTATGACTATGAGCTGCAGCAGGCCAAAGATCTGACCAGCGGCAAGACCGAGCCGATCGCATTGCCCCGCTCTAACGTATTGCAGTTTATCCTGGAAGATGGCAGCAAGATCTCTGCCCGTCCTTCCGGTACTGAACCGAAGATCAAATTCTATTTCAGCGTACAGCTGCCGCTGGCGGACAAGAAAGATTTTGATAAGGTGAATGGAGAGCTGGATGCGAGGATACAGCAGATAATTAAAGATATGAAACTGAAATAAGTTTGAGGTTTGAGGTTTGAGGTTCGTTGGATGTTTGAGGTTCAGAACGAGTCGCCTTTAGGTAGGCTGATTGCTTTGAACTTCAAACATCAAACTTCAAACCTCAAACTAAATACGCTGAGCGTATTTCCTCCCCTTCCACATCTACCATCACCATCTCCTGCAGGGTGGTAGCGAGGGAATAACCCACAAAATCTACTGATAAAGGAAAGGATTTATGTTTACGGTCTACGAGGACTGCTGTCTGTATCTTTTTAGGAAGGTATTGCAGGAAGGGTTTGAGGGCGTACAACATGGTCCTGCCGGAGTTGGCCACATCATCTATCAATATCACTACTTTACCGGTAATATCAATTGTTTCGGAGAGGCTGATCTCTAAAGGATGCTGTTTGTCCAGCCGCAGCTCCGTGATACGGATATTGAAGGGTGCGATCTCTTTCAGGATGGCGGCTATTTTATGCGTGAGGATCAGGCCTCTGTCCCATATGCCTACCAATATCAATTCTGTTTCTGCGCTGTTATGCTCATAGATCTCATAAGCGATACGCTTGAGCTTCTTTTGTATGATATCTTCGGTGAGGATCACGTTCTTAGTACCCATATGATAGCTTTACAGGCTGTAAAAGTAGTAAATTCTTTGAGTCGATGGTCCATAGTCCATGGTCCGTAGCATATGCAAAAATTTACTTACATTGCTGGTACCAAATCTGATATATGCATTTTGTACAGCAGCTTTTATTTGTCATTGCATTTGTAGCAGCCGTATACCTATTTGCCCGGAAAGCTAAGGAGATCAGGCGGAATATACTACTGGGGCGGGATATAACGCCCTATGGCACGCCTGCCGAACGCTGGCGGAATGTATTGCTGCTGGCCTTCGGTCAACAAAAAATGTTTCGTAAGCCCCTGGTAGCTGTACTGCATTTTTTCGTATATGCGGGCTTCTTGATCATCAACTTAGAGATCCTGGAGATCATCCTGGATGGGGTATTGGGCACGCACCGTTTGTTCACACCTCTGCTGGGCGTCCTGTATCCTGTGCTGATAGGGTGTTTTGAGATACTGGCTGTATTGGTGCTCGGCGGCTGTGCGATCTTCCTTGTTCGCCGTAATATCCTGAAACTAAGGCGTTTTATGAGCCATGACCTGGACGGCTGGCCCCGTTCTGACGCCAATTATATATTGATTACGGAGATTGTGCTGATGCTGTTGTTCCTCACCATGAACTCGGCAGACCAGGTATTGCAATCACGTGGTACGGAGCATTATATTGCTACGGGTAATTTCTGGATCTCCGGTATGCTGGCGCCCATGCTGGACGGGCTTTCCAACAGCGGCCTGGTTGCCCTGGAAAGAACCTGCTGGTGGCTGCATATATTAGGGGTGCTGGCTTTCCTGAACTATCTGCCTTATTCCAAGCACCTGCATATTGTACTGGCTTTCCCGAACACTTATTATACGGATGTACGGCCCAAGGGTAAGATGGAGAACATGCCTGCCGTACAAAAAGAAGTACAGCTGATGCTGCAGCCTGAACTGGCCGCCAGTGAACCGCCGTCTGATACCGTGCCTAAGTTTGGCGCCAAAGACGTGCCCGATCTTACCTGGAAGAACCTGCTGGATGCTTACAGCTGCACGGAATGCGGACGCTGTACGGCTGCCTGTCCGGCGAATATCACGGGCAAGAAGCTCTCTCCCCGCAAGATCATGATGGATACCCGCGACCGCGCAGAGGAAATAGGCCGTAACATCAGCAAGAACGGTAGTTTCCAGGATGACGGTAAAGCCTTGCTGCGCGATTATATCTCTGAAGAAGAGCTGCGGGCCTGCACTTCGTGCAACGCCTGTGTGCAGGAATGCCCGGTAGCTATCAATCCCCTGCATATCATCCTGCAACTGCGCAGGCATTTGGTAATGGAGGAATCCAGCGCGCCGGCCGAATGGAATATGATGTTCAGCAATATTGAGAATAATATGGCGCCGTGGAAGTTCTCTCCTGACGACAGAGACCAGTGGGCAGTGGGCAGTTAGCAGTGGGCAGTTATTGATGAGGAGATAGTCATTAATTTGATAGTCAAATAGTTTAAATATTTCATCCATGGGTTCCCACAAAGATTTAATTGTTTATAAAAAGGCGTTTGATGTAGCTATGAGGATATTTCAAGCAACAAAGAAGTTTCCCACAGAAGAACGATACAGTCTGACTGACCAGATAAGACGTTCGTCAAGGGCAGTTTGTGCTAATCTTGCGGAGGCCTACCGGAAAAGGCAATATCACGCACATTTCACTGCCAAGCTATCTGATGCAGATATGGAGAGTACAGAAACGCAAACCTGGCTAGACTTTGCACTAAGCTGCAATTACCTGAATAAAGAAGAATACGAACATTGTACACAGCAGATGTTTGAAATCGGTAAATTATTGCACCACATGAAAACATTTCCTGAAAAATATCAACCCAAACCATAAAACACATTCTACGGCGGCTTGCATCCGGCAGACTAACGACTATCCAACTAAGACTGCCCACTGCCAACTGCCTACTACAAACTTAAAAAGACATGAATATAAGGACCATAGCAGACTACGCCGCAGCGTCTGAAACGCCGGAAATCCTCTTCTGGGTGGGCTGCGCTGGCAGCTTTGATCAGCGGGCACAAAAGATCACCAAAGCATTTGCCACTATACTGGATAAAGCAGGTATCCGCTTTGCCATACTGGGCAAGGAAGAAAGCTGCACGGGAGATCCTGCGCGCAGGGCTGGTAATGAGTTTATTTTCCAGATGATGGCGCAGAATAATATCCAGGTGCTGAACGGCTATGGCGTAAAGAAGATCGTTACTGCCTGTCCGCACTGCTTTAATATTATCCGTAACGAATACCCGGAACTGGGCGGTAATTATGAAGTAATACATCATACTACTTTTCTCCAGCAACTGATAGATGAAGGAAAGATACGACTGCTGGAAGGCGGCAGCTTTAAAGGAAAGAAGATCACCTATCATGATTCCTGCTACCTGGGCAGGGCCAATAATATATATGAAGCGCCCCGTAAAGTGCTGGAAGCACTGGATGCCGAGCTGGTAGAAATGAAACGCTGCCGCAGCAAAGGATTGTGCTGTGGTGCGGGCGGCGCGCAAATGTTCAAGGAAGAGGAAAAAGGTACTACCCGCGTTAACTTTGAACGCGGCCGCGAAGCGGTGGCCACCGGTGCATCTGTGATTGCGGCCAATTGTCCCTTCTGTATGACCATGCTGACAGACGGCGTAAAAGAAGAAGGCAAGGAAGAAAGCGTACAGGTGCTGGACATTGCCGAGATCATTGCCAGGCAGCTGGGCGATTAATGTGAATGTTGTAATTTTGCGGTATGATGACACAAGAAGTAAAACAATTATTACCTGCGGACTTCTCTCCTACGTCACGGGTATGGATATATCAGTCTAACCGCCCGTTCAATGAGCGGGAAACCCTTGAGATCAACGAGCAGCTGCACCAGTTTGCCAGCCAGTGGCTGTCGCACGGCGACCGGGTACAAGGCTGGGCAACACTGTTGTTCAACCAGGTGATCGTGGTGATGGCAGACGAAAGCGCAACCGGCGTAAGCGGTTGCAGCACAGATAGTTCCGTTCGTATTATCAAAAGCATTGAAAGACAGTATGAGGTGAATCTTTTTGACCGCCTGCTGCTGGGTTTTATGGTAAATGACAAGATCCAGCTGCTGCCCCTGGCGCAGATAGCTTACGCCTTTGAAAAAGGCTTCATTAATGAAGAAACCCTGTACCTGAACAACACCGTGCTTACCAAAGAAGAGATGGAAAGGCAATGGCTGATCCCGGTGAAGGATAGCTGGGTGATGAAGAAGTTGCAGACGGCTTAGTTTGGTTGGATGAAAATATTTATATTGCGACTGGTTTAGTTCCCTGGGATTAAGCCAGTTATAAGCGGAAATAGCTCATTTGGCAGAGCGACGGCTTCCCAAGCCGTAGGTGGCGGGTTCGAGCCCCGTTTTCCGCTCATTCCCTTTACATTTAATACTTATGCCCCATTGCTGACATTCTGTCATTTTTCCATTTATTTTCTTACTTTTGCTCTTCTAAATTTTGAGTCAAGGAATGTTGGACCAGGTTACCAAAGTGCATGATGAGAGCCGTCAGGGCGAAGCTTTCGCCGCTGAGCAAGGCAATAATCAGGTATATAATAAGAAGTTCTATATAGAGAGCTATGGTTGCCAGATGAACTTCAACGATAGTGAGATCGTGGCTTCCATACTGAACCAGGAAGGTTTTGGCGCTACCCGTAATTACGAGGAGGCTGACCTGGTATTGCTGAATACCTGCTCCATCCGCGAAAAGGCGGAACAGACCGTACGCAAGCGGCTGCAGGAGTTCCGCAAGATCAAGCAGAGCAACCCGGGATTGCTGGTAGGTGTGCTGGGCTGTATGGCCGAGCGTCTGAAAGCCAAGCTGCTGGAAGAAGAAAAGCTGGTAGACATGGTAGTAGGCCCTGATGCCTACCGTACCCTGCCTGCCCTGATTGAAGAGGCCGAAACCGGACAGAAAGCTGTGAACGTGCTGCTGAGCCGCGAAGAGACCTATGCCGATATTAACCCGGTAAGGCTGGACAGTAACGGAGTGACGGCTTTTGTATCCATCATGCGCGGCTGTAACAACATGTGCACCTTCTGCGTGGTACCCTTTACCCGTGGCAGGGAGCGCAGCCGTGATCCTTATTCCATTATACAGGAAGCTGCCGCCCTCTTTAACAACGGCTACCGGGAGGTGACCCTGCTGGGTCAGAATGTGGACTCCTACTACTGGGTAGGCTCCTCTCCCGCCGACGGCAAAGATGAGATCATCACCTTTGCCGGCCTGCTGGAAAGGGTGGCGCTCATTGATCCTTTGTTACGCGTACGTTTCAGCACTTCCCATCCCAAGGATATTACCGATGACGTATTATTCACGATGGCGAAGTATGAGAACATCTGCAACTACATCCACCTGCCCGTACAAAGCGGCAGCACCAGGGTATTGCAGCTCATGAACCGTACCTATACACGGGAATGGTATATGAAAAAAGTGGACCGTATACGTGAGATCTTACCGGACTGCGGCCTTTCTACTGATATTATTACCGGCTTCTGCACAGAAACCGAAGAAGACCACCAGGATACACTGAGCATGATGGAATATGCAAAGTACGACCTGGCCTATATGTTCTTTTATTCAGAACGCCCCGGCACGCTGGCAGCCCGCCGCTACCAGGATGATGTACCGGAAGATGTGAAAAAGAGAAGACTGGCAGAAGTAGTGGAACTACACCGCCGCCAGGCCCTCGAAAGCATGCAGAAAGACCTTGGCAAAACGTTCAGGGTGCTGATTGAAGGAACATCCAAACGTTCAGAAAATGACCTCTTCGGAAGGAACGATCAGAACAAAGTGATTGTTTTTCCTAAAGAACAATATCAGAAGGGAGAGTACGTCTATGTGAAAGTGGAAGATTGTACGGCCGCTACTTTAATTGGTAAGGTAGTTTTAAATCATTAAGCTGGAGGTTAGGTTATGGAGATACAATCCATTAAGAACAGATTTGGCATTATCGGAAATTCACCTGCATTAAACTATGCCCTGCAGGTAGCTGCTCAGGTGGCAAATACAGACCTGACGGTGATGATCTTCGGAGAAAGCGGTGTTGGTAAGGAGGTATTTTCCACGATCATTCACGCATTAAGCGCGCGTAAACATAATCCGTTCATTGCGGTGAACTGCGGCGCTATCCCGGAAGGAACCATCGATTCAGAGCTGTTCGGGCACGAAAAAGGCTCATTTACCGGCGCGGTAGACAGCCGTAAAGGTTATTTCGAGACCGTTAACGGCGGCACCATTTTCCTGGACGAGATCGGGGAAATGCCAATGGGCACACAGGCCCGCCTGCTACGTGTGCTGGAAACCGGCGAATTTATCAGAGTAGGTTCATCCAAAGTACAGAAGACAGATGTTCGCGTAATAGGCGCCACCAACCGCGACCTGCTGGAACATACCCAGCACGGCAAGTTCCGTGAGGACCTTTACTACCGCCTCAATACGGTGCCCATCCGGGTGCCGGCCCTGCGCGACAGGAAGGAGGATATTCCCCTGCTGTTCCGCAAATTCTGCATAGACTTCTCAGAACGTTATAAAACTCCTTCTATCCAGCTGGATGACGAAGCACGCAATATGCTTGTCAACTATACCTGGCCGGGTAACGTACGTGAGCTGAAGAATATGGCGGAACAGGTGTCAGTACTGGCCCAGGACAAGCTGGTATCGGCACAGGAGCTGAAACGCTTCCTGCCTGATATCCCGCATGCATCCCGTTTGCCCATGCTGGCAGCGCCGCAGCAGAACACCGGCGATTTCGCCAATGAAAGGGATATCCTGTACAAGCTCTTCTTCGATATGAAGAAAGATGTAACAGAACTGAAGAAAATGTTCTTCGACATCCTGCAGAACCCGAACATTGCGCACGCCGCTCATTTTGAGGAGAACGACCACCATGATGTGCTGCACAGTTTTGCTCAAACAGAGCCCGCCGTACATGGCAACGTACTGACCTCGCCACAGCATATCATCCTGCCGGAACATAATATAGACCATCACGAGGAAGTGGAGGAAACCCTTTCCATCGCCGATAAGGAGAAAGAGCTGATCGTTAAGGCCCTTAAAAAACATAAGGGAAAAAGAAAGGATGCCGCCCTGGACCTGGGCATTTCAGAAAGGACCCTTTACCGTAAATTGAAGGAATATAACATCGGGGATTGATGTTACATTTGCAAGGGGGATCCGTTTATTCACCATTCACCACATGCCAATGATCAGATTATTGACAGGAACAATCGCCGCAGCAGTGCTTTTTGCGCTGGGCGGCTGCAGTATAAAATATTCCGCTTCCGGGGCCAGTATAGACCAGGGAGCCAAAACCGTGAACATCCGCTTTGTGGAGAACAGGGCGCCCATCGTTAACCCGACCCTGGCCCAGAAGGTAACAGAAAGACTGCGCCTGAAGGTACAATCGCAAACCAAGCTGACACAGGTGAACGATGAAGGCGCTGATTATGAGTTCAAATCGACCGTTACCGGCTATACCGTTTCCAACGCCGCTGTAACCAATGTGGACCAGGCCGCCACTTCCCGTCTGACGGTTACCGTGAATGTGGTATTCGTAAAACGGGTGGGCGACAAAAAGGGCTGGACCCAACCCTTCTCCCAATCTGCCGACTTCCCTGCCAACCAGGTGATCAGCCAGGTGGAGAACCGGCTGCTGGACGAGACTATCCTGCCCCAGCTGACGGACGCTATTTTCAACCGGGCATTTGCAAACTGGTAACAACCATATATATCTTTTTTTCATACTTTAGCAGCTATGACCGCAAAGAGGATCATTGAGCAGATTTTTCAGCAACCGGAGCTTGACCGGGTGTCTATCGTTACATTGGAGGGCGTGGTAGACGAATACCCGTATTTTACGGCAGCCCGCCTGTTGCTGGCGCAGAAAAACTATGAACAGTATCCGAACCTGCATTCACCGGCTGTTAAAAAAGCCCAGCTATACACCAATAATCCACATTACTTCTATCAGTTCCTGACAGGAGAGCTGAAGAAAAACAATACTGGCGCTGATACGTATAATTATACATCTTCTCCCGGTTATACACCTGCTACTGATTATACGCCTTCTCCCATTGCCGCTGCTCCGGTAATACCGCCTGCACCGGTTGAAAAACAAGCGCTTACGCCTAACTGGGATACCATCACCCGCAGGGAATCTGAGGGAGAGCTGGATTTCATGATCAGGGAACGGGAAGAGATCAGGGCCGCTATCAAACGTATGGAAGCCCAGGAAAAGGAGGAGGAAGAACAGCGGGCAGGGCAGGCAAACCATTCCGGGCATATTATTCAGCAGGAACCGGAGAATAGTGTTCAGCTGACAGTTGACAATGAGCAGCCTGAGGAGCCGGAAGCGTCAGCCCCGCAGGCGGAGTCGTTTGAGGAGGAAGCGCTGGAAGAGCCTATTACTTATGCCAGCTCCGGGGTAGAAGATAGCTGGGAGTTTACAGCGGGCAACCGGCAGCCGGAAGAGCCGGTTAATCATACTGCTGATCCGGTGACGGAAGCGCTTGCAGACACTCCCGAAGTAAGCCCCGAAGAAGTGAAAGAAGAAGTAGAAGAAAAAGAGACAGCAGCGCCTGCAGCCGAACAGCCTGTTAATCAACCTACTGTTACTGCTGCAGAAGAACCGATCAAGATCTATCCGCTGGAAATACCTGAAGAGGAAACGACCCTTACCTTCCAACCCTTGTACACGGACGATTATTTTGCGTATAAACGGCTACAGGAGCCCGGCAGCGCAGATGAGTTAAATGCGAAAGGTATGGCAGATATGAGAAGTTTTACCGATTGGCTGCGGGAAATGAAGCAGAGCTTCGCGAAGAAGGCCGATAAGGACTGGTATCACCAGCAGCTGCACCGCCTCTATGTGGATGACGATCCGGAGGTTTCTGAGGCGGTGGAAAAGATGGCCATGGAATCCATCACCCTGAATGATGATATTGTATCTGAGACCCTGGCCGAGATCTGGGCCCGGCAGCGCCAGTACCAGACGGCCATCCAGATATATCAAAAATTAAGTTTGCTTAATCCCAACAAAAGCGCTTATTTTGCGCAAAAGATTCAGGAGCTGCAACTCGCGCAGTCTGAAGCTAATAAAAGTTAACAGGAAATACGATAATATCTATGTTATTAATCTTTGGTATACTGATCATTCTGGCCTGTGTGCTGCTTGGTTTCTTCGTGCTGATCCAGAACCCTAAAGGCGGCGGTTTAAGCGGCTCTTTTGGCGGCTTTGGCAATCAGGTAATAGGCGTTCGCCAAACTACTGACGTACTTGAAAAAGGCACCTGGGTGCTCGCTGCCATCATTGCAGTGCTTTGCCTGACCTCGTCCTTTTTTATAGACAAGAACAGTGCGGCCCGCCAGGACAGGACCATTATGGAACAGAATGCAGGCAGACCCGTACAGCAGCAGTCAGCTCCGGCTACACTGCCTAACACCGCACCTGCACCGCAGCCACAACAGCAACAACCAGCGCCAACTAAATAACGCGCTTCGCAAAATTATTTTACCAGCCTCGCCGTTAAAAGCGAGGTTTTTTTATGTAATTAATTATACCTTATACCTAAAGCACAATTACCATTTGTGTTGTAACCTGGATTATGGCAAACAAAAAAAACAGCTCTACTAAACGGACGAACAGGGCCACATGGATTCGACGCTCGCTGGTGATCATCTGCGCGCTGATAGCAGGCGTAGCGGTATATATCGCGTATCGTGTGTTTGGCCCTAATACCAAGGCTTTTGGCGACAAGAAATATTTCTATGTGCGCAGCGGCAGCTCCTACAATGATGTACTGGAGGGGCTGGAAACGCAGGAAGTGATACAAAGCCGTAACAGTTTTGATTTCGTGGCCCGTAAACTGGGCTACCCTACCCGGGTAAAACCCGGCCGCTACCAGATCTACCGGGGCATGAGCAATTTCGAGATCGTGAAGCTGCTGCGCTCAGGCAGACAGGCGCCCGTACAGCTGGTGATCACCAAAATACGCACCAAGGACGACTTTGTAAGGAAGATCTGCAACAACCTGGAGGCAGACTCCAGCGCCCTGCGGATCCTGATGCAGGACCAGGTATACCTGCGCCAGTTCGGATTGGACTCCAATACAGTGATGTGCGCCGTCATGCCCAATACCTACGAATATTACTGGAACACTTCTGCCGAAACTGCCTTTAAGAAGCTGGAAAAGGCCCGGGAGGAGTTCTGGACGGACGAAAGGAAGGCCAAGGCGCGTAACCTGGGCCTGAGCATGAATGAGGTGAGCATACTGGCGGCTATAGTAGAGGAAGAGACCAACAAGAATGACGAGAAACCATTGGTAGCCAGCGTATACCTGAACCGCTACCGCAAAGGCATGAAGCTGCAGGCCGATCCTACCGTGAAATTCGCCCTGCAGGATTTTGGGCTGAAACGCATCAGGGAAAACCATACGCTGTTTGATTCACCGTATAATACTTACCGTTATGCCGGTTTACCACCCGGCCCGATCTGCACGCCCTCCGTTAAAACCCTGGACGCTGTGCTGAACACCCCGGAAACAGATTATCTGTATTTTTGTGCACGGTCTGATTTTTCGGGTTATCATGCATTTGCAGCCACTTACAAGGAACACCTGGAGAATGCCCATAAATACCAGGCTGCACTGAACAACATGGGATTATAAAAGTTATGGTGAAGAGAATTATACGTCGTACCACCCTCTATCGCAAGCTGGTAGGCATCAGTAAGGAACTGATACTGCCCGGCTTTGAGGGACTGCCTTTGTACGACGTACTTAAATTCTTCTTCAAGGAGACCAAAAGCAAAAGCCTGGGTGAGCGGGCAGCAGCGATCTCATTCAACTTCCTGATGTCCATTCCTCCTTTCTTCATCTTCCTGTTCACCCTTGTGCCTTTCATTCCCGTGAAAAGCATTGAGCCTACGCTTTACCGGCTGGCGGAAGATGTAACGCCTAACTATAACACCTATATGATCGTCAGGAACATGATACACGATTTCCTGTACACCAACCGTACCGGCTTGTTGTCTATCGCGTTCCTGATGGCTTTTTTTTATTCGTCCAATGGCCTGATGGGGATCATGCGCTCTTTCAACAAGCTGCAGCCGGGCTTCAGAAGGCGCAAGTGGTGGCAAACCAGGCTGCTGGCCCTGCAGATGACCGCCATACTGGTTTTGCTGCTGCTGATCACTGTTGTGCTGATCATCGCACAAGGCACTGTGCTCCGATACATCTTTGATGTGCTGCACGTGCAAAGCCCTTTTATCAGGAACAGCGTGAATATTGTACGCTGGCTGCTGATCGCGATGCTGTTCTTTTCCATCCTGGCGGTGATCTATCGTTTTGCGCCGGCTACTACCAAGAAATGGAAGTTCATCACTGCCGGATCCACTTTCTCCACCCTGTTGATGATACTGGTTACCCTCGGCTTCTCTTACTTTGTAAATAATTTCGTGAACTATAACAAGATCTATGGCTCCATCGGTACGATCCTGATATTAATGCTGTTCATCTATTTTAACTCTTTTATCCTGCTGGTGGGCTTTGAGCTGAATGCGAGCATACGTACGCTGAAGGAAATAGCTGCAGCACGAAAGGAAGATCAACCTATTGAAGTACGGGGGCTTTCGTGAAAATTTGGGATTTACCGCACATTACATTATCTTTATTTTAAATACTTTATCCATTTCCCTGGATTCTGCTCAACCAAACCTATTACTATGAAAAGTACCTTTCGTGTACTGATAACCGTCATCCTGCTTTCTGCTTTCCGACCAAGCTCTCTCGATATAGGCGCCCCCATTCCCAAACCGGATATAAAGCTGAATGATATCAGCGGCCGTGAAATATCGCTGAATACGGCCAAAGGCGCCAACGGCCTGCTGGTGATGTTCACCGGTAACCGCTGCCCCTATGTGTTACGCAACCAGGGCAGGACCACTGAGATCTGCGGATATGCGCTGCAGCACCAGATAGGCGTTATCCTGGTTAACTCCAATACTACGCTGCATAACGGTGATGAGTCGCTGGAAGCCATGAAGGCTTATGCTGCTGAACAGCAATACCGCTGGTATTATGTGATAGATAAAAAAGGGGAGATCGCAGAAGCTTTTGATGCCAGTCATACGCCGGAGTGCTACCTGTTTGACAAGAACGGCCGTCTTTCTTACAAGGGCGCTATCGACGATAACCCCGGTAATGCGGATGCCGTAAAGGCCAAACACCTGCTTAATGCTATCAATGAAACGCTGGCCGGCGGACAGGTAAAAACCAATAATACCTCAGCCCTGGGCTGCAATATCAAACGGTTCTAAAATACGAGGAACACAGCGTTACTGAATAATAATTTCCCGTTCTCCCAAAAGCTGCGGAACAGCGGATCATCTGCCAGCATCACCAGTTTGCCGTTACCGATATCTTTTACGCCGAACAGCAGGCCATCCTTTAGCCGTGCCCGTGTTTCCACTCCAACGAAGCCGCTGAGATAATTATCTTTTTTGAGGATGCCTACGTTCCAGCCGTCATCGTCCAGGAATTCGTAGATATTATCGTCCTGCTTAAGGGTGTAATACGCGTCTGTATAACCAAAGGCCAGGGGATGGGTATTATCCAGCTGCACTTTGTAGATAGCGCCGGGAATGAACTGTTTCACGCTTTCCCGTTCGCGGTTGGCGTAGGGCTTTACGGCGGCGTAGACATCTTTATCTGTTTCCTGTTTGTGCTTGTTGGCGTCTTCTTTTTCTTTTTCCTTTTCCTTATTTCTTTTCAGGCGTATGCCCCAGTCTCCTCCTGCCAGCTGTGCCAGGGCGCTCTGCATGGCAATCAGCCTTCCGCCGCTGTTTACCCAGTCTCTCAGGCGGGTAGCTGTTGTTTTATCATTCAGGAAATCATAATTGCCATCCGGCAGGATCAGCACATTGATATCTTTCCAGGACACCTGGCGCAGGTTTTTGACATTGATCAGTGTGAGGGGATATCCTATCTGCTGTTCGAAGAAATGCCATATTTCGCCAACGCCGAGTGATGATACGCCTTCGCCTGCCAGTACTGCTACATTCAGCGGCTGGATGTACCGCACTTTATCGGAGCCGAAGTCGGTACCTTTTTCCACAAAGCCGGTGGCTACTGCGTCCAGGGTCACTTTTGCGTCTGTAGCTGCTGTGCGGATATTGGTATCAAAGCGGCTGCCCATCTGTTCATTGCCTGCTCTTGGTATGATGAGCGTACCGGGTAAGAAGCTGCGGCCCCCCATGGTGAAGGGCGCTTCTGCATAGCGTACTTTCACGCCCTGTTGCAGCAGGGACGTAAGGAATCTTACATCTTTGATGCTGTTCCAGGATGCGAGATAGGCATAGGGTTTCTGCACACCGGAGGCAGTTGTAACAATAGCGGGCGCGGAATCAGACTGCGGACGAAGATCCTGGCGCAATGCATAAGCGGGGAGGCCATACGCGTAGGGAATGGCCCAGGCGGTGATATCGTAGGTAACGGAATCGGTTAAACGGGATTGTGGTTCGAACAGTACCTGCAGCAGATTAGACCGGGGCTGGAAGGCGCTGATCACCATGTCTTCCTTTGCTATATCGAAGGTTTCTGTTTTATTACTGAAGTAATTCAGTCCGGTAGCTTTGGCGCTGGCAGTGCCGTAACCGAAAGCTATGTTGTTCCGCCTTAACAATGTTGCCAGGTTAGCGAGCTTCTCGGCATTGCCGGCGGCTTTTATTACATATGCTTTATACAGACCGTCTGGTGCGGTCATTGCATTTTTAAAGTACTTGGTGTACTCCGCTACTATCTTCCGGGCCTGTTGCGAAGCTATTTCAATGGTAGACAATCCGGTAGTAACATGGTGGGCTATACGATCCGTCAGGGTGAGGGTATCATTATCCTGCTTCAGTACGGCCAGTCCGGCGGCGCCGCTGCCTCCTTGTTCGTAGGTCATGCCGATGGCGCCGTTATAGGTGGGATAGGTATCTCCGTAGCTGGGATAGAAGAGATCGAAACGTTCTTTGGTAAAGTAGAGCCATCCTTTTTCGTCGAAATATTTCGCGTTGTTCCTGCCGATGAGGGTCTGCAGCTCACGCTGCCAGGGTTTGATCACTTCGTGAAAGGGCTCTGCTGCGGGAGCAAAGTAATAGGGCTCGTCGATACCCTGTTCATGAAAATCCACATGTACCTGGGGCATCCATTGGTTATATACGCTGAGGCGCTGCAGGGATTCGGTCTGTGTTTGCCAGGCCCAGTCGCGGTTCAGGTCGAAATAATAGTGATTGGCGCGCCCGCCCGGCCAGGGTTCGTTATGTTCCCAGGCATAACGCAGGGGATTGGGAGGAAAGCTTTGCACCTGGTTATAGAAGCTGACATATCGTTCCCTGCCATCGGGGTTGAGGCAGGGGTCTATGATCACGACGGTATTTTTGAGCCATTCCTGTGTCTGGGCATTGTTCTTATCTGCCAGGAGGTAGAGGGTACGCATGGCGGCTTCGGTGGATACGGCTTCGTTGCCGTGGACGTTATAGCTGAGCCATACGATGGCAGGGTTGTCATTATTGCTGCTGCCTTTCCCGCCGGCGAGCTGCAGGTTCTGTTCCCGGATGGCCTGCAGGCGGTTAAAGTTTTCCGGGGAGGCGATGATGGCCATCATCAGCGGGCGGCCTTCGTAGGTGGCGCCGTACTGCTGCAGCTGCATGTTGGGTGTCTGGGCGGCCACGGTTTTAAAATACTCCAGCACGCGATAGTGTGGGGTAAAGTGGCTGCCTAGACGGTAGCCGAGGAATTGGTCTGGTGTGGGGAGGGATTGTGTAAAGCCGGACAAAGAGGCTAATAAGAGGAACAATAGTACAGGCAAAGAGCATTTCCGCATACGTTCACTTAGATTTTGTGTATCTAAGATAGGGAAATAAGCTATAAAGGGAAAGGCGGCACAAAATGCCGCCTTTCCCTTTATAAAACTATACCGGTATGTTATGGCACTACAGGGTCATTCCGGGAGCATAAGCTCCTATTATGGACCAACCATTACCGTTAGAGTAAATAGTGATGCTGCTGTTTTGCAAGGTCAATACCTTGGTTGCCGCACCGTCTATCAGCTCAGCATTTGCCGGATCAATAGTTACGTTTAACGATGCTCCACTTACTTTCTTGATCGTATATATTCGGTTACTTGGCCATGGCACTCCAGGAAGATTAATTGTGACGGCAGCGGTATTGTTTACCAAGACGATGCAATCAGTGCTCGTTAGTGTTGTTGTTGCAGTTACCGTTCTGGAAGAAAGGCCGAATGCACCCGATACATCCAAACTACCGGAGATGTTGGCTGGGCCCTTAACATTTAATGCCGTAAAGTACGCTCGCCGGTTATTGTCAATAGCGACAGAATCTATCATATACACCCCCCCTTCAAAGTTCACCGGGCCACCCACATCCAGGCCATATGCAGAACTGGGATTGGGCTTCCAAATACCCACTCCCCCCCCAGGGGGCATTATTCGCATCACCTCTTCTCCGCCGGTCTGGAAAACTATCGGATGCCAGCTCGTTGTTCCTATTGTACCAACTCCATCAGCACTATTAAAGTTCATGTTGGTTGTTATTGTACCGTTGCTCGCTGATACGCCCCCTGTTGATGCTCTTATACCACCTGCCACATCAAGCGTAGCACCTGGCGTTTTGGTACCAATACCCACCCTGCCTATTGAGTCTACCCGGACTCTCTCCGTACTGTTGGTATATATAGCAAAGGGAGAATTGGTGAAAGTACCCACCACGCCCAGACGGGTTGAATATGTCAAGGCGGCCATCACGGATGCATCTGTAGGGCCAACCTGTACGTTACCGCCATGTGCTCGAATATTGCCATTGGCGACCTCCAGCTTTTGAGCCGGTGCGGTGTTGTTTATGCCGACATTTCCGTTAGCGTCGATCCTCATCCTTTCTGTTCCGTTATTTGTGCTGAAGGACATAAAGCCGCCGGTAGTGCCGGTACCGCGGTGGAAGTTGATCATCGTGTTTTCAGTGCCGTTATAGGTCATACCGAACTTACCTGTTACCAGTCCACTGCCATTGGTGTTTGCACCTTTTCTTGCTTCCAGGCGGAAATTAGTATCGCCTATGTACCTGGACAGGATGGCTTCGGTGGTGTTTGCTACAGTAGACGTATCACGTACTTCCAGTTTTGCGTCAGGAGTGGTTGTACCGATGCCAACATCACCACCGACTAAGATGCTGATTGCTTCTGTTGAATTATTAATAATCCCGGTTCTTTTATCTGTTCGGAACGTTTTGAAAGAAGAAGCTGAAATACCCATTACGTCTGCTGTTAATATAGCATCACCGGTTGAGGTACTTCTGGCAGCGATCGTACTATTTGCCCCGGTAACCTGAGCTATAATATTACCATTAACATGCAGTCTTTCTGTTGGCGCAGTAATTCCTAAACCGAGATTGCCGGTTGATCTTTTTAACCAAAATGCGGATTCGATCTGCGTCCCGGCGTCGTTATACCTTCCTATGCTTAAATCTGATCCGGCATTCCCTGAGCTTTCGGTTCCTTCCATTGAGACAACCCAGCGGTTCAGGCCTCCTGTTTGGAGCCGTAAATGCGGGATATTACTACCGGTACCGTTTGTGGAAGTAAAGTAAGCAGCCGTACCTGTTCCGTTGATGGAATAGTTAGCGGTTTGAGTACCGGAGGACAGGTTTTGTATGTAGCTACCGGAAGTGGTTGCAGGAGCTGCACCAATATCGGCCAGCACCTGCGCAGCTGTACGGCTGGATATCACACCGCCGTTAGAGCTGAGGAAATTTGTACCTGCTGTACCAAGCGCCGGTATGTTATACATAGTAACTGTACCGTTCGCGTTTATGCGCATTCTTTCCAGAGGCTGGGTACTATTTGAAGGTGTAGTGAGGAACCGCAAATAAGTCGGGTGGGAAACGTTATTGGTCCACGCAGCTTCGCTAAAAGCATCAATCACAGCACTAGGGGCTAAACCCAAACTATCCGGCATAGCGCCCATTGCCATGCCGCCAAGGCGTTGGTTAGCGGCGGAAGGCACGCCCCTGTTAAACGCTTCAATAAAGCCTCCGCTGCCACCTGAATACGGGCCGGTACTCTCCAGTATTAAACAACCGGGTTTGCCTGTTATATGCATACCGAAAAGCGGGTTCGCTGTACCTAAACCCAGCTTTCCATTTGCTGTTAATGTCATAGTTCTATTCCACGCAGCGCCGTCCTGCAACCAGAAGCTCAGGCCGGGATTAGTATTTCCGTCGAGCTGCATATTAGCGCCCCTGGTAGCCGCAGCGTTATAAAGCTGCAATGACGGCGACAGGGATTCGCTGCCATCCTTTACGACCTGGAACTGGGTGTTGGTTCTGCCTATGCCGCTTATTCTAAAACCGGAGGAGGGCTGGTCTGCAGTGGTCTGGTTTTGAATATAGCTTCCGGAGGCATTTCTTGGTGCATAAGCTGTGTCTGCATAATCTTTGAAAAGCAGCTCACGCCATTTGCTCCAGGCGGTTCTGGTATCGTCCTTGCTTCTTAAAAAGGCGCCGTTAGGGCCATCTAATTCACCATCCCAGTTTACCGCAAGATCAAAGCCACTGTCGCCATCTCTTACAACAAGACCATTATAATATAATTTATTACCAAGGCCTTTGATAGCCTGGTTGGATAAGGCAGGCATATCAGGACTATTATAGGCATCGTAACCTACTACTTTCATACTGGGCCACTGGCCAAATGTCAGGCTATCACCAGCAGTGATGATTTTAAAGTTTGTGGATAACAGATCGTAACGGGTGTCTCCGTAAGAAGAGAAATTCAAATCTATGGTGTCCTGTCCTTTAATGGCGAGCTGGGAGGCGCCGATCCTTTCCAGGCCGAGACGCCTGAATTCCGTACGGCCTTTGCCCTTGTTGAATAAGAAGCCCAGAGTGTCCTTGGTGCGATTCTCCAGGACCAATTCTGCAGTATCGCAGACATTATAGATGCGTACTGTATCTGCACGGATCTGGTAGATATTGGGAACCTTCTGGCCGAAACAACAAGTGGCCAGGAAAACAAACGCAACAGCGCACAATAGAGCCTTCATGATATAGAATGTTTAAATAATTCGACGTTATACACATCCGGCCCCGTTAATTACGTAAGCCTCGGCAGTTTGGCTGCCATCAGACCATCTGTACACGTAATAGCAACGGTACCAGTGATTAGTGGCGTCCCATTCACTCCTCGTCCACACTTGTTGGGCGGTTTCACATACCCCGTTGATCACTTTCTTGGTAGTACCTGTACATTGAGCGGTGGGCACGAGCTGCTGCCAGACGGGCATACGCCCACTGGCAGGTAGCTGGCTTTCATCCAGTGTGAGCCAGGCTTTGGCTTCCGCCACGGTTAGGCAAAGATTATCAGCAGGAACGGTTACACCGGACTTCTTTATGAAATATCCCTCCTGGATCTTTTGGTTGATCTCGTTGTGAGTAACCAGGTAATTGGTCCCTGCTGTCAGCGGGCTCATTGCTTTCTTCGCCGGTAGTAGTTTTATCTCTTTACCGAATACAAAATAATCAGCCAGGACAGTGCCAGCGGAGAAAAGCTTTTGTGCCGCCGCCGGCTGAAAGTAAAGGGCCATTACAAGCAGTGTAAATAAATATCTCATAACTGTCATCGATACTCCTTTTCTTATTTATCTTTCATTTTTGCTTCCAGTTGGCTGATCTTTTCCTGCAGCGCTTTATTCTGTTCTGTCAGCTCCTGTACTGCTTTTACCAGCAATGCTACTGTACTGGCCTGGTCCACACCATTACGCTTGGGAGTGGCCATTTCATCAGGCACTTCATCTGCAATGAAGCCGATATTGGTTTTGCCGCTGGCGTCGGCTTTGAATTTGAATGTTCTCACCTGTACTTTTTCAAAGATTTTAAGAGCGGATGCGGTGAAGGGCTGGATATCTTTCTTGAGGCTTCTCAAAGAAGACTGGAAGAAAGAAGTGGCCTGCACCTGACCTGACAACGTTAAGTTACCGGTACCATCGAGACGGGCGATCTGCGTGGTGCCGCCATACCATTTAAAGCCTACCGTGCTTGTATTCTGTGGCACACTGGCCCAAAGGTGGCTGGTATCTATTCCTAGCGCATAATCCACCAAGGATGCGTTAACCGCTGGGAAAAGGATAACCTTGGTTCCCTTGCTCCTAGTGGTAAATGAGGGTTCATCTATCCCTGTGGTGTTAAAGAGCACCTGGTTATTAGTACTGTTATTGAGATAGAACTGGCCGCCGTTGTAGTCCATAGAAGTACCTTGTACATTCAGGTTACCGCTGCTGCCGGCCAAAGGCACGAGCCTTACGCCACCGGAGTCGGAGGTAAGGTACATATCGTTGTTACCGTTGCTGGCGTCGCCTACATAGCCTTTTCTAAAAGTGGCCGAGCTATCCATAAATCTTATGTAGGAAATATTGGCGACATTCTGAGCCCCTGTTCCTCTTATGTAGGAGGTACTAAGCAGATCAGCCACACCGTTAGCCCTGAATGATCCGTTCACATGCAGGGTTGTGGATGGCGCTGTGGTGGCGATCCCTACGTTACCGGCACTGGTCACAGTCAGCCTGGGCGCTGGAGTGGATCCGGTGCTTAAATGCAAAGCAGCCCCTCCTGCTGTGTTGTAGATCCTGGAATATTCAACATTACTGGCATCTGTAAAAACAAGATCTCCGGGGTCATTGGAAGTGGCTTTTAAGGTAATGTTGGCACTACCGCTAACAACAGTGGCGCCGTTCACTTCCAATTTAGCGGCAGGAGCAGTAGTGGTGCCGATGCCCACATTTCCACCATTGGCATTCAATATACTGTTATTACCTGCGGCGTTAATGAACAATGGAAGGCTGTTAAAGGACTGTATATAACTACCTGCGCTACCTCCTCCCAGACCTAATGTGCCGCCATTTTGTGAAATACGCTGTGCATAGGTATTAATGTCTGATGTCAATATAACTGCTGTATCTGCTACAGTTAACCTGTTACCACCAGCAGCCGTACCTATGCTAACATCTCCATTCGCCGCTATTCGCATTCTCTCAGAAAGCGCTGTAAAACCAGCAGGCGTAGTATTAAATCTTATATAAGTAGGGTGAGAACTCCCATCCGTCCATGCAGCTTCACTATTAATATTTATGGTTGCCCCCGTTCTAAGCGTAGTCCCTGTAGGATTTGTACCACCTAATATACCAGCTAACTGTTGATCAGCTCCAGTAGGTGTACCATTTTGGTATAGTCTCACATATGCGCCGGAGCTTGCACTGATGGCCGCTGTGTTCTGTACTGCAAAAGCGGTACTACTGGCATCTGCCACGCTCAGCTTGAATTGGGGGTTTATCGTTCCTATGCCTACATTTCCTGTAGCGCGCTGCATTGTAAGCACATCTGCCAGATTGGAACCATCATCAGCCCGCCGGTTGAAGACCAGGTCATATCCCGCATTGCTTCCACTCTCTGTATTTATGCTACGTATCACCCAACGCAATACATTACTTGCATTCATCAGGGAGAAATTTTCAGTTCCAATAGCTGCAGGGACCTGCATCGCACCAGCGCGCATGGTACCGCTTATCCAACCGTTGCCAGATTGTACTGTGCTTATTTGGTTTTGGATATAGTTACCAGATGTGCTTGCAGGCGCAGCGCCGAGATCAGCAAGCACCTGGGCAGCTGTACGGCTTGATATCACTCCGCCGTTGGAAGTCAGGAAATTTGTACCTGCAGTGCCCAGGGCCGGAATATTAAACATCGTAATGGTGCCGTCTGCGCCTATACGCATTCTTTCGGCCGGTTGTTTTGCGCCTATCGCCGTCGTCATAAAGCGCATATAGCTTGACTGGGAGGTATCATTGCTCCAGGCGGCGGCAGTCAATACGTCTATTTGTGATGAGGGGCGCAGCTCTGTGCCGTTTGTGAGGGCACCCATGGTAATACCACCGAGGCGCTGGTTAGCTGCTGAGGGCGTGCCGCTATTATAAGCCTCGAACAGACCGCCGCTGGTTGTAGCGAAAGGTTTATTGGCTTCCAGGATAATTCCGCCGGTGCTATTCTTTATATGTACCCCCAGAATAGGATCTGCGGTACCTATACCCACCTTTCCATCTGCTTCCAGGGCGAGCCTGTTCTGCCAGGTAGTACCATCGTGCACCCAAAAATTAAGACCTGGGTTTGTATTTGCATCCAGCTGGATATTAGCTCCTCTTGTACTGGCTGCGTTATACAGCTGAAAAGCGGAAGCAGCTGTATTACTACCGTCCTTCACGATCTGGAATTGTGAATTACTTCTTCCAATGCCGCTTATTCTGAATCCGGAGGAAGACTGGTCTGCAGCCGTCTGGTTCTGTATATAGTTCCCGGATGCAGTAGCGGGTGCGGCGCCGATATCAGCAGCGGTCAATGCTCTTGTTGTCAAGGCCGTAACATGACCGGATGCATTTGTAGTGATAGTAGAAAGCACGTTTGCGCCAGTCAGTGTTGGCGTGAAAGCAGATCCTGCGACATGATTTCCCGCATGGAGAATGTTATTGCCCAGGAAAGTGAATGTGCCTTCCGGCTGAATATTTAATACCTGTTTGGGTGTTGTTCCGTTCTTAGATCTGAAGATCCATCCTTCCTGATCATTATCTGCAGATTCGAAGATCATATCACCGGCGGGAGTATCCTGCGGGGATTCCACAAATATTCTCCAGACGTCAGAATTGAAATTCCAGGATAAGCCTGCGGATGATGCCGGGGTACCGGCAAACATAATATTCTGGTTGGTTGAGTTGCCACGGCTGGTAACACTTTGCAGGGTTTCCGAATCCTTTGGTGCATAAGTCGTGTCCGCGTAGTCTTTGAAGAGCAGTTCACGCCATTTGCTCCAGGCGGATTTGGTATCGTCCTTCGTTCTTAAAAAGGCGCCGTTGGGGCCGTTTAATTCACCGTTCCAGTTTACCGCGAGGTCAAAACCGCTGTCCTCGTCTCTTACGACGAGACCATTATAATATAACTTGCCTGTAGCACCGGGGTTCGCCTGGTTTGATATGGCAGGCATATCCGGACTGTTATATGCGTCATAACCAACTACCTTTCTATTAGGCCACTGGCTGAACGTCAGGCTATCACCGGGCGTAATTTTAACAAAATTGGTAGACAGCAGGTCGTAGCGGGTGTCTCCGTAAGAGGAGAAATTCAGATCGACAGTGTCTTGTCCCGGAATAGCGAGCTGGGAAGCGCCGATCCTTTGCAGGTTGAGGCGCTGGAATTCTGTGCGACCTTTTCCTTTGTTGAAAAGGAAGCCCAGAGTATCTTTAGTGCGATTCTCGAGGACGAGTTCTGCGGTGTCGCAGGTATTGTAGATACGTACGGTGTCGGCACGGATCTGGTAGATATGGGGGATTTTTTGGCCGAATGAATAGCCGGCCAGCAATAGTAATGTAATTGCGCACAATAGTGCTCTCATAGTGTGGTGTATTTGAAATTGTCTCTTGTTCATATGTATATAATACAGCCGGTGCTTGTGCTTATCCATCTCATTTTCCTACCGATCTTCTCAGCTCATCCCATAATGCCTGAGGCATTAAAGTGAAATCGAGTATGCGTTTAATCTGCTTATATGGCTGCTTAACCACAGCATTCTTATGTGGCAGATATACGGACTCAATTGCCGATTCTTTGTATAAGCATCCGATCATACGAGGAAAATCACCATTACAAGGATTTAAATCATACAAGTCAAACTGATATACTGAATCCTTGCTTATATAAAAGTTGTTCAGGGCATCAGCGGTCTGTTTTTTTACATCAAACACATAAGCCAGTTGCAATGTATCACCGGTAAAGGACACCACTTTAAAATGTAAAATAGCATAATAGTAACGTATATGACCATCCCTGATCTTTCTAAAAAAATCCCTGTCAAATACATCCTTATCGTCAATGGACAACACTTTTGCCACTGTAGTCTCTACTTCTTTTTTCTGCTGGCCTTTAGTCGGCATATAGCCTAACAAAAGCAAACAAGCTAAACCGGCAGAGCAAATAAAAAAATTAAAATGCTCCATTCTTTGACTTAACATCTTTTCCTGGACTAAACTTAATCGTTTTGACATCGTAAAGATTTTTTGAATCGGATTCTGTAGTCAATTTAAGACCTTTATAATCACGAGTAACGGTAGTGCCTTCCGAGTTAGCGCTACCCAGAGGAGGGGTTAAATCTACCGGTTCTCCGTCTGGATATATTGCAAATTCTTCCAACAGCTTCGTCTCATCCAGAACTCCCTTTGCGTGAGCGTATTTAAACACACCGTCATCATGAGTATCTGTCTTAAGTGTTTTAGTCTTTTTATCGTAGGTAGTAAGAGGATACTTATCTAAATCATTAATGTAAGATTCATAGTCTACCCCATTAGTTTTGCTTTTCACATAAGCCCTTTCCGACAATAAATGCTGTAGAGAAACCAAATACGCAACATCATTAGGTGCCTTATCAAAATCTTGTAGATCTAAAGCGCCCGTTTCAAAATCATCAAAGTATACTTTATCACTAGTCATCATCATATCTGAACGCTTGCTATAGAAGCTACCATCAGTACCATTGATTAGTTTTAAAATAACCTTATTTCCCTGTCCTTTTTCTGTCAACAAATCCAATACCGTATTTCTAAATGTTTGGGATATTGCAGTTGTTCCATCTCCTGAATTTATTAATTTAACATTACCATTTTGCTCAAGCTTAATCTCCAATCCAGTCAATACTTGAAGCTTTGTCACAAATGCATTCATATCCTTTGCTGTTCCGGATAGGATAATCTCCTTCCCATTAGGATCAATAAAGATCAAGGGACTATTTCCAGCATAATTGTAAGGGCTTAAGCCCGGGTACTTCGCTTGTAAGGGGTCTTTACTCAACCACCGACCTGTCCTCGAATCATACACTCGTCCACCAAAATCCAAGCTATTCCCTTCGCCCTTCACCTCATCGTCCCTTTCCTTACCATTAAACCCATAACGGTAATCGTCAGTTGACATCGTCCTACCCGGCTGCATCATACCAAACGGATAATAATCCTGCGCTGATGCCACATCCGATTCGTAATGTTCAACCACATTCCCATCCGCAGATACCCCCTTCTTCCTATCCGTCACCGTCGCCAGCACATTCCCCAAATGATTTCCCAACTCAAAGAACTTCTCATCCCTTATAAAGTTAAGATTTACACCAGTGCCCAACCCTTCCAAATTCAACGGCTCTTCTTCACTGTCCTCCTGCATATTCGTCACCCGTGTCATCATACCCAAGCGGCTGCTACCGTAAATATG
>Ga0209050_1000886_pt1 | contig 39996 bp, 38 predicted proteins | sample Araplavi_mTSA_r2_FD_184276 | JGI IMG/M metagenome (GOLD analysis project Ga0209050, IMG submission 184276) | Arabidopsis root microbial communities from North Carolina, USA - plate scrape MF_Cvi_mTSA_r2 (SPAdes) (version 2) | ecosystem: Host-associated > Plants > Roots > Endosphere | place: USA... | reverse complement strand
CTTGATGCGGAAATGAAATAGTAAATGAAGTATCCCGAGAATACCCGTAGCAAAATGTCCGACCATCCGGAAATGTTAACCTCCTTGCATTCCAGTCCCGTACAAAAGACATTCTTCATTGTAAACCCGTGAGTAGGCAAAAGAGTAAAGAAATAATCTTTTGATGCTTGCAATGATGCGTCACATTCTGGATCAAAAGATAGATGGTAGCCCAAGTCGTTATTGAGAAGAAAGATGCTAAACAGAATGAAGTGCGCGATGAATAGACCAAAGAATGGTTTCCAGATATTTAGTCCAAAGGATGATGCCCACTTATGCGTTCCTAATATTAAGTAATTCCCGATATTATCGATAAATCCGGATACGCCGCGTTTAAAAGTTTCTTCTTGAACAACAAGAAAGTGAATTCTCAATTCGTGCTTCTGGAATTCAAGCGCTTCTATTCTATTTCCGTTTTTGTTAAATAACGACTTTAACTGCCTGTACGATTCTCTCAAAGTGACGTGAAAGTATTTTTGTTCACCGTGTTTTAGTTTGTCATATTGCTCTTTCAATTTATAGCGATTATTCCATTTAAAATTGTCAAATCGAACATCGGAAATGTCGGAATCAACAATATTAACCTCGCACTTTTTTTCAAGAGTCACTTTGTTTAGTCGTAGTTTCTTTACCTCACTTGATAGTAAACTGAATTCTTCATTTACAACGCAATTCCTTAACTTGATTAAGCCACCATTATCTGTATCATTCAAAATAAACTTTTCAAATATTGCGTTGGTAAAAACGATGGAAGTAGCAACATCGCACTTAAACCGGTCAAATTTCAAAACGTTTACTTTAAACGCTAAATTCGATTGATCCTCTTTGGATAAATTGCGGAACTCAAAAGAGCATTTATTTATGAGGTCGATTTCACCGCACTTAGCGGGAGACATAAGCAGTTCTCTTGCGATAACTGTATCGAATTTTATTCTATTAAACGATCCACCAAGGATAATGATCTGAGCTAATGTTACATTGAAAAAATGCCACTCTTCAATCTCGCCCTCGGAGGTTGTTATTAAATCCCGTACTTCCAAGTTGGCCAATTCAGCTTTTCGAAAGATTGATGAACTACTTGCAAAGAGTTGAATCGACCCTGAAAGAATTAATATGTCTACTTTCGATTGATCGAAATGGATTCTGACACCATCGGTTGATAGACCGTTAATCATTGCACTTCCCACAAAGCCATCGGAGATATGCATTGTCTTTACTCCGCCTTCGACAATTAGTTCTTTGACGGAGGATTTATCTCCGCGAATTTCCAACGCTTCTAAAAAATATGGGTTTCCTGTAATCTCCAGTCTTTCGATTTGACAGTTTTCGAGTTCGATTTTACTTGATGATCTGCCAGAACTAACTGCAAGCCCGTTAAATGTACAATCTCTAAATGTCCAATCTCCCATCGCTACGCCATTTAGCCTAATGCCATCAAATTGGCAGTCTATAAAAGTCTTATTTAGTCCAACGGAGTTGCGAGTTTGTATCAATGTGGTAAGACTGAAGACCGCTACGTGAAGATCACTTATCACGTTGGCGTCTCTTAATAATTCAATGAAGTCATCCTCTGATGTGATTTTCATAGCCTGAAACGTTATGTTTTAACTAAAGTACAAAAATATTTTTATGAAATCGCGTCGTTGCTTTTTTTTCAAGTAGGTATGTATAGAACGAATCGAAAAAATGAGTAATCGAGAATTGACAGCTTTGAATATGTTGTTTGCGAAATGGATGCATACTAATGGTGTTACGCGTCATACGCCGTTCTACAATGAACATAGCCTGTTGGATGGAATGTTCGTGTCTGCTGGAACACAACATTGTTACGAGTTTAAAGAGAGAATAGATACACCCATAGAGGCGCATAGACATACGACGTTTTTGGAAAAAGACAAGTATGAAGCCTTGAAGGATGGTGCGCGTTTATTTGGCGGTACCGGGTTTTACATCATTAAGTATCAAAATGCAATTCTTATCTATGATATGCGTGGAATCAAAGACCCTGTGTGGAAAGAAATGCTTCTGCCAACATCCTATGAAAACAGGGACTTGAAGACAAAGCTAGTAACTGAACTGTCTTACTATAAAGCTGATTTCATTATTGGAACACGCCATAACATCTATCGGAGATCGAATAGCGGGCAACTGATGCAACACATCGAAAAGGTGCGTGCCATCATTCACGAAAGAAATAACCGAAGTTTAAAATTGTTCGAGGAACGTGGGTAAAGTTAGGGGCAGGCCAGTAGTAGACAGAAAACAAGAGCTTGGGAAGTTGATTGCCGAGGGTAGGACAATAGTACAAATTGCCAATGAACTTAGTCTTTCACGTTCGCACGTCCAAAAGTCAATCAAAAAATATGGACTAAAGGCAAATGAAGATTCTGAAAAAAAATCAACAGATCGTTTAGGGGATGAATATATGAAGGTAGTGGTGTTCGCGTTGAGTAAAGCAACATCGTTTTCCGATTTGTGTTCTATCCTCAACGCCACAGAAACGAGAACACGGTATTTGCTGCAACGATTTAAGTTGAAGCTTCCACCAAGTCTTTATAAACGAAAGGAAACGAGAAAGCCCAAGAAACCAAGCAAGATAAAAGCTATTAGGGCGAAAACAGTTAACCACTACTGGCAGGAAGAAGAGGTTGCCGATTGGATAATGGAGTTTAATCGGACAGGTTCCGAACGGGTGTACCTAAAAATATATCCCAAGTTACTTGAGATGGGTGAAATTATTTGGAGAAGATATTTTGCGGCCAGAAATATTCAATTCGGCTATAAGGCAACCAAAGACCTTTTGAACGATGCCATAGCCAAAGTTACCGAGACGTTGAAGAACTATCAACCTGATCGCGGTCGAACCTATAGTTACTGCCAAACCGTGCTCAAATGGTATTTCGTGGATAGAGTAAAACATAATTCGCCATATGAGTTTGTTTCAAGTGACTTTGAGGAAACGTATGATGTGGATCAGGTAGAGAATTATTTCGATGATGGTATTTACATCAAGGAATTGAAGAGTCAATTCTTAGCTAAGATAAACAAGTATAGAAAAGACAAGGCTGACAAAAAGCATTTAGACAGGATTCATTTTACGTTGGCTGTACTTGACATAATCGAAACGGCTTTGGAAAATGACACCTACGGGAATAAATATTTTCTAGGTTTTTTGTGCAGACGATTAGAACCATCGGCTAAGATTAAAAACGTAATCAATGATCTTAGGGCATCACACGTCATTCCAAACGATTTCATTGCCCTTAGGAATAAGGTTAGCACGACTCGAATACTAAATAAGTATTTAAAGGTGCCACTGAAGTTGGCGACTGATGAAGACATCTATGATGCCTATACGGAATATCAAAATCAAAAGGAGCCTTATCGTGGACCGAAATCAAAATACTTAACCCCAGAAGAAATTGAAGAAAGAAAAAATGAACTTGAGAAAATTAATGATTGATTGGATGGATGATATTTTCGACCATCCCAAGACAAGAAAAAATATGAATAAAGAAAAGGAAAAGCCAACTTATGAATACCCGATGAAGGGATTTGTAGAACTAGTCGATAGTGGGAATAAGGATCAGACTTGGACAGATTACATAATCAGAACATCACCGGGTCATTTTCACGATTATATGACTATGTTGGCTTTGAATGGTGCAACTGACTTAAGCCCGCATAAAATAAGATTTTGGGGTTATGCCATCATACCAGATAAGAACGTAAGCAAGCCAACCTTTGACTTACCTACCGAAGATGAGAAGATTGATTACGTCTATACGGATCGGGAATTACTTAAGATGATTTTGAGAAAAAAGTAATGAGCATCCTTAGTTTCATAACCCTTATTGCCATTTCTGGTGCTGCAATGTCCTACCAATGGGTTTACAGCGATCTTAAACGACTTTTGTTTTTGGATAAGCAATACCCAGTCTTAATGTTGTTAGCATCTCCCAAGGCGTACAGACGGTTAATAGGAGGGTGGTTTTATCCGTTGCTCCTATTGATCTTACCCGTTGTGATTATTGCCAGCATACACGGTTATCTATATAAATTGTTCTCCTGTATTTACTGTTCGGCATTCTGGTTCGGGTTGGGATTGGCATTACTATTTCACTTTACCATTATGCAATCAATTCTAGTCGGTGGCATAACGGTGTTTGCGCAAAATTTGAATCACTTTATCAAATCCCGTTCTATCTAAAAATGTCAGGTCACACGTTGGTAAGCAATCAATTTGGGCACTTCCTAAGTAATCAATATTCCGAACTAGTCCGTAAATCTTATGCGATTTGCCAGCATTCAGAACATAGTGTTGATCTATTGAATGGAGCAATTGAGAGAACGATTGAAAGAATAAGAAAGTCAGGGTTCACCGACACAACCAAATTTGGTGGATATATTCTACAAAGCGTAAAACACGACTTCCACAGAGAGGAACGTAAATGTACTAAAAGACATTTTGTAAGTGCTGATGACTATCAGTGGGAAGTCGAACAGATGATGAAGGCGAATGACCACAACAGCCAACATCATCATTTCGAAACGGAATTAGTAACAAAATACCTATTTCAATACCTCGAAAGATTTTACCCAGCCAAACACGCAACACTGTTCAAAGTCTATTACACTACTGAGAACAACACCTATAGGAAGATAGTCCAGACGCAAGCAGGTGTAACAATGTCCAGTGTGAAAAACATCCTAAGCAAAATGAAACAGGATGTAAAAAGAAACCTAATCAAATACATCATCCACCAAGAGTCAAAAGAGATTTGGCGAGACGTCAACAATTATCCACTATACCAGATTTCAAACAAACTAAACGTGAGAAACATCTTCAATCAAACGGTGATACCCAAGAAAGGAATATATCTATTGGAAAACGAAAGGGGCGTTAGAGAAAAATGTATTGAACAGCTTATGGGCAATTTCAAAGCCCACGAAATCAAACAATTCACAAGACAACTATGATAACCGATTTTGATAAAGAACTAATGGCAAAGTCATTTACAAAAGATTCCTTCACACAATACAGGAGGATTTTCAAGGAACTGTTTGGAAGACCCGCGCCAACGTGTGACTGCGATGCAGGAACCGTGTACAACAAAATCAAAGCTAAAATTGCCAGTATGGATACAGAAAACACTTTTCAACCATTACCAGCATCAGAAGAATTAAATGAGAATGCAGAAATACTTATGAACAAACATCCAATAAAAGATCAGCAAACCGGGAAGTTTACTAAGAAAACCGAACCCGAAAATCTAACGAAGGAAGAAAAAGATAAACGTTTTGCACTGACAGTTAAACAGGAGATATACGATGGTCATAATGATTTAGAACGGATCAGAAGGGCGTATGCCATCATCAGTGGAAATGAGAACGCAAATATTATTTTGATGAGAAGAACAATTTTAGGATATGAAGGATAAGATAAAAGCAGACTTACAAAAAGCAATTGAAGAAAACCTAAGTCAGATACGACAACGCCTTAACTATGGCAAGGATAGTATAGGTATGAGCATTGCCGAAATAGAAGCGATGATTGAAAAGGTTCTGAAAGCGAACGCGGGAGAAGAATGAAAAAGAAATAATTAAGTTAAAACCCTAGGGCAAAATCGGAAATCGAGGTTTTAAAAAAAATTACAAAGTGCGTTAGTGGCATCGATGAACGGTAGCGAAAACAAAACGGAGAGGCGCGACAAGTCGTGACGGTCGAACAAAATAAAATATGGTGTGCCTAAATGGCATCAAGCCAAACAAAATATTGTGACTATAAATCTTAGTTAAGATTATGGAAAATACTACGGGTGCAACTGCACCACTACTGAAAGTGAATTCAGATCGTCCAGTGCATAAAAGACGTCTAGCCGTCTTAGATAGATATGCTGCTGGATTTTACCCCTATGAAATCAGGGAATGGTATGTGAATGAATACAACGTTGGTGAAAAGAGTTTTGAAGCTGATGTAACGTGGGTTAATCAGGAGTTGGCAAAGCAAGGGCAGTACGAACAACAGGCTATTATAGAACGCCATAGTTTACGCTATGATTTCATCTATAAACAGTCCATTGAAGTAGGGGATAGGAGAAGTGCATTGATGGCGTTGAAGGGCTTAGAGGACTTATATAAGCTTCATAAGGATAAGGCAAGCGTTGGCAACGTGACGTTGTCACAAACCAACAACCTTAACCTACCTGCAATGTCGGTGGATGAAATCCGGGAACTGTTAGGTAAAGAAGCTATCATTGATCTAAACCCAAACCCAGAATAAAATTGCGAATGAGGGGAGTAAATCTGGGGGTCTGTTCTGATGATGGCAATTGTGATTTTCATAATTGAAAATCAAAAACACATTATGAAATTCGCAACGAAAATGGCAAAACGTTAGATGAACTATCAGTTTGGGGTGATTTGTGAAAATGGCAAAAACGTCCTGTTGCTAGTTGTCAGTGAGTTACACGCCTACTTAACATAGTGCTAATTATAAAACTGTGGGGTGTTACCCCCTTGGTTGCAACGTTCTGGCTATTTCCTTGAAAATCTCGCAATCGCCTTTTGCTGTTGCCAAACAGAATCTTGTTTGGCTGAAACTGTATGGTGACATAAGATAGAAATCTTAACTAAGATTCGCAACGTGTGCCATAGTGGCAAATGCCAAAGAAGATTTCGCTTTTGGAATTCCCCCCGACTTGAAAAAAAAGGTTGTTCGCCTGTCCCTCTGTCACGTCTATATAAAAAATTCAAAATCAAAAATTATAAAAATTTATAAAATGACTTACTTGAAAGTGTCAATTTAACTTTTAAGGAGGTTGTTTATATCTCGAATGAAATGTTCTGATGTATTGGTGATTATTTCATTTAACTTATCTATAGCGTTCCCGAAATCGGTGTGGAGATATGTTAGCAGGGTTGCATAGTCCATTTCTTTTACCGCACTAACTTCGGTGTTTGCTTTTACCCTTTCGAAAAATGCATCGTGTACTTTCCTGAGTTTCTTATATTTTTTGGAGTTGATGTAGTGTTGAGTTTCGTATGACAATGCTGTGATAGTTGCCCAATGTGTTGTTGCCTTTTGAAAAAACGATTCGGTTCCCGGTTCCAATGCCAATGCATTTTGTTCGTGTTGTTTCCTTAGTTCGGGTACTCGGTCTCGGAGTGAAGGACTGATCGAGATTGTCTTAGACAACGCCACGTGTAGTTTGAGGTGATTTGATTCCCTGCAATACATTTGATAGTCGTGGTCAAACAACCCTATGCTTCTGGTCATCTCGGTAATGATTTCCCTAAGTCGTCTTTTTTTGTGGTAAACATCTCCAAAAAATTCCTTCAGGTAGGACGCGATCAGTCCACCAAGTATGGCACCAACAAGGGCACCTAGTACTGGTGATGTAAATATGACTGATGTGGATTGCGAATTTGTTAGCTCTGCTAGCAGAATCATATATGAAATGTTTTGAAATCGAAGGTCTTATTTCTTTTTGACTTTCAGGATGTTGTTGATTTGTTCGGCAACTTTATCATACTCCTTATCTAGTTCCTCTATTTTTTTTACAACGGCTGATTCACTCTTACTTTCAAACTCTCTTAACACTTGATCTCTAGTCATACCGCGATAATCGAGTGCATAAAAGTCTCGTTTCGTTAGGTTAGTAATCTGTTTGATGAATTTTACCAATTGTTGGTAGTCTTTGAGTGGCAAATATGCCTCACATTCATATGCAAGTGAAATCAATTGTGATTCGTAGTCACTCAAGATTTTGTATTGGGCATCCACAGTTGGTTGTAATTTGACAAGTGGTTCGCCGAATGCAAGTTTATTTGCTACAATAGACTCTTCTGTATCGTCTGGTTCAACAATGTCCATCAGTGTTTTGAAAAATTTGGCAACGTTGCCATTCGTTAAGTAGGGTCTGACTGCCCTGAACAATGCAGCAGCATTTAAATTGATGGCAACCCGGATTTCCCTCAATCGTCTCTTTTTCAAAAAGGTTTCTGAATAATATTCCTTCAAGTAAGCTCCCACAAAACCACCTAAAAGTGCCGCGATTCCAGAAGAAACTAACGCCGCTATTACTGGTGGTGTGAACCAACTTGAGTTTTCGGGTGCCACTATAGTTGGTGCTGGTGACTCAATCAGTAGAATGGTACTTATATACATATAGCGATAACATTTATTTTTTGAAGATATGGATTTTTGACAACTAAAGAAAAACTTAAAGCTAATCGTGAAGCCCTTTCCAAGCAGACACAATTAGAACTATACCGACAACTATACAAGGCATCATTTTTTGATTTCGTTCAAGACGCGGCAAAGGTGCTGGAACCCTCCAATACTTGGGATTGGAATTGGCACCACGACTATATAACCAGCGAGTTACAAAGGGAAATCATACGGATCACCGATAAGAAGCCCAAGACCCAAGATTTAAACATAAACGTTCCACCAAGAACTTCAAAAAGTCTTATTGTTTCTGTCTGCCTTAATGCTTGGACGTGGGGTTGTATAAATCCCTATATGTCGTTCCTGATGATTTCCCACAGTGAAGGGTTGGCCGTGGAACTGGCATCCAAGACTAAGGACCTTTTAGAATCGGATTGGTATAGAGAACTATTCCCCAACATCCAAATCAGACAAGACACCCAAGCCAAATCCAATTTCAAAAATACGTTTGGTGGTGCTCGTGTCTCAACTTCTATGGGTGCCAGCATCACGGGCTTTGGTGCAAATGTGATTGTGATCGATGACAGCATTGACGCAAACAACGTTTCTGAAATCAATCTTGAGAACGCCAACCGTAAATATCGAGAAACGATTTACAACAGGCTTAACAACCCAAGCATTGATTTAAGGGTAATCATTGGTCAACGTGTTCACGAGAATGACTTAAGCGGTTACTTGCGTGCAAATGATGGTCGAAATAAGTATAAGAACATCGTTCTCCCAATTGAACTAACCACGGATGTTGAGCCAAAGGAATTGGCTGTTAACTATAAGAACGGGGTGCTGTGGAACAGCCGGTTCCCCGTGGACAGTTTCCCAGACCTCACTGGTTCAGATTATGTATTCGCCTGCCAATATCTAATGAAACCCTCTCCAATCGGTGGGGGCATACTTAAAAAGGATTGGTTTAAGTTTGTTGACGCTTGTCCTAATGATATTCCCTATCATTTGTTCATTGACACTGCCCAAACCACCGATGTTAAGAACAATGATCCAACCACCATACTTATCGCGGGTACTAAAGAAAATCAGGTTTTTATAAAGGATTGTATTGAAGTCTGGTTGGAATTTCCGGACCTCTTGCGCCTGATTCAGAAAGTTGCCGATGCTAAGGGTAAAGTTTACATAGAACCCAAGTCCAATGGTAAAGACGTTGTTGCCAGCTTGAAACGAGAAACGTTGTTGAATGTATTGGAACTGCCAGCACCGAAAGATTCTAAAGTTTCTCGAACCACCGCCATAACTCCAATACTGGAACCGGGACGTGTGAAACTGGTTAGGGGAAATTGGAATGATGGATTCCTAGAACAAGTATCTACGTTCCCTATGGCAAAGCACGATGGGATAGTTGATACGTTGGTTTATACAGTTAATCAGTTACTTTCCAATCGGGGAACACTCCGTTGGTATATATAGGGCGATATTTCACAACTTAGATTCTATTTCGTTAAGAATTTTCGTACCCTCGGTTGCACTCAGCAAGATTACAGCATCAATTCGGTTACCCATAATTGTAAATTCCGTTTTGAAATCCTCTCTGTTTTCGTCCTCCACTAGTTGGGGTAGTTCTGCTTTTTGATAGGAGGTGTTGAGGTAGTATTTTATTGAAGTTTCGATAGGTAAGAATTTTCTTGCAGGGAAATGGGAAGAACATTGTGAAAGAATCGAATGTAACTCCGACTTTGCCTTTTCTTGCATCCTGTATAGTTCTGTTAATTTTGTCGTTGTTGAATACACGTCATCGCTAAATTCTTTGTGCTTTGCCACCAACCCATCGATAGGTTCTTTGTCTTTATGTTTTTCGGCTAATGCTTTGATTTTTTTTAGGTCATCATCTAGCATCTCTAAAACTTTGTTCTTGAAGAGGTTTAGGTTGAAATACAATGTTGCTTCATTTCTTACGGAAAAAAAATTCCGCAGGCGAGCGATCAATTCAGCCTTCAATCTTGTTTTTTCCTTTTTCTTTTCTCTCAGGTGATTTGTCAACGGTACAACTAAGCAGAGTGCCATAAACGAAATCAATGCTGCTATTATGGTTGGGTGTATTCCTTCTTTCATATATATTTATTCACTACATATTGAAGCGATGATACTACCAGCCTCCGTTACCTCATATCTTGCTTCAATAACTGCATCGTCTTGTGCAAAAGTCGGGGGAGGTAATAGAAGGTATTTCATAAGTCCAACACTAGCTAGTTGGTAGTTAATGTCCGGGTTTGCTGCTATTGAGTCGGGACCGCCAACTATGTGTGTACTGCCTACGTTGATAAGATATTCCAAGTTTTCGGAAAAAGTCTTTTCAATCATACTGGCAAACCGTTCAAATTGCTTGGTTGTGATTCTTCCGTTCAAAGTTGCCCCGAAGAGTTTCCCTAACAACGTTGCTTTCCTCACATTCTCTGTCCGATCTACAATGATTAGAAGTGATGCGCCAAACTTTGGGTTGTCTTTTGCGAGTTCCTTCAATAGTTTGTCTCGCTCTTCTGTGGGAATTTTGCCAGCAGCTTCAAAGAATGCAACTAATTTTTCCTCTAAGAATGCTTCTCGTGTTGAGAACACCATTTTGACTATCCCCTGAAGTCCGCTAAATGCTGGTGGAAGTCCGTGCCCTGCCAGTACCAGATCACCACCCATCGCGAAAATGGCAAATGCATTTTCAATTTCATTTTTCGTCATAGCTCATATCGTTTTGACAGCCCAAGATAGCAAATTTGTTTGCTTAGTTTTTATTCCGGTTTGTTTTGATAGTTACTCAACAGTTTGTCGTAATCTATAAACTCAATTTTGCTTATTTTGATGTTGTCAATTTTGGTCATTATGGTTACCAATTTTTGATAAATGGAGTAGTTTGATTTTAAATTGGCAGTCATAAACTTAAGTCGCTCTTTTTCATCTAGGTTAACGAGTAGGCGGCTTAATGCCAAAGTTGTTTCTGTATAGAACTGTTTTGTTTTCTCGGCTTCATCTTTTGATTTTTTGAGTTCGCTTTCCAAGGTCTTTTCAAATTCACTCTTCATTAGCTTTACTTTTTCTTGGTGGGTTTCTTCCCTTAAGTCAACATATTCCCTAACCTTTTTAATGTCAATGATTTCTTGGAATGATTTCAAGTTTGAAATCATTTGGTTCTGGTTTGTGATTTGGGTGTTGAGAATCTTGTTTTGGAAGAGTATAAACGCTGCTATGGCGAGGGTGCCTAATCCCTGAATCAATGCGATAATTTGGTCAACTGTCATAAGCCTGTAGGTTGTATTTGATAACCCAATATAGCAAAAGGTACTTATTTATTCTATATGGGTACACTTTCGAATATTTCAATCCCCACCAGTTGGGACCAAATTACTATAAGACAACAAATGGAAGTTGAAAGGCTTTCAGAAGAAAATCCTGACCTTAAATCAATTGCTTTCATTGCTGGATATTGCAACATCCCTTTTGATGAAGTAAAGAAGATGAATATAAAGGACGTGAAATCCATTCTTGAACGTCTGACATTCTTCAGCGAGCCGTTGCCGACAGACCCCATTGCACAATTTGAATACAAAGGAGAGACATACGATGTTGTTCAAAGCCTATTGAAAGGAGAATTTCAGGACTACGTGAGCCTGCAAACAACTCAGGATAATTTTAAATCCCAACCATACAAAGCACTACCATACGTAGTTGCCATTATGTGTAAAAAATATGGCGAAAGCCTTTCCGATTTTGATGTTGAGGAACGTGCAAGCCACTTTTTGGAATTGCCAATTTCCATAGCAAGTAGAGTGAATGCTTTTTTTTTGCACAGTTTAAGATTGTTTTCAATCAATTACCACGATCTTCTAAAGGCGTCAAATCACCAGTTGATGGAGTCGATGACGCATATAATAGATATGGGAAAGAAACCAGTTGGTGGGGGCATATTTACTCGCTTGCTGATGGCGACATTACGCGTATACATTCGATTCTTAAGGAGAAGTTGGAAATCGTATTGCATTGGCTTAACCTCAAAAACAGAAAAGCAGAATTGGATTCAGAAGTTCAAAAGCTGGTTGAAAAAGCATACGGACAAAATCATAAAATCCCAAGGCAAATAGCATCCCTAAACGCAAGGTCATACTTATTTAAGTTATGACGTTACAAGATTTAAAGGACCAGATTCAAACCATCTGCTTACAGCATAACGATGTAAAAACGTTCGACTATGGGGAAGATTTCCAGATGGCAACCGGTAAGGGCGTTGAATATCCCCTGACATATTTGGAGATACCATATTCCTTCAATTACGAACTGGCGACAAACCGATTCAAAACCGTTCAATTCGCTCTGTGGGTGCTTAACAATCCCAGCCTCGATGATGTTGTTGGCGATCACCAGCAGATTTCAAATATGGAAACCATAGCTGATGCCATCATAACACGAATGCAAGATGATTTGAAACCGTTGGGTTTTAGGATCACTAGCGTTAACGGTATATCTGTGCGTAACTCAACTGATGACAATGTATCAGGTGTAAGATTGGATATTCAGGGAGATACGTTTAGAGCATTTTGCAAATCCGGTTACCAAGATCAATTTAACATTCCCGAATAATGGCAACGGAGCGTAACGAAAATCCCTTTTCCTCTTTAGGCAAAAAGTTTCGAGACGAATTGAACCTTGTCGTTCAACAAGTTTTGATTAAGAACGGAGTTGATAAAAATTCTGATTTGGTGAAGTCGGTTGAATGGGAAGACGGGAAATCCCGCGATTCCCTTTATATGTACGTGAATGAATATTACTCATATCTCAGCAAAGGAAGAAAACCGAGGAATCCCCGCAAAGTCCCAATTGATGCCCTTATCAGATTTATCAAGAAAAATAATGTCAGATCAGCAAACAAAACAACAAATCAACTTGCATTTGCTATGCAACAGTCAATTTATCTGAAGGGAATTAAAGGCAAGAACTATGTGGATGAAGTTGAAAAGACTGTTGCGGACTATGCAAGTAATAGTTTGGGTGACTTCCTTGAGGAAGCGGTTGCGGATTCACTTGCTGGTATGTTTATCATTAAATAAAAAAAATAGAAATGGCAATAGTCAATATAACAGAACCATCAAATCTACTAGCCGGACAAAATCCGATTGTAATTTCATTGTCAACGGGAACCGTTGGTGCCCCTGAAACTAGCAAGTTTAGATTTAGAGTTACCAACGTACCGACCAACAACCACGAGATAAGATTTTCACTTGTCCAACCAACGCAGTACACCAAATCATTTTGGGCGAATGAACAACCGTTTCAAGACAATTTCTTTTTCACCAGCACCATTAAAGACAGTGCTGGCAACGTTGTTCAAAGTGGAATTACAACCGCGATGGTTGCGAACAGTTTGGCAGAAGCCATTCAGAAGGACTTAGTTTTGTCGCGTTATTACTATATCAATTACTCAGGTGGAAGCAACGTCTACCTGATCGGAAAGGAACCAAGTTCCAGATTGAAATTGTCGGCAAGCAATGTGTACAGTTCCAATGGTTCAAACATCACATATGACACGTTACAAGACGGTGCAGATGAGTTTCAAGGTAGCACCATACAAGATTATAGCCTGTTCGTGGAAACGTTTATAGATGATAGCAACGCGGAATATGGCGAAGTGTTGAATATGTCCAATTTCAACCGTCTCACTGAACAGGTATTACCATTCTCAAAGGACAATATTCACAGATTCGACGTTCACCAAGTTTGCAATTCATACTTAAGCACACCAAAACCTGACTTAAATCAGCTTGGTGGGACTGTCAGCAACAGTTATATCAAGCCGTTCGCCTTCCGGTTCGGTGAAAAATATCGTTTTGTCGCGAACGAGAACAGCGTACATAAGACCAACAAGGGGTTAACCACTTTCAAGTGGGTGATGAATGCCGCGATTGACAATGAAACTGCCAACAATCTTACCAGCATTACAGGATCGCCCGTTACTCTTTTGACAAATTCCCCTGAAGTTCTCATAAGCAACAGAGAACAAAAGCAATTTATTTACTTCCTAGTTCCAAAAAATATTGGCAACCAGTTGAAGCTGGTGGGAGACATTACGTTTTGGGATGGCTCTAAACTTTTCAATCAAAATTTGCTTACCATAGTTACCGGTATGACCAACCAAGGTGGGTTGTATTGTCTTAACGTAAGTTTTAACGATACTGGTCTAAACGATATTGAGAACCTTGCAGGCAAGAAAATCAAAACCGTTGACCTCGTTGTCAAAGGTGAAGGTGTGGTTGTTGAAGAATTGGAAAATAGTTCATTCGATGAATTTGTGCCACCTCCCGGATTTCTTCAATTCCCTTGGGAGAATGCAGGGACGGGAAGTTCGTTTGTATACAGTGCGTATTCTGGTGGTAGCGCGATTGCAAGACTGGGGACCACCACTGTTGTTACACAATATGCTATATATAATTTCAATTCCTCTTATGATGGCTGGTGCAATACTGCTTCATTAACAACTTGCACCACTCCAACTGCTGGTTCAACCGCTGGTTGGGTAACGGGCAGCACTTTTTTAAAGGCAACAACGGTTTCGACTTTTGGTGTTAAATCCCTTCGCCTAAATCCGATCAGTATGCCATCACAACCATTTGATGTGCGTCTGAAATGGCAATTACCAGCATCACCAGCATCTAGCAATTTGAAAATGTCATTTATTGTCCGTGCGGGTTCAAGCCAGCTATTCAACCAGCAGTTCACAAACTTCAGTCCTACAGGATCAGAAGAAACAGCAACGTTACACATCACCAATCCAGCTATTTGGACTAGTGGTGACACATTTATCATAGCTGTGTCTAGTACGAACTTCGTTGCAGGCGATCAGATATTTTTAAACTCTATCGAGCTACTTACAACTGCCAATACCACTAGTTACAAGACTACCTATTTAATGCAGGACGAACTAACCAGCTTGCAAGATAGTGACCATACTTTTACTTGGGTTTGGGCAACTACTGGTACCACGAACAATAATATCCGTATGGTTGCCGAAATGTTGGATAACTCATATGGCGTTCTCTCAAGCATCAGCACCAAAGCTAAATCTGGATCAACAACTATACCTGAAACCATAATCGATGATATGTACGCGGTTCGTGTGCATTTAGAAAATACTGGAACCACAACCAACACCGCTGTATTTTTCAAGAAAGTAAGTTTGACTTCTGATCCAACGTCAGCACCATACACGAAAAGAAAAAAATATTCATATCCCTATGTCAATCCTTCACATCGTTTCGGTGTGATATTCCAAAATGATTGGGGCACGTTCGATAGTTTTGATTTCATTGGACTCAGAGAAGAAACCATTGACCGAACCAAAAAGGATATTGAATATCCAGTTACCCCCAATGCCGATGGCTCGTATTCCGTGGGCTTTATAAAGAATGCCGTGTATGATGTGCAGGTGACAAAACGAGTCATCGTGAACAGTGGTTTTGTTAGTCAAGCAACGTTTGATTGGTTGATAGAACTTATGAAGTCTACCAAGATTTACAGTTACACTAGCGATTTTGAAAACTTTCTGGTCTTGGATTCCTACAAATACACAAAAAATAATCAGTCGAACGAGTACAACATTGAATGTACTTTCATTCAGACTAGCTATGAGAATTCCGTTACTGTGTAATGAACAACATAAAGATTTTATTGGATAATGGCAACGTCTTGGATTACGAAAATGATACTGGTTTAGGCATCAAACTAAACCGTATCGTTGACGATTTGCGGGATATTTCAAAGAGATTTGGGGAATTTTCCTATTCCCTTAGTTTGCCCAAGACCAAGAACAACCGTAAATGTTTTGAATTCCCAGATGTGAAGGGAAGACGAGAGATTTTTAAAGGTAAATCTTTTGGTTGTCAGGTGTTCAACAACAATGTTTTGTTGCTTGATGGCATCATAGAACTTTCAGGATATGACAGCGACACCTATAAGTGCGTGTTCTATTCCAGCTTCACGCAACTGGTGGACGAACTGAAGGGTAAGAAGCTCGTTGATGGAACATTTTTGCCTACCATAGAATGGAATTATGAGCAAACCATTAAGACGCATTTGGACGCGAACTATCAAAATGCGGACGAAACAGATTTTCAGTTCATATACTCGTTTTATAAAACTCCCTTTATGCTGTCCGCCACTACCACCAGTGACACGAGCAGTGAGCTAGACGATGAAGTTCAATTTGGGGTACTTTGGAACAACATCAATTCTTCCCTCAATTGGGGTAAGAAGAATCCATTTTTCTATGAAAGATTTCCACCAGCGATCTATTTGAAATCCATTTTCAAGGGGATTATCAATGATGCGGGTTTTAGTTTAGGCGGGACATTTTTTGAAAATGCCGACATTAAGAAAATCATAATTCCTTTTGCGGGCAACCCAGAAGATTTTTCTGGTGCCATTCAGACGGGAACCACCAACTATCTCAACTTGAATAAGATTCTCCCGGATGTTGATCAGGTTACATTTTTGACCAGCGTTATCAACGCGTTCAACTTGTACTTCACTATTGATCCGGTTAACAAGTCGATCAGTTTTGAAACGTACAATGTACTGTTCAACGATCTATCGAACCCGTATGATCTGACCTATAAAATTGATGCCAGCACTATAGACGTAAGTAACGCTGATACTGATACCAAGATTACGTTTACTGAAGACGATAGCAATAACTTGGTGATGGGATATGGAAGATGGTTCGACTATGATCGAGTGTTGGCAGGGGAGAAGAACCCGACTGATGCACTTTGTGAAAACACATTTATTCGCAGATCGATTTCAATTTATTTTGCCAAGATCAACGAACAGTACAGCAAGAACGCGTTTTCGAACCTTTGGAACAAGACCACAGGAGACAAAGAAATTAAGTTAGCGTTTTCTCCAGCAAACTATTTTTCATATACGCTATTGAATGAAACCAATATTGCCGGAGTGAATTATTCCAGCGCAAAATATCCCACACCAGCATTAACTATTGGCATCCCATTACTTTCGGATCAGACACCACTTGATAATAAGGATAACCCATTTTCGGAAGATGATCAGGATTATTGTTCTGGCAACGGTCCGGAAAATATGAAGTATCCGGGCAAAATGAAAATGTACTTCTATTATGGACCGACCATCTATGACTACGTTCTAACTGGTGCTACTTCAAGTAGTGAGGAATATAAGACGTATAGCTATTTTCTGTTGGCAACTTCTGGTGGAACGTGTTCGGCTCCAAACTTCTATAAGAACTACATAACATCGGCATCGCCTTTCAAGCTAATGAGTAATTATCAGAAGTCAATTTTGATGAATCGTATCAGTGGATTTACGTGGGATGACAAGTCAACAGAGATAGCAGCGGAGGCGCACGGGTTGTTACAAACCTATATGACCAACGGGACGCTATCCGATGTTCACGAACCAACGGCATTTTCATTGACAATGGGAGATAGTGATTTTACCTTTCCCAACCTTTATACTTATTTCCATAAGAACAAGTTTGACACGTTGAGGGATAGCAGTTTGTTGACTGCCAATATGAGAATGAACGCTAACGATTGGCAAGAAATGCAAGTATCGCGACCATTGTCATATGACAATGAATTGTACAGGCTTATAAGCATTCAGAATTTTGACCCAGTTGGCAACACGGCAAAGGTCACGTTGTTGAAAGTTTAAAAATAATATTATGATTACCCGTTATGAATAATGGCAAGTAGAAGTGTTGAATTAGAAATTCAATTAAAAAATGCGAAGAGCATTAACGATTTAGATGCAACCATCAAAGACATCAACAAAGAGTTAAAAACGCTCGATGTGAACAGTCAGGCTTTTGCCGATATGTCCGATTTGGCTAAGAAAGCCAATGGTTCACTGAATGATGTTAAGGACAGTTTGAAAGATATTTCAGACGAAAAGAAACTAGATTCTGTTGCCAAGATCGGGGGCGCACTCGCGGCATCGTTCAGTATCGCGACCGTGGCCGCGTCGGCATTTGGTGCCGAAACCGAAAAAGAGATTCAGAAAGCTATTCAAGTTGCTTCGTCTCTTAACGTTGTGGTATCCGGTATCAAGCCGATTATGGAAGCGCTATCCAGCAGCAACCGTAAGGCATTTGCAGCATACATACAAGGCTTCAAGGAATCTGCCCTCGGTGCCAAGCTTTTTGGTTCGACAACTCGCGCGGCACTAACGGCAACGGGTATAGGATTATTCATAGTCGCCCTAGGCACCATAGTTGCGTATTGGGATCAGATTGCCGAGGCTATTGGTATTGCAGGAGACAAGCAAGAGGAATATTTCAATAAGCAGGTAATCAATTTGAAAATTGCCAATGCATTACTTGACGATCAGAATGCCAAGATCGAGCAAAAGATAAAATTGCTTGGAATCCAAGGCGGTAAGGAAGATGAAATTTCCCAATTGAACCGTGAACAGCTCGTTGAAGAACAGAAGTTGCTTCAAAAATCCATTCTGCTTTATCAGGCACGTATCAACACCCTCAATGATGAGATAGAAACCAAGCAGAAATCAAATAGAATATTTGGGTTCAACGAGAACTTTGGTCTTGATGACCAGATTGCCAAGCGAAACGAACTGAATAAACAATTGCAAGAGTATGGCAAGCAGTTGCAAAACGTCCGTGACCAATTTGACGTGCTCAATGCTCAAGATGAAAAACGTAATCAACTTGAAAGGGATGCCAACAAGAAAAAACAGGATGATTTAAAGAAACTTCAAGATGCCAAGATGAAAGCCATCAAGGCAGAAGTGGATGCCTATGCCCGTGAGATCGAGCAGATTCTAAGAGCACGTATCCAAGCTGAAATTGCAGCGGAAAAGAACATTACTCAATTGCGTATTGCCAACCTGAAAGAAAGACAAGATCAAGAGTTGGCGCAACTCGATTTTGATACCAAGAACAAGATTGAGGCCCTTCAAGGTAGCGAAGCACAGATAACACAGCAAACACTGTTGATTGAAGAGCAACGCAACAAAGATGTTGTTTCGATCAGACAAAAATACCGCGACCTCGATGTGCAGAAGGAACAGGAACGGTTGAAGAAATTGGATGATCAGCACAAAGAGGACGCCAAAAAGAAGGAAGAACAGTTTAAGAAAGATATTGAAGCAATCAGTACCTATTCAACTGCTGCTCTCGATGCCTTCAACCAAATCACAACCGCGTTTTCCGATGCCATCAATCGTCAAATTGATAACATCGAAACACGTTTAGACATAATCAACACTCAATTCCAAGAATCTGTTGCCACACAACAAGCGGCAACCGGGCAATTGTCGGATGCGGAAGGGGCAAGACGTGAAGCACTCATTGCCAGCATCCAAAAGGAGCAACAGACACAAAAGAAATTAAGTGATGATCGTAGGAGGTTGCAGAATGAGGAAATAAAATCCAAGAACAAGCAGAACCAAATTGAATATGCCAATGCAATCATATCATCTGTAATCAATACAGCACTCGGCGTGGTGAAAGCATTGCCAGTTATACCATTATCCATCATTGCTGGTGTACTCGGTGCGATTCAAACCGGTATCATCATTGCCAATAAGCCTGAACCTATCCCTTTGGTTGCTGCTTCTGGTGGTGCTCCTTATGGTTTCACTGGTCCGGGTGGTGCTACAGACAGCACTGGTGAACGCCGTGCAGGTGGACCGGTACAGTTACACGCCAATGAGTGGGTTGCACCAAGATGGATGGTAGAAAATCCGGTTTATGGTTCAATGATTCAACATTTGGAAATGGCTAGAACTGCAAGACCTATGGCAGTTGGTGGTTTCAGTTCGGAAGCATTGCCACCAATCACACCAGACGTTACCAGCGTTAACGCTTTGACTGCTCAAAGCATAAAAGCAGCCGTTGAATCTGCCAAGATTTATGTGGCAGTTACTGAGGTTCGGGATGCCAATACAAATGTTGATGTTTTAGAATCACGTGCTTCTATTGGTGCTGTCGCATAATTACAGGTAAGAAAATCGCCCTATGTACTTATATATATTAAGGGGTCATTGAATGATCGTGAAAAAAACAGGGTAGGTACTTATTTAAGATAACAGTATGGAAATACCAAGAGTGAAATTTGATATAGACGAAACCAACCCACTAAGTGGAGTTAAAACTATATCCCTTGTTGACCAACCTGCAATTGAAAGTGACTTTGTGTTTTTCTCTAAAGAGAAAAGCAAGTTTGTTCAATTGAAAGGAGAGAAGTACAAGCAAGTTGTTGCAGGTCTTGCCCTGATTCCAGACAAAAACATCCTTCGTTATGATGATGCTGGTGAACAGTATTATGGATACTTCACAGCAGATTCAATTGAAAGAATTAGAAACAAATTCCATAAGGAACAACTAACATCGAACGTCAATACCGATCATTCTTCAACCAACTACATTGATGCTTTCTTAATCGAAAGCTACATCATAGATAGCGAGGAAATGTTAGCTGCTGTTAGGGCAAAGGGCATTGAGGAAGCCACAATTGGTTCTTGGTTCGTGGCTTACAAAATTGAAGATGCTGAAGTTTTTAATAAGGTCGTTTCAGGAGAATTGAACGGTTTTTCCGTGGAAATTTTCCTTCAAAAGTTTCATAAAATCGAAAATAAAATTGAAAAAATGATGAATAAAATTTTAGAAAAATTCAAACAACTTTTGGCAGAAGCCGAAAAGGAAGAAACACCAGTTGTTGAAGAAAAGAAATTCGAGTCTGGTAAGACCGCTGATGGCAAAGCCATTCAATACGGGTCCATTGGTGAGGCTGTTACCATCGACGGCGAACCTGCACCAGATGGGGACATTACACTAGATGATGGCAAAGTTATTACTGTAGCTTCAGGCGTTGCAACTAACATTAAGGATGCACCAGCACCACAAGCGCAAGAAAAGGAAGAGGCACCAGCAGCACCAAACGCAGAACTTGAAAAAGCGAAAGCGGATTTGGTAAAAGCAGAAGCCGACAAGGTAAGTCTTTCGAAGCAAATCAACGACTTGAAAGCAGAAGTTGAAAAGCTTAAGAAAACACCTTTGGCAAAACCAGTTGTGAAAACTGAACCTGCTGAAAAAATCGATTACTCAAAATTATCTGCTGCTGACAAATTCAGATTGCAGCACAAAAACTAAAGAATTAAAAAAGAATTTATAAACGTTATGGCAAGTACAATTACTTCAAGTTTCGCAGGCAAAGTAACAGATTTTTACGCTTCTGCCTTCCTAGAAAGTGCAACACTTTCAACTGCTGGTATCACCATTGATAACAATGTCCAGTACAAATACATCCCACGTGGATTCTCAATGTCCAACATCATCGCTACCGGTTCAACTTGTAGCTGGTCCGATGCTGGTACAACCACAGTGACCGAAGACCCTAAAGAAGTTAAGGCGTTCCACATCAATAAAACAGAGTGTTACAAGGACTATTACAATTCTTGGAATGGCGTTGCCGCAAATGATGGCTTGCCTTCTGACGTTGAAGATGCCCTTGCAAAAACCACTGCTGCTACAATGAAGGCAAATATTGAAAGTTTGCTTTGGAAAGGTTCGCTTGCCACTGGTTCAACCACTGGTGGTACTTATACCAAGACTATGTTTGATGGTTTTGTAAAGTTGCTTAATGGTAACGCGGTTGAAATCGCTGGTAACACCCTTTCAACTTCCAACATCACAACTAAGTTGGGTCAAGCATATGACGCAATTCCTGATGCTGTGAAATCGATCATCAACCAAGACCCAAGCAAAGGTGTAATCTTTGTTTCCTTCAAAGCCCTTGGTTTCTATAAGCAAGCATTGGCACAACAAGGTATCAATACAACTCAAAGCGACTACAAAGCTACCTATTTGGGTATCGAAGTTCGTGGTGTTGATTTGTTCACCAACGTTATCGTGGCAGGTCTTCGTGAATCGTTCCACGTTGCTTCTAACATCGGTTTGCCTGATGCAACTATTAACATCAAAGATATGTACGGTGTAACTCTTGAAAGAAATGCAAGAATTGAAGCTGAATGGAAGTACGTTCCAGCAGTTACCAACGTATCACAAATCGTGTTGGTAGGTTTCTAAGAAAATCTAAAATAGGGGGTAGGTTCATACCTACCCCTTATTTCAAATAACATTTAAATTTTAAATAATTAAAAATATGGCGTGTCTATTACCAACCGGTATAACAACACAAGATGATGATTGCAATGGCTCGTTTGGTGGTTTGCTTAAAGTATACCTAGCAAACCAATCCCAAGTATCGAGTGTTCGCAAGAATGCATCTACAGACGTTATAACCGGAATTACAATGAGCAATGGCGGCAAATTCTATGGATTCGAATTCGACGATGTGGTCGGGTCAGGTTTGGAGGAAGAGGTACAGGGGGATGCAGGAGGTTTTGTAAAGCAAACTCTTTCAATGACCCTTAGAAAAATTTCTCAAGAAAAGAAACAAGTGTTGTCCCGTTTGAAACGTGCAAAGCTTATGGCAATCGTTCAAGAAAGTGATGGAACTTACAAGCTCGCTGGTGAGACCGGTAAAGGTCTTCAAGTCGCTGGTGGTGGTGCCCTCACCATTTCCCGTGGTGTTGCTCCAACCGATCAGGGAGGTTCAACAGTGTCTCTTATCGCGAATACATTGGATTTCGCCGATGAAGTTTCTTCATCTGTGATTGCTTCTATCATCGCGTAACCGTTGTGAGTCAAAAGATTTAAGGCTATCCAACCCGGATAGCCTTTTTTATGCCCGACTTTTTTCAAAATGATACTTATATATACTATATGGCATCTTGCTCAATACTTCCGGGAATAATGAAACTCTTTCTGTACGATGTTACAGATTCACCATTGGAATACTTCATTTTGAATGATGAAATCGTGCTTTCTGGCAATACCATATTCGATGAATTTTTATTTGAAAAATGCACATTCACCCAAAACCGAACCACAGACGCGAAAGGTGTTTATTATGCACAGAAATTCGATCTAAGTGTATTGGATTTCAACGAAGAATCAGTATTCGACCTAGAGGGCAAGACCTTTGTTGTCGTTTTCGAAGATGGTGAAGGCAACCGATTTATCACTGGTTTTGAAAATGGCTATTCACTCGATAAAGAGGACGCCACCAATGCCGATGATGCAAATAACATTGCTTTTTCTCTTGTTCAAGATTCTTATATGAGTTTCAAAACGTTGGGTTCAAATACTCTTATCAATTACATCTTTTATTTCGGTACAGCATCGGGTTCAAGACCAACGGCAAGTGCAGGTTTGGTTACTGGTGGAACGGTTCTCACTTCCAGCAGTGTCAACTTCACTATCGATTTTCAAGCATCTGGTGAATATATCTGGATTGCATACCCTACCAGCATCGGAGTTAAAACCCATTGGGCTGTTTCTCCTATCAACCAAGGTGATATTGGGGGAACCGTTAACATTGGTGGCAATCTATTCCCCGATGGCGATGCAATCACCATCAACGGTGTACAATACACAGTTCACATTTCCAATTATCCAACCACCACTTTCGGTGGTATGACAATAAGTTAAGATTTTATATATAATGGCAATCCCGTTTAATGACAATTTACACGTTGCAGCACCCAAGCCAGTTGACAAGCGTTATCTAAATGCAAACAATTTACCATACGCTTCTACAAGTCAGGTACTTTCAACAATCCCATCATATGAAAGATATGTTGGTTTAACAGTTTTAGTGACTGGTGGAACTGAATATTGGTTTCAGAATGACGTAACCAACCTAGTAGAGAAAGCAAGTGGAAGTGGAACGGGTACAACTGTTAACATAACTGCTAACAACGGTCTTAGAAAGATCGGCAACAACATTGTACTTGGTGGACCTCTCACAGGTAACACCAACATAAATATTTCAAATAAGAATTTGGTTATTTCTGCCACTACTGGTGGTCTTAAATATGCTGGTGACTATTCAGCAAACTATGATGATCATAGTTTAGTTGATAAGTCTTGGGTACTGTCTCAAATTCCAACCGGTTCAACTGGAACCATTACAGGCGCAACAAACGGGCTTTCCCTTTTGGGAGGCGGCAAACAAATAGGTTTGGGGGGTGTGCTTACTGGTGATACCTATATTTCCTCGTTTGACCAAAATCAAAATTTATTCATAGGATCACCAAACCAACTAAACTACTTTCAAGTAACGGCGGCACAAAGTGTATCGTTCGATGTAAACGGTAATACCTCGCAAATGGCTTTGGGCATTGGTGATGGTGTGATACAGACCTACGATACTGGTGTTCCCGTTGCTAGGGTCGGCGCAAGTTTGACAGACGCGAGAGCGTATATCAATAAAAATAATTCAGAATCGACTATATCGGCAACAGAGGGGAAAACAACACTGCTTGCCAAAAATAATAACATCGGCGGTCAAGATGTGCAATTGCAACTTGCTGCTGCTGGCACCACTGGTGCAACCGTTTCATCCACATTGGATGGTTTCAAAGGACTTGAATACGACAGAGATTATTCAGCAAGTTTTGGACCTCGGTCAATTCCGGATGTGGGATACATCAACAGCAATTCAAAAATCTATTTTGAAACACTGACTGCTGAAACGGCAACGTTGAAATCTCAACGTGATGTATTCGCACAAGTTGATTTTATCAACACTGTCAATGACTATTTTTTGAACAACTATGGCATTCTCGGTGATAATCTTCCAGATAATGACGTGACGTTTATTATCCTTGACCCGACCCAGACAATTTTAACTTTTGGTACGCTTGGGGGTGGACTTTACATAATTGATCTTAATTTATTCACGTCGACGGTTTATAACCCATCAAACAGCGGATCAACTTATACAGGTAGTGCCATTCCAGCCAACATTAATAAAGGGCTATGGATTGGGGATGACCTATACTATACGTCGAATGATATTCTTGGTTTCGGGAAATTCAACTATACATCATTAGTCAATACCCGATACACTAGCACGTCTTCAAACTATAGTGGCGACACGATTCAAAACTTTGCCTGTACCAATATTGCGTTGGATGAAAACACAAACGATGACGTCTATTTTGTAGTTGCTTCACACGGATTAGCCAGATACACAATAAGCACTGGCAGACATTTGAAATATGATGTGTCTGGTAGCAACTATTCTGGTGATATTCTTCAGCAATTGACAAGGGATGTTGTCTATTCGAATTTTCAAATGTGGATAACCACGCAAACTGGTGGATTGTACAGCTTCGATCCGTCATTTGATTTTATGACGAAGTTTTCGACCACATCGGGTAATTACTCGGGTGATGTATTTCCATCAAACGCTTTTTCTAACATCGTTACGCTTAACGGCATTCTGTATTTTTCTGGAAACAGATTCGATACATCAGCAATCGAGAATAGAAGATTGGTAAAGGGTGTGACGTATAGTGGTGACACGCTAAGCAACTTGACTTATGTTTCATCTGATGGCATACACATTTATAGTATGACAGCCGATGGTTACGGCAAGTTCAATACACTGACCAATCATAACGTCAACGCGAACGGTGTTGATGGATACCTTAACACCTTCACATCTTCTATCTTTTTATTTAACGATGCTGCTGGACTTATTTTTGATCCTTCTTACGCGTTGCTCGGAAAATCATCTTCAAGTAATGGTGTTGGTATTATTGGGTCGTCGCCTTCACCATTTCAACTTCGATTCGATGAACACGGATTAAAGTACACATCGGATCAAAGTGCATATTTTGGCGATAGATCAGTTGTGGACAAGGGATTTGTAAACCAACAAATCGCAAATAGTGCTGCGGGTCTCACATCGCAGATTAACGCCGTACAAGGTGACGTTGATGATATTAATGATATTCTTGCACCTTATGAAAGACCAGCACGACCAGCAACAACAACACTTGGACAGTTATATTATTTTGATTTCTTACAGGCTGGCAATACATACTTAACAACTACTGGTGGCTTCTTACACTCAGGAGGAGTATTGCAATTGTTTTCAGGTACGGGAAGTTTTACACAGTATGCAACAATTGACCAGTTCAACCAACCGGGCTACACTGGTGATTCCCAAAACTGTTTCGAGTTTTGGAAGATTAAAGCAAAGTTCAAAATTACTTCTGCTGTTGGTGGAACTACTTATGCTTTCAGTCTCGGTATGCGTAGCACAAACGGCTATAGCAAAATTGACCAAGTGTGTCGCTTGTCTGCTGAAAGTTCAGATTTCTATTTTTATTCATTATTGAATGGGTCACCATCTCAACAACGTCCATCATCTGGTTATACTACCATAGTTCAAAACAGCACGTATTATTTTGAAGTTGAACGTGTGAAGAATAGATTGTGGGGAAGATTGTATAATGCGTCGAACGTATTGCAGGGTGAAAGCCACTATGATTACAACATAACAACGACTGGAAGTTCATTCTGGTCAAACAATGTTGGCGTGCCGGTAATATATAACCACGGTGGGTCAATCAGTATTATGGATTTGGAAATCACTTCCAACCATAAAAAGAACGTCGACTTGGTTGCTGTTTCTGATTCGAACGGTCACGGTTTGTATGTGTATTCCGGACAGAACAGAGCACGTTACATTGAACAAGCGGCGAACAGCTTGGGTATGAGTTTCAATAACTTTTCTGGTGTTGATGCAGGTATACGTGATGCTGATAAATTGAAACGAACAATCAAGTTTTCTAACCCCCGCTTTATCTACCTCAATGATTTTTCAAATGATATTGCGAATTCAACAGGCTTCACGACTCAATACAATAGCTTGGTGACCTACTTGAAGCAAAACATTCCGTATGTCCGCATAATACACGGTTCGCCGATTGCTCGAAATTATTCTACCGATGCCGCGTACACAACTTTTTCACCGTACACTGCCAGCGGTGATACATTGGTTGATGGTTTTCAGGCAACCAAGTTTTATACAACCAACCAATTGAACCCGGCACTAGATTCATTCGACCATATTCACTTAAATGAGTACGGGCATAATGCAATGGCGGAACGTTTGATGATGGCATTGTTGAAAGAGGGATCGAAAACGATCCTGTATACATAACATTTATTTTTTTGAACTATGAGAAGTGAAAACACCAATTAACATACTGGGATTTGAAGAGAAATTTTACAAAGCGTTAAACCCAAACATAACAACCAGCAAGCCCGCTGCAAATGGTGGCTGCATTGAATATTTCAATTCAAGCAATGATGAAGAGGATAATGCAATGCCACAAAAGTTGCTTGATCTTAAACAAAAGAGCAGCATTCACGCGCATTTCCTAAATCTCAAATCTTCATTGATTTATGCAGGTGGGTTGTATCCAACTGATGATAACAACAGTGCCCTTGCTCAATTCCTTACCACAAAGAATGGTGCAGGTGATGACGTACAAAAGGTATTCAAAAAGGCAAGTTCAGATATGGCAATCTTTGAGGAATGTTTTATTGAAGTTATTTATTCTGCTGATGGCAAGATTGCTGAAGTTTATCACAAGCCTTTCAACACCATAAGAGTAGGAGAGAGCAACGAATATGGCGTGCCCGATCAATACTACTACTCCACAACTTGGGGTGAAATCACCAACCAAAGAAAGAAGAAAAAAATGAATGATTTGGCGAATGCTGTTATTATTCCTGCTTTCAATCCAAACGAGATTGGGGAAGGAAGGCAAATCTTGCGCATCAAGAAATATGATTCTGCTGGTGGTGCTTACATCATTCCAAGCTATATGGCCGCTGATTTTTGGATTAACGTGGTTTATATGATTGGACAATACGTGACCAACAAATTTCACAACGGCTACCATCTTCAGGGATTTCTTTATATCAATAGCAACATTCCAGTTGAAGAACAACAAAAGATGGTAAGAGAGTGGGAGAACGCGCATATGGGTGTTGACCGCAATAAGAAGTCTATTGTGATTGTATTCGGTGATACCGCGATTGCAAAGCCTGAATTTGTTCCTATTCAAGATAGTTTAAGTAATTCCATTTTTAAAGATTTTATGGGAGAAGCAACCAAACAGATTTGCTTTGCCCACGGTGCCAGCCTTAACCTTTTGGGACTTTCTAATAGTGATTCCTTTGGTTCATCCAATCCAGACAGTAACGATATAAATGTTAGTAGAATGGAATACATTGCCAACGTGGTAAGTTCCTATCAGGAAGATTTGTTAGACGGCTTCAACAAACTGTTCGAGGCAAATGGTTTAGGGTCGGCAACATTGTTGAATCAAACATTGAAACTTACTATTCCTGAACTTCAACCGGAAGATACCACTGTTGATGAAAGACGTGAAATTGTTTTGGGTCTTAACCCTTTGGCAACTTCTGGTTCAACTACAAATAACATTAATACTCCAACCGTTGCAGCCTAATGATATACTTTCAATTAACAACAGTTGCCGACTTAAAGGAAGTTACCAGCATCTCCAAAAACATCCAAGATGACTTGCTTGAACCTTATATTCTGATCAGTGAAGAATATTATGTTTACGATATACTTGGGGATGCACTATTAACTGAGTTGCAAACACAAGTATCTGGCAATACGGCTACAGGCTTAACAGCATCTACCATAACTCCACTTAACCAAGTGTTGTTGACGCAATACATTAGACCTCTTGCAGCCTATGGTGCGTGGTTTGAATATCTACCATTTTCAGCCGTAAAGACTGAACAGAAAGGGGAGGTATTGCAATCATCTGATAATAGTCAGAACGCGACCCTTGAAGAATTGACATTTAAGAGACAAGCAATAAAAGATAAAATTCAATTCTACCAAGATCGTCTAAAATCATACCTAGAAAGGAACAAAGCAAGTTACCCATTATACAGATCGAGTTGCACCCCAAACACTGGAAGTGCAAGCGGAATATTTTTGAACTACCGATAATATATGATAATAAGAAATTTGAAATACTACAAATCAACAATACTTGGGCTTGCCTTGATGGTTCTAGGTGCGTTCCTTCTAATCAAGGGCATCACCTTTGACTACTATATTTTGGGTGGTCTTTTCGTATCGGGCATAATGTTATTATTTGCTCCCGATGTGTTCATTGAAAGGTTAGAAAAAATTGTGTTCGGCAAGATATTATTTAAGAATGCTAAAGAGGATGGAGAATAAGCAGGAGATGAAAGATGTGTTTTCATACGTTACTACCCTTGCCATAGTGGGTGTAAACTTTATTGGTCTAAATGAGATACTTACCAGCTTGGTATTGCTGGCAACCCTGATCTATTGGGTTCAGAAGAATTGGGGACTATACAAACGAAATAAAAGGTAGTCTACAACACCTTGAACTTTTCAGCTAAAAGATTGCTTTTTGCACTTAACACGGTACCAAAGGTTGATGAATAGTCTTTTTTTATGAAAATTTCGAAGTCGTTTCCGGAAATATGCTTGTATGCTGCAACTCCCTCGATTGGTAAAAAAACCGTTATACTTTTCGGTGTAGGATTATTTCCATCTCTATAACTGATGTCAACTTTAATAACTTCTGGCATATAGGCGGGTGTTTTGGTTTCTAAAATAAAGGGCTTTTCGTCCCGTCTGGATTACTTCACCCTTAGTTGATTCCTTGCCCCGTACTACAATACCGGACGGTATGTGTCGGGGAAGTATGTGAAGATAATAAAAAAAACGGATACCGTCCCGGCTGGAGTGTATCCGTCTACCAACTGCCCTTTGCGGGGGCAGACAATGGATTTTGCAAGCAGGGTGAAATTGGTTTGCCAACCTGCTATGTGACCTAGCGGCACCAACTGCCAACGGTCTACTTATATACTCTCCAAAGGTGCCTTAGACCCTACCTTAGTTTCCAGATTTATTTTTCCCGTGATTTGAGGGAATGTAGTTTGTGGTTCATTGAGTAGTATTCGACCACTTTGTTTAGTTCGCGAACTTTTAGAACTAGGGCTTGTTCGCGTTCGTACTTCCTGTTTTGGTCTGACAGTATAGAAGTTTCCATCAGTTCCACGTTTAGCAGATCGCAGATGAAGTTCATTTTGCTTCGGGCAGTGGCCATTTGATCGGCAATGGCCTCGCGTTCGGAATCAGTTAACATAGCCTACTTTTATCCTAATTTAAGTAAATAAATGAAACCAAGATACCCTGATGTTGGGGGTTTTAAATATGACAAAAGAAAGGGATCGTAGTTAAACCATCCCCTCACATTGGGCTTTTAAAACGCGAATCTACACAACGGAGTTACTTGGGTGCCTTTCCTATCTTTAATTTCTCAAGTAGTTTCTTCTTATCCTTAATCGTATCCTTTTGGATGTATGACGAACTAAGTTCTGTTTTGTTCCTGTCTTTGTGCCCCGTAAATAGGGAAATTTCGGAATCATTCAAACCAAGGTCCGAGAAACAGATTGTTCCGAATGTCTTGCGGCTAAAGTATGGGTTGAAGATTTCTTTTATTGGTTGATGAAGGAACTTCACTTTGTCCGTTAAAACATCTCTGTCAAGATTTACAATGTGTCCAATGGTTTTTAGCAATGATCTGTAATGACTTTCAAGCAAGTTGATATTGGTAACCTGTTTTTTGGTTTCCTGTGCGTTGTATCTGGTCAATACTGGTATCTTGTAATTCAATGGTTTTAGTATTGCCTCGGTGTAGGCGTTCAATGGATTGGTCACTGTGTTTGTTACCTTGTTTTGGTAAAACGTCACCACGTGTTCTTTGCCGTGCTTCAAAAGTTTGGCTGTGGATAGTTCAATGAAGCCACGTAACCCACCAAAGAAAATTTGAAGAATGAACAGTTGCCGTGCTGTTTCCAAATCTTCAATAGTTATTGGGACATTCTTGGATTTATTCACGGTGTTGAATATCTCCTGATATTCGTCTAACGAAGTCTTGGTAAATTTGAAATGATAGATTTCGTCAACTTCGCTCTTCACTAAGTTGTGTTCTATTCTGGTGCCGTCAACATCTTTTTTGTCAGTGATGGCAGCTAAGTTCAATTCAGATAAATCAAGTTTTGGAATGTAACCCTTTTTGTAAAATGTGAATTTGTCTTTGCCAGCGATAAGGGTTTTTACAATTCCAATCATCTTATTCAGTGACTTTGGTTCGTATGGCTTTCTTTCCTTGGGGTTCTCTTCTTTTTTATCTTGAAAGAAAATCTTCCGATCATAACGAAGGGGGTCTAGGTTGCTGGTGTTGATAACGTAAAATCCCGTTTCATTCAGGAAGTTGAAGAAATCTACCAGCCATTGTGTGTTTAGATGCTTAACATCTTCCTTTGGCTTTTTGTGCTCCCTGTACTCCAACAACCGCAGGACAATTTTTTGATATGTAGCCGGGCAAGATTGATCGAAGTAGATGCTGGCAAACATTTCGAAAATGTTGGCCTTATTCCAAAGCCCCAACCGATAGATTTCCTCGGTTTTCATTTTCTTGATCTTCTGTGCGTCTATGGTCTTTTGATATTCTACCTGTTCGGTGTTCAAGACGTCTTCCATATCATCACCCGTAACCGGTTGCCCGGTTTCGTCCAACGGGGGATTGTTCTTAATCTTGGTAAGAACGTCTTTGTCTACCTGTAGACTATCAAACCGGGTAATGTTGCCGTTGGTGATGGTAACAATTTCCCTTTTGAGGAAGGCAAGGTAATCGCTATTGAAACGCTTCGTATAGGACTTTACAGCAGTCCTAACAATATCGGGTTCCAATGTATGGGCATTCTTTAAAAGTTCGTCCACGGTCGCCCTAATCGTTTCTGTGATGCCTGCCAATAGTTGGTTCAGGCGGATTGAATTAGGGTGGTCGATGATGGTACTTTTGGTCAATTGGGATTTGGTCAGTAGGAGAGGGGAATCGCCATCAGCAACGTAGACCTTAAATTCGGACACCAGTTTTTTGAACTTGTATGCCCGGACGAATGCAAAAACGTGACGGGTGTTGTCGGTGCTTACTTGCGTCTTTAGTGCAAACGCTACGGTGGTTTTCAGTTTATCATTCGAACCCATACGGAATGTGGATAACTTTGCTGCCCTTTAGGGTAGCAATCTAGGGTAATTTTTTCTGCTACCCTAAGTTAGGGTAGCAACAAAAGCGCCCAGAAACGCTAAAAAGTGTGTATACTCGAAAGGGTATCGCGGGTTCGAATCCCGCCCTCTCCGCCAATCCCATAAATGCCCGCCCTCCAAAGGAGGGCATTTTTGTTTAAAGGGCTTTGCCCGAGTGCCTCACTTGAGCAAAGCCTCTTTAAACAAAATATAGTGAGCGCAGCGAACGGGGCATTTATGGGATTGAAGCCCACGCCCAAACCGGGATCACCGCAGGTAATCCCGCCCTTCCTACCCTCCATGTAACGACCTGTAAATCAATCGCTATAAAATATAAATAAAGAACCAACCGAACACCAGAACAACATCTCAAGAAACCCCACGCATACCCACCAGACAAACCCAGTCCCTCTTTACAAAAATTACTCTCATTATTAAATTTCATCATGAAAACGGCCGTTCTAATCGATGACGATAAAGACACACTACAAGACGTAATCGAGTCATTTACAGACGCTGCTTGTTTCAATTTTTCATATCCATTAGATGCGCTCCACTTCCTCTGGACGCGAAGGGAGTCCGTAGATTTTATTTTTGTGGACTGCAATATGCCCAAGATGAACGACGAGGAAGTGTTGAAGGAAATCCGAATGAAGCAAGCTTGGTATGCCATTTGAGTCTATACAGGCATAACCTCATAACGAAATAAATATGTTTACGCCAATCACATCGGAAGTTACCATCAACAAAGGGATGGTGCTTAAAGAAATCGCGACGGATCGGCTTTTTGAAGTAGGCCGAAGATTGAGTGATGCAGAGGAGATTTGGGGGGATGACCCTTGGAAACTGACTGAAATTGACCCCGGGCATCCTGGGCGAACGCTTTCATTGCACTACCAGGAGTTGGCCATGAAATATCTCGCAGAAGTTAGCGATTAAAGGTTTTTGAAATTTTCTCAACACGGCTCCCCGCAAGAACGATGGGGAGCAACGCACCATTTTATGGGTGAGCCGGGGATGTTTTTCCCCATCAGTATCAAGCACGTTACAAATACGTGAGGCATCGCGAAAGCCGGTGGCGACGTTCACGATGCCTCATGTTTATTGAGCACCCCAATCCTGGGGCGGACTGTACTATTGTTGCACGACCGTCTTACCCGTGTCTATCTTCTTGCCGTTCTGGAGAACGTGGTAGATATACAATTCACCGGGTGTAAAGGTCTGCGTGTGCATCTCCGGGCTCCACTGCCCCTGGTATATGCGGCGACCGGAGCCGTCGAAGATCGCGACGGTGTAGTCATAGCCACCGGGATAACGATTGTCCAGGAACACAAAGTCAGCTTCCGAAGGCGTGGTGACCGTGGTTGTCGAGTCAACTGCAGTATTGTCCGTTGGCGCCGTGGAGGCGAGGTCTACGTCGATCGCGCGGGCGACCGTGATGCCCTTGGCAGTAAGCGATTGTTCTTGTGTCAGGTCGATGACCACGACCCAGCCGACATAGCCAAAGTTCATCGCGCTGCCGACCATCTTGCGTGCGCTGATGCCGATCTCGCCGTTGGCGTTCGGAGCAACCCCGGCGTATTCCACTTGCACGCTGGCATTATTGGTAACGGTCAACGTCTTCACGACACCGCCGATGCGGTATTCGAAGGCGCCATATTGATCGGGCGAACCATTGCCGGCAGCACGCGAAGCACCCATTTGGAGGGTGTACCGGTGGGTAGGATTGAGCCGGGTCAGTTTCAGGTTGTCGCCTTGTAACACGCCGTTAACGGTGGTGCCATACGCCGCGTTGTAGTTGAACCAGTTGTTCTGTACGACGGCTGCCGGTTGAACGGTGCCGTTGCTCACGCCACCGGCATAGGAACTGATCGGTGAGCCGTAGTTGGCCGGGTTCCACTGGCCGGTAGCCACACTGCTCACGGTGACGTTGGTCGCCGGATCGGTTGCCGTGATCACGCTGGCATGAGGTGCACCCGCCACGCTGATCCAGCCGCTGATGCTGGCGGCTGCCGGTCGGAAGCTGAAGCGCGTGATAGCGCCTTTGGAAACGCTCACGGAGGCGTCGGCGCTAGCCGCTGCGCCCTTATTATCTTTCACCGTCAAACGGAAAACATAAGAACCTTCCGCCATGCCACTTGCCACGGCCGTAGGCGACGTTGGGTTGGAAAGCATACAGTTACCTCCGGAAACTTTGGACCATGTATATGATGTGACGGTACCGTCCTTGTCAGACGCACTACCCACCAGCGAAACCGAATTGGTGGGCAACACCAGGTTTTTAGCGCCACCCGCGTTAACCGTTGGCGCTGCGTTCGTGCCACCGATCAAAACGATTACCGTCTTATCTGCGTAGGCTGTGGCACCGCCATTGTCTTTTACGGTGAGACGGAATACATAGGTGCCGGTTACCAGTCCACTAAGACTGACTGTAGCGGCGCCGGCGTTGGTCAGCGTGGCTGCGCCACCGGATACCTTTGTCCACGTGTACGAGGCGATAGTACCGTCTGGGTCAGAAGCCGTGCCGGTGAGCGACGTTGTAGCCGTGGCGATGTTCAGTGTTGTGCCTACGCTTACTGTTGGCACTTTGTTCGTGCTAACCGTCACGGTCACATCGTCGCTGGCGGTGGCTCCGGCATTGTCTTTCACGGTCAGGCGGAAGACGTAGGTGCCGGCGACCAGGCCGCTTACGCTAAGGGTGGCGGTGCTTGCATTGGTCAGCGTAGCCGCGCCGCCGGACACTTTTGTCCAGGTGTAGCTGCTAATGGAACCTCCCGCATCGGAAGCTGTTCCGGTAATGGTCGTGGAGGACGTGGGCAGGGTCACGGTTTTATCCGAGCCGGCACTGACCACCGGCGCCGAATTGGTTGCTCCTCCAAATTCAAAAGCACCCTGGTCAAAGGCCCCGATGCGTAACTTGCCATCCTTGTCGACACTCACGCCAAAGGAGAGCAAGTCTATCCCCGCATTGATGGCCGGTGAGCCCGTCAACAAGTGAAAGTCCAAGCCTGCCGCGTTTGCAAACTTCACGCTGGCGATGTTGTTTGTCTTCAGGTTATTGTATTCCACTGTGCGCTTCTGTGCGTTGGGAGCGTTGTATTTGATGTAGGTGTAGCCGCTGGCCTGATTCGTCACAAAGATGTTGTTGGCAAACTGCGACGTGGCCGGGGCTTCGCTGTACATGAGGATATCGAATTGTGAGCAGTTCACCATGGTGTTGTTCATCACCATGAACCCGGTCGGAGCATAATTGCCGGCATAGTCTATTAGCGAGAAACCTCCCATCAGGGCGTTGCGGATAATGTTGTTAAAATAGATACCACCCCCTCCGGAATCCCAGACGGCATAGCCATTCCCTGTATCGATGACGTTGCTGTATACTCTTGCCTGTGTGGTGCCGCCGCCGGCCTGGAAACCATTGTCCTGTCCATAGCCAGCCTTGGTGCCGAAGTTGGTCATGGAGTTGTGGTGCACTTCACAACCCGAAATGGCCGACCCGACCTGGATGCCTTCGTTAGCGGTGTTTTGTACTGTGTTGTTATAGACCTTCACGTTCACCACATCGTGTTCCCACACGGTTTGGTTGGTGCCGTTACAAGTCATGCCTACGCCCGAGTCGTAGTGTGAATTCCCTATGTAAAATCCTTCGCATCCGGTATTGCTGACTAAGTTGTCGTGAAATGATGTGTTCTTCATCGTGAAACGGCCTCTCCAGGTGGAGGCGTCGCACGTGGGGTCGGTCTTGGCTACAATGCCGACGCAACCCGTATTGTGAACGTAGAGGTGATCTACTTCGAAATCGGAGCTCAACTGCTGGAAGTTGATCCCCATCTGCCCGCCGGTGATCTCGATGCCATATTTGACCGACGGATTGTTGCTCCCCGAGAACTTCACGTAGCTCACATTGTCGACCTCAACCACGTTTCCGTACGACACGGGTGCGCTGATAACGACTGAGCTGTTGCTCTCATTCGAAATAATAACCGGCAGTGCTGCCGTACCGTGGATATTGATAAGCTTAATACCCGTCCGGGTTCCTCCTTTGAAACAAATCCGGTCACCCGGTTTCACTCCTTTGGCTGCTCCATCAAATTGCCACTCCGTCGCGGAAGTGGAAATGGTGAACTTGCAGCCGCTTTGGGCCATGACCGCTATCGGAGATAGCAGTACGGCCATCAACAAACCTAGAATCCTTCTTCTCATGCTTGGGCTTTTTTGATTTACTGGCAAATAAACCAACATATCTGATAATGGTTAATTGGCACACTTGTAACTTTCCCCGCACTTTTGTTTAAAAATCAGGGTGGATTTTAAACTTTACCTTAGTATATCAAAACATCCAGAGGGAAGAATTTATCCGGTGGTTCAAGGAGCAATGAGAAATTTGTTATACCTCCAACGTCTTAATCGACTCTTCGCCCGAAAAATTAGAAAACATATCGAAAAATCACTTTGCGTGGCTTGACGGAAAAAAAGAACATGACGCATAATGGAAAAACGAAAGCGCTGCTGAAGCGTTTTGAGTTATCCTGGCGTCGGATCGTGTACCATTTTCTTTTGTTGAGAAAAATTTTGGGGATAATATTTCGCAAGCGAAAAAAGTTCTACACTTTTTTTAAGAGGCACACGGCACAAATGATCCATACGCTCATGTTAACGAGTGGGATAGCAACAAATATGTTGACAGTTGTTTTTTATCGCTGCACCGGACCGACTATTGTATTTAAACTCCATTTCAAGTCAATTCACGTCAGCATCATGCGCTTCATCGACTGTTCGGTGACCAGGAGGGATCATGGAAAAGTTTCGGTATAATTTTTTCCTGCGTTTTTGTGCGCTACTTCCACAGCTGCCGTACGGGAGTATAATGCGCGTTAAAGGCCTGCGACGCAATCTGGTCGTTCCGTTGTTTGGGGCTCAAAACCTCCACGGAACGGTCCCTATAAGCTGGGCCAAGCGTTGGCGCATGTCTTGCCCTCACGAAATGAAGTGGTCGATGGGGGATCTCCACGGAGAAACCGGACTCAAGCCTCAACGGCCTTGGTCACCTTTCGGTAGATGAAAGCCTGGTAGATGTGTCTTCTGGCAAAACGATCGGGAGAGTCGGCGTTCACAAATTTCAGATAGATATTGCGGGGAACCCCGAAGTATTCAAAAGCAGCACCATCGGCAAAATAGACCTGCAGGGTCTGCCCCTTATATTGAAAGTCGGTTATTTTTGAAGTCGTGATCACCGCGGTATACTCTTCAAGCTTCTGCGCCTGGGTTTCGGGGGCGATGCTTACTAAAAAATGATAGGCCTCAATAAAAGCTTTGCTTTTTTCTTCGGCGGCAGCTTTCTCCTCGTCCGATTGAAATTTATCCGGATGCCAGTCTTTCATGAAATTCCGGTAAACGGTCTTCAGCTCTTTTAAATCGGCCGATGCGCCAACACCCAAAAGCCGTCTGTATTCGATGATTCTTTTCATTGCGGCGCAAAAATAAGACATTTATTCAGAAACGGGCCTTAGTAGTGGGTCAGCAACGTTGGTTTGCATCCGCGGAGCATCCCGCGTAATCGTGGGTTATCAATTTTACATCAATGCAAACGTTGTAGATGGTGTCCACTCTGAAATTTTTCAACCGATTCACATCGTTTTGATTTTGTAAAAACTTGTCGTGAGGTATCACTCCAGGATCTCTTTCAGGATATGCACCGCCTTCTCCTGCTCCTTGAAATTCAAGGAGGCAAAGCCCATGCCCACGGCGTTGTATTTTTTTCTTTTTGTGTCGTAATCGGTGCCGTTGCCCATGACCAGTCCTTTGGCAAGGGCTTTCTCCGAGACCAGCGGCAGGTTCTTTTTTAAGAATGTGACCCACACCAGCATGCCGCCTTCCGGAATTTTAAAAGAGACGTGTTTCCCCAACGCACTCGTTAGCAGGCTGCAGAAATGGTCTCTTCGTTCTTTATACAGTTTCACAGACTTCTTGATGTGTCTCACAATGGTGCCATCCTTGAACATGTCAGCAATGGCATTTTCAAGGATGCTGTCTCCATGGGAGTCGATGTATTTCCGGAAATGCGTAGCGGCGCGTATAAACTCTACGGGCGCCACGATAAATCCCAACCGGATGGCAGGAGCCAAAGACTTGGTCAGCGTACCCAAGTAAACCACATTTCCATTCAGGTCAAGACTTGCCATGGGCATCATCGGCTTGCCGGCGTAATGAAAATCATAGTCGTAGTCATCTTCCATGATGGCGAATTTGAATTTTCAATACACAAACGAGCGACCTGATCTTCCTATTCCCAAACAATACGAAGGTGCTGACCTGAAGTGACCAGGCGTTCAGCGCGAAAATGTTTCCAAGGCATATGATCAGCAGCCTGTACATGGGCTCAAATACTTTGTCGTATCCAGCCATTATTATTGTCGTGTTTGCACTGCAAGAAAGCGGTCTTTGTTTGCAAGATTGCCTGTCCGATCGAGCTCCGATAGCCATCGGGACAAGCGGCTATCGGAGCAAACCCGGTTGACGGATAGAAGTAAACCGGGTTTTGAATGGACAAAGTAAGCAACCGTAATTTTGTATGGTATGAATGTACAAGAACAAATCAAAAAGTATATCGCCAGTCAGCCCGAACCAAAACGAAGTGAGATGCGAGCGTTGCACCAGCGGATTACGCTTCAAGTGTTGCCAGAAGGCAGGCTATGGTTCTACGATGGTAAAAACAGCGAAGGTAAAGTCATTACTAATCCTACGATAGGATATGGATTTTACAACATAAAGTATGCTGATGGAACCACCCGGGAATTTTTTCAAATTGGTTTGCTCGCCAACAAAACCGGGATCTCTGTTCATATTCTTGGCATCAAGGATAAGACTTACTTGCCCCAAACGTATGGAAGTAAGATCGGCAAGGCGAGCGTGAGCGGGTATTGTATTAAGTTCAAGACGCTAAAAGATATAGACATCGATGTGCTTGAGGCGGCCATGAGATGCGGGATTGAGGCTTCGAGTGAAAAGATAAGCGGAGTCGACGGGTAAACTTTAAACCCAAACGGGTGTCAATGTTCACTCGCCAGGAGATCGCCGCAGGCATTCCCGTCCCTTTCTTATAGGTGCCCTCAAAATAGTGACTTCAAAAAACTATCGTATAATCATAAGCCGTTGCACGTCGACTCCGTGTGCATCCTGAATCGTAATCAGGTAGAGGCCGGGTGTTTGTCCCATGAGGTTTATTTCTATCGCGTTGTCGGCATGCGGGAGACTGGCTGTGAAAACCTCTACGCCGAGCGTGTTGGTGATGGTCAGCTTGCCCGCAGTGCCGGCGGTATGCACCGTGAATAAACCCGTGGTTGGGTTAGGCTCAACATACGTGGTGCCCTTCATGTCTTCTATGCCGGTAATAATCATACTCAGTGCATTCGAAAACGACCAACACCCCGCCGTTGTGCCTTTGACGGTGTAGCGACCGGATTCCTTGGGCTCCAGCGTATTTGTCGTGACACCAATGGGTTCGTCATCGCGATACCATTCGTAGGTGGTGGCTCCTTCGGCCACGAGCGTGAGTCCTTCCGTGTGAATAGTTACTACGGGCAGCGGCGTAAACGCTATCGTTTTGGTGGCCGTACTTTCACATCCGTTGGCGTCTGCCACGGTAAGCTGATACGTTCCGGCGATCGATACGTTGATCGTTGCCGCGGTGGTGCCATCGTTCCAGCG
>Ga0209050_1000879_pt1 | contig 40293 bp, 35 predicted proteins | sample Araplavi_mTSA_r2_FD_184276 | JGI IMG/M metagenome (GOLD analysis project Ga0209050, IMG submission 184276) | Arabidopsis root microbial communities from North Carolina, USA - plate scrape MF_Cvi_mTSA_r2 (SPAdes) (version 2) | ecosystem: Host-associated > Plants > Roots > Endosphere | place: USA... | reverse complement strand
CCAAGCTGTTACTCGTCCTTTTCCGCGAATCAATAAAGTAGTCGGCCGCGACGTGGTCGACCACTGCGGTTTTCATCGGCAATTGGCATACCCGCATGCCCAACTCATAGTTTTCGCTAAATTTCAAGGTGGTTGTATAGCCGCCCGCCGTTGTGAAGGTGGCTCTTCGCAGGCAAAATGCTCCCGCCAGAAACAACCCCTTCACGTGGTTGAAGACCCTGCCTAAGTCTGCCGGTGCTTTGATTTTCGGCGTTCCGTCTTTCACCATCCGGCAGGAACCAAATAAAACATCGGCATGAGTGTCTTGTATGGTTTTTCCAAAAGCTTCCAGCGTACCGGGCAACATCGTGTCGTCGCTATCCAGAAAAAAAAGGTATTCGCCGTTCGCCTTTTGCGCCGCTACGTTTCGCGTATCGCCGACACCGGAGTTGGCTTTATAAAAATATCGGATCCGTGCATCATTCAGGTAAGGCGCCAGGCGCTCTTGCGTGGCGTCGGTTGAACCGTCATCGACAATAACCATTTCCCAATCCTGCCACGACTGCGCACGCACGCTCTCAATTGTAGCGGGCAACGACGCCGCGCGGTTGTAGGTGGGTGTGATCACCGACAGTAACGGTGTAGTTTGGATCACATTCATGCTTTGATCGCGTTTAGGATCTTTCGTCGCTTCCACGTTTCGAATCCGAGTGCCCGATAGAATCGTCGCAACGTGGTTAACCACACCTGGTATATTTTCAGACCCAGCGGCGACGGATAATGATTAAAATGCTGGCGAATAATCTGCTGGCGCTCGCGCCTGCCCAAATCCAATAAAGTTGTGCTCTTGGACAGCGGTTGATCGCGGAATGCCCCAAGAAAGAACGGTATGTGCTTAAACGTGGTGACTTTCGACAACCTGCACCAAAGCTCAAGATCGATGGCAAATTTTAGTTCCTCATTCAGATAAGGTCCCGCTTTTTCAAAAGCCGAGCGCCGCCAGAAGGTGCACTCCTGCGGCAATGTCTTTGCAAACCGGAGTTGTCCGGGGAGATAAAAGAAATATTTACGCTTCGACAACAACACGGACTTATCGTTAATGATGTGCCGGTCGCCAAACACAAGCCCCGTGCCGGGGTGTTGGGAAAAATAACTGCCGATGGTATGCAAGGCATTGGGCAGCAATACGTCGTCCGAATTCAGCCAGCAGAGAATGTCTCCTGTCGCCTTGTGAAAACCCTTGTTTATGGCGTGTCCGAACCCACGGTCGCGCTCACTTTCCCAATAGCTCAACTGCGGCGCGTAGTGTTTAATGATGTCTACCGAATTATCCGTACTTTCTCCATCGATAATGATGTACTCCAGGTTTGGATACTCCTGGGTCAGCACAGACTGTATGGTTTCCTCCAGATACATCCCCTGGTTAAAGCTGGGGGTTACAATGGAAATTTTTGGCAAGGTCCCGTCCATCGGCTAGCGAATGTTTATGTTGGGAGATGATGATGAGGCCAGTCGCAGCCGCAGCCGCTCCTGAATAATTCTCCGCAAAGGCTGTTCAATAAAACGATACGAACAATAAGAGAATAAAATAAGGACCGCCAGGAATCCGTAAAAACAAAATTCCCGTTGAGTCATTCCCGTCACGGCGTAAAATTTGTACAAGTAATAGCGCACCGGTTTTTGATAGATGTAGATTCCATAACTGATTTCACCCAGCAGCACAAAGGAAGGCCGAATGAAAAGTTGCGTTAAGAACCCGGTGTTATACGATAGAAACCAGATCAACGGCACGATGAATACCGCCAATAGGCCGTTGTGAATATTTAGCCCCGGGTTGTTCATGATGAAGATGCCCAGCAAGACCAGGATGAAAATGATTACTCCGTCGTATTTCCGGTAGCGTGATGTTTCCTGGAGGCTCAGAAAAAAAAGCGCCGCCACATTTCCCATCAGGAATTCATTTATGTGAATGAGCGGATGATAATACAGCACGGTGTGTATCGTCTGATTTTTGTCGATGCCCACGCCCATCACGGAAATTATTTGCGTCATCGCCCACAATGCCAAAACAACAAACGCCATGACTCCCCGGTGCGTTGGCTTCCGGTAAAAGAAATTGAACAGCACCGGAAATGCCAGATAAAAAAAGAATTCGACCGACAGCGACCATCCCGGCACATTGAGTGTCGACGCATAGCCGGGTATCCAGGCTTGCACCAACACCAGGCTGCTCACGAAAGATATCATCTCCACCCCTTTACCCGAAACGAGAAATAAAAACGTCACCATCATCAGGGCCATAAAGTATGCGGGGTAGATTCTGGCAAAACGATGAACATAAAATGTACGGTACGACAACGCTTCGGTGCCCTTTCGGGCGTAGGCCACCACCATCACAAATCCCGACAGGATAAAAAAGTAACTTACACCCGCATAAGCATTTTGAAAAAATCGCTGTACGCCCGGTATGTAAAAGGGAAATACTTCCAGGCCGTCGTGGAAGATCACGATAGCCAGGGCGGCAACAAAACGGGTAAACGTAAGTTGCTCTATCCGCATATTCTGTCGTTTGTTCTCATTCTGCGCGTGCTTGCTTTCTTTGCTTACTTACCTTTCATAACCAGGGCATTCGACGAACGATCGCGGCTGATCACCGGCGAAAGTCCTTGCATCTTGCGCAAAAAGCGCGAACCCCGGTTGTGCCATTTTCCCGGCAAAAAACTATCTATGAATGAACGAAGGATTCGTATCGTCAACACCGACCGCTTCTCGCGACCAGAAAGCAAAGCATGCTCCCGTTTCAGGACCGCATCCACCTGGTCAATATAAGCCTTCAATCCTTCAAGGGACTTTTGACCTTGGCTTCGCTTTCGAAACCCTGCCAACGCGATGTGGACGCTGTATAACTTTTCATGCCTGAAGAATCGGGCCCACAGCTCAAAGTCACCCGCCAGGTGGAACGTCGGATCTACCCGAGCGCCGGCTTTCTGCCACAAGGACTTTCGCCAGTAGGTTGACTCCTGCTGTATCCACCGATATTGTCCCGAAACGATCTTTCGTCTTGACCATGATTGCACGGGTTGAAAAGAGATGATACGGTCCATTTCATCGATAGACGCCGGCATCCCCGTTATCCAATTTACAGCCGAAAAATTAGTGAAGGCCTCCCGCACGGTGAAAAGCGCCCCTGTAAAAAGAACATCATCCGAATTCAGCCAACCCATAACATCACCGGTAGCGCGGGCGAACCCTTTATTCAGGGCATCATATAACCCATTGTCCTTCTCGCTGACCCAGTAGGCCAAATGCTGTTCATATTTTTTGATGATCTCAACGGAATTATCCGTGCTCCCGCCGTCGATAATAATATATTCCAAATCGGCATACTTCTGGCCGAGTATGGAGAGGATCGTGCGCTCCAGAAACTCACCTTGATTATAATTTGGCGTGACAATGGAAATTTTCATGGCGTTACGCTACGAATTATGCAACACATTTTTATAGAGATCAAGATAAGCGCGAGCCTGCACCGAAAGATCATACTTCTCCAAAGCCTTCTCCCGGATTTCATTTCTATGGAACGCGATCGCTCCGGAGAGAAATTTTTGGATCGTCTCCTTCAAACTCTCAGCATTCACTTGCCGACTCAACAATCCATTTTGTTCGTCGACAACCATTTCGGCGATACCGCCCACGGCAAATCCGATAACCGGCGTCCCGCACAAGAGTGCCTCCAGAACCGTGTTCGGAAAATTATCCTCAACCGACGGGATGATGAACGCATCGGCCGCCGAATACGCTAAACTCATCATTCGGTCGTCCTCGATCCGATCCAGGAAATACAAGCGTTCTTGTGGCAACTCTGCCGAGCGCTGACCAATGGCGCAAAGCACCACATTTTCGTTTTCGATTTGGCTAAGCGCATGTTTGAGATACGAAAAACCTTTGCGATAATTATTCAGGTTATCGGCTACAAACAACAGGCAGATTTTATCCTTTGGCAATCCAAAAATTTCGCGCGAAAAATTCTTGTCTCTCGGCGCAAAGGTTTTGGTATTAAGTCCGTACGGAATGGTGGTATGCGGAAATCGGCCAAACAACTCGCTGCCCGCCGACAAGTTTGTCAGCCAACGGGAAGGCGCTACAACATTAACATTTTGAACACCTTCCAGTGCGTTCCGCTTGATCGCGAGATTTCTCCGCATCATTTCCCTGACATCATCCGATAGCAGATTTTCTTTCGGCATTCCCGTTTCGGTCATGCCCAGGTATTTTTCCTCGTAATGGGTTCCGCCTTGAAAGGGGCCCATATCATGCAGTGTCCACACCACCGGCTTCTTGTTCTTGCGAAAGAATGAAGGATAGTCCAAAAAATCGGCCACCCAGTGCAAATGGATGATATCCGCCTCCTGGTACAGCCTGGTCCTGGTGATGTCGAGCGAAGTTTTTGGAAAGCTGAAATACTCGGATCCTTTGGCCAACGATTTTACAAATCGCGCTTGCATGACTTCTTCCTTGCTCCTCGATGGATCTCCGCCTAACTTTAGTTCATGCAGCACTTTCCGCAGTTTCATTTTCGTTTTGTCCAGACGCGAAACCGAATCAAATCGAAAGCTTTCCTGGATGTTCCTGGCTTTTTTTCTCAGCAATAAACTGGAATGGACATCACGATCTAGCAAGCTCAGGTGAAGCCGGATGCAGGCATTTGCGGCACCGCCAAGATCGCGCGTGTTTACCTGAAGAATTTTAAGGCCTGTATCCATAGATATTTAATTGCATGTCCATTCCGTTATAGACATTCACCTTCACCAGTGGTTTTTTTGAAACCAGTCCAGGGACGTTTATGTTGAGCCTGAACCCGGCTTCTGTTAAAATGGACAGCAATTCCGACAACGTCTGCTCTTGTCCCACGAAAGAATGATATTCGACAAAAATCCTTTTAACCAATCGAAGCTTGTCCTTACTGGCGCGCAAAACAGTGGTTTCAGCGCCTTCAATATCCATTTTTAAAAGATCCACGGGCCGGGTCAGGTACGGTCCCAATAAGGTCACCTGTATGGTGCTGGTGGCGCTGGCCTCGGATGAAATCCTCCCTGCATCTGCGCCTTCCGCGTAAAAGGTCATCTCTTTCTCCTCATCCCATAGTCCCTTGTTGATGACGGACACGTTTTGAAGGTTATGCGAGTCAATATTATCTTGAAGGATGCCAGCGATTTTTTTATCCGGCTCAAACGCCAACACCGTGGCCTTCGGGAAAAGCTTTTTAAAATAAAGAACGCTCAATCCAATATTCGCCCCTGCATCGATGATGTAGGGTGCGTCTGTATCGGATGAAAATTCATATATGTTTTTCTTAAAAATTTCTTCGTATGTAAAAATCAACGACGCGCTGTCTGCAAATCGAAACGCGCGACCTTGCAGCGCTATCGATCCTTCCTTGTAACGCGGCAGCTTTCTCAACTGCCTGACAAATCGATCCCGGTTGGCTAGCTTCTTTTGAAAAAAAGCGATTAGCTTGATGTATATCCTTCCTATCATGTTCTGGAACTTAACTTTTTTGCGGGCACGCCGGCAACTATTGAATAAGGCTCGACATCTTTTGTCACCACACTACCCGCAGCGACGATGGCCCCGGCACCAATCCTAACCCCGGGCATGATCTGGGCGCCACAACCAACCCAAACGTCGTCTCCGATGATAACATAATTGTTCGTCTCATTCCACGGTTGGCTTTTGATGATCTCATCCTTGCCATACAGGTGATTTGCCACGATGATGCTCACCTGCTGTGAAATCAAACAATTTTTACCAATCACAATCCGACCGCCGGACGCGCGAATGTTATTTTGCTCGCCGATGTACGAATTTTCTCCAACAACAAGGCAGGAGTTCCGAAACTCTTTGTTTTGGTTAATGACCCATACGGTTGTAAACTCCCCGACATAACTTCCTTTCGCCAGGTGGATGTCTCTCCGGTCGTCATAGTGGAAGGTTGCCAATGGACTGACGTAAGCACCGTCCACCTTTAGCTGCTTCGCGTTATACATGATCTGGTCCTTCTTTGCATACAGCGACCAAATGAATTTCGGAAACTGGTAAACCACCTTCCATTTTCCAATGAATGACTTCGCGCTCTTCCTCTTCCGCTTCTTCGCCGGGTCCGATAGGCGGTAGTGGAGTTTGATGGCTTCAACCGCCGTCCGATCCTCTTCGATGTCTTGAAGCTTTGTCACCGACAATTGCGCCTGCATATCCTTGACCTCAAAAAAAACATTCGGGTTAGAATTCGTCCCTGTGTTATCCAGCCCGATGTTCCTGACCAGCGACCTCCCGGGATGCAGCGCCAGTCCATTGGCAAAAAACATGGAGGCATACCATTTCACCGCCCACGTTTTAAGTCTGCCGGTGTAGTTAAACCAAAGTTGACTAAAAAAGTCATAGGAGCCATCGAGGTTGAATTTATTGCGGATTGCTGCGTCCCTGAACTGCGCGATCAGTACCGACTCATCTTTTTGAAAATGCTGCCAGGCCCGTTTCCAGGTGGCCCAACCCCAACACAAATTCAGACAACAAAAAAACGTGTCTGGCTGACGTCCGTCCAACGGGAACATGAAGCCCGTTATTTGCATGACGCGCGGCTCGGATTCATACAGGTCCAACGCACTATTCATGTAGGTTAAAAAACCTGGCGACGTCACAATATCATCTTCCAGCACGATGACCTTTCCGTGTTTGTTCACGATGTTCGTTACACCGTCCGTAATATTTTCTGCCAGGCCAATGTTCGCCTGGCGCTTAATCATCACGACTTCCTTACACCACAGTTTACGCTTCACCACCGCTTCGACGTCTGCAACGGCCTGTAGATCCTGCGGGGACGCTCCTTCTTTGACACCATCCAAATACACATAGAGAATAGACTCGCCGGCGAGCGCATTCTGAGAAAGCGCTTCCAGTGTCTGCAGGGTGTGTCCCGGACGATTATAGACGAATAGAACAATGGGTGCTCGTTCCATATTCCCTTATTGTTTATGCGTAAACCCGTTGTTGCGAAGTTCTTTCATACCCAGGATCGAATTTTCTTCTTCGCTATTTTAAACTTCCACATCATCCACCAACTCAGCCGGTGCCATCCATCCGGGGCGAAGCGCATTTCCCACTGCATCCTTTTCAGATCGGGCTTTGCCACTTCTATCTTTTCAATGCGCGAACCGGTCCATTTGTAGTTGCAGTAGGCAAGCACAAACGTATAGGGATCGGTCGGCGGCAAGTATGTATAGTTTACCTGGTGGGCAGGATTTGCGCTGTGGTAGTTGGCCGGATGGTCCTGATGAACAACCGCCCGACCGTGACCTGTCAGGTCGATGAGCCTGTTGAACCTGTTGCGGGCATCAAAAAACATCCAGTTATCCCAGGCCGGCCGACCCACTACCAGCGGCGGCATCGTTTCGCGGGTATACTGACCCTTGGGAAATAGAAAGACATCACTTCCCGTTGGCGGGTGAATCTTGCCCTTTGATTCAACGTGCGATCTTAGACGGGCAAAGGTCGGATCGAGGCGATCCAGCTCAAAATCGATCTCTATGTCTATCCGCTGCGATACGGCCAGAAAATATCCGCTGAGTGTATTCAATGCCCGCGCACGCGTCATGAAGTCAGGCAAAAGAATAATGTCCGAATTGCAATAACACAACAGGGCGTGCCGGCTCAGGCGTGATGCTTCCTCAAAAATTCCGTCGAGCAAGGGCGGACCGCTGCTATGCCGCGCCGGAACCGGGCGCACGCTCACCCGTGGATCGTTTATCGTTTCAGCCAAGCCCTCCGCTTCCGTAAAAACAATAACTTCGTTGGTGGACCCGATGGCCAACCAACTGACAATGGCGTTTTGTTCTGCACGGGAATAGGTCCGAAAGGTGGTGAAGAAGGTGATCATCTTTTGCCGGTTGTACGATTGATGTAAAGTGCATCGTATTCCCGTACCTGATCATGTTCCCGGATCGAAGGCATAATTTCGAACAATTCGAAACCCTGCGCTCTTAAAAAGGCATCGAGGTCATAGTATTTCGGTGCTCCTTTGTATATCTCGTGATTTTGCATTTCAAGCAAGACATACTTTGCTTTTTCCAACGTGCGCTGCCCACCCTTCAATACCTCCAACTCATACCCCTGTACGTCCATCTTAATGAGCGTTATCTCAGGCACGTTGCCCATGAGGTTATCCAACCGGTCGATGCTGATCGGCTCCCGCTCAACGATATCGAAGTATGCATTGCCTTCGAACGTACTTTTTTCTTCCGACTGAAAAAGCGACGACGACGTAATGCGGCTCATCACATTGATACTCGTCTGTTCCTTGGCATTACCCAGCGCGGTATGATAAATCGTTATGTTCGGATAAGCCTTCGTATGTTCCTTCAACTTCGTGAACGTTGCCTGGATGGGTTCAAACCCATAAACCGATCCCTGCGGAAAGGCTTCTGTAAACATGATACAAGTCTCGCCCCCGGCGGCTCCTACATCCAGAATAACGGGATGTGCAGGAAGTTCTTTTTTTATAATCGCGATCACACGCTCAATGTGCAGATACCCGTTGTTGACGATCGACGGATAAGAAAACACATCTTTGATAATGTCGGCTCGGTATCGCTTAAAGACCTTGCTGCGCAGGGACGGATCTTTATCGACCGTGAGCAAAATATTGTGCACAAGAAAATTTCTCACCTTGGGATTTTCCATGAGCCGCAAAACGAATTTTCTGAGTGCTTTCTTCATAAACTATTTTTTTACAGAATTCACAGCGGAACCCGAAAACGTGCGATCGATCTGGTCGATATATTGTTTGTAGGCGCCCCCCACTTTCATCATCTCAAGCAGGGCACCAATCCTGAGTTGCAGATCCGCCGAGGCCGTCCGTCCTTCAATGGGGCGGACCAGGTGCCGCACCAGTTTGCGGATTGATCCAAAAACAATCTTCGTATGATTCGCCCGCGTCTTTCGCCAATACTCTTTCGGCGCGCCGGTCTCTTGTCCTTTTTGTTTTAAAATAACGTAATCATAAAACCCCAGGTAGACCCTCGCCTGCCCAAAGCTCTTCAGGAGCTTAAGGTAATACGGCCATGTCAAGCGCTCGCGGGTCATGTAGTGTTGAAATTTCAGGTCCTCGTCGTAGTATAATATGAATCCCATCAATCGCAACGCAGCACAGAGTTCGCCGTCTCCACCCGAGGTTATCGATTTTCCCTTGCGATCGGTGAGAATCGTCTGAAATCCTATTTGAGTCAGCGCTTCCAAAGCGGCTTTGCGGAGTACCATTCCCGCGCCCCACAAGTATCCACGGCTTTCCGGAACTCTTCCCGATTGTGTTCCCTGCTGGCCAACGGCATAGCTTGCTTTCACTTTGTCATACCAGGCTGGCGGATCACCTTGAAAAGCCGGTGTGCTACTTCCACCCAGCGCACCGATGAAAGGATTTTCTTCCATGATCGCATAAGCGCGTTGTAGATAGTTTTCCTCCAACCAGTTGTCGTCATCACACAATAAAATATAGGGATACCGCGCCTCCTGGAATCCTTTTTGCCGCGCAAAGCTAAGACCCGGGCGAGGTTCGCTAAATACGCTCAATGCATAGGGACTCCCCAGTGTGTCCCAGATTCTCGCGGATTCCAAGGCGGTATCATCGGACGAGTTATTGTCAATGATGATCATCTCCACCCCTAATGCATTGTCGGTCCTTTGTCTACTGAGGTGACGCAACGTCTCCGGCAAACGGCTGGAACTGTTGTGACAGCAAATAACAACACTTACTCCCTTCATTTATTCAGCAAAGTATTTTTCCCAATAATCAATTCCCCGGCAAAAAAATACTCAAATCCGCTCGCCTGGAGGATGCCTTCTATGGTCTCCCGAATGTTATATTCATTGTGAATTTCCATGGCCAAAAATCGGGTAACCGACAGGAACGCGCCAGCCGTTTTTTTGTCCGTGAACAAAAATCGCTCGGCGCCTTCAATATCAATCTTCAGTAGATCGATGGCCTCGAATCCCTGCATCTTCATAATCTCCACAATCTCCAATCCCCTGACGCTCCCGGAATTTTCGTTTTGTTTTTTACTATTCACCGATATCGACCACTCTTTCCCATCTCTGAAATCGGAACTCAAAAAAAGCTGCTCATTTTTGTGCCACACCGCGGCCTGAATTGGCGTTACGTGATCAAGTCCGTTCAATTGAATATTTCTAACGAGCATCGCATAGTTTTTCGCATCCGGTTCAATCGCTACAATCTCGGCGGCACCGAAAACTTTCTTCAAATGAACCGTCGTTAAACCAATATTGGCACCCGCGTCCACAATGCGCCTGATCGAGTTCTCTCCACCATTCTGCTTGATAAAAGTAATTACCGGATCATATTCTTTCTGCACAACAATTTGATGGAACACGGCCAGGTCGCTGGAATAACGGCGCAGCGACACCTGGACATCTTCTGACCCAAGTTTCGTCTTCACTAGGTTCCGGGTTCCATCTCGTTCTATGTCATATCCTTGCTGCAACAGTTTTTTGAAAGCCTTCTTTTCCTTCAAAATCCCGTCAGCCATTTTGGTTGACGGGACAACCCAAGCGGCCATCCTCCGAACAAACAAAAAAAAGTTCTCCTTTATGGAAAATAGAGAAATCAATTTTAACCTGTAGTCGCTCATGCTATTTCTCAGCCATTTCGTTCTTTAATGATCCGCATGGGTACACCCCCTGCGATGGAATAAGGCGGGACATCTCTATTCACTACGGAACCCGCTGCTATAATGGCCCCCTTTCCTATGGTGACGCCATCCAAAATTGAGCAACCGTGCGCGATCCAGACGTCTTCTTCTATCGTAATTCCTTTGGTCGTACATCTTTGAACGCGCATGGGCATATCCCGTGTAGCAAAACCATGATTGTTCGGAATAATCATGCAATGACCGGCGATCATCACATTGTTTCCAATCGTGGTATTTCCGTGACCGTAAATGATGGTGTATGCGTTTATATTACAATTGTTCCCTATGGTGATATTTCCGCGGTAGGTCAGCAACTTCACTCCGTCCCACAATTCTGTTTTATCGCCGACGCTTATTTTTCCACCGTACCGGGTTTCCAGCACGACGTCTGAACTGAGATAAACATCTTTGCCCAGGGTAATGTTTTTATCACGTTTTATAAGGGCTCGTTTGTAAACATTCAAGTATTTATAAAACAATCCATAAATCCAGTAAATGAACGATTCCTTCATAGTTCCTGCCATTCACATTTCACTCTGACAATTCCGATATCCGATCGTGATGAGTACGAGGACATATTGTAACCGGTGTCCTCCAACGTAAAATTGCAAACCTCTTTTACATAATCATAGATGACTGTCGGCGATTTGAAGACCGAGATATCAAACGAATACAATGCCGGCAGAAGCAGATTCTCAGGAAGTGTAACAGAGAACTCTGTTGCGCCGATTTTAACGGCGTTAACCTCAAAGAAGTCCGAGAATATCTTTTTTCCCAACCGGTCTAACAAAGCTATTCCGATTTTCGCCTCGCGCAAAGCAACACTGGTCCGAACCTTTATCTTCAGCTTAATCGTCTCCCGAACCGAAAAACTGATCCGTGGCACGAGGTCATCGCTATAAACAAATGCTTCTTCTATAAACGTTTCTTTGGTCGCTGGAGCTTTGTAACGGTCGACACTGACATCATTCAGGTTTACGTATCGCTCAATCGTTTCTTCGATACCTCCCGCGAAGTTCATCTGCCCATTTTTCAACAGGATGCCGGTCGTGCACAATTCGGCGATGGCACTTATATTATGACTCACGAAGAGTACCGTCCTCCCCCCTGATCTACTGACATTTTGGAGTTTCCCCAATGCCTTCTTTTGAAATTCGGCATCGCCCACCGCCAGTACTTCGTCGACGATCAGGATTTCCGGCTCCAGGAATGCGGCCACCGCAAAACCCAATCGAACCATCATCCCCGATGAGTAGCGTTTTACAGGTGTGTCGATGTATTTAGATACTCCCGCAAAACTCACGATGTCGTCAAACTGTCTTGTAATCTCCGCCCTCCTCATTCCCAGGATGGTTCCATTCATAAAGACATTTTCCCGCCCGGTCATCTCCGGATGAAATCCCGTTCCGACCTCCAGCAATGAGCCGACTCGTCCCTTCAGCTTTACATTCCCCGTTGAAGGGGCTGTGATGCGGGATAAGATCTTAAGAAGGGTAGATTTTCCTGCGCCGTTTTTTCCAATGACACCAACAACCTCACCCTGGTTGATTCGAAAGCTAATATCTTTTAACGCCCAAACATATTCTGTCCCCTCCGCACGCTTGGTTCTGTCGTTCACGGAACCAACTTTTGCAAACGGATCTTCCTTTCCCCGTGTCACCGCCCACCACCGTTTTAAGTCATGGCTCAATGTTCCGGTTCCTACTTCACCCAAGCGATACAATTTTCCGAGATCTTCTACTTCTATAACAGCTCGCATAACTTACACCGTATCCATAAATGTTTTCTCCACTTTATTGAATATAAGTACCCCACAAACCAGGACTACGCTTGCCACAGCTGCGGCATATCCAATACCCGACCACGACCACATTCCCGCGCCCAGGAAAGCATAGCGAAATCCCTCCACCAGATACGTCACCGGATTTAATAAAATATAGCTTCTGTATTTCTCAGGAACCGAAGAAAGCGGATAGATCACTGGTGTGGCATACATCGCCAGGGAAACGCCGAATTGAATGAGGAACGTTAAGTCTCTGTACTTGGTCGTTAACGACGTAAAAATCACGCCGATCCCAAGTCCTAAGACGGCAAGCAACGCTACCAGCAAGGGAACAAACAGGATGTGATAATTCATATGGACCTCCGTGCCGGTCACCACGTAGAAGATCAACACCAGAATGAAAAACAGAAACTGAACAAGGAATTTCAAAAAGCCCGAAGTCATTTTCGACACGGGCATCAAAATCCGCGGAAAATAAACCTTTCCAAACAAATTCGCATTTTCCAAAAAGGTCTTGGAGGTGAGCATGAGCGACTCAGAAAAATAATTCCACATCACAATGCCCGCGCTGTAAAAAAGGGCTTTCGGTACTTTGTCTGTAGAGAGGCCCGCAATTCCCCCAAAAACAACAATGTAAACAATGGTGGTCAGTATGGGCTGGATAAAGAACCATATCGGTCCCAGGATGGTCTGTTTGTAAATAATAATTACGTCCCGTTTCACAAACATGAGCAACAGGTCGCGATAGCGGAACATCTCACGCCAAGGTATCGACAAAAAACTTTCCTTGGACGTTAATGTGATGTCCCACTTCTCCTCCTCCATGGTTTCGGTTGTATGTTGACGATTACTCATAATCAGATTCTCTTTGTAACACAAACGATCAAAGGCTATTCAGAATAATATCCGTGCGATGCCCCGTCCTTCTTCTTCCCTCCATAACCGTACGTGTATCCATAACCATAACCGTAGCCATACCCGTAGCCGTAGCCATATCCCAGTCCCGTTTTACGAAGGTCATTGAAAAGAATGCTGATACGCGAAACTTTTCCGCTGCTATAAAATTCTTCGATCGCCTGCAGGGCCGTCTTGGGCGTAAAGTCCTGGCGAATCACGAACAGGCTATGATCGGCAAAGTTGGCCAATACAAAAGCATCGGTAACAAAAGACAACGGCGGGGTGTCCATGATGATAAAGTCAAAGCGCAAACGCAATTCATCCATCAGGGCCTGCATGGCCGGGCGGATGAGCAACTCGCTTGGATTGGGGGGCATGGGACCACCGGAGATCAGATAAAGATTCTCGACAGAACTCAGCTGGATTACTTCGTCCAGTGTCGCAAGGCCCGACAGGTATTGGCTAAGGCCGATATGGTTTGCCAACCCAAGGTCGTCGAACAGTTTCGGCTTGCGCAAATCCGCGCCCACGATAATGGTTCGCTTGCCGGTTAATGCAAACACGGTTGCCAGGTTGAGCGTTGTAAAGGATTTACCTTCGCCGGGAATAGACGAGGTGACCATAAACACCTGCTTTTCTTTGTTCCCTGTAAAATAGTTCAGGTTCGATCGCAAGGCGCGGAACGACTCTGATATAGCCGACCGCGGTTTGTTGTACACAATCAGCGGGTCAGCCGCCTGGTTGTGGCCCACCGCCCCGATAATGGGAATGTTGGTTATCTTTTCAATGTCATCCTTGGATTGGATCCGATTGTTGAGGACTTCAAGCAGCACAAACACGAGGATGGGCAAAAACAAACCAGCGCTCAAAGCGACGAGATAGTTCTGACTCGTCTTGGGAGTGATGGCGCCGCCCGCCATGGGGGGATTGACCACAACAATGTCGGACGTTGTTGATGCTTTGGAAAGACCCGCTTCCGTGCGTTTCTGCAAAAGGAACACATACAGGTTTTCTTTCAGCGAATAATTGCGCTTAATGGTTACCAATTCCCGCTGCGTACTCGGCAACTTGGCCAATTGTTCATCTACCAGCCTGATCTGGTCGTCGATAAACTGTATGTTGATCTGCTCCGTCTTGCGACTGTTCTCGATGGTTTTTAAAATACTGGTCTTCAAATATTCAATACGCGCCAGCTTGTCGCCCAACCGCGGGTTGTCTTTCAACAGATCGACGCCTTTCTCCTGATTGCTTTTATAAATATTTACCTGCGTTTGCAATTCAAGCACTTCGGTGATGAGCCCCGACACAACGTTATCCGTGATGCCCACACTGGTAGGTGTGAAAATGCCATCGTATTGGTCGTTCTGCAAAAGCTTTGTAACATAACCATAGTAGTTATCGATCAGCCGGAATTGAAACTTCTGCTCCTCGTACTCCTGCACCTTCTGGTAAAGACGATTGGTCTCTTCTTCCAATGTCGTAATGATGTTTTTTCGCTTGAAGTTTTCAACCTGGTCTTCATAATGCTCAAGCGAATCGCCGATCGCCAACAACTGCTCATCTAAAAACCGAATGGCCATGGTGGCAACTTTATTCTTCTTCTCGATATCATAAAATTGATAACGCTCGATGAATTTGTTGAGGAAATCGATCTCCTTTTGAGGCACCGGACCTTTGATCTCCAAATCGACCACAGAAGCTCCGGCCGTCGACCAGGTAGCGGTCAACCTGCTGGAGTATTGCTTTGCCAACCCGAGCGGGTCATTAAATCGCACGACAAAGTTTTTTCCAATAAGACTCTGGACCGACCCACGCTTGCCGACGTATAGCTTAAAGCCGTTTACCGCCAGCGTGTCATTAAAGGACAACTCCTGAAATTCCTTACCGCCGTGAGAGGCATCGTCGGTGACATACTGCAGCGAAAAAACGCGCTCGTCCTTCACCTGGAAGTACATGGACTTGCCATACGGTTTCTTACCCCCCGGGAGAATGTAAAAAACAACCGGTAAATTCGATTCGTAAAATTCTGTCGTCAAGATTTCACCCTCCCGGTAGAAGGACACATCGAAACCCAGGTCCTCGAGCACTTCCTGCAACAACGGAAACGACTTCATAATGTAGATCTCGTTGTAGAAGTTGCGATAGGGATTGATCAGCGCATTGTTGTATAGGAACTTTGCTCCGGCGTTTTCTTCGTTTTCTTTTATAATGATCGAAGATTTCACCGGGTAAATCCGCAGGCTATAGCGATTGACGATGTAGGCCGTGACCGTAGCGATGATCAAGCAAAGTAAAATGATGTACCACAGCCGGATGATCCTATCCAGCACGCGCTTAAAATTGATTTGAATGCTCCCGCTTTGCTCTTTTACGACGCCGAGATCTGTTGGTTCCGGGATAACGCGATTCATATAATGCTTATCGAGTAAGAGTGACAATTAATAAACCAAATGAAATCGCGGTGGTGATAATCGCCAGGTTGGTCGTAAAGTATTTTCTAAATGTACGCTGCTTCAACGGCGGAACGACGATCACATCGTTTTGCTGAACATAGTAATATTTGGATTCCAGGAAGTCCTCCTTCAACAAATCGATGTAATAGACTTCGGTTTCCAGCCCTTTTTGACGAATAACTTTCACCAGCGTTCGGTCAGCCAATTCAGAAAGACCGCCGGCCAAGCCAATGGCCTCGCTCATGGTTAGCCGGGTGTTTGTCGAAATCACCGTTTGCTCTCTATTTACTTCGCCCAGCACCGTAAATCGAAAGTTGAGCATCCGAACCCGAACAATTACGTCGGGCATATACTTCGATGCACGCGCACGAATAGAATCTTCTGCTTGAAACGGTGTCAGGCCGGCCATATGAATTTTGCCCAGTACCGCGTATTCAATATTTCCTTCACGGTTCACGAGGATACCATTGGCCGAAGAATTACTGACCGCACTACCCCCGGCACGCGTCTGGGGCGAAAGCTTTGCTAAAAAATCAAAAGCGTCGCTCTCGTCGGTGAGTGTTTCGAAATTGATACTGAGAAGGTCCAAAGGCTGTATGCGATACTCCTGGATATTCATGGCATGCCTTCTCAACACCGTGTCCCTCGGAATTTCCTTCCGGTGCTTCAAGTCATCCTTCTGGTAATACACCAGTTTTTTGTTGGGGACGCAAGCGCTAAAAAAAATAAGGGCAAGTCCAAAAAGGAGCCAATTACGGGTCATTTATTACGTTTTTAAACTGCCGGTGACGGCAAATATACTTTTAAAGTCCAGACTATAGGCCGGCCTGTGGGCTTCGGCTGGCCATTCACCCGCCTATCTCCTACTCATGAAAATTATACACCCTAAATCCACCCTGCTTCAAATGGCTCTCGCCCCGCATCAAATCCAAATCAGCGTCTACCATTTCGCGCAGCAAGGCATTCACATCGTACTTCGGCTTCCAACCGAGTATACTTTTCGACTTGGTCGGATCGCCCAGCAACAGGTCCACTTCCGTGGGTCTGAAGTAGCGGGGATCGATGGCTACCACTTCATCCCCAGCCTTTAGGCAATTGCCTTCGACAACATCCTTTACTTCATCGATGATACCAACTTCCTTCACACCCTCGCCTTTGAACACGAGCGACGCGCCCACATGCGCAAAGGCACGCACCATGAAATCGCGCACTGATGTGGTTTCGCCCGTGGCAATAACATAATCGTCGGCTTTTTGTTGCTGGAGAATGAGATACATGGCCTCAATATAGTCCTTGGCATGGCCCCAGTCGCGTTTGGCGTCGATATTGCCCATGTATACTTTCTGTTGCAGGCCCAACACCATACGCGCGATCGCGCGTGTGATCTTACGCGACACAAACGTCTCGCCGCGCAATGGCGACTCGTGGTTGAACAAAATCCCGTTACAAGCATACATGTTATAGGCTTCGCGATAGTTCACCGTGATCCAGTAGCCATACATTTTCGCAACCGCATAAGGCGAACGGGGATAGAAAGGAGTTTTCTCCGACTGTGGTATTTCCTGTACTTTACCGTATAGCTCCGATGTAGAGGCCTGATAGATACGGGTCTTCTCCGTAAGCCCCAGAAGACGTACGGCTTCCAGGATGCGCAGCGTGCCGATGGCATCGGTGTTGGCCACATACTCCGGCATCTCAAAGCTCACCCGCACGTGACTCATAGCCCCAAGGTTGTAAATTTCATCGGGTTGAATTTCCTGTATCAATCGGATCAGGTTGGTCGAATCAGTGAGATCGCCGAAGTGAAGTTTCATGCGTGCTCCTTTGTCGTGCGGATCCTGATAGATGTGATCGATGCGGGCGGTGTTGAAGAGTGACGATCTTCTTTTCAGACCGTGCACTTCATATCCTTTGTCGAGAAGAAACTCTGCGAGGTAAGCGCCGTCTTGTCCGGTGATCCCGGTTATAAATGCTTTTTTCATATTATAAGGTGTCGGATTTATTTCACAAGGCTATACGATCCAACTTTTGCCAGGAAATCCTGATACGTGATCCGTATGCCTTCTTTTAAACTGATTTGATGCCGGAAACCAAGCCGGTGTAACCGTTCGGAGTCCATAAGTTTCCGGGGTGTGCCGTCGGGCTTGGTCTTGTCAAAACCAATACGGCCTTTAAAGCCTACGGTCTCGGCGATGATGTGGGCCAGGTCCAGGATGGACACTTCCTCGCCGGTGCCCACGTTGACGATATCGGGCTGGTCGTAGTTCAGCATCAGGAACATGCAGGCAGCGCCCAGATCGTCGGCAAACATGAACTCGCGAAGGGGCGTGCCCGATCCCCAGATCACCACCTCATCCAAACCTTGCTCTTTGGCTTCATGAAAGCGGCGCAGCAAGGCCGGCAGCACGTGTGAGTTCTGGGGGTGATAGTTGTCGCCATAACCATATAGGTTCGTGGGCATGACGGATATGAAATGACGGTTATGCTGTTTAAAATAGGCCTGGCAAAGCTTTACACCTGCAATCTTCGCGATGGCATAGGCCTCATTGGTGGGTTCCAGGGGACTGGTAAGCAAACTCTCCTCGTGGATGGGCTGGGGAGCAAACTTGGGATATATGCACGACGACCCCAGAAACAACAGCTTTTTGACATTGTTTCTGAACGAGGCTTCGATCACGTTGTTTTGGATCATCAGGTTATCGTACAGAAAATCGGCGGGGAAGGTATTGTTGGCCAGGATGCCACCCACCTTGGCTGCCGCCAGAAAAACGTATTCAGGTTGTTCCTGCTCAAAAAAACGGTCGACCGCGGCCTTGTCCTTCAGATCCAGCTCGCTCGAGGTGGCGGCGCACAAGTTGGTGTAGCCCTCTTTTTGCAACTTACGGTAGATGGCAGACCCCACCATACCGCGGTGGCCGGCGACATATATCTTTGCATTTTTGTTCATGGGATGAGATTTCCTCTTCAAAAAGTTTAGTCCGGTGCAAATATACCAGCCTTATAAGATTTTACCATCCCCAAGCGCCCCCCAAAGCACACTTTGAAGAAAAACATGCGGGTCTATCCCCGATTGCATCACACCAAAGCCTCACTTCCTGGCCGAAAAACATGTAATAAATCACCGCTCAACACACCAAAAAGAAAGGGTTCAATAAGCTCTCCTTATTGTATAGCAACACTTCTGCCGATTCCCGACCTCCCTGTCCCGGCCCCTGGCGCATCACCCGAAGGCCGACCTCGCGCACGATGGCGTCCGCTGCGGCCGTATCCCACTCCATGGTGGGCGCATAGCGCGGATAGACGTCGGCCTTTCCTTCTGCCAACAACATGAATTTCAGGCTGCTCCCAGCCGAAACCAACTCGGGAGCCGTCAACCTGCCAATAAAGGCCTCTGTTTCGGGGTTCATGTGCGACCGGGAGGCCACCACCCGCAATCCGGGCTGGTTGAGGTCGGTTATTGGCTTCCGGGGAAGGGCCCTGGGAGTGGAACCCCGCTTCAAAAACGCTCCCCCGCCCTCGGTCGCATAAAACACGTCGCCGGTAACCGGCACGGCCACGACGCCCAGCACGGGTCGGCCTTGGTGGATGAGCGCGATGTTCACGGTGAACTCGTCGTTGCGTTTTATGAATTCCTTGGTGCCATCCAGGGGGTCAACCATCCAAAAGTAGTCCCAGTCTTTGCGCGCGGCGTAAGGAATGGTTTTGCCCTCCTCGCTGAGGATAGGGTAAGCGGAGGACGCCTGCAGTATCGCCGTGATGACTTGGTGTGCTTTTCGATCGGCCAGGGTAAGCGGGGAGTTATCCCCCTTGGCTTCAGCTTGGAAGTCGTTCGAGTGATAGACGGTTAATATCTCGGCGCAGGCGTTCTCGGCGGCGGTGATGGCGGTGGTCAGGAGTGTTTGGGCGTGCATGGTCATTTGAACCGCAGAGGCGCAAAGTTTTTTAGGTTCCTTTGACTGGCTTGCGATTAGAGATTGTTGACGAATCTTTTAAAACCGTGTTTTAGTAAAGTCACGTTAAAGTTAATCAGAAATCCCAATCTCCTCTCAGCAAGTTTAAGATAGCTTATGCGTTGGGCTTCATAGTCAAAACCACGCAAAATGAACGCTCTGGTCAGGCAATGTTGATAAACAGATTCCAATAGACCCGGGCTAACGCAAAGAATCCAATTTAACCGCAGAGACGCGAAGGCGAAAAAAAAACGCAAAGACTTCCCTTTGCGTCGCTTTGCGCCTCTGCAGTTAAAAATCTCCGTTTACACGATCATCCCCGCCGCCACCGTCTCATTCGTCCCTTCGTCGATCAAGATCACGCTTCCCGTGATCCGATTACGACGATAGCTATCGAATGCCAACGGCTGCGCTGTACGAATCTTCACGCGCGCGATTTCATTCATCGTCAATTGATCGACATTCTCGATCCGGTGCAACGTACTGATGTCGAGCTTATATTGAATTTCCTTCAACACGCCCCTCACCTCTTTGGTGTTGTGGCGCACATAAAGTTTTGTATTCAATTGAATCGGGCGCTGGTTCATCCAGCACAACATCATGTCGATGTCCTGGTCGGCATGCGGGTGATTATTGGGCTTAGCAATAATGTCGCCGCGGCTGATATCAATCTCGTCCTCCAGCGTCATCGTGACAGACATCGGGGCGAAAGCTTCTTCCAGTACCTCATTCCCCAATGAAATGGATTTGATCTTCGAGGTAAATCCGGAAGGAAGTACTACCACCTCTTCACCAGGCCTGAAAATGCCCCCGGCCACGCGGCCCGCATAACCCCTGAAATCATGATACTCTTTCGACTGCGGTCGCACGACGTACTGCACGGGGAACCGGCTGTCGATATGGTTATAGTCGCTTTCAATGTGCGCCGTTTCCAGCATGTGCATCAACGTCGCTCCCTGGTACCATTCCATATTTTCTGAACGGTGCACCACGTTGTCGCCTACGAGGGCGCTGATGGGAACAAATTGAATATCGGAGATCTCCAGCTTGGAGGAGAAAGCTTTATAGTCTTCTACAATTTTATCGTAAACATCCTCGGCATAATTCACCAGGTCCATCTTGTTCACACAGACGATGACGTGGGGAATTTTCAACAGCGAGGCTATAAACGAATGGCGATGGGTTTGCTCTACCAGGCCTTTGCGCGCATCGATGAGGATGAGGGCCAGGTTGGCCGTTGAGGCGCCGGTCACCATGTTACGGGTATACTGAATGTGCCCCGGCGTGTCGGCTATGATGAACTTGCGTTTGGGTGTGGCAAAGTAGCGGTAGGCCACATCGATCGTGATGCCTTGCTCCCGTTCGGACTTCAACCCGTCTGTCAGCAGCGACAGATCCACATAGTCAAATCCCTTCTTTGCGCTGGAAGCTTCTACCGCTTCCAACTGATCTTCAAATATCGATTTGCTATCATACAACAAGCGTCCGATGAGGGTGCTTTTGCCATCATCCACACTACCTGCCGTTGTAAACCGAAGAAGCTGATTATTCACGTTACTCATAAACCTAATGCATTTAAAAAACTTTGTGTCGACTTTTGCCTGCCCGCCGAAGCTTCAGTGAAGGTGTGAGGCGGTTACCCCCGAATAGCAAGGTCTCTTAAAAATATCCACTCTTTTTTCGATCTTCCATTGCCGTCTCCGAACGTTTGTCGTCATGGCGGGTACCACGCTCGGTTTTACGCGAAGCGGCGATCTCTTCAATGATCCTTTCTACCGAATCGGCATCCGACTCCACCGCTCCGGTGATGGGCATATCGCCACACGTACGGAAGCGAACGACCTTGCGGGTAGGAACTTCATGCTCCTTCAATTTCAACCAAGGCGATGTAGAAAGCAGCGCACCATCGCGCTCGATCACTTCGCGTTCATGCGCCAGGTACAGGCTCGGGATCGGAATGTTCTCTGCCTGGATGTATTGCCACACATCCATCTCCGTCCAGTTACTGATGGGAAACACCCGGAAATGCTCGCCGATATGTTTGCGTCCGTTGAACAGGTTCCAGAGTTCGGGGCGCTGGTTCTTCGGATCCCATTGACCAAACTCATCGCGGTGGGAGAAGAAGCGCTCTTTTGCGCGGGCCTTTTCCTCGTCACGACGGGCACCTCCCATGGCGGCATCGTATTTATTTTGTTCGATGGTATCGAGCAGGGTCACGGTCTGCAGGGCATTGCGGCTGGCGTTGAAGCCGGTCTCTTCTTTCGCACGGCCCTTATCGATGCTCTCCTGGACGGAGCCGACCACCAACTTTACGTCGAGTTCTTTCACCAGCCAGTCGCGATACACCATCGTCTCGGGGAAATTGTGACCCGTGTCGATGTGTACTAACGGAAAGGGTATGCGCGCCGGGGCGAAGGCTTTGCGCGACAGAAAGGCCAGCACGATGGAGTCCTTGCCTCCGGAAAACAACAACGCTGGTCTCTCAAACTGCGCCACCACTTCACGGATCACAAAGATCGCCTCCGCTTCCAGCTCTTTTAAATGACTTAAATAATATTGGCTCATTCCTGGTGTTATTACAAATTTCTGTTCTTTCTAATATTACGCGTCCAATGTGTTTCGCGTTACTTCAATTTTACCCGCGGTAAAATAAACGCCATCAGCTTCCCGATAGACGCTTCCACACTCCATTCACCCGTGGGAACGGTCAGATCGGGATGGACGGGCGTTTCATACGGCGAATCGATGCCGGTGAAATTCTTCACCTCCCCTGCCCGCGCTTTTTTATACAATCCTTTCACGTCGCGTTGTTCGCACACTTCCAGTGGCGCATCGACAAAGATCTCGATATAATTTTCGGCACCGACAATGTTCTTCACCTGGTCGCGGTCGGCGTTAAAAGGCGAAATGAACGCCGACAGCACGATGATGCCGGCATCGGTCATCAACTTGGATACTTCACCGATGCGACGGATATTTTCTACACGGCCTTCGTCCGTAAAGGTCAGGTCTTTGTTGAGGCCGGTGCGGATGTTGTCGCCGTCCAGCAGATAGGTCTTGAATCCCAGGGCGTGGAGCTGTGCTTCCAGTTGCACGGCCAGCGTCGACTTCCCGGACCCGGATAAACCCGTAAACCAGATCACGGACGCACGCTGGTTTAGCACATTCTCGCGCTGGTGCTTGCTGACTTTCGTCTTAATGGGATACAGATGATTCATGGGACAGAGCTGATCTACGCCAAAGTCTACTTATCCTATAGCGTATTTCGGGCAAAGGTAGAAGTAATGGATAAAACTACAAGGTGAGGTTTTTGAAAAGTATCTCTCACTAACGCTTGTTGGCAACCGGAAAACGGCCCGGCAACCGTTGCAAGGGGGGATGTGTTTTTTCTATTCTTCACGACCCATTTTCCAATAGCGTTGCAACATCCTCAAAAAGTCTTCCATCTCCCGCAAAGGGATCATGTTGGGTCCGTCGCTGAGGGCTTTTTCGGGGTGAGGGTGCGTCTCGATAAAAAATCCATCCACGCCAACTGCGGCCGCTGCCCGCGCCAGGAAGGGTGCAAACTCGCGCTGTCCGCCGGAGGTTGATCCTCTTCCACCGGGCTGTTGGATGGAGTGCGTCACATCGAAAACCACGGGCGTGAACTTGCGCATGATGGGCAGCGCACGCATGTCCACCACCAGCGTGTGATAGCCGAAGCTGATGCCACGCTCCGTCAGAAAAACATTGGGGTTGCCTTCGTTGCGCACCTTGTCCACCGCATATTTCATGTCTTCCGGCGCCATGAACTGTCCTTTTTTCACTTTCACTGCCTTGCCCGTGCGGGCCGCAGCCTTCAGCAGGTCCGTTTGACGACAGAGGTAGGCCGGTATCTGTAACACATCCACCACGGTAGCCACTTCGGCGCATTGATACGACTCGTGTACGTCCGTAACGATCGGCACATGCAGCGCCTGTTTCACACGCGACAGAATTTCCAGCCCTCCTTCCAACGAAGGACCGCGATAGGAAGTGGATGCGGTGCGGTTTGCTTTATCAAACGAGGATTTAAAAACGTAGTCGATGTCGAGTTCTTCGCAGATAGCCTTCATGCGTGTGCCGGTCTCCAAGCAAAGGTCATAGCTTTCGACCACACAAGGCCCGCTGAACAAAACCATGCGGTCACCTCCCAGCGTGATGGTGTCGGTCACCTTCACGGTTTCTTCAAACGTATTCATTCTCATGGCTTATCCTCTTATAATTTTTTCCATTTCGCCGCGGGCAGCCAACACCAGGTCGGCCACTTCGCGCAATGCGCCTTGTCCCCCGCCGGCGCGCGTCACCATATCCACCTCCTGCTTCATATAGTCGAAGGTGTCGCTGGGGCAAACGCTGAGGCCAGCGAGCCGCAGCACGGGCAGGTCGTTGATGTCGTCGCCGATGTAGGCCACTTCTTTCATTTTGAGTTTATAGTGCTTCACCAGTTTTTCAAACACGGAAGCTTTGTCGAGGATGCCCTGGTGACAGAAGTCCAGTTTCAATTCAACGGCCCGCTTGGCCGTGGCGCCGGAATCGCGACCGGAGATAATCCCGGTGAGGATACCTGCTTTTTTCAAGTGCGTGATGATGAAGCCGTCCTTCACGTTGAAGTTCTTGGTCTCTTTGCCGTTTTCGTCGTAGATGATCTTGCCATCGCTGAGCACGCCGTCGGCATCAAAGAAAATGGCCTTGATGTTACCGGCCTTTTTGATGAGTTCCTTGCTGTAAAGGGATAAGATGAGTTTCAAACGTTTGTTAATTTTCGGTGATGTGTTCCGAAAATTAGGAAAAGCTTTTTATTTTACCTCCCTGTTCCGCTGCATTCCCCGAACCTCTCCTCTGGATGCAAGCCGTTAATCCTGGATTATGCGTGTCTTCAAATTCTTTCTTTGCCTGGCCATCACCGCAGGGCTGGTTTATGTGTTAGATCGTCCCTGGAACATCAAGAATGCGCCGGTGCCACCCGTGGGCCGTTTTCTGGATCCTTTTCAAGGTTTCTGGGCAAATTTGGAGGCCTCCGGACCTCAAATGCCGGACGCAATGCCCATCCCAGGCCTGCAAAACCAGGTGACGGTGTTGTTCGACAGCCTGGCCATACCCCACATTTTTGCCGAAAACGAAGACGATCTCTATTTCGCGCAGGGCTACGTCACCGCCCATGACCGACTGTGGCAAATGGAATTCCAAACCCATGCCGCTGCCGGCCGCCTCACCGAGATCATCGGACGCGGCGCCGGCGACGCCGTGCTGAACTATGATCGCGGCCAGCGACGCCTGGGCCTGGCCTTTGGTGCCGAACAAGCCCTAAAATCGCTGGAAAGCAATGCCGTGACGCGCAAAGTGGTTGAGAAGTATACCGAAGGCGTCAATGCCTATATTCAGACGCTCAACTACAGAACCCTGCCCTTCGAATACAAACTCCTAAACTACAAACCCGAGCCCTGGACGCCGCTGAAGTGTGCCCTGCTTCTCAAAAGCATGGCGCAAACCCTGAACATGCGCGACAAGGACATGGAAATGACAAACGCACTGAAGATGTTCGGCTTCGACGTGCTGCAGGCGCTCTACCCCGACCGTGAGCCTGTGAGCGACCCGATCGTGGACAAACCCAACGGCTGGAAATTCAAACCGGTGACCCTCGACACCGTGCCGCCGGCACTCCCGGAAGAACTGATCAAACTCAAAAAACTCCCCGGCTCCGATCCCACCACCGGAAGCAACAACTGGGCCGTGAGCGGCAGCAAAACAGCCACAGGTTCCCCCATGCTTTGCAGCGACCCGCATCTTGGATTGAATCTGCCGTCACTGTGGTATGCGCTTCAGCTTCACGGCCCCGATGTCAACACCATGGGGGCCTCGCTTCCGGGCGCACCCGGCATTATTATCGGCTGCACCGACTCGATTGCGTGGGGCGTGACCAACGCACAACGCGACCTGGTGGACTGGTATCAGATCTCTTTCCAGGACAACACGCATAACAAATACCTGCTCGATGGCCAATGGGTAGACACGAAGAAAACGATAGAGAAATTCGTCGTGAAAGATGGACCGGCCTACTACGACACGGTGCTCTACACGCACTGGGGACCAGTGACCTACGACGACACGTTCGGCGATCAAAGCAATCCAAAATATTATGCTTTCCGGTGGATCTCGCACGATCCCTCAAACGAATTCCTGGCGTTCTATAAACTGAACCGCGCCAAGAATCACCACGACTACATGGAAGCGTTGGATCTCTATGAATCGCCCGCGCAAAATTTCGCTTTCGCCTCTGTGGCCGGCGACATCGCCATGCGCATCCAGGGAAAATACCCCGTTCGCCGGCAACAGGAAGGAAAGTTCTTACTCGACGGAAGCAAAAGCTCCAACGGGTGGATGGCATTTATTCCCAACGATCAAAATATCATGGACAAAAATCCGGCACGTGGATTCGTGAGCTCCGCCAATCAATACCCGGTGGATGGTACTTACCCGTACTATATCACCGGTTCGAGTTTCGAGGCCTATCGCAACCGCCGCATCAACCAAGTCCTCGCCAGCCTCGACCACGCCCGTCCCGAAGACATGATGAAATTGCAAACCGACAATTTCAATCTGAAGGCCGAAGAAAGCCTCCCCTATTTTTTAAAAGCCCTGGACTCCGCATCGCTGACACCGGCAGAACAAAAAGCCCGGCAACTCCTGGCCGCCTGGAACCACTATAACGATAAGGGTTCCGAAGGGGCCTCCTATTACGAAGCCTGGTGGAACAGCCTGATGCCGCTGATCTGGGATGAGATGGCCGGCCAAACCCTCGAAAATCCCACCACCTTCAACACGATCTACCTGCTGAAACAGAACCCCACATTCTCCTTTTTCGACATCGTGAATACGCCCGAAAAAGAAACCGCCACGGAAGTGATCCGCAAAGCGTTTTCACAAAGCGTGGCGCTGATCGAAAAGTGGAAGAAGGACCATGCACAAACCACAGCGTCGTGGGGAGAATATAAAGATGGCTATATGGGGCACCTCACGCGCCTGGAGCCGTTACGGGTCTATGTGAAGGCAGGTGGCAATCGCGACATCGTGAATGCGCACTCGCGTACGCACGGACCATCCTGGCGCATGATCGTGAGTCTGGAGAAATCCGGGATCAGGATGTGGGCCGTTTATCCCGGGGGGCAATCGGGCAACCTGGGCAGCGCTCACTATGTGGATATGCTTCAGCCGTGGGTGGATGGAAAATATTTTTCGATCCCCTTCCTCCGCGATCCCCGCGATCCCAAAATTCAATACACAACCCAACTCCATCCATAGCCGTCTATGAAATTCGTTATACAATGCTTTGCGATCCTGATCACCGCGTTTATCGCCCAGTTGTTCTTGCCATGGTATAGCCTGGCCGTGGTGGCGTTTGCAATGGGATATTTTTTCAAGTCGAATGCAAATTTCCTCGCGGGATTCCTGGCCATCGCCGTGTTGTGGTTTCTAAAGGCCTGGTGGTCCGACGCACATACCGTGTCGGACCTGTCCACCCGCGTAGCCACCATTCTCATGGTAAAAAGTAAACTCATCCTGATGCTGGCGACCGCCCTGGTCGGTGGCCTGGTTGGTGGATTTGCAACGCTGACGGGAGCACTGCTAAAGTACAAGCGGAAAATGCGGTGGTATTAAGTCGCTCTTCTATTTCACGCAAACACCTCTCCGATCAGCCTCAACCCATTTAATGTCAGGTTCGGATCGATGTGGTCGAATGTTTCTTTTAACGAGGGAATGATTGATGACAACCCACCGGTGGCAACCGATTTCAGGCCGTTGTCATTGAGCTCGATGCGTATCCGCTGCAACATGTGTTTCACCATTCCTTCATAGCCCACCAGCACGCCCGCCTGAATGGCATGCACAGTCCCTCTCCCTAAAACCGACGACGGCATAACCAAGGGCACATCGAACAACTTCGCCGTATTTTGTGACAGCGACTTGATCGCCGTCTTCAATCCCGGTGCGATGGACACGCCCAGTATTTCTCCATCCTGCGACAGCGTGGTGAACGTCAGGGCTGTTCCAAAATCAACCACCACACAACTGCGTTTAAAGTAAGTATAGGCGGCAAACGCATTGCACACCAAATCGGAACCGATCTCATACGGCCGCAGTACTTTTATGGACAACTTTTCATACACCGCCGGCCCCAGCACGAGGGGATCTTTTTCAAACAACGTCCGGGCCGCATGCACCAGCTTCCCCGTAAGGTCGGGGACGACGCTGCTCATCACCACGCGCGTCACCTCGTCCAACCTGATCCTGTTCTCCAAAAAATAGTCGCGCACTTTCATCGCGTAGAACATTTCCGGCAGGTCGGCTTGCGAGGGCACACGCCACGTGTGCTGCCAGGCCTCGTCTTTATACAATCCTATCGTGATGTCGGAATTACCGATGTCTAACGCTAATACCATAGTTTTCTCGGTTGAAAAATCGATTGCTTCACTGCCTGCTCACCTTGCCATGTCCCAACACGCTGGCACCTTGCTGCAAGCTATAATAATATAAACCTCCCGGCACTTCCACAGGCAAGCTGTATTGGTGATGGCCCGCTTGTTCCGACTTCAGGCTTATGCTCTGCGCAACCCGGCCTAACCCATCATAAAGTTGGAGGATCACGGGACCAGGTTTCTGAAGCGTGTATTCCAGCGTGAGCGCCGACCGGAAAGGATTCGGATAAAGTGTTACGTCGCTCTGGTCTAGGGCGGCCTGCTCTGCGTCGGTGACCAACTGTGGAATGTGCTGGTCGATCCAGGTGAGTCGATTGCCTATCCAATCCTTCAAATAGTCGACCTCTGCTTTGTAGGTGTTGCCCACAAACAAATTAGGCCATATCTTTTTGCCCAGGACCGACCACGCTTCAAAGTTGCGCTGTTGAGCTCCGCCGTTGAGCACGTTGGCAACCGAATCAACATACGCCAACAAAACAGGTTCCTGCCATTTTCCAGCACGCAGTTCCATCCAGCGTGCGGCCAGCTTTTGCTTGAAATCATCATCCTCCAGCAATCTCTTCCACCAGAAAGGGATTTGCCAGGTATCGTCGGGGCAAACCGTATTGAAATTCAAGGCGAAGCCTTCGGGCGTACCACCATTGCAATAATCTGCGTTGCCAAAGCCGAGGTTGAAATCCCAGATGGGTCCCATCGACAATTTGCCGCCATCGGAGTCGCGCTGCTTATAAAAAAAAGTACTCAGGCGATAACCATCCACATTCTTGGTCACCTCCTGGATGAGCATGTAGTCGATAAAAGAATTCACGTCGATATATTTCGCATATCCATTAACCGGATCCTTGAAGCCATCGCCGGCAAGGGCGGTTTCAAATTGCGCGATGTAGTTTTGAATATAATTTTTTTGCTCTGGAACGATCGCGTCATACTCAGGCTCCTCATATTGAAAGTTCGTACTTTGCCATGCCCCCGGATAAGGCTTGTAGGCCGAGTACCATCCCCCATCGCCATCACCGGTCGACTTGTCGATCTTGACGATGTAGCCGCCCGTGAGGTTGTCGCCACTGATCTCCTCAGGATCAAGCTTGTTGATGTTCACACGCCCCTTGTCTCGCTTTATCTTCTCGATGACGACGTAGACGCCCATGTACGTTCCATTCAAAACCAACTCGCAATACTTGGTGCGCGGCGCATAGCGCCCCTGGTCGCGGCCCATCCTGTAGGCCAGCACGTCACGCATCAGGCTCTTGTCGTTGTAAGGCGCAAAGAATACCCAGTCTTCTTCCTTGGGGAAACCGAACAACGCCGTTTCATTGTCCTTGCCCAGATCATCATGAAGCTCTACACCGTATTGTTTTTTGGGGAACATTTGAGATGATGAACCGCGTATCTCGATACCCATCTTGCCATCGTACACGTTGAAGGCGTCCGTCGCCGCATTTTGCATACCCACACCGTTATCGACAATCCCCAGATCGACTTCGATCTTCGGGTCGTCCACAATGTCCTGATCATGGGTTTCGATGACGATCACGGGAAGATTGGATGTGGTAAACGTGACCTTGTTGTCCTGCGCGAGGGTGGGCAGGGTCGCTCCGCTGAGCGCTATGAAAAATAGGATCGTTCGCAGCATGTAGGGTCTAAGTTTACCTGAATCTACCATTCCTTCGTGTAAAATGAAACACAAATCACATCGACACGCATTCAGCGTCCATCACACTTCATTAGAAGCCATTCCGTGTTGGCACCCTACTGACAAAATCCATTCAGCATCCCGCGGCTTCTTGGCCCCATCATCATCGCTCTCAACTCAAACCCAGCAACGCTTGCTTCACCTTTGCCATGCCCGTACTCGCTTTTTCGGCAATCATTTTCAAGCTGGGAATATGGCCCATCTCCGGGAGCTTAGGGTCCACCACAAACTTCAACGCATCGTGGGGGACATAACTGATAAGGCCCGCGGCCGGATATACCACCATCGACGTACCCACTACTACAAAGAAATCGGCATTGGCGGCATGGTCGGCGGCCACTTCCATGAGGGGCACCATCTCACCAAACCACACGATGTTAGGCCGGAGTTGTGAACCCTTGGCACACACGTCACCCAGGTTGAGCTCCCAGCCTTGGATGGGATAGATCAACGTTTCGTCGCGGGTACTGCGCGATTCAAATAGGCTGCCGTGAAGATGAATTACCTTCGAAGAGCCGGCACGCTCGTGCAGGTCGTCAACATTCTGGGTCACCACCGTGACATCGAAATAATTCTCCAGCTCGGCCAGTATCTCGTGACCGCGGTTGGGTTGCACTTCGAGCGCGCGCTTGCGGCGTTGGTTGTAGAAGTCTAGCACAAGCGCGGGATTTTTCCGCCATCCCTCAGGCGTGGCTACATCCATCACGTTGTGACCTTCCCATAGGCCATCCGAATCGCGAAAAGTGGGAATGCCGCTCTCGGCGCTAATACCGGCACCGCTGAGCACGACCAGTTTCTTTTTCATATGTAAAAAGGATGAGGACGAAAATACGATTTTGCGCGATGGAACTGAACAGCGATCGGCTTTTTTACCGCATGGGGAAGGAATGCAAAAGTCAGGGCAAAGAAAGCGCGGAGCTTTCTTTGCTAAACTTTGATGAAAAGATTATTTCTTCTTTTTAGGCGCCGCTTTTTTGGCAGCTGTCTTTTTTGCGGCGGTCTTCTTTGCAGCAGTTTTCTTTGCCACTTTCTTCGGCGCAGTCTTTTTAACGGCCGTTGCTTTTGTAGCGGTAGTTTTCTTGGGTGCGTCGCCGGCCTTGGTCGCAGTCTTGGCGGCTGTTTTTGTCGCCGTCTCCGCGGGAGCTCTGCGGCCAAATCTTCCTCTTCGCTCGGGCGCATCGGCAGCAAGGGCCACACACTCCTCATACGTGAGCGAAGCCGGTTCCCGGTCTTTCGGGATCTTTACGTTCTTCTTACCGGCTTTGATATACGGACCAAAACGACCGTTGAGGATCTGGATCTCCGGGTCTTCGGCAAAAAGTTTAATGGTTTTGTTAGCGTCGGCAATGCGCTTGGCTTCGATAAGCTCGACGGCTCTTTCAGGCGTGATGGTATACGGGTCGATGTCTTTGGGAATGGACACGAACTTCTTGTCGTGTAATACATAAGGCCCAAACCGTCCAATGCTCACCACCACGGGTTTCTCTTCGAACAGACCGAGGTCGCGGGGCATTTTGAAAAGCTCCATCGCGTCTTCCATCGTGATGTTCTCGATGAACTGGCCGGGACGAAGACTGGCAAACTTCGGTTTCTCGCCGCCATTGTCGTCGGGGTTCTCGCCGATCTGAACATAGGCGCCAAATTTTCCCAGCTTCGCATACACGTTCTTGCCGGTTTTTGGATCGACACCCAATTCTTTTGTCTTGCCCACCGACGATCGTTCTACTTTTTCCGTCAACGCTACTTTTTTATGGAAGGGACGGTAGAAGTTGTCGATCATCTTTTTCCAGTCCAGCTTGCCGTCGGCGATCTCGTCGAATTCTTGTTCGATCTCCGAGGTGAATGAAAAATCGGTGATGTCAGGAAAGTGATCCACCAGAAAATCGTTCACCACCATCGCGGTGTTGGTGGGAAAAAGTTTATTCTTTTCAGCGCCCGTAATTTCGGTTTCATCCACGCGCGTGAGGGCATCCGATTTCAGCGAAAGCACAGTATACTTTCTTTCCACCCCTTCACGGGCTTCTTTCACCACATAGCCGCGTTTTTGCACGGTGGTGATGGTGGGCGCATACGTTGAAGGCCGGCCGATGCCAAGCTCTTCCAATTTTTTCACCAGGCTCGCTTCCGTATAACGCGGCGGATGACGGGTGAACACCTGCTTGGCTACAAGCTCATCCAGGGTCAACTGCTGACCGATGGTGAGGGGGGGCAACACCTTGCTGTTCTCCTCCTCGTCGTCATCGTCGCCCGACTCCATATATACTTTCAAAAATCCCTCGAACTTGATCACTTCTCCCGATGCGATAAGGGTTCTGGGGTTGGTGGAAATGCTGATGGTCGCTGTTGTTTTCTCCAATTCCGCGTCGGCCATCTGCGAAGCAATGGCACGCTTCCAGATGAGGTCGTACAAGCGGAGTGCATTGCGGTCCATGCCGGGATCGTTCACCGAAAAATCCGTGGGCCGGATCGCTTCGTGGGCTTCCTGCGCCGACGATGATTTGGTTTTATAAACGCGCGATTGAAAAAATTCTTTACCAAACGCCGACGTAATCTGTTTCTGGGCGCCGTTGCGCGCTTCGTCGGAAAGGTTCACGGAGTCGGTACGCATATAGCTGATCTTACCGGCTTCGTATAATTTCTGCGCTACCATCATCGTCTGGATCACTGAGAAGCCCAACTTGCGGGCCGCTTCCTGTTGCAAGGTCGAGGTGGTGAAGGGAGGTGCCGGCGAACGCTTGGAGGGTTTGGTTTGCAAATCGGCGATCGAAAACTTTGCACCTTTGCATGATTCCAGAAAGGCCATGGCCTCTTCTTCCGTATCGAAACGCTCCGAAAGCTCTGCGACAAGATTCTTTCCTTTGCCCAGGTCGAAAAGCGCATTCACTTTGAAGGACGACTTGGCTTTAAACTCCGTGATCTCGCGTTCACGTTCCACCACCAGGCGCACCGCCACCGACTGCACACGGCCCGCCGACAAACCGGTTTTGATCTTTTTCCAGAGAATGGGCGACAATTCGTAGCCCACCAACCGGTCAAGTACACGACGGGCTTGCTGCGCGTTAACGAGGTCTATATCAATGCCACGAGGGCTTTCCAGCGAGTTGAGGATTGCTTTCTTGGTGATTTCGGTAAATACGATGCGCCGCGTCTTGGCATCGGTCAGATCCAGCACTTCTTTCAAGTGCCATGAAATGGCTTCTCCCTCGCGGTCCTCATCGCTTGCCAGGTAAACCATGTCGGCATCGTCTGCAAGTTTTCTGAGTTTGGCGATGATATCCTTCTTCTCCGCGCTCACCTCATAGGTGGGCTCGAAGTTGTTTTCAATGTCGATGGCCCCACTTCCCTTCGGCAAATCGCGAATGTGCCCCATGCTCGACGCCACCTTAAAATCCTTACCCAGGTAGCCTTCAATGGTCTTTGCTTTCGCCGGAGATTCAACTATTACGAGATTTTTTGACATGCTGCTTAACTTTCAAGAGGTTCAAATATCAGTAAATTTTTAAAAAATCAAATTTGACCCCTCCGTCCACGCCCTAAACGGGGATGAACGGATGGTCTGCGCGCTATTATTTAGAGGCTGACCTTCACGTGATTAGCATATTTTCAACATTCTTTTTCAACTTTTTTAATTTAGGCTGCTTAATATTGAAGCGATTAGCCCAACCATACTGCTATTCTGACCCCGGTATGACACGACACCTCTATTTATTGCGCCATGCTGAAAGTGCCGAAAAACAGTCTGGCCAGTCCGACAAAGACCGCTCACTGACACCCCGTGGCCTCCGCGAATGTGTTGTGATCGGCACGTATCTGTATCAGCAAAACATTTCTTTCGATTGCATACTGACCAGCACAGCACAACGCGCTGAAGACACCGCGCGCTTCGTAGCCGACGCCATGAAGATGGATACTGAAAAGATTTCAGTCGTCGAAGAACTCTATGAAGCTTCGTCACGCACCTTTTTCCAGTTTCTCAGTGGCCTCGACGACCGGTTCAACACTATATTAATTGTCGGCCACAATCCCGTCATTACCTACGTGACCGAATACCTCACGCAATCCGAGATCGGCGATATGGCCACAGGCGGCGTGGCGGCCATCAAATTCAGCATTCATTCCTGGAAAGAAGTGAGTCAGGGGAACGGAGAACTCGAAAATTACACCCATCCCGGCATCTTACAACCGGATTGATCGTCTTTTAATTCTCGCCCGGCAAATGCTCTCCAAAGAAGAAGCCATACGACATTTCGACCCAAACGGTCCCGGAATGAAAGGAAATATCTTCGGTCTCCCGTTTTCGCCCGACAACGCCGAACTCATCCTCATTCCTGCACCCTGGGAAGTCACGGTCTCTTACCATGAGGGCACCGCTAACGGCCCGCGCGCCATCCTCGATGCATCGCTTCAAGTGGATCATTTCCTCCAAGATATCCCCGACGCCTGGAAACTCGGCGTGAGCATGCTCCCCATTCCGGCCGACATGCTGGAAGAAAACAAGAAACTACGCAACTGGTCACGCGAACACCTGGCCCGCATCGAAAACGGCGACACCATTGCTCCCGACGACGTAGTGCTGTCCAAGATCAACGAGGCTTGCGAAAATTTTAATATCTACATCAAGTCCGTCACACAAAACTATCTGAGACAAGGCAAGATGGTGGCCTTGGTGGGCGGCGATCACAGCACGCCACTGGGCTTTCTAAGAGCTTTGAGTGAACAATACGCCCGCTTTGGCATCCTGCAGATCGATGCCCACGCCGATCTGCGAAAATCGTATGAGGGCTTCACCCATTCGCACGCCTCGATCATGTATAACGCGTTAAAAATTCCAGCCGTTGGAAAACTTGTCCAGGTGGGTGTGCGCGACTATTGTGCAGACGAGATGGATGTTATCCACCGGGCTATGGGCCGCATCACCACTTTTTTTGACGAAGACCTCAAGGCCTATGCCTACCAGGGGAAAACTTGGTATGCCCAGTGCGACGAGATCATCAAACAACTTCCTCCCCTGGTCTACATCAGCTTCGATATCGACGGCCTCGATCCTAAACTCTGCCCCAACACAGGAACACCCGTTCCCGGTGGCCTGGAGTTTCAACAAGTAACGTATCTTTTGAAGAAACTGGTGCTCTCCGGAAAAAAGATCATCGGCTTCGACTTGAACGAAGTGGCCCCCGGCACCGACGACTGGGATGCCAATGTGGGCGCACGCCTGCTCTATCAACTTTGCCACTGGATGGGCGCCTCACAGGGAAAGCTCGCCATTCGCAAATCATAGCCCCACTAAGCATTGTATCAAACGGTGTGAACCCGTAGGACAAAGCATTTGATTCCCTTTCAGAGGAAGGAGAGAAAATTTCAGCGGTTAGAACTTGAAATCGATTTTGAGCAGCGGCGAATATAGCTGACCAACCTGATCGCCAGCTAACACATAGCGGCCATCGATCCATTGAAACACATAAGTCCGTTTTGAATAGGGCTCGACAACCCAGTATTCTTTGACGCCAAACCTTTGGTAGAGCTCCTTTTTCAAAATAAGATCGTAAGCCTGATTTCCTTCAGAAAGGACTTCCACCAGTAGATCCGGCGATCCATGAATGTGCCCCGAATTTTCCCGGACAGCAGGGTTAGCATTCAATAACACCGCCAGGTCGGGTTGAACCGACGTCTTTTCTTCGTCAAAAAAAACGTCCATGGGTGCAATCACGACTTCACCGTGTCCCGTTTCTTCCAGGTAGTTAAAAAGTTTGTTATTGATTTTGTTGAGGATCCGTTGATGTATCATGAACGGAGCGGGTGACATATAAATTTGGCTATCGATGATCTCGGCACGCAATCCTTCCGGGAGTATTTTGTATAGCTCCATCGTTGTCATTAGATCTTCCTCCCTTCGTTGCATATCCAAAGCTACTATTTTTCCCCAGACCACCAAATAAATACGACAGCAAATGTCATAAACCCTTACCTCGGGTACAAAACACGCAACCCAACCGTTGTAACACTGGCCGTTGTTCTTTTAGAGAAAAAGAATCACAATGCGAGCGTAACCACGCCGTTGTAAATGTTGGTCTATCGATTGAAATAATAGGGAGCAGAGAACCTCCCTCATCTTGACTGTGGAAACGACCGTTAACCTTCCACCGAAACCTGGTTGGTGGCTTCCAGTGGCTTGGGGTAATCGAATAAGCCAAAGCTCTTAATGGCCTCTTCCACCTTGTGGGGCACGAATTTCTCCCAGCCGGGCTCGCCTTTCTTGATCATGGCCAGCACGTTGTCGGAAATGATGTGCAGGTTTTTCACGTTGGCTTCCGTGATCTCTTCCAGCTTGTTGTTGTCCATGAGAAAGCGGAAAAGGTTTTTCAGGTTTGGCGGTAGGGTCTGCTCGAAGGTCTTCAATGTGAACAGCTCGTTGTTCTGCCACGCCGGGTAAATGTATAGTTTTACATTGGTACCAAACAGTGATGCAAAACACTCCAGGATCCCGCCGCGAAGATTTTCGTAGGTCTTCTCTTCAAAAACTTTTTGCAGCGCAAATATCCCCATGGTGATGCCGATCTTTTTCCCGCGCGTGATCTTGGAGAGGTAGTCTACCAGGCGGTAATATTCAAAATAGTTGGAGATCAGCACGTTCTGCCCGAGCGAACACAAGATGTCGGCGCGGTGCAGGAAGTCGCGCTCGTCGATCTTGCCGTCGGGGCTAAGGTCGTTGAGCGTCAGTTCGGAGATCAGCACGATATTGGAGCGATCCACATCCGATTCATGCTTGAAATGCCGGCGAGATGCCAGCAACATATCCACATTCACATGCGTGGGCGGGCGGAAGCGTCCGCGCAATACGAGTACATTCTTTTTATAAAGTTCATCCGAAGGCTGCATCACGTGACCATCGGGGCCGAACATGGCGGCTTTGGTGAGACCGTTCTTCACAAGTTTCAACGCCAGGAGCCGGTTGTCGACGTGTTTGAAATCGGGTCCGTTCAAACGAAACATATCGATCTCGATCCGTCGCGCCGTCAACCCGTCGATGAGCGACATGAGAATTTCTTCAGGGTTGGTAAGGAACATACAGGAATACAGCATGTTCACCCCCACGTTGCCCAACGCATACTGTTGTTGCAAAGGATCGTTGTCATGCATTTTCAAGTGCAGCACGCAGTCGTTTGGCTCGCTCTGGGGGGTGAGTTGAAAGCGCAACCCCATCCAGCCGTGACCTTGATTCGTGCGGTCATAGTTGAGCACTTCTACCGTGTCGGCAAATGCAAAAAAGCGGGTAGTTTCGATGCGGTGGGGAAGTCGCTCGGGGAGCAGCACGTATTCGTGATCGAGCATGCGCATGAGTCGCTCTTCACACACATAGCGATCGCCCACGCCGTAGATGGCGTCGCTGAACTTCATGTCGTAGGCCGACATGGTCTTGGCCACCGTGCCGGAGGCTCCTCCCACTTTAAAGAAATTGGCGGCTACTTCTTGTCCTGCGCCGATCTCGGCGAAAGACCCATAAATGGCTCTGCTTAGGTTGATACGAAGGGCTTTCTCCTGGGTAGTGAGTTTTCTGTATTCTTCCATAACCTGCTACTGCTTTCCTCCTCAATTTACCGTTAATCGTCCAATCGTTGAAAGGTAATAACATTTAAATCTTCCGACAACTGGGCTCCCGCATTTCGGGTGTGCAAGATTTAAATGCATTCCGTGCCATTAAGGTTCCCTTCACAAGCTGGCAACGATTTCCATAAAATTCAAACGTTTACCGGGGCACCTTTCGTGTTCATCCTAACCCGGCAACGGTCAAGGTACCTACAGCACAAAGTTCTCTTTCGCTTCACGCTTGATCTCCTCCCATTCTTCAGGGGGCGGCGGCGTGCCTCTTTCAAACTCCTCTAACAACCATCCAACCAATTCTTTCTTCATGCCAAAGCGCGTGACGGCGTCTTCGCAGAATTCGATCTCGTGCTGGTCCACCACGTCATCGGCGTAGACCATCAGGACGAGATCATAAAGCAGGTTCATTTTATCGTTGTGATTATCCGGAACATTCAATTCAAACTTCTCCTCCCCTTCCGAAAGCTCCCGCACCTGGCGGTCTTTCAAGCCGTAGCGCTTTGCAATCTTGTACAGCAAGGCCTCCTCCTTGGGGTGCATGTGCCCATCTGCCTTGGCCAGCGCAAGAAGATTCTTGATGTGATTTTTTTTGTAGGATAGATACTGATGTTCAAAAAAGCCAATCATATGCGTAGCGTTAAAAGATCACAAACCGAAAATACGTCAGCCGACGCAATTTTAAAAACGCTCTGCGCCGGCCTGCCCGCCGAAGCTTCAGCGACGGGGAGCATCCCGGCGTCTATGTTTATTCGCAAAACTTTAGCCAGGGCGGAGCTAAATCTTACGCCGCATGCACAGCCTCTTCCTCCTCCTTCAATGCCCTGCGCAGAATTTTACCGACGTTGGTCTTTGGCAATTCCTTCCGGAATTCAACGTGCTTCGGAACCTTGTAGTTCGTCAAGTTTTCGTGACAGTATTTTATCAACTCCTCTTCGGTGAGGCTCTGATCTTTCTTGACCACAAAGATCTTGATCACTTCCCCCGACTTCGGATCGGGCACGCCAATGGCCGCCACCTCCAACACCTTGGGATGGGCCGCTACCACGTTCTCGATCTCGTTGGGAAACACGTTGAAGCCGGAAACCTTGATCATGTCCTTCTTGCGGTCCACGATCTTGAAATATCCGTCGGCATCCATAAGCCCGATATCGCCCGTGCGGAACCAGCCGCCGGGGAAGAAAACACCTTCGTTGTCTTTTTTCCAATAGCCCGACATCACCTGCGGACCGCGCGCGCAAAGTTCGCCGGTTTCGCCCTGGGGCAATTGATTGCCTGCTTCATCAAACGCCGCTACTTCCGTGCTGGGCACGGGCAGGCCGATCGTACCCAACCGGTGTTTGCCGTCAAGTGGATTGCAGCACAGCACCGGCGAGGTTTCGCTGAGGCCATAGCCTTCTATGAGGGCCGTGCCGGTAACTTCTTTCCATTTTTTCGCCACAACATCCTGAACGGCCATGCCTCCGCCAACCGCGCCATGCAAGTGGGAGAAATCCAAATCTTTAAAATGCGGATTGTTCAGCATGCCATTGAACAACGTGTTCACGCCGGTGAGGATCGTAAATTTATGTTTCTTCAACTCCTTACAAAATCCCGCCATGTCTCGCGGATTGGTGATGAGCACGTTCTTCACACCGGTGCTAAACATCAGCAACCCGTTCACGCTCAGCGCGAAGATGTGGTACATCGGGATCCCGGTCACGATCAAATTTTCGCCCGATGCATTCATGTAGGGCTTGAACCACTCCGTGATCATGGAATTGTGGGCGATCAGATTGGCATGCGAAAGCTGGGCACCCTTGGCAATGCCGGTGGTCCCTCCTGTGTATTGCAGCACGGCAATATCTTTCAGATCGACCTCCACCGGTTTCAGTTTCAGAGACGCGCCTTTTTTCATGGCGGTTTTGAAAGCTATGGCCTGGGGAATGTTGTAGGCCGGGATCATCTTCTTGATGTTCTTCACCACAAAATTCACGAGCGCTCCTTTCACTCCCCCCAGCATATCACCCAACTGCGTGATGATGACGTGTTTTATCTTTGTCGTGGTCAATACCTTTTCCAGGTGAAAAGCAAAATTGGAGACGATAACAATGGCGGAGATCTCGGCATCCTTAAACTGGTGCTCCATCTCGCGCGGCGTATACAAGGGATTGGTGTTCACTACTATAAGTCCGGCACGCAAGGCCCCGATGAAGACGACGGGGAATTGCAGCATGTTGGGCATCTGTATGGCGATGCGCTCACCTTTCTTCAAGCCCAGGTCCTGCTGCAGGTAGGCGGCAAAATTGGTGGAAAGCTCATCGAGTTGGCGGTAGGTCATCGTCACGCCCATGTTCTCATAGGCCACGCGGTCACCATATTTTTTGAAAGCCGTGTCGAAGAAGGCCAGCAGCGAAGGATAGTCGTATAATTTTATTTCGTGGGCAACGCCTTCCGGGTAATTTTTAAACCAGGGGAAATCTTTCATAGACAGGGACTAAAAAATGGGAAATCTTTCAATTTCTTATCAGATTCAAAGCAAACGATTGTTTGCCAGCAAATCAATAGCGAATATGCGAAAGGAATAAAATAAAAAACCCGCCCCTATCCCGATAACTATCGGGAGGGACGGGCAGCTCTGAATAACTCATTAACCTAAACTGAGCTAGCTGTAGAGGAAGGAGTCGAACCTCCACGGAGCGGTTAGGTGC
>Ga0209050_1000878_pt1 | contig 40321 bp, 35 predicted proteins | sample Araplavi_mTSA_r2_FD_184276 | JGI IMG/M metagenome (GOLD analysis project Ga0209050, IMG submission 184276) | Arabidopsis root microbial communities from North Carolina, USA - plate scrape MF_Cvi_mTSA_r2 (SPAdes) (version 2) | ecosystem: Host-associated > Plants > Roots > Endosphere | place: USA... | reverse complement strand
GCGCCGTGCCACGACCCAAGTCCTGCTGTCGAACCGCGTCCGGGCCCGCTCAATCCGGTTGCGGCGCTGTGCCAGCCGCCGCGCCGCCAGTCTTGCTGCCCGGATCGCGGCTCGACCGTCGCCGCTCGCGCCCGCGAAAAAACTCGCCGCCCTTCCTTGTCCATTCTGCGGTGAGCGTCTTGTCCTTCGTCGCAACCGCCGCGAGCAGGGCGCCGGCGAGCAATTCGGGGTCGAGTGCGTCGGCACCGGTCGCTTCGACCAGTCCGCCATATTGTTGGACCTTGCGCTGCTTGAGCAGTTTTGCGCGTTCGCCCAGCGCTTTCAGTTCGGCGTCGAAGTCCCGTATCTTTGGCATCATGCAACTCCTTCTGTCGTGTCGATGGCGTCGAAGTGGCTGCCCGCTGCACCGATTCAACAGGCCCAATCTCTCCGGCGAGCGGTAGCGTAGGAGAGCGCGCTTATACGTCGTACCGACGTCGCGGTCCCTTCGCCTAAGATCGGCCCGTCATGGCGATCTATCATTTCTCGGCAAAGATCATCTCGCGCGGCACGGGTCGGAGCGCCGTCGCGGCGGCGGCCTATCGCGCCGCCGAACGGCTGCACGACGAGCGGCTCGGCCGCGCCCATGACTTCACCAACAAGACGGGGGTCGTCCACAGCGAAGTGATGCTGCCCGATGGTGCGCCCGAGCGCCTCGGCGACCGCGCGACGCTCTGGAATGCGGTCGAGGCGGCCGAGAAACGCAAGGATGCGCAGCTCGCGCGCGAAGTCGAGTTCGCGATCCCGCGCGAGATGGCGAAGGATCAGGGCATCGCGCTGGCGCGCGATTTCGTAAGCCAAGAATTTGTAGCGCGTGGGATGATCGCCGACGTCAATGTCCATTGGGATATCGGACCGGATGGCGAAGCCAAGCCGCACGCGCATGTCATGCTGACATTGCGCGAGGTGGACGGCGACGGGTTTGGCGCGAAGGTCCGGGACTGGAATTCGACCGCGCTGCTTCAGCATTGGCGCAGCGCATGGGCCTATCATGTGAACGCGCGCTGCGCGGCGCTCGGCATCGACGCGCGCATCGATCATCGCAGCTACGAGGCGCAGGGCGTTGCGCTCGAGCCGCAGCACAAGATCGGCGCCGCCGGCGCGCGGCGCGAAGCGAAAGGCGAGGACGCTGAGCGCGCTGCCGACCATCGCGCGATCGCGCGCAGCAATGGCGCCGCGATCCTCGCCGATCCTGGTGTCGGTCTCGATGCGCTGACGCGGCAGCAGGCGACCTTCACGCAGCGCGATCTCGCAAAATTCGCGCACCGCCATAGCGACGGGCAGGAACAGTTCGAGCAGGTTGTGTCCTCGATGCGCCATCATCCATCGGTCGTTGCGCTCGGACGCGATGGGCGGGACGAGGATCGCTTCACGACGCGTGCGATGCTGACGACCGAGCAGCGCCTCGTTCGTGATGCGGGGCAGCTCGCAACATCGCGCGAGCATGCGGTGTCGCGCGGCGATGCCGCCATTGCGCTCGCAGCAGAGGCCGCGCGCGGCGTGCGGCTCAGCGCCGAACAGCGCGCCGCCTTCGATCATGTGTTGCGCGTGCCCGGCCTGGCGCTCGTCGTCGGCTATGCCGGCACCGGCAAATCGACGATGCTTGGCACCGCGCGTGAGGCATGGGAGACGGCGGGCTATCAGGTGCGCGGCGCCGCGCTGTCGGGCATCGCCGCCGAAAATCTCGAAGGCGGATCGGGCATCGCATCGCGCACGCTCGCCAGTCTCGAACTTGGTTGGGCGCGCGGGTTCGACCGGCTGACCCCGCGCGATATTTTCGTCGTCGACGAAGCGGGGATGATCGGCACGCGGCAGCTCGAACGCGTCACCGCCGAAGTCACTCGCGCCGGTGCGAAGCTCGTGCTCGTCGGCGATGCGCAGCAGCTTCAGGCGATCGAGGCCGGCGCCGCCTTCCGGCTGCTCGCCGAGCGCCATGGCGCCGCCGAGATCGGCGAGGTTCGCCGTCAGCAGATCGCGTGGATGCGCGAGGCGACGCGCGCGATGGCGCGCGGCGAGATGCGCGCCGCGCTGGCCGATTATGCGGGCGCGGGTGCGGTGCACGGCGCGGAGAGCCGCGACGCCGCGCGAATGGCCCTGATCGATCGATGGGATGCTGAACGCCAAGCCGACCCGCGCGCGTCGCGCATCATCCTCACTCATTTGAACGCGGAGGTGAAAATGCTCAACGATACGGCGCGCGAGCGCCTGGCTGCGCAAGGCGTGCTCGGCGAAAGCGCGGCGGTAAGAACCGAACGCGGTGAGCGACAGTTCGCGGCCGAGGACCGGATTCTCTTCCTGCGCAACGAGCGCTCGCTCGGAGTGAAGAACGGGTCGCTCGGCACCGTCGAAAAGGCGGGTGCCGACCATCTGACCGTACGGCTCGACACGGGCGCGCGGGTCGACGTCGATCTCAAATCCTACGCGCATGTCGATCATGGCTATGCTGTCACGATCCACAAGGCGCAGGGCGTGACGGTCGATCGCAGCCATGTGCTCGCAACGCCCGGGCTCGACGCGCACGCGAGCTATGTCGCGCTCAGCCGGCACCGGGTGGGTGCGACGCTGCACTATGGCCGCGACGATTTTGCGGACGAGGCGAAGCTCGCGCGCGTGCTCGGTCGCGAGCGGCCGAAGGATATGGCGCTCGACTTTGACGGGCGGGCTGAGAATGCCGCAGGTCCCGCGCCGCAGGGCGGGCGTGACACGCCGGCGCCGGCGCGGGCAAGCGTGGAGTCCGGGGCCGCACGCGAGCCCGATCGCGCGGCATCGCTGCGCGCGATGGTTGCGGCGCGGCGCGAGCAGGCGCGGCCGACAGCGGAGACGATGCGCGAGGCGATCGCCAAGGCGGCAAAGGCGGTCGGTATCGGGCGCGGCTCCGATCGCGGCGCCGAACGATGAAGGGCGGTTCGGGCGGCGGCTCCGATCCGCTCACGCATCAGCTCGCCATCATCCTCGCGCTTGTCGCAATCGCGGGCTGCTGGCCAATCGTCCGTCTGCAGATCCCGGTCGAGAGCCGTTTCGACATGGCCGACTTGATCGTCGAGCACTGGGCGCACCGGAGCGCGCTGCAGCCCTGGCTCGATCGGCGCTGGGCCTGGCTCGCATCGCACTATTATCATGTCTGGTTCGGGTTGGCGGCGCTCCCCGGCGTGTCGGCCGTCGGAATCGTGCATACGATCGATCGCCGGACTCCCTGGGCGCTGCTCCATGCGCTTGGCGGATGGGTCGTTGGAGGCCTGATCGGGTTGATGCTGTTCGACAGCTTTCGGCACGATAGCGCTGCGCTGGCGGTCATGATGCCGGCGACCTTTGGCTTTCTCGGCGGCGCGATCGGTGCGCGGCTCGGCGCCATGTCGGGATCGTCGCGCCACTTGCGCGGTACGAGGCTGACTTCGGGCTGGCCGGCGCGGATTGGCAAGTGCTGGGCTCAATATCGGGGGCGGGTGGCGCTCGCCGGCATTCCGCTGTCGCGCGCCGACGAGACGATGCACGTCGCGACGATCGGCGCGACCGGTTCGGGTAAGTCGACGGCGCTTCGCGCGCTGATGCACGATGCCCTTGCGCGCGGCGACCGCCAGGTCGTTGCCGATCCTGAGAGCGCGTCGCTCGGTTCCTTTTTTGCCGAAGGCGATATCGTCCTCAATCCCTTCGATGCGCGCTGCGCGCGCTGGGATCTGCTCGCCGAGATCGAGCGGCCGAGCGACTTCGCCTTTCTGTCGAGTTCATTGATGCCGCATCTGGGGCAGGGCGATCACGATCAATGGATCAGCTATGCGCAGCAGCTGCTCGCCGGCGCGCTCGAAAATTTCTGGACGTTGAAGCTGGGGACGTCGGACGACTTCATCGACATGCTCGCCAGCGCGAAGCTTGGCGAGTTGCGCCAGCTCTGTGCCGGGACGCCCGCAGCGCGCTATTTCGAGGAAGGCGGCGAGCGGATGCTCGCCAGCATCATGGGCACGATGGCCCCCGCGATCGGCAATCTGCGCCATATGGCCGCGCGCGGCGGGGAACCCTTCTCGCTTCGCGCCTGGATCCGGGGAGGTTCGGGCTCGCTCTGGATGCCCTATGCCGCGAACGAGACCGCCGCGCTGCGCGGCCTGATTTCTTGCTGGATGAATATCGCGATCTTCGAGACGCTGTCGCTCGCGCCGTCAAGCGAACGCCGCATCTGGTTCCAGATCGACGAGACGGACGCGCTCGGTCGGATCGAGGGGCTGACGAACGCGCTCGCGCGGCTTCGAAAGTTCGGCGGCTGCGTCGCGCTCGGCTTCCAATCCTATGCCCAGCTGCGGCAGGTCTATGGTGACGGCGCGGAGACGATCATCGAGAATTGCGGCAATCTCTTGCTGCTCCGCTCGGGCCTCAGCGATGATGGCGGCACCGCGAAGCTCGCGTCGCAGCTCATTGGCAGCCGCGAGGTCGAGCGGCAGGACATCAACCGCACCCGTTCGCGCGGTCGTTATCTGACGCGCTCGATGTCGATGCAGACGCGGCGGGCGGTCGAGGACGTCGTGCTGCCCAGCGAGATCATGCAGCTTCCCGATCGCGAGGGCTTTGTGAAACGCGCCAGCTCACCCGACTGGATGCGGGTGAAATTCCCTTACGAGGATTTTCCTCGTGAAATTTCATGAGGCTGGTCATGATTTGGGCCCTTGCTGCGTCATAGTAGCTAATCGGCCTTTCAGGCGTCGACAGGATTCATGGCGTCGCGTGCGAACTGCCGCCGCGACCGAACATAGACTAAATGGAGTGGGAGCATGGGCCTCACGAGAGCGCCGAAAGAGCGCCCGGCCCGAACGCATGTGATATGGGAATTTACCGAATCGATGAACTGACCGAGCGTCAGAAGCAGTGCCTTCGCGGCATCTACGCCAATCTCTCCATCAAGGAGATCGGCCAGCAGCTCGACCTCTCGCCGCACACAGTGAACGAGCATCTGCGCGATGCGCGGCGGGTCCTTCACGTCTCGCGGAGCATGGAAGCCGCCCGTCTCCTGGTCGCCCATGAGGGGGACACGCGCGATGTACCCACGCCGATGGGGGTCGCCGCCGAGGCGACTTTGACGGAAACCGACACGGCGAGCCAGATCGGGCTCGTTCGGAATCGTTACAATCTCACCAACCTTCAAAGGATCGGTTTGACCGTCGCGGTCGCCTTCTCGGCGATTGCGTTCGCCGGCGCGCTCATCGTGGGCGCCGACGCGATCAACCGCATCTTCGTCGGTTACGGGATCGACATTTCCGACCCCCCCTACCGAAAATAGCCGTCCCTCGCCGGACGGCGAGGAGACGATAATGTTGCAGAAAAGGAAAGCCGCATTCGAAGCAGTCCAGCCCTTGTTCAAGGCAGCCGAGGCAAGTGCCGATCGCGCGGCGGCGGACGCGGCGACCTGCATCGCCGAGATGCTGCGCGTGCGCGAGGAAGCCGGGCTGCCGATGTCGGCGGGCACCGATATGCTCGACAAGCTGGTAGTGGCGCTCAATCACAATGTTACGGCGCGCAAGAGCTTCATCGAGGCGCATGCCATGACCCCGGCGCTCGTGAAGGAAATCGGTCTCGAACGCGCGTTCGGGGACATCCATCCCTGCCCTCGGACCAGGCCCTCGGCGGAACTGACCGTCGTACCGCCGCAAGCCATCGCGGCTTGACGGCAACGTGCCGCCCCGCACGGCCGTCGGCCAGGACCACATAGCCGATGTTGCGCATCGCGGTCTTTCTGATCCTGCTGCTCTGTACATGTGGCTACGCGATCTGGCGGGGCGGCGCTCCGGAACGGATCGCCGCCGGTGCGATGCTGGCGGCGACGATCGCTTCCGCGGTGTTCCGAAGCGAGGTCGACGGACGATTCGTCGACGTAGAGGTTGGCCTGTTTCTCGTCGACGCGCTGCTTCTGGCGGTTCTCTTTACCATCATGCTCCGCGCCGATCGCGGATGGCCTATTCTTCTTTGCGCTCTCCATCTCTGCACGGTGGGTGCGCATGGCGTGAAGCTCGTCGACCCCGAGATGATACGCGTGACCTATGTTATCATGGTCACCGCCTGGAGCTGGCCAATGGTCATCGCTCTCGGCATCGGGACATGGCGCCATCGTCGGCGTGTCCTCGTCACTGGCTATGACCGTGACTGGAGTATGCCGATCGCGTCCGCCGCTTCAACTATATGAGATTTTTGTGCGCGTCGCAGAAACGCGCAGCTTCGTCGGGGCGGCCAAGTTGGTTGGCATCAGCCAGCCCGCGGTCAGTCAGGCAATAGCGCGCCTCGAAGACTATTATCCCGGCGATCTGTTCGTTCGTCGTCGCGGTGCGCCGCTGATGCTGACGCCAGTGGGTGAGGCGCTGCTTCCGTCGGCGAAGGCGATGCTGCAAGCGGCCGATCAGTCTTTCATACGCGCCGAGGCCGCTTCGAAGAGCCAAATTGGTCGGCTATCGGTCGGCTTCTATACCGGAATTGCGAACGGGCAATTGCGGGATGGAATTCGTGCTTTTGGTGCTGAATGCCCGGAGGTGGAACTCGATTTGGTCGAGGCCATGCCGAGCGAACTTCACGCACTGCTTTGCGGCCAGAAACTCGACCTCATTGTCTCGGCGTTCATGACGGATCTTGGCGCGCCAGATTTGACGACGGAAGTACTGTGGTGCGAACGGTTGATGGCGGTGTTGCCAGAAGGAGATCAGTTCGCCGATCGGCAATCACTGAGCTGGTCCGATGTCGCGAATATGCCCATCATCCTGCGTACTGACGGGTCCGACTTGTCAGGTTATCGCGCGATTTTGGCGGGCGTCGGGCCGCGGTCGCTGAACTGCACCCAGTTTGCTGTATCACGCGGGACGTTGTTCCAGCTCGTAACTATGGGCTTCGGCATCACCATTTCGTTCTCGTCGGCTGTGGTGCCGATGGCGGGGATGGTCGCAATTCCCATAGATGGGCCGAGCACCACGGTATTGGTCGAAGGCATTTGGTTCGCGAATGATGGCAATCCCATTCGCCATAGGTTCCTGCATCATCTTCGCGATGCGGCTAAGGCTGCTTTGGATCCTTGATGAGCTGGCAGGGATCGACCTTCAGCGCCGATGCAATTTTTCCTAGCAGCGTGACGCTCGCTGAAACTTGGCTTCGCTCGATCGCGCCCAAGTAGCGAAAGCTGATCCCGGCTCGGTCGGCCAGCTCTTCTTGCGTTTGGCCGGCTTCATTCCGCATACGCCGGAGATTTGTCGCGAGATTTTCCTTTAGGTCCATCCACCACTAAATCACCGCGTAGGAACTATCGTTCTAGGAATGATCGTTCCTATTCGCTATGTTGCGTCGGATTTAGGATGGAGACTGGTATGCTGCGTAATCATGATCCACAAACGCGGCGGAAGGAAGCTTGCCGATTGATCGCGCTAGCTCGAGGGATGCTCCACCAATGCGACGAGGTCCTCGCCGTCACGCACCTAGATTTGGCTCTTGCGGCGGTCGACGAGAACGTTTCTCGTGAGTTCAGCTTGGCTCAAGTAAAAGATCACGACTGACAAGGACGCGAATGCGCGCGCCGGGTCTGACAGAAATCGTCGGCCGCACTTCCAACTCGCGCTCGACCAGCCGATCACCCGCGCGGCCGACTGTTTGACCGTTGCTGTCGCGGATCGCCTCGGCGATCGCGCTGTCTCCTCCTCCATCGCTGAGTTCATTCCCGATGCCGAACAGCGTCGCCACGATCCCGGCTTTGATGATACGGCCCCAGTGATTGTCGACGCGGTCAGATATGCCTGTAGCACCGGTGCCGTCGGTCGCGCTCATCTGGTCGAGGTCGATCGAGCGGCCGTCGGGATAGATAAGCCGATTCCATACGACCAGTGCGCGATCCTGTCCGAACGCGACTTTGCTGTCGTACGTCCCAAGCAACCGTGCTCCTTGCGGGATCAACCGTATCTCGCCGCTGACGCTGTCGAAGACGTCTTCGGTTACTTGAGCAATGACTTGGCCGGGAAGATCGGATGAGAGACCGGTGACGAGCGCACCGGCAATCGTCGAGCCCGCCATCAGAACATGGGGACCGACGGGCCCCATGACCCGCCCACTGTTTGGAGCGGCGGCATTGTTGCCCGCCGATCTTGGCTTGTCTGCGGCGGCGGCCACGACCGCGACGGCGGTGGGGTCAGTTTCAGGGGATGGTTTCCGGGCCCCGTCGCTTGCGGCAAATAGCTTGCTCGAGCGCGCCAATTCTTGCGTTTGCCGCCGTCGTTCGGCCTCGGCGGCTGCCGGGTCGGGCGCGGCCGGCACCGATGCCTGATCTTCGGTCGGCTTCGGCGGCTCTTCCGCGGACGACGGTGGTGGTCCGATCGTGTCAGTTGCCGGTGCGACATCGCTATAATCCTTTGGCGCATCGCTCAACGCTTCCGCATCCTGCCCCGAGGCGATCGTGACGCGCTCCTCCGCGTCATAGTTCGGCCGTCCATCGCTGAGGCTGTAGGTAAGCGCGCCGGCGATGGCGAATGCGCCGGCGCCGGTCACGCCCGCGATTGCTTTTCGGGACAGGCGTCGCGGTCGCGGCGGTGCGGCGCGGGTGGCGAGGGGGCGCTGTTCGTCCGGCGCTGACGGATCCCGGCGTTCGGTCACGGCTTGCGGCTCCGCTTGGCGGTGCGCTCGATGCGGACAATCTGCTGTTTCTTGGTACCGAGCCGAAGTTCGGCGCGGTCGAACAGGCGGTCGACGATCATATAGCGACCCGAGACGCGGTAGTTGACCAGCTCGGCTTGCCCCTTGTCGCCGAGCAGGAACAGCGGCGGCAGTTCGCTTTGCGCGATGCCCTCGCCGAAGTGGATATAGCTCTTCTTGCCGTCGTCGAAGACCTGGGCGGGCCGCCAGATCGGTCTATCGCCGGTCAGCCTGTAGCCGAAATCGAGCTTCGCGGCGTCGAGGCCGGTTGCGATGCTGGTGGCCGCACTGGCCACAGCCTCGGCGGCACGCGCCTGAATCGCGATCAGATCGTCCTGCGGATAGGACCAGGCGACGCCCGCCATATAGGTGTTCGAGGTCGAGCGGAGCTCGACATGATAGGTCCGACGGTTCGTGTTGACGACCAGATTGGTAACGATGCCGGGATCGGTTGGCTTCACCAAAATATGCGTGCGCCTGGAACTTCCGCTGCCGCTGGCGGCCTCGCCGATGATCCAGCGCACTGTGTCACCGGCGGCCACCGCGCCCATGTCGGAGAGGGTTTCGCCTTCCTGCAGCTTGATGTCCGTGACGCGACCGACGGCGGCATAGACCTGGAAGAGCCCGCCGGGGGCATAGGCGAAGGTCTGGGTTGCGCCGTGCCATCCGGCATCGCGCGGACTGACGCGCGCCTTGTCGGTCGCGGTGGCGACAGGGTGATGCCTTGCTTCGCGAGCTGCCCCCTGTGCGGGAAGGCTGGCGAGCAGCAGCGATGCGATAAGTGGGTGTCGCATAGTCATTCTCCGAGATCCTGGGACCAGTTGATCGCATGGACATAAAGTCCGAGCGGATTGCGGCTGAGCGTCCGGGCGTCCGCAGGAGTACGGATCGCGAAGGTGAGGATCGCCGACCAATGCGTCGTCGCGGCGAGCTGGCCGCGCACATACCGGCGTTCGTCCCAAGCGATCCGGAAGCTGTCGCCCGACGCGCGGACGACTTGCCGGACGTCCACCGAGACCTGCGCTTCGCCAAGATCGGCGAAGGGATCTTGGCGCCGCGCATAATCGTTCAATGCCGCGGTGCCTTGCTCGGTCGTGTAATTATAGGCGGCGGCGAGGTTCTGGCGGAGCACGATCGGGTCGGCGGGGCGCGCGCGGACATTCTCGATGAACCGGGCGAGGTGCCACGAGATTTGCGGATCGGTCGGCCGAAAGTCGGCTGTCGCAGGCGTGACGCTGCGGGCTTGGCCGAGCCGGTCGACCTCGACCACGTAAGGCACGATCGTGGTGCCGAAGCGCAGGCGAAGATTGTCGGCGGTCGAGAGCGCGAGCACCGCCATCGACGCGAAGGCGACCAGCCGCCAATTATGCGCTTGCTGCCGCGCCGATCCGATCCGGTCGTCCCATGCTTGCCCGGCGCGTTGGTATGGGGTCTCGGGGAGCGGTTCGCGGCCGAAGCGCGATGACGGACGTCTAAACGGGTTCATGAGCGATCCTCCAGGCTAATATGTGCGCTGCCGCCGCCATGATCAGACGAGCGCAGACTGTTCGCGGCGAGCGTCGCCCCCTGCATCAGCATCTGCTGCCGCCGCAGGCGTTGCGCCCAGGCCGGCGATGGCGACGGGCTGGCGTTTGTCGACGGGGGTGCGGTGTCGGACGCCGTATGCGGGGCGCCCGCGTTCGGCGGTGTCGATGAGCCGGGTGTCGACATGTCCTCATCGGCAGCGATGGGATCGACCATGCCGCCGCCCTGACCGCCACCACCAGCGCCGTGAGCCGGTCCGGTTGGGCGAGCGGCCGTGCCGCTGCCCCCGGACCCCGGCGCGCCCGACGAGAGAGGGGTCGAGGGCGCGCCGCCCGCCGACGCCGGGGGAGCGCTGGGCGTCGACGGGGATCCACCGCCGTGGGTGGTAGACCGGGATGGCGGAGGGGGAGCGCTGGCGCGTTTGCCGGCGGCTCCCGCAAGGCTGGCGGCGCCCGCGACGCCAGCACCGACGACCGCGCCGACGCCCGTGGCGACGAGGCCGGTGCCGACCGCGGCGCCCGCGCCGAGCTGCGGACCGCCCGCGACGAGGCCCGATGCGATGCCGGGGCCGAAGATCGAGAGGCCGAGGAGGGTCAGGCTGGCGAGCGCGATCGCGCCGACCTGTTCGAGCGTTGCCGGCTCCGAACCATAATCCTGGACGAATTCGTCGAAGATCGTCGAGCCGATGCCGATGATGATTGCGAGCACCAGCACCTTGATGCCGGTCGCCATCACATTGCCGAGCACACGCTCGGCGAGAAAGGCGGTGCGTCCGAACAGGCCGAAGGGGACGAGCACGAAGCCAGCGAGCGTGACGAGCTTGAACTCAATCAGCGTCACGAAGAGCTGGATCGCGATGATGAAGAAGGCGAGCAGCACGATCGCCCAAGCGAGCAGCAGCACCGCGATCTCGGCGAAGTTGGTGAACAGGCCGACCGGGCCGGCAAGTTCGCTGGCCTGGTCGAGCAGCGGGCGCCCGGCATCGAGGCCGATCGCGGCGATGCGTCCGGGATGAAGAAGATCGTCGGGGTTGCCGCCGCCGGCGGCGCGAAGGCCGAGGCCAGAAAAGCTCAAATAGATAATCTGGGCGAGCGCGTTCCAGTTCGAGATCAGAAAGGCGAAGAATCCGACCTGCAGCGTCTTCTTGACTAGCCGCGCAAGAATGTCGTCGCTCTCGCCCCAGGTCCAGAACAGGAGCGCCAACGTCACGTCGATGACGATCAGCGAACTGGCAAGGAAGCCGACGTCGCCGGCGATCAGCCCGAACCCACTGTCGATATAGCGCGCGAAAATATCGAGGAATCTGTCGATGACGCCGGTGTTCTGCATCGCCTAGCGCTCCTGTGTTCTGGTCGCGGCGCGGCTGCCGAAGAAGCGGCGACGGTGGGCTTCCCATGCGGCATGACAATCCGGATCGGCCGACGTTTCGGTGACGGTCCGGCAGCGCGCGAGTTCGCGGGAGAGATGGGCTTGCTGCGCCTCTCCGCCAGCTGCCGAGCGAACGCCGACCGCATAGCGCGAGGGCGGGACCGGATCGCGCAGCGCGATCAGACCGCCAACCACGAGGCTGGCGCTGGTCACCGCGACGGCAATCGCGCCGATGCCGGCTGGGAGGTTGCCGATGATCGGTCGCCGCTTTGTCTTCCGCTCGTCAGTCATGGAAGATCGAGACGTCGCGCGGCTGATACTCGCTCCTCTTGCCGCGGAAGCGCCTGCTCCGCTCGCGGGCTTGCGCTTCGTCGGCGGCAGCGCGCGCGTCCTTGATCGCGTCGGCGCGGCCTTGCGCCGCAACGAGCGCGGTGAGGTCGGCGATCTGGCGCGTCTGGAGCGCGATCAGCTGGTTGCCCGCCTGCGCGGCTTGCAGTGCGCCGACCGCATCCTGACTGGCGCCGACGAGCGTTCCGAGCTGCGCGCGCGTATCGCCGATATTGCCGACCACGGTCGCTTGCGTACGCAGCGCGTCCTGGAATCCGCCGACCGCATCCTGCCAGCGCTCTTCGGCGCTCTCGACGAGGCGGCCCGAGCTGGTGCCCGACAGCGACCCAGCCGGATAGCGGGCGTCGAACACGCGGTCGATGTCGCGGACCTGATAGGCGATCTTCTGCGCTTCGCCGATCAGCTGGCGCGTGCGGTCCATCGACTGCTGGATGTCCCCGAGCGCGTTCGTCGGGAGCGAGGACAGGTTCCGCGCCTCGTTGACGAGGCTCGCCGCTTCATTCTGGAGCGAGGTGATCTGATTGTTGATCTGCGTCAGCGCGCGGGCCGCCGAGAGCAGATTCTGGCTGTAGTTGGTCGGGTCATAGACCGTCGTGGCAATCTGCGCCTGCGCCGGTTGGGCGCCGAGCAGGCTTGCCGTCATCCCGGCCATCAGCAGCGCGCGAGCGAAGGGTCGTCGGGTCATCACATTATCTCCTTGTCGGTTTGGTCGTCGTTGGGACGAAGGAAGGGGAGGTCGGCCTGGGACTGTGCGCGGGGCGGCACCTCGGCTTCGACGAGCTCGGCGCCCCAGCTGAGGCCGCGCGAGCGCAGCCATGCGGGCGCAAATGCGGTCGGGTTCCCGGGATCCAAAAGCGCGCTGATCAGATTCTGGTCGGACTTCGACGAGGCGGCGGCGAAGGCGAGCGAAAGCGGGCCCAGGCCGAGGTCGAACAGGCGGTTGCCGAGCGCCGACTGGCAATAATAGTCGCGTTTCGGGGTGGCGGACGCGATAATCTCGATTTGGCGTTCGTTGAGCCCGAAGCGGCGATACACGCCGCCGATCTGCGGTTCGAGCGCGCGTTCATTGGCGAGGAACAGCCGCGTCGGGCAGCTTTCGATGATCGCGGGCGCGATTTGGCTGCCTTCGATGTCGGCGAGGCTCTGCGTCGCGAAGACGACGCTCGCATTCTTCTTGCGGAGCGTCTTCAGCCATTCCTTGAGCTGGCGGCCGAACATCTCGTCATCGAGCGCGAGCCAGCCTTCGTCGATCAGGATCAGCGTCGGGCTGCCATCGAGACGCCGCGATATGCGGTGAAAGAGATAGGCGAGGATCGCGGGCGCCGCGGGGGACCCGACAAGGCCTTCGGTCTCGAAGGCCTGGAAATCATGCGTCCCGAAGCTCTCGGCGTCGCCATCGAGCAGGCGGCCATAGGGTCCCTCGAGCGTATAGGGCTGGAGGGCGCGCTTGAGGTCGGCGGACTGGATCAGCACCGCGAGCCCGGTGAGCGTGCGCTGGTCGATCGGCGCGGTCGCGAGATTACCGAGCGCCGACCAGAGATGCTCCTTGATCTCGGGCGTGACCGGGAAGTCTTCGCGCGCGAGGATCGCAGCGAGCCAGTCGGCGGCCCACGCCCGTTCGTCGGCTTGATCGATCCAGGCGAGCGGCTGGAGCTGGATCGGGTTGCCGTCGCCGCCGAGCAGGCCACCAAGGTCGTGCCACTCGCCGCCGACGCCGAGCGTTGCGGCGCGGATCGAACCCCCATGGTCGAAGGCGAAGACTTGTGCTCCGGCATAGCGCCGGAACTGGAGCGCCATGAAGGCGAGCAACACGCTCTTGCCGGCGCCGGTCGGGCCGACGACGAGGGTGTGGCCGACGTCGCCGATATGGAGCGCGAACCGGAACGGGGTCGCGCCTTCGGTGCGGGCGTGGAAGAGCGGCGGGCCACTGAGATGGTTGTCGCAATCCTGCCCCGCCCAGACCGCCGACACAGGCATGATATGCGCGAGGTTCAGCGTCGAGATCGGCGGCTGCCGGACATTGGCATAGGGGTTGCCGGGGAGCGAACCGAGCCAGGCTTCGACGGCGTTGAGGGTCTCCGATATGCAGGCGAAGTCGCGGCCCCGCACGACCTTCTCGATAGCCTGGAGGCGATAGTCGGCCTCGCGGGCGGTTGTCCCGAGCACCGTGATGCTCGTCGTGACATAACAGTAGCCTGCGATGTCGGCGCCGAGATCCTGGAGCGCCGCATCGGCTTCGGCGGATTTGTTGGTGGCATCGCTGTCGACGAGGACGCTTGCCTCGTTGGTCAGCACTTCCTTGATGATCGCGGTCAGGCTCTTTCTCTTCGCGAACCAGAGCCGGCGGATGCGCGTCAGCATCTTCTGCGCGGCGATCTTGTCGAGCGCGATCGCGCGCGTCGTCCAGCGGTAGCCAAACCCGAGGCGATTGAGTTCGTCGAGCATCCCGGGGATCGTTGAGGCCGGGAAGCCGGTGATGGTGAGACAGCGCAAATGTGTCTGCCCAAGTTGCGGGGTCAGGCCGCCGACGAGCAGATCGTCGGCGAGCAGCGCATCGAGGTGCATCAGCGTCTCGGGGACCGCGATGCACTGGTCGTGGGTCGAGATCGTCGAGTGGAGATAGGTCAGCGTCTCTTCGGAGCTCAGCCAGACCGCCTCCGGCATGACGCCGTCGATCATGTCGAACAGCCGCCCGGTCTCGCGGATGAAATCCTCGAGGGCGTCGGCGGCGGTGACGCCAGCCTTCTCGCCGCCTTCGAACAGCAGCGAGCTAGCCTTCGACGTGTCGTCGGCAGGCGGAAGCCATTGGAGCGTCAGATAGTAGCTGCTGGTATAGTTAGCCTGCGCGACGTCGAGGCCTTCGAACTGCGCGCGCCGTTCCTCGTCGATCAGCCCCGACACCGGATCGGCGAAGCCGGTCGAGATCGGATAGTCGGGCGACGGGCGGCGCTGCGCTTCGACATAGATCGCCCAGCCGGTACCGAGCCGCTTGAGCGCGGCGTTGAGGCGTGCGCTCGTCGTGATCAACTCGGACTGCGTCGCGCTGTCGAGGTCGGGACCGCGAAAGCGCAGACTCCGCTGGAAGCTGCCATCCTTGTTGAGGACGACGCCGGGGCCGATCAGCGCCGCCCACGGCAGATAGTCGGCGAGCCTTTTGGCCTTGCGGGCATGTTCGCGCAGGAAAAGCATCGGCGTCAGCTTTCGAAGAGCGTGGGCAGCGCGACGTGGCGGCGCGCGACGGGCAGGATCTGCGGATCGCGGCGCGCGGCGAATACCGCGAGGCCGTGGCCGACGAGCGCGATCGCGACGCCGGCGATCCAGAGCCGGAGCCCGATGCCGACGGCGGCGGCGAGCGTGCCGTTGATGATCGCGAGCGCGCGCGGCGCGCCGGCCATCATGATCGGCTCGGCGAGAGCGCGCTGCACCGGCGCCGCGAACCCGGGTAGATAGTCGCCGTCCATCAGACGAGCGCTCCGCCGCCGAAGCTGAAGAAGCTGAGGAAGAAGGAGGAGGCTGCGAAGGCGATCGAGAGGCCGAAAACGATCTGGATCAGCCGCCGGAAGCCGCCCGAGGTGTCGCCGAATGCCAGCGTCAGCCCGGTGATGACGATGATGATCACGCCGACAACGCGGGCGACTGGTCCCTGCACGCTGTCGACTATCGACTGAAGCGGGGTCTCCCATGGCATGCCCGAGCCTCCCGCCCAAGCGGGTGTCGCGCTTGCGGCGACGAGGGCGATAGCGGCTCCGATCAGGGAGAGGCGGCGAAGGTTCATGGGTTGGCTCCTTCAGGTTGAGCGCGGCTGGACGATGGGAAGCAGGCGGTAACCGCCGTCGGGACCGAGCCCTTCGACGCGGACGAGTTCGGAGAGGCGGCGTTCGGTGCCACGGCCGGTCAGCACCACGACCACGTCGATGGTCTCGGCGATGAGCGGGCGAGGGACGTGCGGGATCGCTTCGAGGATCAATTGCTCAAGACGATGGAGCGCGGCGGTCGCGGAGCCCGCGTGGATAGTGCCGATGCCGCCGGGGTGCCCGGTACCCCAAGCCTTGAGCAGATCGAGCGCTTCAGGGCCGCGCACCTCGCCGACCGGGATGCGGTCGGGGCGCAGGCGCAGGCTCGAACGGACGAGATCGGTCATCGTCACGCCGGGCGAGGTGCGAAGTGCGACGACATTAGCTGCGTCGCAGCGCAGTTCGCGCGTGTCTTCGATCAGGATGATGCGATCGCTACTGGCGGAGGCTACGCCAAGGAGCGCATTGGTCAGCGTCGTCTTGCCGGTCGATGTCCCGCCGGCGACCAGGATATTTGCGCGGTCCTTCACCGCTTGGCCGAGATAAGCGGCGGCGATCATGGTCATCGTGCCCGCCTGGACATAGTCGGCAAGCGCGAGCGGCAGGCTCGCGGGGCGACGGATCGAGAAAACCGGTTCGGCGACGACGGGCGGCAGCAAGCCTTCGAAGCGTTCGCCGCTAACCGGCAGCTCTGCCGAGACGCGTGGGCTTGCCCAGTGAGCCTCGGCGCCGACATGGTGCGCGACGAGGCGGATGATGCGTTCGGCCTGTGCCGGGGTCAGCGTCTCTTCGGTTGGCGCGAGCCCGCTATCGAGACGGTCAATCCACAGGCGGCCGTCGGCGTTGAGCATGACCTCGGCGATATTGGCGTCGTCTAGCCATGCTCCGATCGCGGGGCCGAGCGCGCTTCGCAGCATCGAGGTGCTGCGCGCATGCACTGTCGCGGTCGGTGGGGTCACGCATCGTCTCCGGTTCGGCGCGCCGCGATTGGCGTCGGAGACGGGTAAAGAATGCCAAAAATGGCCTGCCGCAACAGCTATTCATCGGCATCGCATCGGCGGCGATCACCGGATATATAAGGGTAGGGGCGCAAGGCGAAGCCGGGCTGCGTCGGGTTTCGATTTCAACGCGTCCTGAGGCTTTGAACGAATCGTTCGTGACTACAGTCGAAGCAGACCGAATATTTTTGCGCTTCCTGCTCCTGTAACGGGCCGGTGCTGCGTCTATCAATTCGGGAAGAGGAGGTGCAAGCTACGACGTTAAGTGCCAACCGCGCGGATCTAGATGCTCTCAACACGGCTTACCGGCCGGCGTTGGTGGCCTTTTTCGTGCGCCGTGTTTACTCGCCGGTCGAAGCTGAAGATTTGACGCAGGAGGTATTTATGCGTCTTGCCGACGCCGATCTCAAAACGATTGAACGGCCCGAGGCCTATCTTTTTTCCGTGGCAACGAACCTTATCCGCGATCGCTCGCGTCGTCAGCGGGTGCAGACGAACATCAAGGTCGAATATGCCCAGCAACCGGGTCTCGGGGTCGAATTCCTCGATCCACATCGGGTCGCCGAAGGGCATGATATGCTGCGCGAGCTCTATGCCGCGCTCGCCGAGCTTCCTGAACGGACGCGCCGCATCTTCATCCTTTACCGGATCGAAAATGTGGAGAAGAAGACGATCGCCGCCGCACTTGGCATTACCGAGAATGCCATCGAAAAGCATATCCGGCGCGCAATGGGTTTCCTGATCGAACGGCTGGGGGCGGGGTCGTGAACGAACTGGATCAGATATGCTCTCCTATGGCGGAAGAAGCGGGCGAGTGGTGCCGGATCATTGCCGAGCGCGCCCTGTCGCCCGTCGAGGCCGAAGCTTTCGAAGCGTGGATGGATGCCGACGCCGAGCATCGCGCGGCATTCGAGCGCGCCAGCTTTATCTGGCGCGCGCTCGATGGACGCGCAGCGCCGCCTGAGCTTGTGGCGATGCGTATGGATGCGCTGTCCGCGCTATCGGGTCAGGATGACGAGCCTGCGCCCGCGTGGTGGAGCCGGCCTTGGCTTCGGCGGTCCGGCATGGGCGCGCTGGCAGCATCGATTGTGGCTGCCGTTACCTTCGCCTTCTTCCAGTCCGCCCCAACGACACAGGCTGTTGAATACGCAACCGCGCTTGGCGAGCGCCGCGTTGTCATGCTCGACGATGGGTCGAGGCTGTCGATGGACGCGGCATCCGAGGTTACGGTTGCCTACTCGGGAGACAAGCGCCAGCTTGAGCTCAAATCGGGTCGCGCCAAGTTCGACGTCGCCAAGGATCCGTTGAAGCCCTTCACGGTCGCGGCAGGCGACAAGCTGATCGTCGCCACCGGCACGTCGTTCAGCGTCGAGATTTTGAACGGCAAAGTGAATGTGACCCTGTTCGAAGGACATGTTGCTGTGCTTGACCGCGCAACGCGGCGGCCGGCGATCGTACCATCGAGCGGCAATCTCGGCGCCGCTGACCAGTTGCTCAAGCCAGGTCAGGAATTGTCGCTGCCGGTAAACGGCGTGGGGACGCTTGAGACAATCGATCCGGCCCGCGCGACTAGTTGGGAGGCGGGGCAGTTGAGCTTTGCTGACGAGCCGCTCGCTCAAGCTGTTGGGCGGATGAACCGATATTCGCACATCAAGTTTGCAATAGGTGATGCTGCGGCGGGTCGCGTCGAAATCAGCGGCGTGTTCAATTCGGACAATGTCGAAGGGTTTGTCTCCGACGTCACCGATGTGTTTCCCGTCCGCACCGTTCGGCGCGGCGACGAGGTAGTATTTGTGACGAAAAAGTGAATTTTTTAAGTTCGCTCGCTCCTGAATCTCTTCCTTGCTGCGTCTGAAGGTTCGAAGGCCAGATAAATCGGCCTCGCACCTTAGAGGGGGATGAGATGGGGACCATTTTGATGCGGGCAATGCTTCTGACGACTGCAAGCGTGGCGATGCTGGCGACGGCCGCCCCGACGGTCGTCCATGCACAGGAAGCGACTTACCAGATTGATATTCCCGCGCAGTCGATGGGCGACGCGCTGCGAGCGCTGGGCAAGGCGACCAAGCAGAATATCGTGTTCAACGGCTCAATCTTGAAGGGCAAGCGAAGCGCCGCTGTGCGCGGACGGATGACCGTTGGCGACGCACTGGCACAAATGATTGCTGGTTCGGGCTTGAAGATGGGGCACGGCTCGGGCGGTGGCTTTACGGTGCAGGCGGGAAACGGCGGCGGGATTCCCGCTAGCGTGCCGCAGCGGCCCTCGGTGAAGCAGAGGCAAGGACGCGGCACCGTTACTGGTACTGTCACAGACGAGACTTCGGGCGCCGCGCTGAAGGGCGCGCTGGTCGAACTAGTCGGTACCGGACGCACCACGTCGACCGATGATCTGGGCGTGTTTAACTTCGTGAATGTGCCAGTTGGCGATCAGACGATTCGTATCTCTTATCTTGGGTATATCGGCCAGCAGTCGTCGTTCGCGGTTGGCGCAGGAGAGACCTATGCGCAAAATTTTACGCTCACGGGTGGGAGCGGTGGGCAGGAGATCGTGGTATATGGCTCGCGCTCGGCGCGGGCACAGGCGCTCAATCAGGAACGCACGGCAGACAATGTCGCTTCAATAATTTCTTCGGACCTTCTTGGCGACTTCACAGGCACTACGCTATCCGAGTCGCTAAGGCGTGTTCCGGGCGTTGCATTTCAAAGAGATGCAAATACGGGCGCTGGAACCAACATCATTATTCGCGGCCTGGACGCAGACCTCAACGCTGTGAAGCTCAATGGGGTGGAACTGCCGGAGGGTAGCGGGCTTGGACGTTCGGCTTCGTTGGGCAATATTCTCACCGAGTCGATCTCCTCGGTTACCATCAATAAGACCTTGCTGGCTGATGGCGATAGTGCCGGAACTGGCGGTCTCGTGGAGATCGAGACGAAGTCTCCCCTGGACCGTCCGCGACGATTCTTTTCCGTAATCGCCGAAGGCGCGACGAAATCTAAAAGCTTTGGTAGCGATTTCCTGATCGCGGGTACGGCATCAGCCAAGTTCGGGTCTGATAATAACCTCGGGATTGGCGCTTCTGTACAATACCGAGAGGCTGAGATTTCTAAGGCTGCGTACTCGTTGGGATTGGCTTTCGGTCAATATTTGCCCCTTCAGGTTGATGGCAGACCAACGGTTACAAGCGTGTTGGGAGTCGATCCGCGACGTCACTTTCCCTTCGAAGATGGTGAAATAGACGTCTATCCAAACCGCGTCTCCCTAAACCTCGACGAAAGCAAGACGAGAGTCTTTAACGCGTCAATTTCAGCCGCAGCAAGCCTCGGTTCGACTGAACTACGCCTTGATTTCACGCATCTTGCGCAGTCCGATGACATTCTGACGCGGCAGACTGTGATCCAAGGCTTTACTAGCTATACACTGCGCCCGGTCCTAGCACTCGGTGGTGAGCCGCGGCGAGCTTTGGGATGGGTGCGAGCGGGCGGCGAGTCACTCTACCTTTACCAGCCAGATCAAAAGACGATTTCAAACGTTGCGAGCTTCCGCGGTAAGACAACCCTCGGCCGCCTCGAACTCGACTATTCGGCAGGTGTCACTAAGGGATCGCGATCGGCTCCGACAAACCAGCTTATCGTGAATATGAATGACCCATCTTTCAATTCAAGTTTCGTACTGCCGAATGCTGTCGATCCGATCGAAGGTCGAATCCTTTCCATTTTTGCCGAGCGGGAGGGGCGAGGCTTTCCACTTCCACTACTCACCGATGCAGGATTCCGGTCATATGCGAACCCTGCTAGCTACGCCTTCGGAAGTGCCGCCCGATCGGGGGCGCATGGAAGTAATAGCCGGTGGCTCGGGAGCTTTACGGCGAAGTACAAACCAAATTGGAAAATTGTTGAGTACATATCCGCTGGCGTCGAATTCGAAAAATCCCGCTATCAAAGTTCACGTGAAGATATAATTCAGTTTGATGGAGTAACAGATTCTTCAGGTGCTCTCCCTAGTCTTGAAGAACTAGGTATTAGATTTTCTGATGAGGATCTATCGAAAATCGGAATATCAAACTACCTTGGGCTAATATCTCAGAATGATTTCATAAACTTTGTCGAAAATGGTATAGATGATATTTCAGCCATTTATGATCCAAATAATCCTGCGACATATTCGCGGCCTGCCCTAGTATATAGATCAACGATTGGAGTAGATCCTAGAACTCGATCTTCTCATACTGACGAGGCTGAGCTCGCAGCTTTCGTCCAAGCCAAGATTAAGTTCGGAAATTTCGATGTGATCGCCGGTACCCGCCTTAGTTCAGTTCGAGTATCTGCGGTCAACCTTAATTCGCCAGAAATATTTAATGTCAACAATGTCAGGGATACCCAGTTCCGCGAAGAAAACACCAAGTTAGTGAGTGAACGTGCGTCACAGCTATCGATATTGCCAAGGTTCTTGGTCAATTACCGCCGATCAGACAATTTAATTGCCAGATTCGGCTACTTTCAAACAATCGCCCGTCCTCAGATTGGTCTCATTTCTCGCTCATCGAGTGTGATCCTTCGCCAACGTCCGGCATTTGGACCGCAACTGTTGCCCCAGCTGGCGGTTACTCGAGGGAACCCGGACCTTGCACCGGCCAGGACGCACAATTTTGATCTTAGTCTCGAGCACTACGACGGTACGGTCGGGGTTCTAAAGTTAGGGGCGTTCTACAAGCGGATCACGAATCTGCTTGAGAGCAACTTGACGACGGGTCCGGGCGCTCTCAGCGACGTCACGCTACCCGATGACCCGAGGTTCGCTGATGTTCTAGCTAACCCTGACGATTATCATATTCTCGTGACAAACCCAATCAACAACCCTTCTGTTGCAAAAATATGGGGAGTAGAGGCATCCATTGAGAAGCAACTCACTTGGCTTCCAGGTTGGTTGAGCGGGCTGGGAGTGTACGCAAACTACACGTACACTCAGTCCAAGAAAGACGCTCCCGTCACGTTCAGCCTATCTCCAGTTGTCGATCAAGCTGGTAACGTTATCCGAACCGAGTCTCTCAGCGTAATAATCCCAGATGTGCGCTTCAATAATCAGCCGAGACATACCGGAACGTTTGGCATCACATATAATAAATATGGTTTCGATGCAAACGTGGCATACACTTGGCAGGCAAGGCGCCAGACACAGTTCGCGATTCATAATCTTTCGCGCTTTGAGGAGGCGTTCAACACACTTGATGCGCGCCTGTCGTACAGGTGGAAGGCGGGTCGCGCAGATCTCGAAGCCTTTTTTGAAGGCGCGGATCTCTTGCGCGGGTCGTCCGACGCCAGCCTTTCAGCTACGATAGGTGCAGGCGATGCTCAGACGCCGAAGTATCATGTTGGAGGAAGCTACTTTGGTGGCCGTCAAATTCGCGCGGGACTACGCGTCTCCTTCTGAAATTATTGACAGTATTGTTCGCTGTGATGCTTTAGAAGGGGTCAATTTTGCTAAGTCTGTTGTACCGCCGTTTATTCAAGGGGGCCTTCCTTTTCTTGATTGCTGTTTTGAGTTCGAATTTTCTTTCATCTGCAAAAGCTAAGGATGCTCAAAACATAGACCTTCGACGGGTAACTACCGAGTTTCTCGACGTGTCAGGAGACGGTAAGCGCGCGCTAATTCCAACGCTCGGCCAACTCTTTGAGGTCTCGCTAAAGGGTGGCGGGACGCGCAGGCTCGGCCCTCATGAACATTGGATTAGCCATGGCCGGTACTCGCCTGACAGTTCGATGATAGCATTTCTCTCGAATGGTGACGGTTCTCCCCAAAGCGTCTGGCTGATGGATCGAAATGGTCGCAACGCGTCGGTTATTTTTTCGCATCCGCGAGCTCGTGCAATCGATCTTCGATGGGAGGGAGGCGGGGAGGCGCTATGGGTTCTAGTAGGTGATGATGAGCGAGCGGAGCCGACGAGTTTGTATCGCATCGACATAAGCACCAAACGGAGCGAACTGCGTTATCAGAATCTACCTATCAAAGAATTCAGTATTTCCAAAGACGCAGTATATGTCCGAATGAATAGCCGAATATCGACTTTGTGCTTCGATAGAAGCTGTTTACCAGTACCAATTCAGCTTCCCGCAAATGTTGTGGCCGGCCCACGGCTGGATAGTTCAGGGGAGAACAAGTTTTTTATCACCGTTGCGGCGGGGGCGTCGACGCTGAACACAGTTAGCGGAACTGTCGCGCTTCGCCTTAATGATCTGGATCACCTGTCTGCCTGGGAACCAATGAGTGATGGAAAATCGCTATTGGCCTTCGCGAACGGCCGACTAGTAAAAATTGATATCGCGACGGGTCGTCGGCGAAGCATTAATTTTCGGATCAGGGCTACTCTACAATCCGGCCCCCCAAAGCCTCCGCTTAACCCAGTGGACGTCACCGTTAGTCAGGCTCACGTTCAATCCGCGACGCTGTCGGCAGACGGTCGTGAACTTGCATATACTGTTCTCAATAGGCTGCGAGGGAAAAGTTTTTCGACCGACGCCGAATGGAGAGCGCCGGCCGAGCTCGGAGATCATTTTGACCCCAGCTTTTCACCGCAAGATGGAAGCGTGGCATTTGTGGCGGCGCAAGCGGGGCGCGCTGGGCACGTATTTGTTCGAGAAACAGACGGGGAGTACAGACAGCTAAGCAAGACTCCCGGGTACTACCGCCAGCCGGTTTGGTCGGGCGACGGTAGTCGGATAGCGTTTCTTGGGGAAACGTCACGGACAAGTGGCGTCGAATCTGCAGACGACATCCGGGACCATATCGAAGTCTACGTTGTTAACACAAAGACAGGGCTCTCAGTCATATCAAAAATGACGCTCTCCACCGATAAGATTCCGTCGAGAACGCCCGTCGGATTAAGTGTGTTCGGCCTCGCTCTAAATTATGACGGCACCAGATTTTATTATGGGCGAAAGCTCGCATCAGCAACGATGCGCCGTGGCACCGATTTCGAATATCGCTCGTTTGCAATTGGTAGCGGGGATGACCGGCTCCTCCACCATATACCCAATGCAGGTGATGTAGTTGATGCGGCTCTGTCTCCAAGCGCGGACTACCTCATCATCTCGCGACTGACCGGTGCGCAACTCATTCCACTAGCCGGCGATGGAACCCCAGAGAATAGCGCGCAGCGACAAGTAGAGCAGATTCGAGAAGGCCGTTCAGGCAGTTTCCGCTGGCAATCTGATCATACACTTATGTGGCTCGCTAGGAACGATCTTCTGCAACTCGATCTTCGTTCGGGTATCCGTCGAGTCCGTGGAAATCTGTCTGAAGAACTAAGGGCCGATCACGGTCGAGCCAAGGTCGCACTTGTGAACGCCAAAATCGTTCCGATGGATACCGATCGGGTCATTGATCGCGGGTATGTCTTGATCCAAGGAGATCAAATAGTTGGCGTCGGCGAGATGGAGCGATTTGGCCCGCTGCCGGTCGGTTTTGAGCTCGTCGACTTATCTGGCCTTGTTCTTATTCCAGGATTGATAGAATCGCACGGGCACACATTTACGCATGACAATGGATGTGATCGCTTCGCGGGGCCAGGAATCTTAAGGCCTTCATTAGCGTTCGGCATAACGAGTTTCCTAGAGCTGGGAGGAAACTATGAGTGCCTACTGACTCTTAAAGAGAAGCTTGTTGTTGGGGACGAAATCGGTCCTCGGTACTTCTACGTCGCCAGCACTACGCCGATTATTGCGCCGATCGCCTCACCAGAGCAAGCAGGGAGGTTGGTAGAGGCGCTGCGCTTTTGGCAACCGACACACTTAAAGGCCATTTTATACCCGCGGCATGATCAGCGCGTTTGGCTACGTGATGCCGCAACGGCAGCGCAACTAAGGACCACAGCCGAAGGCGGCCTCGCTCTCAACCAAAACCTGGAACTAGTTCAAGAAGGATATACCGCGTTTGAACACTGGAACTATGACGCGCCAGTCTACGAGGATGTAAAGAGTTTACTGAGTTCCAGAAACATAATTGTCACAACGACTTTAACCTACGCATACAGTTCACTTCGTTCCAAAGCATTATCGGACCTGTCGCGGCAACCTGGACAAATCGAAAGACTGAAAGGCTTCGAGCGACCTCATGTTTTTGAATCCGAGGGTTTGTTACAGCCCGTTCGTCGGCCCATGGCTGAGCGGCGGGGAGCGCAAGAAATAAGCGGCTTCAAGGATTGGCCGCATTGGGGCATCCGACTCACGTCCGGTTCTCACAACCGCCCGGGCGCAGTTGGGATACATTTGGCTGCGTGGGTTCTAACTTACGGAGGAATGTCGAACTTCGACGCTCTCAAAACTGTGACGGCGACCGCGGCTCAAAAAATTGGGATTGAATCTAAGGTGGGTTCGATCGAAGTTGGTAAATTGGCTGACCTTCTGGTTCTTTCCGGAAATCCTATGGATGACATTCGTAATACCACGTCAATAAAGATCATAATGAAAGGTGGGATTATTTACTGCGGAAAAGATTTGCGTCGGATTGATCCCACAGCCATTTCTGAATGTCACTAAACTAGCTTCGGCACACGCCAGAACGAGCTGCGCTATTATAATCATGGCTCTCAATGACGCTCCGCAAACTCGATTCGAGCGCTGCGCGCAAGACACCTCGAAGCCATAAAGTTGCGACAGGCCAGCTGATCGTTAGTCGAGTTAATGCAGCGGCTCGTCGACAATGACAAAGGGGCTGCTCCTATTTTGACGGCCTCCAGCGTCTCAGCCTTCTAGAGGTATTTTCGGAAGGACCCTAATGAAGCTCTCGATATTGTTCGCCGCCGGGCTGCTCGCCTCGGCTTCCTGTGTTGCCTTGCCCGTCGTGGCAAAGTCCTCAGCGGTGACGGTGACGGATCCGCTGGCAAGTCTGAGCATCGATGTCCCAGCTAAGAAGTACGTGCTAAAGAACGGCCTGACGCTGATTGTCCATGAGGACAAGTCGGCGCCGCTCGTCGCCGTGAACATCTGGTATCACGTCGGCTCGAAGAATGAGCCCAGAGGGAAATCCGGTTTCGCTCATCTTTTCGAGCATCTGATGTTCAATGGGTCCGAGAATTTCAACGACGACTTCTTTAAGGCGACGCAGAAGCTCGGCGCTTCGGACCAGAACGGAACCACGAGCCCCGATCGCACCAATTATTATCAAACCGTGCCGAAGGAAGCGCTGGACTCGATGCTCTGGCTAGAGAGCGATCGCATGGGCCACCTCCTCGGCGCGATCGACCAAGCGAGGCTGGACGAGCAGCGCGCCGTCGTGAAGAATGAAAAGCGTCAGGGGCAGAATAACCCCTATTCGGTGGCGCAGGATCTGGTGATCGCTGCAACCACGCCGCCCGAGCATCCCTATGGCCATTCGACGATCGGCTCGATGGACGATCTTGATGCTGCGTCGCTCGACGATGTGAAACAATGGTTTCGCGATTATTATGGCCCGTCGAATGCGGTGCTCGTTCTTGCGGGTGACGTCTCGCCTGAGGAAGCGCTTTCCAAGGTCGAGAAATATTTCGGGCACATTGCGCCGGGCTCGCCGGTGTCCCAGCCGAAGAGCTGGGTCGTGAAGAAGACCGGGACAATTCGCGAGACGAGCTATGTGCGCGCGGCGCAGCCGGTGTTCGTGCGGACCTGGAATATCTCGGACTACGCGTCGGCCGATACCGACTATCTGCAGTTCCTCGCCCAAACGATAGCCGGCAGCCGGACAAGCTCGCTCGTCAAGCGCCTGGTGATCGATGAGCAACTCGCGACCTCGGCCGAAGCATCGGTCGACAATCGCGAGATCGGCGGCCAATTCTCGATCGAAGTCGCGGCGAAACCCGGCGTTGATCTGGCAAAGATCGAGGAGATCGTCGACGAGGAGTTGAAGAAGTTGCTCGCCTCGGGCCCGAACGTCGCAGAGATGCAGAAGGTTCGGACCGCTAACATCGCGGGCCTCGTGCGCGGCTATGAAGGCATTGCGGGCAAGGCCGCGCTTCTAGCCGAGAGCGAAACCTATCTCGGCGGTCCCGATGCCTGGAAGCTCGGCTGGGACCGCTTTCGCGCCGCGACGCCTGCCGACCTGCAGGGCGCGGCGAAGCGCTGGCTGACTGACGGCGACTATGTTCTGCATATGGTGCCGTTCGGCGAACTGTCGGCGAGTGCGGCGGGTGCCGATCGTTCCAAAATGCCTGAGACCGGTGCTGCAGTACCCGCAGTCTTTCCGGCGCTCGAGCGCGCTGAGCTTGCGAATGGGCTGAAGCTCATCGTCGCGCGTCGTTCGGGCGTGCCCGTCGTCAACATGTCGATGCTCGTGAATACAGGGATCGCCGCAGACTGGAAATCTGAAACCGCCGGCGTCGGCTCCTTCGCTGCGGGCCTGATGGACGAGGGCACGGAGACGCGAACCGGCGACCAGCTTTCCGACCAGCTCGGCAGCCTCGGCGCCAATGTGTCGTCGGGCGGCGGCGGGGAGGCGTCGATCGTCTCGCTGTCGGCGGTGAAGCCGACACTGCGCGACGCGCTCGCTATCTATGCCGATATTGTCCAGAATCCGGCCTATCGTGCCGCCGATGTCGAGCGGTTGAAGTCCAATGCGCTCGCGAGGCTGGCGGACGCAAAGCAGGACGGCGCCAAGGCAGCCGCGCGGTTGACACCATCGCTGCTCTACGGCGCGGACTCGCCTTACGGCCTGCTTCAGAGCGAAGCCGATGTGACGGCTATCGACCCGGCGAAGCTGACCGCATTCCATGATCGCTGGTTCAAGCCGAACAATGCGACGCTCGTCATTACAGGCGATACTTCGCTTGCGGAGATCCGTCCGATCGTCGAGGCGGCGTTCGGGTCTTGGGCGTGTGGTAGCGTACCTGAGCGGATCGTGCCGATGACGCCGCCCGCTGTGAAACCGGTCATATATCTGATCGACAAGCCCGGTGCGCCGCAGTCGGTCATCACTGCGAGCGTGATCGCTGGACGTCGTATCGAAGGCGACAATCCCGCGCGCGGGGTGTTCACGACCGCTGTCGGTGGCGGGTTTACGTCGCGGATCAACATGAAACTGCGCGAAGAGAAGGGCTGGGCCTACGGTGCGAGCGCAGGCATCACAGGCGGTCGCGGCAGTCGCACCTATGGGGCAAAGGCGTCGGTGCAAGCCGACAAGACCGCTGAATCAATGGCCGAGATCGCGAGCCTCTTCAAGGGCGCCGTCAGCGACAGGAAGCTGACGGCGACCGAGATCGTGGATGCGAAGGGCAAAATGACGCTCGGCCTGTCCAGCGACTGGTCGAAGTCGAGCGGCGTCGCGGGCGCGATCATCGATCAGCTCTCCTCCGATCTGCCCGAAGACTATTATGCAGTCTATCCTCAGGCGGTCGCGGATGTGACGCTGGAGGCCGCCAATGCCGCGGGCGCCGACCTGCTCGCTAACAAGCCTCTCACTTGGATCGTCGCGGGCGACCTATCGAAGATCGAAGTGCCGATCCGCGCGCTTGGCTTCGGTGAGGTGCGGGTGATCGACGCCGTCGGGAAATTGCTGCGCTGATCTCTCCCCAAATCCCAAGCGTGCCGCGCTCGATCTCGTTGTCGAGCTTCCCGACGCCGAGCATGGCGAGAAGGTTCTCGCGGCGCTTCGGGGGCATGGGTTCGACGGGCGGCGCGCGCGGTCGCTTGAGTTTCAGACCTTCGCGGTGACGGCGAGTTGGCGATCGTGGTCGGCGGGAAGGATAAACCGCGCGACCCTGACGTTGGACAGGCGACGGAGGTCCTGAAGGATTGCCAGTGCCTGGCGCTGCGGCAGCGCGGTCAGTTCCATCTCGACGATCTGGACGCGGGAGTCGCGCCGCGTCGCGATCGTGAACGGCAGGATATCATGCTCGCGGATCACTTCGAGGATGCGGCTCAGGATGAGTTGGCACTTCTCGGTCTCGACCACGAGCTGCGCCATGCTTGCGCGATCGACCTTGGAGAGCTCGGGCGGCGGGGAAAAGGATATCGACGGCCGATAGTCTTGATCGATCATGAGTCCCCCTCTTGTCGCCGGGGCCGATTCTTTGCCAAACGTCCCCAATTATAAGACGCAGCGCGGCGGCTTATCGGGAAGGCAGGACGAAGTTTTTTGGCAGAGGGCTGTCGTGCGTCGCGTCTGCACCTGCTTAGCGCGAGCGATCGCAGCCCCACTCTCCCTCTTGTGTGTCGTTCCGCCTGAAGGCGTCATCGAGTTCGCTCTTGCGGTAATAGAGCCTTCGTCCGATCCGCTTAACGGGCAGGGCCCCCGTCTCGGTGAGATGGTAGATCACGCGCTGCGTCAGTCCGCAGTAAGCAGATGCCGCTGCAGCACCCGCCAGTAGATCGTCAGCCAATTCGCCAGCCACAGTGTCTCCTTTGCACCAAGCTCCAGCGACAAGATGGTCTGCATGTTTATCAGGTCAATCAGGGCAGGCGCAGCGTCGCGCTCCCGGCGCTTTCTTCGACAATTTAGGCAAGGCTTCGGCGTTGCCGGGGCGATTCCGGCATGGCATAATGGCGCCGCCGACTTGGATGGCTCAGGTAAACGCTCCGGTCCAGTTCTGGCTCCCAACAGGAATTCAGATGACCGGAGGTGGCCTATGGCCGGCGTGCGCAAGCGCGAGTGGACGAACAGCGACGGCACCAAATCCGTCAAATGGCTGGTCGATTACAAGGATCAATTCGGCAAGCGCCGGTTCCGGAATTTCGACCGGAAGCGGGACGCGGACGCTTGGCTTGTCGGCGCCGCTTGGGAAGTCGCTAAAGGCGTGCACACGGCCGACAGCCAGACGATAACCGTGACCGCGGCTTGCAACATGTGGATCAAGGCGGCCGAAGCAAATGATCGCGAGCGCGGGACGATCCAGCAATATCGCCAGCTCGCCAACCTGCATATCAAGCCGCTGATCGGTGCGGAGAAGCTGTCGCGGCTTACGCGTCCTAAGGTCGAGGCGTTTCGCGATCGATTGTTGGAGACGCGCTCCAAAGCTATGGCCGGGAAGGCCGTCCGTGCGCTCTCCAGCGTTCTTCGCGAGGCCATGCGCCATGGTCTGATTGCACAGAATGTCGCTGCCGACGTGAGGGTGACGCGGTCTTCCCGCGAGCGCGCCAAGGTCGTCATTCCGACGACCATCGAACTGCGATCGCTGCTCGAACATGCAGACGAGGATTTCAGGCCGCTGCTCATGGCGGCCATGATGACGGGCCTTCGTTCTTCGGAGCTTCGCGGCCTTGCGTGGAACACCGTCGATTTGAAGGCCGGCTCGATCACGGTCTCCCAGCGGGCCGACAAATACTGCCAGATCGGCCCGCCAAAGTCGGCGGCGGGATACCGTACCATTCCCATCGGTCCGTCGCTCGTGACGCTGCTCAAGGCATGGAAGCTGCGATGCCCGAAGGGTGAACGAGGATTGGTCTTCCCCAATCTCGTTGGCGGCGTTCAGGATTACGGCCATCTACTCAAGAGGATTTTTTTTCCGCTCCAGATCAAGGCAGGCGTATGCGATCCCAAAAACGTCGAAGGGAGGCCGGTGCTTGACACCGAAGGCCACCCGGTCATGAAGCCCCGCTACGCGCTGCATGCCCTGCGGCATGCCGCCGCCAGCGTATGGATCAAAGAACGCATCGACATCAAACGCCTTCAGGTCTGGATCGGTCACGAGAATATCGAGTTGACGATCGACACCTACGGGCATTTGATCGAGGACCCCGAGAGTGATGTGGCGTTGATCGCGGCCGTCCAGGAAGCCCTTCTCGCGCGATCAATTTAGCAAGTTGTATGAGAGGTTTGTCTTACGGCCGTGAGATTTGATGCAACAAACATGGAACAACGGGCCATTTTCTTGCAGAAAAGCGAGCTGCGCCCTAGGCTTCCTAATCTGGGGGCCGTGGGTTCGAATCCCGCCGGGTGCACCATTTTTCAATGACTTGGCTTTTTTCGCCGGGGGATCGCCCACCGGCGCCGGATGCCGTCACGCCAGGCGGACGTTGGCGATGTCGATCGACTCCAGCAACAGGTCGATCACCGGGTCATACAATGGTTGGCGCCCCCCGCTCTGGCTTGCCGCACTGATGCAGCCTATCGTCTGCGGACCGATGGCGAGCCATCCGGAGGAAGGGACATGGCACGCGTGATGGATCAGGACTGGATGCCCTTGCCCGAACGCCGCCGGGCGCCGCTCGCCGCCGCCTTTCTTATCGGGCTCGGAATCTTCGTCGCCGATCTCCTGAGCCCGCTGCAGGGCGCGGTGGCGGTGCTCTACATCATCGTCGTGCTGCTGGTGGCGCGCGCGTGCGGGCCGCGCGAGGTATTCGTCGCTGGCTTCGTCTGTGCCGGGCTCGCCTTCACCGCCTTCGCCGCCGACCATCTGGGCGACCCTATCGACGCCGCTTATGTCCGGGTGGGCGTCAGCCTGGTTGCGATCGCCGCGACGACGCTCCTGTCGGTCGGGCAATTGCGGGCCGAGGCCGAACGGCGGCGATCCGAGCAGCGCTATCGCACGATATTCGACGGGGCCGGCTTTCCGATCTGGGAGTCCGACTGGTCGGGGACGCGGCAATATCTTCTCGATACAGTACCCGCGGACGTCGATCGCCGCGCCTGGCTGGCCGCGCATCCGCACGCGGTGCGCGCTGCGGTCGGTATGGCTGTGATCGGTCAGGCGAACCAGGCGACGGCCGATCTGTTCGGCGGCACCCGCGCCGGCATGGTCGGACAGAGCCAGGTCGGCGAGCATGCGCCCGGCACCGAACCCGCGCTGGTCGACATATTGGTGTCGCTCGCCGAGGGGGCGGAGATGGCCGAGAATGACGTGCGTTACATCACGCTCGACGGCCGCACCGTCGATGTCGTGTTGCGCGTGCGGCTGATTGCCGAGGGCGATCCCTGGTCGCGCGCGCTGCTGATCGCGCTCGACGTGACCGAACGCAACGAAGCGCGCGCGCGCGCCGAACAGACGATGGCCGAACTGGCGCATGCGGCGCGCGTGTCGACGCTCGGTCAACTCGCCGCCTCGATCGCGCATGAAGTGAATCAGCCGCTCGCCGCGATCGTCAACTATGGCAAGTCGGGCAAGCGCTGGCTGGCACACGACGTGCCGAATATCGGCGAGGCCGAGGGCTGTTTCGATCATATCGTCGCGAACGGCAATCGCGCCGCCGAGGTCGTCGCGCGCGTCCGGTCGCAAGCCCGCAAGACCGCGCCCGAACCCGAACCGCTCGACCTTCAGGAACTGGTCGAGGAAGCGGCCGGCCTGATTGCGCGCGAAGCGGGTGCGGCGGGCGTTTCGGTGCAGATCGCCGACGGGGCACCGGTGCCGCACGTGATCGGCGATCGCGTCCAGGTCCAGCAGGTGCTCGTCAACCTGCTCGTGAACGCGATCCAGGCGATGCGCGAGAGCGCCGCGCCGCGTCGGCTGCAAGTGCGGCTGGACAGCGAGGCGGACACGGTGCGCCTCGCGGTGATCGACAGCGGCGTGGGCATCGCCGGCGACCCTGCGCGGATTTTCGATCCCTTCTTTACCACCAAAGGCGACGGCATGGGCCTTGGCCTGTCGATCTGCCGGTCGATTGTCGAGGCGCAAGGCGGTCGGATCGCCGCGGCAAACAATGCCGAACGCGGGGCTACGATCGCCTTCACGCTGCCCGTTGATACCTCCGTATGATGGCAATGCCGGACCGCGCGCGGCAGCGTGATGCAAATCCCGGCCAACCACGGCCGGACGGAGCAGAATTTTGACGCGATACCCAGCCATTTATGTTGTCGACGATGACGAGAGCGTTCGTTCGAGCCTCGCGAATTATCTGCGCGCTGCGGGGCGCGAGGTACGGACCTTCGAGTCCGCCGCCAGCTTCCTGGCGTCATCCGATCGCGTCGCGACCGGCTGCCTCGTCACCGACCTGCACATGCCCGGCATGGACGGGCTCGCGCTGCAGCAGGAACTCAATCGTATCGGGCGTGGTTTCCCGGTGATCGTGATGACCGCTTATCCCACAGCGGCGGCGCGCGCGCGCTCGGCGGAACTGGGCGCGGCAGCCTTTCTGGAGAAGCCGGTCGATCCCGACGAGCTTCTCGAACGGATCGACGCGATTCTGAACGGCCGCGAAAATACGGAGTAATCAATGACCGAGCATGCCGAACAACAGCCGCCCCTGATCTGCGTCGTCGACGACGACGTCGGCCTTCGCGGTTCGCTCGACAGCCTGTTGCGCTCGGCCGGATTCGCGGTCCTCGCCTTCGCCGGGCCCGACGGCTATCTCGCCTCTGCCGATGCCGATCGCGCCGCGTGCCTGTTACTCGACATTCAGCTTGAGGGGGCCAACGGTCTCGATTTCCAGCAGGCGCTGCTCGACAGCGAATTTCATGTGCCGGTGATCCTGATCAGCGGCCATGGCGATATTCCCCAGACGGTTCGCGGCATGAAGGCCGGCGCGGTCAGCTTCCTCGCCAAGCCGTTCGAGGAGGACGCGCTGCTGCTAGCCGTCCGCGAAGCGGTCGAAGTCGACCGTCGGCGCCGCGACTCCGAGGGTCGCGACCGCGATGTCCGCCTGCGCTTCGACACGCTGACCGAGCGCGAGCGCGAGGTCATGGCGCTGGTGACCGCGGGGCTGATGAACAAACAGGTCGCGGGAAAATTGTCGCTCAGTGAGATCACGGTGAAGATCCATCGCGGCAATCTGATGCGCAAAATGGCGGCCGGATCGCTCGCCGACCTCGTCCGGATGGCCGAGGCGCTCGGCGCGCGCGATACCAGCGTGACCCGTTATCATCGCCCCGGCTGAGGCCGGCCCCGCGCGAAACCGCGACGAGGTCGTCGGCGTCGCCGCGCGCCAGTTCAGGGAATTTGGCCATGACGGCGTCGGGATCGCCGGGTTGATGGAGGCTGCCGGGCGAACGCACGGCGGCTTGTACAAGCTGTCCGCCGACAAGGATGCGCTGATGGTCGAGGACCAAGGCTTGGCGGGCCTCTTCCATCATTTGAGTTCGAAGAGTGTCGGTTCGTCCGGTGGCGGCGTCTCGATGACCAGCAGGCCGAGATGCATGGCCTGGGTGATCAGATGCGCGCGGTTGCGCGCATTGAGCTTCAGCCGCACATTCTCGATATGCCGTTCGACGGTTCGTGGAGCGATATTGATTTCGAGTGCGATCTGCTTGGCCGAGCAGCCGACTGCTACCAATTCCAATATTTGATGCTCACGAAAGGTCAAATGCGGTTCGACGTTCAAAGCGTTTCGATGCACGGTGCAATCCCCTGACACCCAAGGCGTAGACACTTTGCGACCGACGAGCATCTTTTGCGCGGCAATGCCGCAACCCACCTGCTCTGGCTCCGATGATATCTCTTTGCGCGCTGTTTAGCAATTAACCTAAGCTAATTAAGCATGTAGCGACACGGTACATGCCAATACATCTATGCTACTGAAATTCAGTCTTAATCTCTCCTGAAATGCTAAGGAAAATTACGTAAGTGATTTTGCTAGGCCGTTCGTACACACTAATTTCTTGGTTTTTATCCGGATGGCGTCTGCCGCCGCAAAGGCAGATGAGACTCGCAAACGGGGTCGCCGCAAATACCAATTTCAGATTGGAGACGTGGCGTGCAAGGTCTGCCGGCAGAATATCAACGCGGTTCGATTCCGCAGGATACGATTCTCAAATTTCGTAAAGGCGAGATCATCTTTTCACAGGGTGATCCGGGTGATTGCTGGTTCGAGGTCATCTCGGGAACGGTGCGAACCTGCCATTTCCACGTTGACGGGCACCGCCAGTTGACGGGATTCTTCTATCAGGGCGACGTGTTCGGAGTCGAATATGGCTCGCGCGATGCCGCCGCCGAAGCGGTCACCAACACGATCCTGACGCGCCGTCCCGCGCTGAACGGCGACCCCAATTCGTTTGGACAGAATCGCGCGCTCGAACGGGCGCTCGACAGCGCGAATCAGTGCATATTCTTGCTCGGACGCCGGAACGCCAACGAACGTGTCGCGGCATTTCTGCTGATCGCTGCGAAGCGGCTGTCGGCACTGGGCAGCATCCCCCTGCCGATGACGCGGGGCGATATTGCCGACCATCTGGGCCTCACGATCCATACGGTCAGCCGGACGATCTCGGGCTTTGTCCGTCAGGGGCTGATCGAGCTGGAGGGGCCGCAATTGTGCCGGCTGGTCGATCTCGACGGGCTCCGCGCGATCGCCGGCGAAGAAATGGGCGTGGCGATCGACAAGATGGGCGCGATGCGGCCGCGGCGAAGCTTCACCGGGCAGGGGGCGGGTGCATGAGCAACTTGATAGTGCCGCCCGTGCTGCGCCATGTCGGCGTGGCGGCCGTTGGGCTGACGGCCGTTTTTTCGCCTTCGCAGGCCAAGGCGCACGAGACGCCAGCGCTTGAATGTCTGTGCGATGCACTGCCATTCCTCGATACTGCGCCAACGTGGAACGCCGCGGGTGCAGGCGCCGCGGCCGAAAGCCCCCCGGCCGCGAGCGTCGAAAGCGAGATCGACGCGCAGCGCCGTATCCTGGCCGAACAGCGCGCGCTGATCGACCAGCAAAATGTGATGCTGGTGGAGCAGCGGCAGCAGATCGTGAAGATGCAGGGGCAGCTTATTTCCCAGCAGGCGCAGATCGACCGGCTTTCGTCCTTTGCGCTCGCAGAGGCGCCGCTCGAGATGTTCCGCGGCACCGGCATGGGGGGACAGGGCATTGCCGGCCCCTCGCTTCCCGGTCCGGGCAGCGACGCAGTCGCCTTGCCCGATGCGCCCGTCGGTGAAGCCCCGCCACCGACCGAGTCGACCGCTGAACGCGTCGCTGCGGTGCCCGAAGGACAAGGCGTGCTGACGCGCGCCGGTCACTTCATTTTCGAACCCTCGTTCGAATATACGCGCTCGTCGACCAACCGCCTCGTCTTTCGCGGGATCGAACTGATCCCGGGGATCCAGATCGGCTTGATCGAGGCGACCGACGCCGACCGCGACACGCTCGTCGGCACGGCCTCGATGCGCTACGGAATCACCGACCGGCTCGAGGCCGAAGTGCGCATACCCTATCTGTATCGCAACGATCGGATCGAGGTCGTCCAGCAGCGCGACGAGGGCATCGTCCGGTCGATCGCGCTGCGCGAGGACGGGATCGGCGACGCCGAATTCTCGCTGCGCTACCAATTCAATCGCCCGGTCGGTCAAAAGCCGATCTTCGTCGGAACGCTGCGGGTCAAATCGGACACGGGCAAGGGGCCGTTCGAGGTCGGCTACGACGAATTCGGCGTCGCGACCGGGCTCGCCACCGGGTCGGGTTTCTGGGCGGTTCAGCCGGGGCTCAATTTCCTGATGCCTTCGGATCCCGCAGTGATCTATGGCGGTATGGCCTATCTCTATCACATCCCCCGCGATGTGAACGAACTGGTGGGCGACGTGCTAATCGGGCGCGTCGATCCAGGCGATGCAGTCTCGGCAAATATCGGTTTCGGCTTTGCGCTCAATCCGCGCTTTTCCTTCTCGCTCGGTTACCGGCACAACTACATCTTCCCGACCAAGACCGAGATTGGCGATACGAACCAGAAATCCAATTATATCCACGTCGGTTCGCTCAATTTCGGCATGTCCTATCGCCTGACCGAGCGCGACGTTCTGAACTTGGGCTTCGAAATCGGCGTGACCGAGGATGCGCCGGACGTGTCGATCACGCTGCGGATGCCCTTTGGCGGGAAATTATAAACCCCGGCGCCCGAACCTATCGTCAAAAAGAAAGACGCCCCGCCAGAAGAGGCGGGGCGAGGTGACCGTCCCTGTCGAAACCGGGGCGGGGGGTCGTTCAGTTGCCGAGTGCGCCGACCGTCTGTGCGCCCATGGCGGAACCGATCGCGTCGCCGAGTCGCGTGGATGCCAGTGCGTCGCGGAACCCTTCATAACCGCTGATGTCGAGCACGGCGTCGACCTGTTGGTTCAGCGAGACGTTGCTGGCGGTGTTGATGAGGACATTCTGGATCGCGTCGGTGCTCTGGATCAGCGCCGTCTGGCCGTTGTTTGCGAGGAATACCGGCTCGTCGCCGACGCGCATCGTGATGCCGCCGCTGGTCAGAATTCCGCCCTGGATCTGTGCCGCATCGACGGCGGTCAGCGCCGGCGACACAAAGCGTTCGATCGAAGACCCTTGCGGGGTCCAACTGACGATCGTGCGCAGCGCAAGCTCGTCGTTCACAAAGCTGCGAATATCGGCACCGAACGCGATCACCATGCCCTGAAAGGCGAAGCCGCCACGCTGGGTCGCCAGCACCTCATCGGGCACCGTCTCGGCGTCCGCGAGCGGATCGTCGGCCGCAGGCTCACTCGCCGCGAGGAGTATGGGCGCAAAGGCGAGCAGGAAGATGCGGCGGGACATGGTCGACCTCATTTCACGGTGCCGACGCGTACATCGAGCAGAATCTGCGGCGTCAGCTGATATTGCGGGGGAAGGTTGGTCGTCAGATCGCCGACCGAGACGCGGAGCGACCCGTCTTCTTCGAGCGGTGCCTGCGACCAGGGACCCCAGTCGCCGGCAAGGTTGAACGAGGGGCGTTTCGTGCCGCCTTCCACGATTGCGAGCGCGATGCCGTTCCAGTGCTTCTCGAAATCGCTCAGCGAATATTCGTTGAGGCCGAGCACCGAATCGCCGGTGAGCACGCGGTCGCCGCGAACGCCTTTGATGACGACGAAATGCTTGAATCCCTTAAGGTCCATCAGGACGATCGTCGGACGCTTCACCTGCTTCAATTGCTCGGCGGTGATCCGGAAGCCTTCAGCGCGAAAGCCGCGCGAGGCGAGATAGTTTTTCATGTCGAGCATCGAGAAGCCGACCTTGCGGATCGCCTCGCGATCGCCCTTTTCCCACATTGCGCGGAAGGGCGCGGTTTCCGAGGTTGGGGCGCCATAATGATAGGTGAGCAGCGTTGCGACTGCCGCAGACCCGCAACTGAAATCATACCGCTGGCGAACGACCGAGCGGAAAGGAATATCCCACCAGGTCATCACCTGAAGCTGGTAGTTACCGCCCGTCTCTGGACCGGTCAGCCGGACTTCTGCGGCGGCGGGCGCTGCAGCCACGGCGCACAGCAGGCCCGCGATCAAGGTGCGCAAGACCCGCAAGGCGCTCAGTCGCCGAGATTGATGGTCAGGTTCATGCCGCTTTGGGCACTGACCTGGGCGCCGGTGTTGATCAGCAGGTTGCCGACACCATTGAAATTGGACAGGGCAAAATCGCTCAGCGTGACCGCACCCGCTGTATAATCGCCCTTCAGGACATTGCCGCTGACGATCGAATCCATCGTCTGATTGGTGATCACGAGCGACTGGCCACCGCGTTGTGTATCGAGTTCGCTGTCGTTGAGCATCGGTGATTTGCGTTCGAGCTTTGCCGGAATCGCTGAGGTTGCGGACGCTTCGACCTGAACTGCGCTAGCTGCCGGCGGAGCCAATGCCTCGGGTGGAGGCATTTGCGCCGATACCGGCACGGATAGACCGGCCATGGCGAGCAGAACCGGGACGATCGGGTGTTTCATGACGCGGGCGCTCCTTGAAAGCGTAATGGTTGAAAATGGCCGGCCCGCCAATGGTGCCGGGCCGGCCATCCGGGGGGACTTCTTAGTCGTCGCCGCCGCCGCCGCCAGCCGCTGCCGGAGCGCTGTCGCCGAAGCTGACAGTGCCACTGGCCGCAATATTGGTGGCTGCTTGGGCATTCGAGTTGATGCCCGTATTCCAGGCGGCGTTCAGGATGCCGGCATAGGCCGCGAATGCGCTGCCGCTCACCGAGTTGTCGCCGCTGTTGTAGCCGACAGCGGTATCGGTGTCGTCTTCACCATCCAGGTCGACGAGTTCGTCCATCTGCTGGTTGGTGTTGTTGGCGTTCAAAGTTTGGGTCGCAACAACGAAGGTGTTGCCGTTGAACGAGCCATTGCCGTCATTGTCCTGGTCGTCGTCCGAAGATGTCGAAGAATATGAATCGGCCGCATTGTCCTGAACGAACAGGTCGATCAGGTCATTGACCACTGTCGTGTCGTTGCCGAGGCCGCCCGCGGCGCCAGTCGTGGTGTTGTCGTTGTCCTGATCCTGGCTCCCCTGCGCGAACGCAGGTGCGGCCGAGACAGCAAGCGCCAGCGTCGACACCGCCAGCATGACTTTCTTGATCATGGCTACTCTCCTTACAAAAGGGGATGGCGCGCGATGCCCGAACGGCATGGCTGATGCGGATCCTCCCCGACTCCGTCCGCATCGGTGCGAACAAGGCGATCATGATCCGCACCGGCATGGGCCGCTTTGCGAATTGGCAATGTCAGGGGTGGAGAAATACCCAGATGATCTCTGTGGGTGGATTTGCTGACGGTTAGTCTAGATTTTGATCGCCGGTACCATGGGCAATATAGTCCTTCAGCCGTTTCCAGGCGCTTGCGCGCCGCGTGCCGCCATAGGCGAGGTCCGCCCCTAGGGTGACGGACACGACCGTCCCCTTTCCCGGCGCGCTGTCGATCGTGAATTTGCCGCCGATCCGTTCGGCGCGTTCGCGCATCGTAACCAGCCCGAAATGGCCTTCGCGCCGCCCTTCGCGAAGGATATCGGCGGGGATACCCGCGCCATTGTCCCGAAACCGGATCGAAAGATCGTCGCACCCAAAGCCGACGAAGATGCCGACTTCGGTCGCCCCGGCGTGATGCGCGATGTTAAACAGCGCCTCGCCGCCGATAAGCGCCAGTTCGGACGCGACAAGCGGGTCGACCGCGCGCGCCGCACCCTCAATCTCGACCCGCACCTCAACTGCGGGGTAAAAGGGATGCGTCTTGACCAGATTGCGGATGACACCCTCCAGATCGGTGGCGTCCTGATGGCCGCGGAGCGCCTGAACCCGCTCGCGCCCTTCGAGGATGACATCGTCGGCAAGAGCCAGCGCTTTCTGAAGCGCGGCACGGTCGCCCGTGCTACCCGGGATACGATCAGCGATCGCCTGGAACTGCAGCACAAGGCCTTGGACGCCCTGAAGCAAGGTGTCGTGCAGGTCGCGGGCGATCCGTTCGCGTTCGCTGACGCGTTCTTCGAGCCGGCTGCGCATGCGCCGCATCGCTTCGGCATAGCGCCACTGCAATATCGCCCATAGGAGGAACAGCGTCGCCACCACGCAGAGCAGCAGGAACCAGCGCGACTGGATAAAGGTAGGCGGGATTTCGAACTCGACCGCGGCGCCCTCTTCGTTCCACACGCCGTCGTCGTTCGCTGCCATGACGTGGAAACGATAAGTCCCGGGGGCAAGGTTGGTATAAAAGGCCTGTCGCCGCGTTCCGGCGTCGACCCATCCGGCGCCCCGTCCTTCGATCCGGTACCGCACGCGCGTCGCGCGCGGGTTTGCGAAGCTGAGCACCGCGAAGTCGATCTCGATATCGGATGTTCCGGCGGGCAGCTCTACGCGCCGGGGGTCGCGGTAGAGCCGGTCGGCGGAGATCGCGCTGATATGGATTTTCGGCGGCCGACGGTTGCGCGCGATGTCGCTCGGGTCGAGCCAGAGCGTTCCTGTCTGCGTCGCGATCCACAACCGGCCATCGCCGCCACGGACGATCGAGCGGCGGCTATGGTCGTGCGGCAGGCTTTTGAGCCCATCGAGCGCGCCCAA
>Ga0209050_1000876_pt1 | contig 40459 bp, 38 predicted proteins | sample Araplavi_mTSA_r2_FD_184276 | JGI IMG/M metagenome (GOLD analysis project Ga0209050, IMG submission 184276) | Arabidopsis root microbial communities from North Carolina, USA - plate scrape MF_Cvi_mTSA_r2 (SPAdes) (version 2) | ecosystem: Host-associated > Plants > Roots > Endosphere | place: USA... | reverse complement strand
GTGCACAGGCCGGCGACGATGGGAGCGCGGCGCGGCGCGATAAACTTAATTTGTGCATTGTCACCAACTCGTTACTCACGCTTTCGGGCCGAGTGATGGCATACCAGCGCCATGCCTCACCACGCTTCCTTCCGCCGCGGGTTCATGATCCTGACCCTGCTCGCGCTGGCGTTGATCCTGAGTTTCTTTGCCGACAGCGCCATCGAGCACTTCATGCGCAGGGAGCAAAACAAAACCGTGCGTCTCGCGGCGCGCCGCATCAGCCGTTGGGGCGATGGACCGGTGCTCGTGCTGGCGGGACTGGGCGCAATGGGTTTTGCCGTCGTCCGGCGGGATCGCCGGACGACCCGCCTCGTCGCGATCATGCTACTCTCCGCGGTCACCGCGGGGGTGGCGGCCAATAGCTTGCGCGGTGCGACTGGTCGCGCTCGACCCGATGCCGATGAAGTCAGCGGCTGGCACGGGCCGGTCCACGAAGGCAAATGGGTGCTGGGGGCACGGGATTTTTCCTCCTTCCCTTCCGCCCATACGTCGGTGGCGTTTGCGTTTTTTGTGCCGTTGCTTTTCGCCGCCGCGCAGCGCGCCGGAGTCAGCCGCCTGGCGCAAATCCTGGCTTTGACGGGTGCGGGCCTGATCGGCTGGGCCCGGCTGTATCTTTCCGTCCATCATCTTTCGGACATCGTCGCGGGTGCGATTCTCGGGGTGACTTGTGCGATGCTGGCCAGTTGCTCGCGGCCGAGCTGGCAGATCCGAAATTGGTTCCGCAGCTGGATGGGTAGCTTCGTCACGCTGCCTTCCACGCCGATCCGCGCCGGCATCGCAGTGCGCACTCGCGAAGTCCCGGCCCGTCCCAGCGAGACGGCGGAGATCGCTTAGAGGATCCCCGCACGGTTGCATCTCCGTGGTTCACGCAGCCCTCTGCGTGAAGCGAAGCATGCCTGCGCCTGCCGGCGCAGGTGATCTTTTCGTCTCACGCAGAGGCTGCGTGAGCTACGTGCGCTGCTGGCCGCACCCTAGAGCTCCGTATTCCGAGCCCGGCTGCGATTTCGCTCCATCTGCATGGCCAGCGCCACGCGCGCGGTTTGCAGGCGTTCGGTGAGTTCGGCCCGGCTCGCTGCGTCCGGGCAAGCGGCGAGCGCGCTCTCGAGGGCGTTCACTTCCTTGAGCAGCGTGACTTCCAGCGGAACGGCACCTGCGTTACGCAGCAGCGTCAGCGCGGCTCGCTCACTGGCAGGCAGGCGAAAATACTCGTCGAGATCGAGGGACTGCCCTCGCGGCGCGTCGGCGAAGTCGCCGCGTGCGATGGCTTCATTGATCCGGTCTTCGGCGAGGCGATGCCAGGCGCTGCTCATGCCGCCGAAATTAGCGCGGAGCCGCGCTGGGTCACGTGCGAAGGAAGGCCGCCGGCTATTTCACCTCCACCGCGGTCGCGGTCATGGCGTATTGCACCGTCACCTTGGCGCCGACTTTGAGTTCGCCGGTGACTTTGGTGTCCGCGGTGCGGGCGATTTCGAAGCGTTCTTTGCTTTTGCCTTTCTCGACCACGATCACTTTGTCGGTGAGTTCCACGATCGGGCCGGTGACCTGATATTTATCCGCGGCGAAAGCGGCGGAACTGAGTGCGGCGAGTGCCAGGAGGGAGCGAACGATGGTTTTCATACGCGGGGAGTTTGGGAGGTCTGGGCGACCGAAACCGGCATGGCCTCGATGCCTGAAGTCCAGCGTACGGAAAAACCGGCTCCCCCGCAAGCAAACCGGCGCGGGTGGCTACTGGATACGGGCGAGGAACTCTTTTATCGAAGCTTCCCAATCGGCGCGGCGGTCAAAGGCCGTTCTCGCCAAGCGACCTCGTAGTGGGATGATGAACACCTCGGTGTTCAAGAAGGGTTTGATTCCAAGACCGGCATTTGACCAGCACGGGCATCGATTTTTCCAGCCAAGAAAAAGGCTTGGCGGAAATAATACGTGTGCGTAAAACATTCGCCTCCCGACCCGCGCCATGTCTTCTTCCACCCCCAGCAGCTTCAGCCGCACCCAGTGGCTCATCATCATCATCGCCTCGATCGGCTTTCTCTTCGATACCTACGAGCTGCTGATGACTCCGCTGGTCGCCGCTCCGGCGATCGCTGAACTCCTCAAGGTCCCGCTCAATAACCCGCTGGTGACCGATTGGGTGGGGCGCCTGCTCTGGATCGCGGCCTTGTGTGGTGGTGTGTTCGGGCTTATCGGCGGCTGGCTGATCGACAAGCTCGGCCGCAAGACGGTGATGGCCTTGAGCATCTTTGTGTATTCGCTGTCGCCGTTCTGCGCAGCGTACGCGCAATCGCTGGAGGTTTTCGTCTTCTTCCGTTGCACCACGTTCATCGGGGTGTGTGTGGAATTCATCGCGGCCATCACCTGGCTGGCGGAGGTCTTCGAAGACAAAAAGCAGCGTGAAAAGTGGCTGGGCATCACTCAGGCGTTTGCCTCGCTCGGCGGGGTGCTGGTCACGGTGGTGAGCATCTGGATTTCTTCGCATGGCAAGGGGCTGCCGCACATGGGGCTGCCGCTCGGCCTCGGCGCGACGGACCCGGGGTCGTGGCGCTACTTGCTCATGACCGGCCTGCTCCCGGCCATCCCGATCGCGTGCATGCTGCCCTTCGTGCCGGAGTCGCGGGTGTGGCAGGAGCGGCGCGCCGCAGGTACGCTCAAGCGCCCGAGCTTCAGCGCTCTCTTTGCGCCGGAGCTCCGCCGCGTTACGCTGGTCACTGCGATCCTTTCCGCCTGCGCCTACGGCATCGCTTTCGGCGCGCTGCAAGTGACGGTGGCTCGCGTCACTCCCGGGCTGCCCGAGATGAAAACGCAGGCTGTCGCGCTCGCGCCGCTGCGCAAGGAAGCCGAAGCGCTGAATACCAAGCTCAATGCGCTGCCGCCCGAGGATCCGGCGCGCAAGGAATTGGTCGGCCAGATCAAAGCGAATTTCGGGAAGCAGAAGCCGATCAACGACCAGGTGAAGGAGATGGCGGACAAAGTGCAGTTCCGGCAGGAGATGGGCGGTCTCGTCGGCCGCATCCTGCTCGCCGTGTTGCTCATCGTGGGCATGAGCCGCGTGGCGTTGCTCAAGGTCTTTCAGGTGCCGGCGCTGATCATTCTGCCGCTCACCTATTTCAAATTCTTCGAGGTCGGCGGCGAGACGTTCCTCTGGAGTTATTTCTTCTGCGGTCTGCTCACCGTGGCGCAGTTCAGCTACTTCGGGGAATACCTGCCCAAAGTCTTCCCGCTGCATCTGCGCGGCACCGGTGGCAGCTTCGCCACGAATGTCGGCGGCCGCATGATCGGCACCAGCCTGGCCACGCTGAATACCAGCTGGCTGGCTCCGCTGCTCGCGGGCGGTGTGGCGGCGGTGAAACCGATGCACGTTGCGCTCGCTGCGGGCTATATCGCTACGGGTGCGGCGGTGATCGCCCTGATCGTCGGGTTCTTCCTGCCGGAGCCAAAGGACGAATCGCCCGCTCCCGTTCAGTCTTAACTTTTCGATTCACCCAGGCCCCACGTTTATCCCTTCGCAATCATGACTCAGCTCACTTCCGAACAGGCGCAGGCGCAGCTTCAATCGCATCTGCTGGAAATCATCAACTGGCACTTCAGCCCGGAAACCGGCTGTCCGTTTTGGCTCGAGTGGGCGGCGAAAAACTTCGACCCGCGCCAGGAGATCAAGAGCGTCGAGGACCTGAAAAAGTTCCCGCATTTCCAGGATGAATGGCTGCGCGACCTGCAGCCCGAAGTCTGGGTGCCGGCCGCTTTCAAAGGGCAGCCTTTTAACATCTTCGAAACCGGTGGCACGACCGGCATGCCGAAGCAGCGCATCGGCTGGAACGACTTCCGCGTAGATTACTCCGAGTTCAGCGACAAGATCAGCGACGAGCATTTCCCGAAGGGCGGCGCGTGGCTGATGATGGGGCCGACTGGCCCCCGCCGGCTGCGTCTCGCCATCGAGCATCTCGCCAATGTGCGCGGCAGCTCCTGCTACTTCATCGACCTTGATCCGCGCTTCGTGAAGAAGCTGATCTCGAACAAACAATTCGAAGTCGCCAAGCAGTACATGGAGCACGTGGTCGATCAGGCTGCGATCATCCTGAAGCACCGCAAAGTCAGCGGGCTTTTCACCACGCCGAAGCTGCTCGAAGCGCTTTCCGAGAAGGTCGATATCTATGAAGCCGGCATCCGCGGCGTCTTCTGCGGCGGCACCACGATGCTCCCGCAGTACGTGCGTTTCATCGTCGAAGAAGTGCTCGAAGGCCGCATCGGCTTCTACCCCACCTACGGCAACACGCTCATGGGCCTCGCCGCCAGCGTCCCGCTCCAGCCGGAAGACAACTTCTCGATCACCTACTACGCCCCGCAACCCCGCGCGATCCTGCGCGTGGTCGATCCGAAGGACACGGCCAACACGGTTGACTACGACACTTGGGGCCGCGTCGAACTCACCACGCTGACCAAGGAATTCTTCATGCCGCGTTTCCTCGAACGCGACGAAGCCCTCCGCCGCAAACCGCGCGCCCCGTACGCTTGGGACGGCGTGGCCGAGGTGCGTCCGTTCGGCGCGATGGAAAAGACCATCGTCGAAGGGGTTTACTAATTTTTGGGGAAAGTCGGCGTCGCTTTTTGAAAAGCGGCGCCGATCCCCGGCATCGCAACGCGATGCCCTCCATTGGCGAACGCGCGCGTCCTGCGGCGTAGGTTGGTACTCCGGGCTTGGCTTTTCAGGCGCGGGGAGTAGAAGGCTGGCCCTCATGAACCCCAAGGCGGTGAGGAACTCCGTTCTATTCGTGGCGATGGCTGGTCTCCTGGCCATGGGCGGATGGCTCTATCGCCACCGAGCTTCCTCGCTGTCGCTCGGGCAAGCCAGCGAGGCGACCGCAGCGATGCCGGCGGAAGCCAGTCCGCAACCACCCGAAATACGAACTCAATCGGCCGCCGTTTCACCCGGAACGCATCCGGAGCCGCTTCCTGATCCGCCAGCGGCAAAGCCGCCTGCCCCGAATCCAGCCGAAATCGTGGCTCAAGTCGGCGACATCTCCATCACGCGCGGGAATGTGGGACAGCTCAAGAATCTGCGCGACGATCAAACCCGGCTCGACACTTTGATCTCTCAAGCGTTGCTCCGACTGGAGTTTCGGAAGCGTGGCGCCGCACTCCCTGAGCGTGTGATCGACGAGCGGGTGGGGAGCATCGTGGCGAACGAGTTCGGTGGTGATCAAGCCGCGTTGGAAAAGACGCTGGCGGCCCAAGGTTACACGCTCGAATCGCTCCGAAAAGAGGAACGCGAAAAAATCGAGATCAGTGCCATGCGCTCTCAAATCCTTCGGGAAGCAGGGGTCGCCAATCACCCCAAGCCGGAACAGGACGAGGTCATGCGCCAGTGGATCGTCCAGCACCGGGCAGAGGCGCCGGTCACGTTTCCCGCCGCGCAAAGGTGACCCCGTGTCATGGCTTGGCGGCTTGGTAGTGGGCGAACAGGTCCACCACGCTCTGTGGCGATTGGTCGTTGAAGAACAGCTTGAGGTTTCGGTCCGCTTCCGCTGCGGCGGATGAGCTGCGGGGAAAGAGGTCCTCTTCGTAAGCGCTGAGCGCGGCCTCCGCGTCGCCGGGGTGGGCGATGATAGCCTTTGCGAGTTCAGCTCCGTCGTACATGGCGAGGTTGGCTCCTTCGCCTGAGAACGGGGACATCAAGTGTGCGGCATCGCCGAGGAGGGTCACTCCGAGTACGCGATCCCAGCGGTGGCTGATTGGAAGCGCATGGATGAGGCGAGGTACGGGGCTGGTTTCACTTTCCGTGATCAGCGCGGTCAGCTCCGGAGCCCAACCGTCGAACTCCGCGGCGACCCGGGTCAGAGCGGCAGCGGGATCGGAGAAGTCGATGCGGGCAATCCAGTCCTCCGGCTTGTTCAACGCCGCGTACGCGTGCAGCGCACCATGAGCTTCGCGATGCGCGAGGATGCCTTTACCCGGCGCAATCGCCATCAGCGTGCCTCCGCCGACCGCCTCGCCGCTGGCCTTGTAGCGGCCGTCGCCGTCGAACAGGTACGTTTCGATGAAAGAGATGCCTAGATAGGCCGGTTTGGCGTCGGAAAGAAGCGGGCGAATTTTTGACCAGGCGCCGTCTGCGCCCACGAGGAGATCGGTCGGGACGGTCGAGCCGTTCTCGAAAGTCAACCTGTGCCGGCCATCGCCGAGGGAAGACGCTGATCTGAGCTTGTGGCCCCAGCGGATGGAGTCGGCAGGAAGTGATTCCAGCAGGATCCGGCGAAGGTCGCCCCGGGGGACCTCCGGCCGGCCGCCGTTGCCTTTGTCGGGTTGGTCGAGCAGGACGTTGCCGTGCTGATCGAGCACTCGCTGCCCCTCGGCGCCAGGGAGGATGATCTCGCGGAATTTTTCGAAGAGCCCCGCGGCCTTGAGGGCGAGTTGCCCGTTGTATTCGTGGATATCGAGCAAGCCGCCCTGTGCGCGGGCGTTCGGTGAGGCCTCCGCTTCGTAGATCGTCGTGGCGATCTCGTGGACATGGAGAACGCGGGCCAAAAGCAGGCCGCCCAGCCCCGCCCCGACGATCGCGATGGAAGGCGACGTGGCTTTAGATGGAGAGAAATGGAACGTCATTCCATGAATGTGGAATGGCGTTCCAGGTATTCAACGAAAATCTTGGAACGACATTCCAAGCGTGCCAAAATGGAGGATGCCCAAAAACATCCGCAGTACGCCGCGACGCGAAGAATCGCTCTCCCGGGAGCGGATCATCGATGCAGCGATCGAACTGCTGGATCGCAGTGGGGAAGAAGGACTGACCTTCCGGGCCCTGTCCGAGCGGCTCGCCACCGGCCCCGGGGCGATTTACTGGCACATCGCCAACAAGAGCGATCTGCTGACTGCTGCCTGCGACGCCATCGTCGCTCGGACCATGGAGGAGCGAGTGGCTGGTGCGACGCCGGAGGCAACCCTGCGTGCCCTCGCGCTGGCCATCTTCGATGCGATCGACGCGCACCCGTGGGTGGGCTCGGCGCTGCGCGCTCCGGGGCAGCTACCGATTGTGCGCATCGTCGAAGGGATCACTCGGCAGGTCCGCGCTCTGGGTGTGTCGGACGAAAACCTGTGGGCCACGGTGTCCGCGTTGCTGAGCTTCATCCTGGGGGTCGGCGGACAGAACGCCGCCCACACGCAGTTTGCCCGGGTGCAAGGCCTCGATCGATCCCACTTCCTGAACGCGGTGGCGACCGTCTGGTCGCAGCTCGATCCGGACGAGTATCCGTGCACGCGCAGCCTGGCCGGAGCATTGCGCACGCACGACGACCGGGTCGATTTTCTCGCCGGGATCGATCTCATCCTCGGAGGCATCATCAAGGGAGGCAGGCCGATTGCCTCGAGCCGTCTCAAAGCAGCTGATAAGCGTCCACGTCGACCGTCACGATGACCTCCTCGGGCATCGGCAGGCGGTCGAGCACGGCGCGTAAATGCCGGCTCAAGGTGCGGACGCGGGGCGTGCGCAGCATGAGGTGAAAGCGATACTGGCTGTGGCTCTTTTCGAGGGGGGCAGGGACGGGGTCGCCGAGGCTGACGCCCGCGGGCAGATCTTCCTTTAAGCGGCGCGCCAGCGTTTCGACGCAGAGCTGGGTGCGGGCCTGGTGGGCGCCGCGGACGTGTACGAGGATGAGGTGGGTGAAGGGAGGATAGTTCCAGTCTTTGCGGTAGACACTTTCCTGATCCCAGAAGCCTTCGAAATCGTGGTGCCGGGCGAACTGAATGCTGGGGCTGTGCGGAGTGAAAGTCTGGACCAGCACTTCGCCGGAAATTTCGCCCCGGCCCGCGCGCCCGGCGACCTGAGTGAGGAGCTGGAAGGTGCGTTCGCCGGCGCGGAAATCCGGCATGTGGAGGCCCATGTCCGCATTCACGATGCCGACCAGCGTCACGTTGGGAAAGTGCAGGCCTTTTGCGATCATCTGGGTGCCGACGAGGATATCGATCGAGCCGCGCTTGAAGGCATCAAGCGTTTCGCGGAAGGCATCTTTGCGCTGCATCACGTCGGCATCGAGCCGCTTCACCGTGGCTTCGGGGAAGAGCGCGGCGACGTTATCCTCGATCTTTTCCGTGCCGGTGCCGCTGTAGCGGATGCCGGGTGACTGACAGTCCGGGCATTTGGTCGGGGCGACGGCCTGGTAGCCGCAAATGTGGCACATGACCCGGCTGGCCCCACGATGAAAGGTGAGGGAGACGGAGCAATTTGGGCACTCGTGAGTGTACCCGCATTTCTCGCAGATGAGGGAGGTGCTGAAACCGCGGCGATTGAGAAAAAGGATGCACTGCTCCTTTTTGCGAAGGCGTTCTTCGATCGCGGTGATCAGCTTTTCGCTAAGCATCGAGCCTTTGCGTTTGGCGTCGTTACGCAGATCGACCACACGGATGAAGGGCAGCTGTTGATCATCGACGCGCAAGGTTAAGCGCAGCAGTTCGTATTTTCCGGAGACCGCGTTTTGATAGCTCTCCAGCGAAGGCGTGGCGCTCCCGAGCAAACAAACACAACCTTCCAATTGGGCGCGGAGGACCGCCAGGTCGCGGCCATGATAGCGCGGTGTTTCCTCCTGCTTGTAGGAGTTCTCGTGCTCTTCATCGACGACGATGATCCCGGGGTTCATGACCGGCGCGAACACGGCACTGCGCGCACCGATCACGATTCGCGCGCGGCCGGCGCGAATCTTGTGCCATTCGTCGTGCCGCTCGCCATCGCTCAAGTGCGAGTGCAGCACGGCGACTTCGTGCTGGCTGGCAGCGAAGCGCGATTTGAACCGCTCGACGGTTTGCGGGGTGAGCGAAATTTCCGGCACCAGCATGATCGCGGTCTGCCCGCGATTCAGCACGAGATCGATTGCTTGCAGGTAAATCTCCGTCTTGCCGCTGCCGGTGACGCCGTGGAGCAGGAAGGGCAGGGGAGCGGTGCGCTGAGGCTCGGCGGTGGCGGGGGTTTGCTCGATCACCGTGGAGATCCGGGCAAAGATGGCGGCCTGCTCCGTATTGAGTTCGAGTTTGCCGGAGCCGACGAATTGCTCTTTCGCAAAGGGGTCGCGCTCGAACTTCGCAGCTTCCACCGCCACGAGTCCTTTTTTGACGAGCGCCTGGACCACGGCATGCCCGGCGAGTTCTGCGACCGGTACCGGGCCGGCGGCTTCGGCGAGGGTTTCGATGATTTCCCCCTGCACCGGCGCGCGTTTTTTGAGCGCCTCGATTTCCTCCGGCGAAATCTCCCGGGCCAGCCGGGCGACCAGCCGCTGCTTGTGACCGAGCTCTGCTTTGCGAATGACATTGGGGATCACCGCGCGCATGGCGGCTTCGAGCGTGGTGCAATAGTAGTCGGCCATCCACGCGGCCATCTTCAGGAGCATGGGGTTCAGCACCGGCTCCGGGTCGATGATCTCGGTGATCGGTTTTACCCCGGGCGCATCGCTCTCGTCGCGCAGTTCGATGATCGTGCCGAGTTTCGTCGTCGTCCGCACCGGGACCCGCACGCGCGAGCCGATCTGCAGGCTATCGGCGACGGCTTCCGGGAGCGCGTAGTCGAAGGCGTGAGAGCCGGAATCATCGACGAGAACGAGGGCGTAACGGGGCATTCGGCGCCACCCTACGAGGGGGCGGGCGTGAATGCACGAAAGCACTGGGCTCCCTCCGCACTTGCTCCGGGTCCGGGACGCGGTTTCACTGCGCGCGATGATTCGTTTCCTCCTCCGGCTTTTGCTCGTGCTCCTCCTGGCCGCTCTGACGGCTGGCGGTTTGCTGGTCTGGCTTTCGCCGGAGCCGGTGTACTCCGCGCAGCAGATCATCTCGTTTGGCCGCTACAACGCGTACGACGATCTGATCCAGGAAGCCGCGAAAAAGGCCGGGGTCGATGCGGCGCTGGTCAAAGCCATGGTCTGGCGCGAAAGCGCGTTTCATCCGAACAAAGTCGGCACTTCCGGAGAGCGCGGCCTGATGCAGGTCGGCGAAGCGGCCGCGACCGATTGGGCCCGGGCCCAGAAAATCGAGACCTTCATCCCGACCGACCTTTTCGAGCCGCGGACCAATCTCGAAGCGGGCACCTGGTACCTCAAGCGCGCCCTGGATAAATGGAAGGACCGTGAAGACCCGATCCCCTTTGCCCTCGCGGAATACAATGCCGGCGCCAGCCGCCTGGATCGCTGGATCGCGGCCACTGGCGTCGGGGCTAAAGCGGACTCGCGCGATCTGATCAATGCGATCGATTACCCCACCACGCGGCGGTACATCGAAGACATCCTCGCACGCCGGGATTTCTACCGTCAGAAGGACGGCTGGTAGGCCTCTCAGGCTTGGGACGTTGGCTTGACGCGGGCGGGAACCCGACGAGGGTCGCGGCCCCATGAGTCGTCTGTTGATCCCTAGTTTGTTGGCGGCCGCTGCGCTGCTGGGCGCTGGCCCGGCCCGGGCGATCATTTTCATTTCGACCGGCGACCCGAATTTCAACACCACGGCCCCGACCGGACAGTACGCGAACAGCGGCTGGCAATTTCAGGGGACGTGGGGGAATTACCTCGGCACGCCGATCGCGCCGAAGTTCTTCCTCACCTCGAAGCATCTCGAGGGCGTGATTGTCGGTTCGATTTTCACCTACCTCGGGCAGTCGTACACCACGGTCCGCAAAATCGAGGATCCCACGAGCGATCTCGCGATCTGGGAAGTTTCCACGCCTTTCCCGAACTACGCGACGGTCTACTACGGCAAGACGGAGGTGGGCAAAGAGGCGGTCTTTGTGGGCCGCGGCGTGGGCCGGGAAGACGAGCCGAAGCTCGCAGGCAAAGGCTGGCGCTGGAGCGCGAATACCAAGCAGCGCTGGGGGACCAATACGATTTCCAGCATCGCCGATCTCGGCTCCGGCATGGGTGAAACTCTGCGGAGCACGTTCGATCTCGGCGGCGGAAGCACCGAAGCCACCATCGGCGATCGCGATTCGGGTGGCGGCCTTTTCATCAAGGATACCGATGGGATGTGGAAGCTGGCCGGCATCAATTTCGACGTCACGGGCCCGTACAAATACTCGCTCAGCGACGGCGATAACTTTAACGCCGCGCTCTACGACCAATCCGGCCTCTACGTCTCCCTGCTCACCGGTGGCTTCGGCCCCGCCTCCGGCCCGGGCGCATTTTATTCCACGCGGCTCTCCAGCCACCAGGCCTTCATTCACAGCATCACTGGCCTGCCTGAGCCCTCCAGCGCGGCACTTCTCGCCGCGGGCGGGCTGTTCCTGGCGAATATCAGGGCGCGGCGGCGTTGATGATAGCGAGGATCGCTACGCGGATCGGACGGATCCGCACGTAGTAGCTCTTCGAAGGCTGATCGCCGGCTTTGGCGGAGTCGTGATCGTAAAAGGCGCCGTTGTCGTCGGTATCCACGCCGATGGCGGCGAGTTTCCAGACGCCGTTGACGTTGATGAAGAGCCCGCCCCCGGAATCGGTGTTGGCCAGCGACATTTCATCCGGGCCAGCGAGACGATCGAAGTTCGTGCTCAGCAGCGGCACATCGTAACCCGTGAGAGAATTCACCAGGGTGTAGGGCAGGGTGATATTTGTGCCCCAGCGCTGCACCCGGATGTCGTTCCACATCCAGCCGGTGGCGCCGACGGCAGTGCCCCGGCCGAGGCCCCAGCCCACATAGGTGCAACGTTTAGCGAGGTCGTTGTCGCCCGGAGCGATCAGCGGCACGCCGGGAATGCCCGGATCGGTTTGAATCCGGAAAAGCTTGAGATCCACGAGTCTTCCCGCCGGAAAGCGGACCTCTTTTTGCACCAGCTGTACCGGGGTAAAGGTCGCGTCGCGGTTGTACTCCACCCCATTGAGCAGGATCGTGCCGCTATCCGAGACATGGTTCGCCGTGAGGATGAACCGTTTGCCGAGGTAAACGCCCGAGCCTGTCGGCCCGGCAATGCCCGCGACCTGCTTCCACGGCGCGCCACTCAGGGGCGCGGTGCGGTATAGGGCGGTGTCGCCGCCGGCATCGACGACACTACGGCCCGGCAGGGTTGCGGAAAGAAAGCCGGTAAGGAGGAGGACCGGGAGCGAGCAACGCATGCCCGCACCCATTGCACAGCTTAGAGGCCGCTGCCAGCCTCGAGCGTCTTGCGGCCTTCGTAGATGACGTCCTTGTAGGTCCCGCCCGCCGGGATCATCGGCAGCACGTGCTCGGTGTAGGGCACCATCACTTCGAGGACGCAGGCGGTCTTCTGATCGAGGAACCACTGCATGGCTTCGGCCAGATCCTTCTTGTGCTCCACGCGCCGGGACGGCACGCCGAAGCCTTCGCTGATCTTCATGAAGTCCGGATAGATGGTCTTCGTGTCGTGAGCCGAGCGGGTTTCATCGGTGAAAAGACCGAGGAAGGTGTGGCCGCGATTCGAATTGAAGAAGCGGTCTTCCCACTGCACCACCATGCCGAGGTGCAGGTTGTTCAGCACGAGCGCCTTGGCGGCGATGCCTTCGACCTTGGCCATGGCCAGTTCCTGGATGTTCATCACGAACGAACCGTCACCGTCGATATCGATGACTTCCTTGTCCGGACGGGCCACCTTGGCGCCGAGGGCGGCCGGGTAACCGAAGCCCATCGAGCCGAGCCCGAGGGAAGAAATGAACTGGCGCGGATGATCGACCGGATAGAACTGCGCCGCCCACATCTGGTGCTGGCCCACACCGGTGGTGATGATGGCCTCGCCCTTGGTCATCTTGTGCAGCAGCTCGATCGCGTACTGCGGCTGGATGGCGTCCTCGGTGTCCTGGTAACTGAAGGGGAAAGCTTCCGTCCAGGCGGCCACCTGTTTGCGCCACTCGGGGTAGAGGGTGAAGTTGCTGGATTCCCGAGCGAAGCCCGCCTCGGTGAGGAAGGTATTCAGGCGGCTCAGCGCGTACTTCACGTCGCTGAGGATCGGCAGACGCACGACCTTGTTTTTATTGATCTCCGCGTTGTCGATGTCGATGTGGACGATCGTGCCATGCTGGCAGAAAGCTTCGAGCTTGCCGGTCACGCGGTCGTCGAAACGAACGCCGAGCGCGATGAGCAGATCGGCTTCGTTGACGGCGTTGTTGGCGTACACCGTGCCGTGCATGCCCAGCCACTTGAGCGAAAGGGGATGGCTCTGCGGGAAGGCGCCCACACCCATGAGGGTGCCGGCGGTCGGGATCTGGGTGCGCTCGGCGAACTCCAGCAGCTCCGCATGAGCTTCGCCGCTGATGATGCCGCCACCGTAGTAGATCATCGGCTTTTTCGCCTGGCGGATCAGCCCCATCAGCTCGTGCAACTCATCATCAGAGCAACGCACGTCGGGATTGTAGCCGCGCAGATTCAGCTCCGTGGGCCACACCGGCTGGGTTTTGCCCATCTGCACATTCTTCGGAATGTCGATCAGCACCGGGCCGGGACGGCCGGTCTCGGCGATGTAGAAAGCCTCCTTCACGATCCGGGGCAGCTCGTTGATATCGAGCACCAGGTAGTTGTGCTTCACGATCTGGGCGGTCACGGAGAACACGTCGGTCTCCTGGAAGGCGCCCTTGCCGATCATGTGCTGCGGCACCTGGCCGGTGATCGCTACCATCGGGATGGAGTCGAGATAAGCGTCGGCGATGCCGGTCACGAGGTTCGTGGCGCCGGGGCCGCTGGTCGCCATACACACGCCGGCTTTACCGGTCGCGCGGGCATAACCTTCGGCCGAAAACACGCCGCCCTGCTCGTGGCGGGGGAGGAAGGTGCGGATCTTCTTCGACTTCGTCAGCGCCTGGTGCATGGCCATGGAGGCCCCGCCCGGGTAGGCGAAAATGGTATCCACGCCTTCGCGCTCCAGCGCCTCGACCAGGATCTCCGCCCCGGTCATGGTGGGTCCGACTTCTCCGCGCGGTTGTGGCGCGGGAGCGGTAGTGGGCGAAGGTGTAGTGGTCGTGCTCATTGGTGGAAAAAAGGGCCGGGAGAATACTTGAATTTACCGGGAGCGGCAAGGCTGAGTTTCAGGTCAGGGCGATCCGGGGGTGATTCGGCCCGGTTTTAGGGCCGAAAAGGGCCAGGGATGACTCGCAAACCGCGTGACACTTTCCACGCCCTCGCGGAGGATGGGCAGACCATGCCCCAGCTCACCAAAGAACAGATTGTCGATACCCTCGAGCACATCGGTCAGCTGCTCGAACTCAAGGGAGAGGTCGTTTTTAAAGTCCGCGCCTACCAGAACGCCGCCCGGGCGCTGGAGACCTTTCAGGGCAACCTCGCGCAGTATGCTGAAGAGGAGCGCCTCGGGGAGATCGACGGCGTGGGCAAGGCGATCGCGGAAAAGGTCACTATATTGCTCAAGGAAGGCTCTCTGCCGTACTACGAGAAGCTGAAGGCGGAATTCCCGCCGGGGATTTTCGAGCTTTTCGATCTGCAAGGGATCGGGCCGAAGAAGATCAAGGCGCTCTGGGATCAGCTCGGCGTCACCACCATCGAAGCGCTGGAAGCCGCGTGCAAAGATGGCCGGGTCGCCGATCTGGCGGGTTTTGGCAAAAAGACGGCGGACAACATTTTGGTCTCCATCGAGGCGCGGAAGCGGCACTCGGGGCGGTTCCGGCTGGGGGATATCGCCCATGATGCCGAGCGTTTGCTCGATGATCTGCGCGAGCTTTCTGAAGTCTCTCGGGTGAATGTCTGCGGGAGTTACCGCCGCCGGCGCGAAACGATCGGGGATATCGATTTCCTTGTCTCGACGCGTGAGCCGGAGGCGGTCTCGAAGTTTTTCATCGCGCATCCACTGGTCGAGAGTGTGCTGGCCAATGGCGCCACGAAATCGAGCGTGCGGCTGCACTCCGGCGTGCAGGCTGATTTGCGTGTGGTGAAAGAGGCTGAGTTCCCGTTTGCGCTGAACTACTTCACCGGCTCGAAGGAGCACAATATCATCATGCGCCAGCGCGCGCTTGCCCGCGGCTGGACGCTGAATGAATACCGCCTTGGCCCGGTGGAAAATGCCAAGGGGCCGAAAGCGGAGGAACCACCGGCCATTCACGAAGAGGCCGATCTCTACCGCGCGCTCGGGCTGGATTACGTCGAGCCGGAACTGCGCGAAGACCGCGGGGAATTCGCCGCCGCCGAGCAGCACACTCTGCCGGACCTCGTGGAGCTCGAAAACCTGCGCGGCACCTTCCACAATCACACCACCGCGAGCGATGGCCGCAATACGCTCCGCGAAATGGTCGATGCCGCCCACGACCTCGGCCTGCAATACCTCGGCATCGCCGACCACTCGAAAGCTTCCTTCCAGGCCCACGGTCTCGACGAGACGCGCCTGCTCGCCCAGATCGAAGAAATCCGCGCGCTGAACAAAGAACTCGCCGGCGACTTCAAGGTCTTCACCGGCAGCGAGGTCGATATCCTCAAGGATGGCTCGCTCGATTTCTCCGACGAAATCCTCGCCCAGCTCGACTACTGCGTGGCCAGCGTGCACGCCGTCTTCAACCTGCCCAGCGCAGAAATGACCGCCCGCATCATCAAGGCGATCTCGAATCCGTACGTGACCATGCTCGGCCATCTCACTGGCCGCCTGCTCCTCCAGCGTGAGCCCTATCAGCTCGATATCCCGGCGATCATCGATGCCGCCGCCGACACCGGCACCATCATCGAACTCAACGCCAGCCCCTGGCGTCTGGAAATGGATTGGCGCTGGTGGCCGTTGGCCAAGGAAAAGGGCGTGAAATGCTCGATCAACCCCGATGCTCACAAAGTCGAGCAGCTCAACCACCTCTGGTACGGCGTCGGCGCCGCCCGTAAAGGCTGGCTGACCAAAGCCGACGTGGTCAACACGCTCCCCCTCGGCAAGATCGAAAAAGTCCTCGCCAAAAAACGCAGCGGAAAGTGACCGCGAAGCGAACGTAGGCGGCTCTTCCCAGAGCCGCCCCGAAACCCAATCCGCCGCAGGCGGCAAACTTCGTTGGAGTACAGCCTTTAGGCTGCTGACGGACGACCCGGCGTTTTCCGCGCGTCACGCTTTTCAGGACTGCTGGTTTCTGTGGAATTGCGCTTTCCCTCCGGTATCGGAGGATTGCCCCACCCCCCCGAACTCAGAACGATCATGCCGAAAAGTTCCCCTCTTGTCGGTTATCTTGCGCTTTGGCTTGTCGCAGCCGTTGCCGCGCACGGCGCTACGATCGTCTCCGATAGCTTCAACGATAGCCCGCCCGGCCCTTTCAATTCGGTCGCGCTCAATGGCACCACCCCGAACATCAACCTCCCCGGTAATACGTGGACGGTCACTGGCAGCGGTGCCGCCTTCGAGCGCCCTGCGGAATCTTTCCTCGGCAGTCCGACCCCCTTCGGTTTTGCGGGCCCGGTTTCGCACCTGTTTTTGAATTCCGTCCGCGCAACGATCGGCCTCGGCGAGCAAAAGGCCGGCTTGCTCACGATCAGCGCTTACCTGTCGCCAACCATTACCGCCGGCCCGCTGCAACTCGGTTTCGCTACCGAATCCGCCGATAGCGCCACGTATCAATTCTTCGGCCTCAATCTCTACAACAACGGCGACCTGCAAACGACGTACGACGGAGTCACCAGCGCCGTTGTCCCGTATGCCGGCGGCGCATTTTCTCCCTCCACCACCGCCTACCAGCTCGCTTTCACCGTCGATACCGTGACCGGTGCGTTGCTCGCGATCACGCTGTCCGGGAGCACGGCGAACTACAGTACCTTGTTCGGTGGGAGCGCCTTCACACCTGCGGCCACGGGCTATGCGAGTCTCGGAAGTGCCGGAGGCGGTTTTTATATGCACCTGGTCGTTGTGCCGGAGCCTTCCGCTGCCGTGTTGCTGGGCTTGGGTGGCGTGGGCCTTTTCTCCGCCCGCCGCTGGCCGCAAAAATTTCGGTTGCCACGCCAAAGTTAGTCGACTATTTAGTCAACAACGACACATGGGACGCACCAGCGACGCTAAAGAACGATTGCTCGATGCCGCGCTCGACCTGATTTGGGAGCGCAGCTACGGCGTCGTCACGATTGATGCGATCTGTGAGAAGGCGGGCGTGAAGAAGGGGAGCTTTTATTACTTCTTCGAGTCGAAGGCCGAACTCGCCGTCGCCGCGCTGGATCTGAACTGGACCGAATGCGGCAAGCCCAAGTGGGATCGCACCTTTTCCTGCTCCCTGCCCCCGCTCGAGCGGTTGCGCGTCTTTCTCCAGGATATCCACGACGCTCAGGCCAAGATTAAGCAGGAGCACGGCAAAGTGTTGGGCTGCCCCTGCTTTTCCATCGGCTCCGAGACCAGTTTTCAGGATGAACCGGTGCTGGCCAAGGCGCAGGAGATCCTCCAGCAGCAGATTCGCTATTTCGAGTCGAGTATCCGCGACGCTCAAGCCGAAGGCCTCGTGCCTGCTGGTGATGCGTCCTTAAAAGCGAAATGCCTGTTCGCCCTCTTTGAAGGGAGCCTCGCGCAGGCCCGGATTCAGAATGATTTGGAAGTCCTGCGCATCCTGCCGCAGGCGGGGATGGAATTGCTCGGGGTCAAGACGACCCCGGTCACAGCCTAGACGGTAAGGCCACTTTGCGCCCTTTTTTTGCCCTGATTGTTTACTAAATAGTTCACTACTCACGCATCCGATGATCGCCGACCAAGCTCATTCGCCCGTTTCTGTGAATCGCCCGGCCCCGAAAACCAAGCCGCGGGAGCCAAAACCCCGCCGCCCCTACGGCTTGGTCGCGGGCCTTCTGGCCGCCGGTGTCGCTGCGTATTTCGGCCTGCACTCCAAGGCTGCTTCGACCGCGGAAACGCCCGCCGCTCCGCCCCCGCCCAAGGTGACCGTCGCCACCGTGGAGGAGCGTACCATGATCGACCGGCACGAATTGCTCGGCCGGGTGGACGCCGTCGAATCCGTCGAGATTCGGCCGCGGGTTTCCGGCCACATCGATGAAGTCCGCCTGCAATCCGGCCAGCTGGTGAAGAAGGGCGACGTCCTCTTTGTCATCGACCCACGCCCGTATCGCGCGCAGTTCGATCTCGCGACTGCGACTGTCGAACGCGCGAAAGCCAAGGCGCAGAATACCGGCCGCATCGCGAAGCGCTCCACTGAGCTCTACAAGAGCCGGACCATTTCGATCGAGGAGAGCGATACCCGCAGTTCGACGGACGCCGAAGCGCAGGCCGATCTGCTCGCAGCCGAGGCCGCCCTGGCCACGGCCAAACTCGACCTCGAATTCACCGAAGTGCGCGCCCCGATCGATGGCCGCGTCAGCCGTGCTCTCGTCACGGCAGGCAATCTCGTCTCCGGCGCGCCGGGTGGAGCGACCTTGCTGACGACCATCGTCTCGGTGGGCGAAGTGTATGTCTACGCGGATGTCGATGAGGAGACCCTGCTCGCCTTCAACCGCCTGACGCGCGCCGGTTCGCTCCCGACCGAAAACGGTCGGGTACCCGTGGAAATGCAGCTTAGCGACGAGACTACCTTCGGCCATCGGGGGTACGTCGAGTCGGCGGACAACCGCTTGCAGACGGGCACCGGCAGCCTCGTGCTGCGGATGGTTTTTCCGAACCCGACCGGTGAGTTAATTCCGGGCCTTTTCGCCCGGGTTCGTCTGCCCGTCAGCGCGCCGCACACCGCGCTGCTGGTAAGCGAACGCGCCGTGGGCACTGATCAAAGCCAGAAATTCGTCCTCACCGTCGGTGCCGATAAAGTCGCCACCTACCGCGCGGTGAAACTCGGCGCGACCGTGGATGGCCAGCGCATCATTAGCACCGGTCTTCAACCGGGCGATCACGTGATCGTGAACGGCCTGCAGCGCGCCCGGCCCGGAAGTCCGGTCACGCCCGAGATCGCGAAAACCAACACTATCGCCGCGCAGTAAGCGCCCGGCCTCTGCGTCTCACTCGCCGCGTTTCATCGTGCCATGAACTTCTCCGACTTCTTCATCAAGCGGCCGATCTTTGCCGGCGTGCTTTCGGTTTTCACCTTCCTTGTGGGAGCCATCGCGCTTTTCCTGCTCCCGGTGAGCGAATATCCCGAGGTGGTGCCACCCACGGTCGTGGTGACCGCGCAGTATCCCGGCGCGAATCCGAAGACCATCGCCGAGACGGTGTCGACTCCGCTGGAGCAGTCGATCAATGGGGTCGAAAACTCCATCTACATGTTTTCGCAGGCCACCAGCGATGGCCTCATGACGCTGACCGTGACCTTCAAGCTCGGCACCGATCCGGACAAAGCCCAGGTGCAGGTGCAGAACCGCGTGGCCCAGGCGCTGCCGAAACTGCCCGAGGAAGTGCAACGCATCGGCGTCACCACCCTGAAGAGTTCGCCGAACCTCACCATGGTCGTGCACCTCTTCTCGCCGCAGAAACGCTACGACGAAGTCTACGTCCGCAACTACGCCACGCTGCAGGTGAAGGACGTGCTCGCTCGCCTGCCCGGCGTGGGCCAGGTGCAGATGTTTGGCTCGGGCGACTACGCCATGCGCGTGTGGCTCGATCCAAACAAAGTCGCGTCGCGGGGGCTAACCGCCACTGATGTGGTCACGGCGATCCGGGAACAAAATGTGCAGGTCGCTGCCGGCGCCGTGGGCCGGCAGCCGAATGGTAAACCCGTCGATACCGAGTTGCTCATCAATACCAAAGGCCGCCTCGTCACTGAGGAAGACTTCGGCCAGATCGTGATCAAGATCGGTCCGCATGGCGAACGCACACTCCTTCGTGATGTCGCCCGCCTCGAACTCGGCGCGTCCGACTATGCGTTGCGTTCGCTGCTCGATAACAAAGCCGCGGTCGCGCTCCCGATCTTCCAGCTCCCCGGATCGAATGCCATCGCCATCTCCAATGCGGTGCGCAAGACGATGAAGGAGCTCAAGGCGAACTTCCCCGAAGGCCTCGACTACTCGATCGTTTACGATCCGACGGTCTTCGTCCGCCATTCCATCGAAGCGGTCGTGCACACCCTGGTCGAAGCGATCCTGCTGGTGGTGCTGGTGGTCATTCTCTTCCTGCAAACCTGGCGCGCCTCGATCATCCCGCTTGCGGCTGTACCGGTGTCGCTGGTGGGCACTTTTGCGGTCATGGCCGCGCTTGGCTTTTCGATCAATGCGCTGTCGCTCTTCGGCCTCGTCCTGGCCATCGGCATCGTCGTCGATGACGCCATCGTGGTGGTGGAAAACGTGGAGCGAAATATCGCCCTTGGCCTTTCTCCGGTCGAAGCCACCCAGCAGGCCATGCGCGAAGTCACCGGGCCCATCGTGGCCACAGCGCTCGTGCTCTCGGCGGTGTTTGTGCCGACGGCATTTATCACCGGTCTTACCGGGCAATTTTACAAGCAGTTCGCGATCACCATCGCCATCTCCACGGTCATCTCGGCGTTCAATTCGCTCACGCTCTCGCCTGCGTTGAGTGCGCTGCTTCTGCGCGATCATCACGCGCCGAAGGATGCGCTTTCCAAGGTGATGGACCGTGGACTGGGCTGGTTCTTCCGCCCGTTCAATCGCTTCTTCGAGTGGTCCTCGCATCACTACGCCAGCGGCGTCACCCGGCTCATCCGCCGCAGCGCGATTGCATTGCTGGTCTACGGCGGGCTGCTCGCGCTCACCCTGGGCATCTTCAAAAAAGTGCCGGATGGCTTCGTGCCGTCGCAGGATAAGCAATACCTCGTCTCCTTCGCGCAGCTGCCCGATGGCGCTTCGCTCGATCGCACCGATGCCGTCATTCGGCACATGGGCGAAATCGCATTGCAGCATCCGGGTGTGGAATCCGCAGTGTCGTTCCCGGGACTTTCCATCAACGGCTTCACCAACAGCGCGAATTCCGGCATCGTCTTTGCCACGCTCAAGCCCTTCGAAGAGCGTCGCGATCCCAAGCTTTCCGGCACCGCCATCGCTGCGGAATTGCAGGCCAAATTTGGCGAAATCCAGGAGGCGAATATTGCTATCTTCCCGCCGCCACCGGTAAACGGCCTCGGTAGTATCGGCGGCTTCAAACTCTACGTCGAAGACCGCGCCGATCTTGGTTACGACGCGCTATATGCGGCCACGCAGGCGCTGATTGCGAAGGCGAATCAAACACCCGGCCTTGCGGGCATGTTCTCCAGTTTCACGGTGAATACGCCGCAGCTCGAAGCTGAGATCGATCGCCCCAAAGCGAAACAACAGGGCGTGCCGCTGAGCAACATCTTCGAGACGATGCAGATCAATCTCGGCTCGCTCTATGTGAACGATTTCAACCGCTTCGGCCGCACCTTCCAGGTCGTCGCCCAGGCCGACTCCGAATTCCGCTCCTCGGCCGAAGACATCACGAAACTGAAGACGCGCAATGCCGCCGGCGAAATGGTCCCGCTCGGTTCGCTGATGAAGGTGAAAGAAACGTACGGCCCCGAGCGCGCCATGCGTTACAACGGCTACGCGGCGGCCGAGATCAATGGAGCCCCCGCGCCCGGCTTCAGTTCCGGCCAGGCCGAAGCGCTCATGGAAAAACTCGCCGCAGAAACGCTGCCGAAGGGCATGGCGCTCGATTGGACCGAGCTGACCCAGCAGAAAATCCTTGCGGGCAATACCGGTATGCTCGTTTTCCCGGTGAGCATCCTCCTCGTCTTCCTGGTGCTCGCCGCGCAGTACGAAAGTTTCCGCCTGCCCTTCGCCGTGCTGCTCATCGTGCCGATGGCGCTGCTCTCCGCGATGGTCGGGGTGTGGCTGAAGAATGGGGACAACAACATCTTCACCCAGATCGGCCTCATCGTGCTGATCGGTCTCGCGGCAAAGAACGCGATCCTCATCGTCGAGTTTGCGGTGAAGCTGCGCGAGGAAGGCAAAAGTATCGTCGAGGCAGCGCGCGAAGCGGCGCGTCTCCGCCTGCGCCCGATCTTGATGACGTCGATCGCGTTTATCGCCGGTGTCTTCCCGCTCGTGAAGTCGTCGGGCGCGGGCTCCGAGATGCGCCAAGCCATGGGCGTCGCGGTTTTTTCCGGCATGATCGGGGTCACGCTTTTCGGCCTCTTCCTCACGCCGATCTTCTACGTCGTGCTGGAAAAGCTCGGCGTGAAAAAGCCCAAGCCCGCTTCGGCGCCGGAGGCCGAACCCGCCGCAGTCTGAACTTTCCCTCGGATAGCAACATCCAAAACCCAAACACCCGTATCGTTATGTCCACTAATCATCAGAAACTTGCCGGCAAAGTCGCCATCGTCACCGGGGCTTCGAAAGGGATCGGAGCCGCCATCGCTATTCATCTCGCCGGAGCCGGCGCTTCCGTCGTGGTCAACTATTCGTCGAGCAAAGAAGGCGCGGATCGCGTCGTCGACAAGATCACCAAAGCCGGCGGCAAAGCTGTCGCCGTGCAGGCCAATGTTTCGCAGAAAGCCGATATCGAGCGGCTCTTCGCGGAAACCAAAAAGGCCTATGGCCGCCTCGATGTGCTCGTGAACAACGCAGGCATTTTCGAATTCGCGCCGCTCGGCGAAGTCACCGAGGATCACTTCCATCGCCAGTTCAATCTGAACGTGCTCGGCCTGATCCTGAGCTCGCAGAAGGCGGCGGAAAACTTCGGACCTGAAGGCGGCAGCATTATTAATATCAGCTCCGTCGTGGCGGTGAATCCGCTGCCGGGCGCGACGGTCTACAGCGCGACGAAGGGCGCAGTCGATGCGGTGACCAAGGCTCTCTCGAAAGAACTCGGGCCGAAGAAAATTCGCGTCAATTCGCTGAACCCCGGAATGATCGAAACCGAGGGCGTACACGCCGCCGGTTTCATCGGCACGGACTTCCAAAAGAAGATTGAAGCGGATACTCCGCTCGGCCGCATTGGTCAGCCCGATGATATCGGCTCGGTTGCCGTCTTCCTCGCCTCGGAAGATTCCGGCTGGGTGACAGGGCAGGTGCTCCTCGTCTCCGGTGGCATGATCTGATCGCGCGTCATGAGCAAACAACCTGCCTTTCCGCCCCGGCCATCTCCGGACGAAAGCCCGTCGCTGAAAGCCTGGCTCGCCGTGCTTTCGGTCGCGCTCGGTGCCTTCGTGATGGTGACATCGGAATTCCTGCCCATCGGTCTACTGACTCACATCGCCGCCGGTGTGCAGATCTCGGCGGGTACGGCAGGGCTCATGGTCACGATTCCCGGTTTGGTCGCCGCCGTCATCGCTCCGGTGACGGCGGTGGTCGCCGGGCGGCTCGATCGCCGTGTGATTGTGATGGGCCTCATCGTGCTCCTGCTCGTTTCCAATACGATCTCCGCGCTCGCACCGAACTTTGCTGTGATGCTTGCGGGACGCGTGTTGTTCGGCATTTGCCTCGGCGGATTCTGGACGATCGCGGTCACGCTCGGCGCGCGCCTCGTGCCGAAAGCTTACATGAGCCAGGCCACGACCGTGATTCTCGCCGGCGTTTCGATTGCCACCGTGCTCGGGGTGCCCGCGGGCGCTTTGGTCGCGAATCTGGCCGGCTGGCGCGCAGCGTTCGGTGCGGTCGCGGTAGCGTCGCTGGTGATCTTCATCACGCAGCTCTTCCTGCTGCCGCGGATTCCGGCCACGAAAGCCCTCACCTGGGGCGAGCTCACCCACGTGCTCCGCATTCCCGATGCGCGGACGGGCCTGCTCGCGGTGGCATTCGTGATTGGGGGCCACTTTGCGGCCTACACCTACGTCACGCCGCTGCTCAAAGACACGGCTGGCTTCAGCCCGAACTACCTCAGCACGCTCCTGCTCGTCTATGGTGTCGCGGGCATCTTTGGAAACTTCGCCGGCGGCGCCGCCTCGGTCCGCCATCTCCGCCTGTCGCTTGGTGTGATCGTCACCTTGCTTGCGGGCTCGATCCTCCTGCTGCCCCGGCTTGGTCTTCATCCCGTGGGCGCTGCGGTGCTGCTTGCGGTCTGGGGTTTTGCTTTCGGTGCGGTGCCGATCACGCTGAATCTCTGGGTCTTCAAATCCGCCCCTGAAGCGTTGGAAGGCGGTGCGGCGTTGCTCGTCTCCACGTTTCAGATTTTCATCGCCCTCGGTTCGGTTCTCGGTGGCTGCCTGGTCGACGCTCTCGGCACCTCCGCCGTGATGTGGTCTGCCGGTGCGACCGTCCTCGTCACGCTGGCCCTGGTTGCGCTTTCCCGTCACACCCCGAAAACACCCAAACCCCAACTCACTGCACCCCAACTCGAACTATGAGCACACCCACCTCCACCATCGACCTCACCCAACGCCCGCCGCGCAGTCCTCGCGTGAAACTGGGTGGCTTCGTCCTCCTTCCGCGCGTCCTCGATAAATGCCGGGCGCTCGTCGCCGGCAAGATCGGTGAATACCGCTTCGGCGCCCAGGCTATGGATCGCCATTTTTTTAACTTCACCGGTCTTGATCCCGACGCGTTCAAAGCTGCCGTCGCCCAAGGCAAGAGTGATAGCGATATGCTCGCCTGGGTTCACGAAAATGCGAAGCTCGCCCGGCAGCCGTGGGAGATTGCCCAGTGGAGTGAATACCACCTTTACCGTGGTCCGGATAGCGACGCCGAAACCCTGCAAATCTTCGCGGAAGAAGTCGCCAAATTCAGCACCACCCGCGAAGATATCAAAGCGTGGTTCGACCTCATGGACCTCGACGACCACTGCACCTTCGGCGGCCAGGCGTAAGACTTCTCGCCTAAAAACAAAAAAAAGGCGCCCGGGGTGCCGGGCGCCTTTGCTTTGGAATCTTTGCGAATCGCTTACTTCAGCTTGTCGGCGATCAGCTTCTCGAGCTTCACGATGTCGGCGGAGAATTTGCGGATGCCTTCGGCGGTCTTCTCGGTGGCCATCGCGTCGTCGTTGACGAGGTAGCGGAAGGTCTTTTCGTCGAGCGGGAGCTTCTCGATCGGATCGGAAGCGGCTTTCGAAGCGTCGAGCTTCTGCTCCACCGGGTCGTTGCTCGCGGCGAGTTCGGCGAGCAGGTTCGGGCTGATGGTGAGGAGGTCGCAGCCGGCGAGCTCGAGGATCTCACCTTTGTTGCGGAAGCTGGCGCCCATGACTTCCGTCTTATGGCCGAACTTCTTGTAGTAGGTGTAGATCTGGGTCACGGAAACGACGCCCGGGTCTTCGGTGGGGGCGTAGTCTTTCTTCGTGCTGGCCTTGTACCAGTCGAGGATGCGGCCGACGAAGGGGCTGATCAGCGTGATGCCGCCCTCGGCGCAAGTGACGGCCTGCGCGAGCGAGAAGAGCAGGGTGAGATTGCAGTGGATGCCCTCCTTCTCGAGGACGGTCGCGGCCTTGATGCCTTCCCAGGTGCTGGCGATCTTGATCAGCACGCGCTCGCGGTTGATGCCCTGCTTCTCGTAGAGATCGATGAGCTGGCGACCCTTGGCGATGGTGCCTTCCACGTCGAAGGAAAGGCGGGCATCGGTCTCGGTGCTGACGCGGCCGGGGACAATCTTGAGAATTTCGAGGCCGAAATTGACGAGCACGTGGTCGATCACGTCGTCGATCTGTTTCGCGCCGGTGAGGCCGGAGTTCTTGCGATCGGCGACCGCCTTGTCCACGAGGCTGGCGTATTCCGCCTTGCTCGCCGCGGCGAGAATCAGCGACGGATTCGTGGTGGCGTCGCGCGGGGTGAATTCGCGCATGGTTTCGAAGTCTCCGGTATCGGCGACGACGACGGTAAATTTCTTCAGCTGCTCAAGCTGCGAGGTGGTGCTCATGATGGGTCGAATTGATGGGTTTGGGATCAGCCTAGGAGTCTGGAGGCTCGGGGGCAAAAGTATTTTCGGAAACAAAACCGCGGGGTTTCTCTGATTGTATGGCAAGCGGCCTGCTGTCGCAACTCTGACTCCAACCAAGGTGAACCCGAACGCTCTCGACCAGCTTCAGAAGATCGACCGCAGCCAGAATATCGATGGCTGGAACGTCCAGCTCTACTTCCTCAGCCGGAATCCCGGTGTGTTGGTGGCCATTGCGCTCCTCATCGTTGCCGCTTCCTTTGGCCTGGCGACCTGGGTGCAAAAACCAGTGAGCAAGGCTGACCCGGTCCATTTCCGCACGGCAGAAGATCTGCACCAGGAATTGACGTTGCCCCAGCCGAAGATGGCCGAGGTGGTGGCGATTTTGCAGGATGTCGCCTACGACGAGGATGAAGACGGGCAGGTCGCTCAGTGGATCGCGTCCTCCACACTGACCCAACCGGAGAAACTGGTCGCCAAAGCTGCCTGGTCGAGCTTGCAGGAGGGCGATGGGTTTGAACCCAGCGCGGATCTTCTCTACTACGCGCACTACGTGAAGCCGCTGCGCTTCGCGAACGAGTTGATCGGCGATCACTATCTGGAGGTCGGCGATTTCCAGCACGCCGCCACCTACTACCGGCGGGAGGCCCGTTTTCCCGACGCTGGCACCGCGCGCGAAAAGCTGCTCGAGGTCACCATGGCCAGCCACGATCAGGAACTGCTGCGCAGCGTGGGCCAGGATCCGGCCATGGCGAAAGAATTGAAGCCGCTGCATCGCATCTACCTCGCCGCGGCCGAGCAAAAGTGGCTCGATCTGCTCCGCCCGCTCGCAGAATTGCAGGTCGCTCTCCTGAAACCCGTCCCGGCTTTTCTAGCGACCCTCGCCGGCCTGGTCTGGCTGATGGTCACCTTGCAGAGCATCCAGCCGCCGGGCATTTTTTCTTTCCGTGTCGGGTTGGTCCTTTGCGCGGTCCTGATGGGTATGCTGAGCACCTTTCCGACGCTCATTTCCGGCCTGTGGATGGAGGAGGCTCTTGGGATTCGAGAAGGTGAGACGATGTACGAATCCCTCCGGTTTTTCCTGCTCAGCGTGGGACCCCGCGAAGAGATTCTGAAGTTGTTCTTTGTGGTGCCGTTCATCCCGCTGTGCATCGTGCGCAAAAGCCGGCTCGAAATGCTGATCGTCGGCGGCAGCGTGGGGCTCGGCTTTGCGATCTGGGAAAACCTCCAGTACTTCGCGGAGTACGGCTCGGCTACGGCGTTTACCCGTTTCCTCACGGCGAACTTTTTCCACCTCGTCCTGACGGGGCTGAACTCGCTCGCTCTCTACGACCTCATCTGCCACCCGGTGCGCCGGTTCTGGCCGTTTGTCGGCATTTTTTGCGGCACGGTGATTTCACACGCGTTGTACGATTTCCTCGCCTCGGTGCCCGGCATGGTCATTCCGTTTGGCAATATCATCGTCTTCATGCTCACCTCGCTGTGCTTCTTCCGCACCCTGCGTGGCCTGCGCGACGGCTCGACGGATCAGCTCTCGATTGGCGCGACTTTCGTTGTCGGGATTTCCATTCTCACCGGGGCGATCCTGGTCCTCGCTTCCCGCGAGATCGGCTTGCACCAGACGCTCATTGTCCTCGGAGTCACGTCGTTCTTCATGTTTATGGTCGGCTACATGTTCTTCTGGCAGCTCGGCTCGGGGATGTCCTCCGTGGAGGAAGTTTCACCCAGCTCTTACCACGTATGAAAGCCTTCGAGAACGCCTGCTATCTGCTCGCGATGTTGGGGATCATCCTCACCTGGCTGGGGCGGCGTGTCATGATCATGGAGGCTGCTTCATTCAGCCTCGGCTGGGCCTGGGCCATTCGCCTTCTGCCGCTGGCCGACATCATGTTCCTGGCCCGCTTTTGGGAATCGGCCCGCGGTGGGGCGATGCTCTGCATTGGCGGACTCATCTGTTTTATGCCCCTGGGCGGCAAGATCGTCTGGGAGCAGCAGCAGGCGGCAAAAGTCGACTATCAGGCTGAAGGCGCACGTCTGCCGGCCGATCGAAAGACCCATATTTTCGAATCGATCCGCGACGAACATCTGGCGCGGGTGAGGGCCCGCCAGCACAAGCTGGCGCAGCTCAATGCCCACATGACCGCGTGGTACACCTCGATGACTGAGCGTCGGGCGAAACTCACCAACGCGACCGAGTACGAACTCACGCAAGTCAACGACGAGGCCGCCGCCTACCAGTCTCTCCGCGAAGTGACCAAGCAGGAGGCTGCCGAATTGCAGACCATGCTCGATCGCAAGCTCGACGGCGTCCACGACGTGTCGGACGAGGAGTACGGGCGCTATCTGCATGACGGAAAAGCGCGGTTGTTGGGCGCGGTCAATGCCCGGGAGCTGACGCGGCGGCTGCGCCACGAAGCCGGTCACGGCGACGCACCGTAGGTTCGAAAAGACGGCATCCGGGGGCGTGGATGGAGCGAAGAAACCCGATGTTCGGGAGGCGTTTGACGCCATTTTCAAGCTCAAATCGAGTCATGGGAATGTCACCTTGCGTTCACCCCGCTGTCATGACGAAGTTGCAGATTCATGGGAAATAACCGCTCGCCTATTTCTCCTTTGTAGAGAGCTCAGTATGAATATCGCCTTTAGCCAGCCGAGACCCGTAGTGATCCCGGCCGGTTCTTATCAACTCCGACTCGCCACCACGCCTGCCGAACTCGAAGCCGCCCAGCGGCTCCGGTTTGAGGTCTTCAACCTAGAGCTGAACGAAGGGCTCGACAGCGCGTACCTCAGCGGCCTCGACCAGGATCCGTTCGACGAAATCTGCGATCACCTGATCGTGGAGCACGTGGCTTCCCACGAAATCGTCGGCACGTACCGCCTGCAGACCGGGGCTTTTGCCTCCGCGCACCGGGGGTACTACAGCGAGCAGGAATTCGATTTTTCGCCGTTCGAACCGATCCGGTGCGAACTCGTGGAGCTCGGTCGTGCCTGCGTGCACAGCGAGCACCGCAAGCTCAGCGTCCTGAATCTGCTGTGGCGGGGGATCATCAAGTACGCTGCCGCGCGGAATGCGCGCTACCTGATCGGGTGCAGTTCGCTGACCTCGCAAGAGGCCGCCCTCGGCCAGGCGATGTACGAACAGCTGCGCCCGGCGCACCTCGTCGCCGAGCCCTTCCGGACCCGCCCCGTGGCGGAGTACCAGTTGCCGGTCGTGGTGCCGGCGGTCGATTGCGAGCCGCCGCCGCGGTTGCTCCGCGCTTATCTCGCGCTGGGGGCGAAAATCTGCGGCCCGCCGGCGATCGATCGGGAATTCAAGACCATCGATTTCCTCACCTTCCTGGATCTCAGCACGATGCCTGATTCGGTGCGGAATCATTTCCAGTATTGAGCGAGGATTGCGCCTGAGCGCAGTGCGAGCCGCAAAATCGCGACTGGTGTGCATGAGTGATTTCCCACTGACTGCGACTTCGACTGTGGACGCCTCAACTGCTCCTCTGCCGCTCTATGCCCGCCCGATCGCTGCTCTGCGCGGCGCTGTACGGTTTGCCGTGCTGCTGGCCGCCATCGGCCGGGCCCGGTTGCAGTTTCGTGGGGAGGTCGTCCCGGGATCGGCACACGAGGCCGAAGACCGGGTGGATTGGCTGCATCGGCTTTGTGCGAAGCTGGTGGGGATGCTCGGGGTTCGCGCCGAGATCGTCGGGGAGATTCCTCAGTCCGGCCTGATCGTGGCCAATCACCTGAGCTACCTCGATATCATCATTCTATCCGGCCTGGCCCGGACGGCCTTTGTTTCCAAATCCGAAGTCGCTCAGTGGCCGGTTTTCGGCGCCTGCGCCACGAATGCAGGAACGATCTATCTGGATCGCCAGCGGCGGGGCGCGGTCGCCCCGGTGGCGGAGCAGATGCGCGCGGTTTTGGATGGGGGCGTGCCGCTCGTGCTTTTTCCTGAAGGCACCAGCAGCGGTGGCGAGGCCGTGCTTCCCTTCAAACCTTCGCTCTTTGCGGTCGTGGCCGAGCTGGATCGACCGGTGGCGGCTTGTGGGATCGACTACGGCCTTTCCGAGGGTTCCGTTGCGGACGAGGTTTGTTATTGGGGCGATCACACGCTTGCGCCGCATTTGCTGAATTTGCTGAGCAAACCCGGGCTGACGGTGAGGCTGGCTTTTGGGCCTTCCCGCGCCCGCACCGGAGATCGCAAGGCCATCGCTCGCGAACTCCACGCCGAAGTCTCGGCGCTGCGGGCTACGCCAGCTCTGCCACCGCTTTCCCCAGCGCCGTAAGCAGCGCGTCCCAATCCTCCGCGGTCGTGTCCCAGCCCGCGCTGAAGCGCAGGGCGCGGCCCGCTTCTTCGGCGGAGTAACCCATCGCAGTGAGTACATGCGAAGGCTTTTCCTTGCCGCTGGCGCAGGCGGAACCGGTGGAGACGGCGAAGCCGAGTTTGTCGAGTTTCACCACCCAGCGCTGGCGGCAGTCCCGCGCGGGCGGCATGAGCACGGAGACGGTATTCCAGAGGCGGGGGGACTCGGCGCCGAGGAGTTGGATTTGCGGCAGTTCCTGGCCGAGCCGTGCGATGAAACGATCGCGTTCTGCTGAGCTGGCCACTGCGGATTCGCGCTCAGCCAGCGCCGCGATCATGGCGAGTACGCCGGGCAGATTTTCCGTGCCGGCCCGGCGTCCATCTTCCTGCGGACCTCCGGCCAGCAGCGGTCGGGTATCGGTCGGGCACTTGAGGAAACCCACCCCGGCCGGGCCGCCAAATTTGTGGGCGCATCCGCTCACGAAATCGCCCGCGCCCAAACCCGCGGCGGGCAGGCGGCCGATCCATTGGGCGGCATCGCAGAGCATGGGCACGCCGGCTTCCCGGCAGAGAGCGAGCGCTTCCTGCCATGGCTGAAGGACGCCGGTTTCGTTGTTCGCAGCCATCACGGCGACGCCGGCGATGGGGCCGTGGGTGAGCGCAGTTTGCAGCCAGGTCAGATCGATTACTCCTGCGGGGGTGACTGGGATTTCGCGTTGGCGATCCGGGAACCAGCGGCGGGCGCTTTCCCGCACACACGGGTGCTCGATGGCGGAAAGCAGCAGCTCCCCCGGGCGCCCTGAAAGGTGGGCGATCGCTGTGTTGTTGGCTTCGGTGGCGCCGCTCGTCCACACGATCTCGTATGGGGCGCAGCCGAGCCATCCGGCGAGCTTTTCGCGCGCTTCCTGCAAGGCACGATCCGCCCGGTCGCCGATGCGATGCGGGCTCGAGGCATTGCCGATAAAACGCTCCGTCGCGTCCAGCCAGGCTTGCCGGGCAGTCGAGGAAAGGGGGTGGGTCGCGTTGTGATCGAAATAACGCACCCGGCACTCTCTGCACGAACCGGGCGTGAAAACCAGCGCGCTCTGCCCCACGAAAACCGGCGGGGAAAAGCGTTGGACTTGTCCGTCGGTAGGTATGCAATAGTGCGCATACATGAAATCCCTCTTCGCCTCCCTGCTCTTTGCCGGCTTCGCGGCTGTGGCCTCGGCCGAGACGCTCAAAATCAACGGCTCCACCACCGTGAATTTACCCGTGGCGGAAGCGGCGGAGATCCTGCGGGCCGAGCAAAAGCTCGATATCCAGGTCGATACCCAAGGGGGCAGTGCGGGCGGCATTTCGATGCTCGGCGATGGGCTGGTCCAGGTGGGGATGGCGTCGAAACACGTGAGCGACGACGACCGGGCGAAGTACCCGAAGGCCAATTTTAAGGAGATTCACATCGGTGAAGACGCCGTGGCGCTGATCGTTTCCAAGGACGTGTGGGATGGCGGCGTCCACGCGCTCACCAAGCAGCAGATCAAGGATATCTACGAGAGCAAGATCACCAATTGGAAGGAAGTGGGCGGCAAGTCGCAGCGCATCGCGTTTTTCAACAAGGAACCGGGCCGCGGCACGTGGGAGGTGTTTGTTCACTGGGTCTACGGCAATCCGAAGCTCGCTCCGCAGGTCAGTTTCCCTGAAGTCGGCGGCAATGAAGAGACGCGCAACAAGGTCGCTTCCACGCGCGGCGCGCTCTCGCAGCTGTCGTCTTCGTGGGCTGATGGGAAGCGGGTCTTCGCGCTGGGGATCAAGCTCGACGATGGTTCGGTGAGCGAGCCGACCAACGAGAATATCGCGACGAAGAAGTACCCGCTCAGCCGTCCGCTCTTTCTCCTCACGAATGGCGAACCGGCGGGGCCGGCGAAGACGCTGGTCGATTTTGTCCTCGGCGATCGCGGGCAGGAACTGGTCAAAAAGCATGGCTACCTGCGGCTCAAGGACCTGCGCTAAGCTCGCGGGATGACGCGCGCGCTCAGTTGGTTTTTCAGTGCCATCGCGCTCGCCAGCGTGGCTCTGCTCATCGGCATTTTTGCCTGGCAGAGCGTTCCCGTCTGGCGGGCTGAAGGCGTGGGGTACCTCACGGGCACGCGTTGGTTTTTCCGCACGCACGAATTCGGCGCGCTGCCGATGATCTACGGATCACTGGTCGTCTCTGCGATTGCGCTGGTCCTGGCTGCGCCGCTCGGATTTGGCGCCGCGATTTTCACGGCGGAATACCTGCCGCGGCGTGCCCGGCTGGCGGTGAAGGTGTTGATCGAGTTGCTGGCGGGGGTGCCTTCGGTCGTTTACGGCTTGCTCGGCATCCTGCTGCTCCGCGATTGGATTTACGATCTCTTTGCCCGCTTCGATCCGCTCAGCGGCGATACGCTGCTCACAGCCGGAGTGCTGCTGGCGGTGATGGTCCTGCCGACCATCGTGACCCTGGCGGATGATGCCCTGCGCTCGGTCCCCGCGGCGCAGCGCCGGGCCGCCCGAGGTTTGGGGCTCACCCACGCGGAGACGATTTTGCATGTGAGCCTGCCGCAGGCGCGGCGCGGATTGGGTTCGGCGCTGCTACTGGGGCTGGGGCGTTCGCTGGGTGAAACCATCGCGGTTTTTCTGGTCGTCGGGCGGCAGGACAACAATCTGCCGGGCTCGTGGACTTCGCTGCAGCCACTCCTCGAATCCGGGCAGACGTTGACCAGCAAACTCGGTGGTGCAGAGACGAATATCGCGTGGGGCGATCCCCTGCACTGGGCGGCGGTGATCGGGTTGGGGTTGATTCTGCTCGCCGTCACTGGGGGTCTCACGTTGACCGCGGCGCTTTTCTCCCGGAGGTCCGATGCGTAAGGCGGTCGATATCCTGGTCGGGCTGATCGCGGGACTCTGTGCGCTCGTGGCGGTGGGCATCCTGGTCGGCCTCGTGTGGGTGATTGCCCGCCGCGGGTTGCCCGCGCTGAGTTGGTCTTTTTTCACTGAACAAATCCGGCTCGTCGGTGCGGCGGGCGGGATTTTTTGGAACCTCGTCGGTACGATTATTCTGCTGGCGGCAGCGCTGGCGATTTGCAGTCCGCTGGCGGTGAGCCTCGCCTTGCTGGAACGCGTGTGGCTTCGCACCCCGCGTACGCGGCGCGCTTTGCGGACGCTCCTCTATACGTTGAACGGTCTGCCGAGTGTGATCTTCGGGCTTTTCGGGTACATCGTCTTTGTCCAATGGTGCGGGTGGGGAAAATCGTGGCTCGTCGGTGGGATCGTGCTGGCGATGTCGATGCTGCCCACGGTGACCGTCACCCTCGTCGAACGGCTCAAGGCGGTGCCGGCCAAATACCTCGAAGCGGCCGCGGGGCTGGGCTTGAACCCGGCGCAGATCGTCTGGTCCGTGTTGCTGCCGCAAGCGTGGGGCGGGCTGATCACCGGCTCGCTGCTCGGCCTCGCGCGGGCGGCGGGCGAAACGGCTCCGATCATGTTCACCGCGACGATTTTTGCCGGGGCTACCTGGCCGCGTGGCATTCACGAAAGCCCGGTGCTCACGCTGCCGTACCACATTTTCATTTTGGCCCAGGATTCCTTCGATCCCGATGTCGGAGCCAAGCTGTGGGGTGCCGCGCTGGTGTTACTGGGCCTTGTTTTCCTGCTCAGCGTGCTCGCCCTGCCGAGCCGCCTGGCGCTCCATGAAGAAGCCGATGTCTGAAGTCTCCGCCCCGATTCTCGAAACCGAAAACCTGGCCGTTTTGGCCGGCTCCCGCGCGATTCTGAGCGACGTGAGTCTCGCGGTTCAACCCGGGCAGGTTTTTGGCCTGATCGGCCCGTCCGGCGCGGGTAAAAGCACTCTGTTGCGTTGCCTGAACCGGCTCATCGAACTCACGCCCGGGCTGCGGATGCAGGGCGAAGTCCGTTTCCAGGGTCAATCGATTCACGCGCCCGGGACCGATGTAAACGCCCTCCGCGCCCGGATCGGGATGATTTTTCAGCAACCGGTGATTTTCCCCGTGAGCATCGCGGAAAATGTCCTCTTTGGCGCCAGACGGCTGCGTTCCTTGAACCGCTCCGCGAAAGCCGAACTCGTCGAATCCGCCCTGCGTGAAGGGGCGCTTTGGGACGAAGTGAAGGACCGCCTGCGCGCCCCGGCGAGCAACCTTTCCGTCGGCCAGCAGCAACGCCTCTGCCTCGCCCGGGCGCTGGCCGTGCAGCCTGAGATCATCCTCATGGACGAGCCGACGAGCGCGCTCGATCCGCGCGCGACCCAGGCGATCGAGGACTTGATCCTGCGCCTGAAAGCGCGGCACACGATCATCATCGTCACGCACAATGTAGCGCAAGCCCGGCGGGTGACCGACTGGCTGGCGTGCGTGTGTGTGCGCGACGGGATCGGGACATTGGTGGAATCGGCCCCGCGGGATGCGATGCTCGACCAGCCTCGCGCCAGGGAACTTGTCGAGTATCTCGCGCATGCGGTGTGAGGATTTGAGGAAGACACGCGGGGCAGCGCCTCGTGGCACTGTGCAGCCCTCTGCGTGAGATGAAAAATCATCTGCGCCTTTGGCGCAGCCACGATCGTTTCACGCAGGGGGCTGCGTGAACCACGGATTGACACCCACTCCCAAAAAAGAATCCGCCCGCCACCGGCAAGCGGCGACGGGCGGATGATGGGGAGTGGTGGTATTGAACCTGGCGGCGGCTTACTTGCCGGCCGGCTCGCCGCCGGTTTCGGCGGGGAGGGATTTGTCTTTCAGCCAGACGTATTCCTTCCACGCGCCTTCGTAGAGGCGCACGTTCGGGTAGCCGGCGACGTGCTTGAGGTAGAAGCGCAGCAGGCTGCCTTCGCGGGAGGTGCCGCAGTAGCAGATGATGTTTTTGTCCGGGGTGATGCCGGCTTTCTCGAGTTCCGCCTTCACTTCCGAGAAGGGTTTGAACTTGTGGGTGTTGTCCGTCGACATGAGGCGGGCCCAGTGGAAGCTGATTGCGCCGGGGATGTGGCCCTTGCGCAGCCAGATTTCGTCTTCACCGCGGAATTCATTGATCGGGCGGGCGTCGATCAGGACGTTGCCCGGCTTGCCGACATGCTTCTGCACGTCTTCGACGTTGGCCGCGATGCCCGGGTTGCCTTTGGCCGGGAGTTTACCCGGCGGATTGCCGAAGTAATCCTGGGTCGTCGGGAGACCTTCGGCCTTCCAGGCGGCCAGACCGCCATCGACGATCTTGATGTCTTTCACGCCGTATTTCTCGAGGACGAAAGCGACCATCGAGGCGCTCAGGATTTCGTCGTTCGGCAGTTTGTCGCCGGTGGCGTAGATAAGGTGCAGGCGCTCCTTGTCGACCCCGGCGCGGACGAGCAGCGGCTTGGTCAGATCCGGCGGGAGGTACTGGACCGGCACGGCGTGGTCGGTGCCGCGCAGCGTGTCGAATTCCATGTGATGCGCTGTGGGCAGGTGGGCGCGGAAGTAGTCCTTGTAGCCGCCGCGGGTGTCGATGACGAGGGGGCGGGCTTTCGCGTCCGGATTGTCGATCAGCTTCTTTGCATCGGCCGGCGAAATGATGCCGATCTCGGCGCTGGCGAACTGGGTCGCCAACACGAGGGTCGCGAGCGTGAGGAGGAGTTGGGTTGGTTTCATGTGGTGGTGGCAGTGGGGACATGACCAGGAAGTTGCCAGTCATGCGCAAATGCACATATGCGCATTTATAATCCTGCGCGCCAATCCCTATTTGAACTGTTTCGCCTACTCTTTTCCCGGTTCGAAACGAAACGAGCAGCAGCCTAAATCCACGGCCCAGCCGCCTTCCTTGATCTTGGCGCGGAAAGCCGGCGCGACCTCCCCGTACACTTCCTTCCCTTGCCGCTTCGAAACAATAATCCCCGCCTCCCGCAAAATCCGCAGATGCTTGGAGATATTGTACTGCGGGGTGCCGAGTTCTTCCGCGAGTTCATTCACGTGCCGCGGGCCCTTCAGGAGAATCTCCACCAGCTTGAGGCGGGTGGGATCAGCGAGCGCTTTGAGCGCGGGCATGCATTCTTCGGATTTCATGTGGCAGGTGCGACGCGACCAGCGTAGCACAGCCTCTTCGCCAGATACAATCCCCACCTCCCTCGTGCCGCCTTCGCCGACCTCCTTCTACAAACGCTCGAATTTCGTCACCCATCTGCCGACGGATTTCCTCTATAGCCCTTCGCATTTCTGGCTGGGGCGGCTCGAAGGCGATCGCTGGCGGGTCGGTTTCACGAAATTTGCCACGCGCATGCTGGGTGAAATCGTGGACGTGCAGATCGAGAAAACGCCCGGTGCGGTCCTCGCGAGCGGTGAGATCATCGGCTCCATCGAGGGCTTCAAAGCCATCTCGGACATCTACTGCGTGATCGATGGTACCTTTCTTGCCGCCAATCCCGCGCTGAAGACCGACATCGAACTGGTCGGCCGCGAGCCCTATGCGGGTGGGTGGCTTTACGAAGTCGAAGGCCGCCCGGATGAGCGCTGCAGCGACCTCGCCTCTTATCGCGCGCTGCTCGATGCCACCATCGACCGCATGCTCGCCAAACAATCGACTGACGAATCCGAAGCCCCATGAGTACGCCCTCCGCCTCTTCGCCCACCCCCACCCTCAAAGCCCGCTACATCATGATCGGCGGTTTTCTCGGGGCCGGCAAAACGACCGCCGTCGCTGCACTGGCCGCTCGCCTCACGCAGAAAGGTCTCAAGGTCGGGCTGATCACCAATGACCAGGGCAGCGAGCTCGTCGACACCGCGATGCTCCGGGCGAAAGGCTTTGCGACCGAGGAGATTCCCGGGGGCTGTTTTTGCTGCCGCTTCAACTCGCTGGTCGATGCCGCAGAGAAGCTCGATGAGTCTTCGTCGCCGGATGTGTTCATCGCGGAACCGGTGGGGAGCTGCACCGATCTGGTGGCCACGGTCACTTATCCGCTACGTCGGATTTATGGAGATCAGTACACCATCGCACCGCTCAGCGTGCTGATCGATCCGATACGGGCGGAGCGGGTCTTCGGCCTCGCGGAAGGGGGCAAATTTTCCGACAAGGTGGTCTACATTTTCCGCAAGCAGCTCGAGGAAGCGGATCTCATCGTGATCAGCAAGACGGACACGCTCGATCCGGAGCGGCTGGAACGGCTGAAGGCGAAACTTGCCGCCGAATTTCCGCACGCGGAAATCCTCGGGACCTCGGTGCGCACGGGCGACACGGAGGGTTGGTTTTCGCGGATCGAAAATGCCGAGCAGGGCACGCGCGAGGCGATGGAAGTGGACTACGAAGTTTATGCCGAAGGCGAAGCGCTCCTCGGTTGGCTGAATGCCACGGTGCAGCTCGCCCATGCGGATGGTTTTGCGGCCGAGCCAGTGCTGATGGCGCTTGCGCGTCGCGTGCAGGCGCAGCTGGCTGGGGCCGAGATCGCACATCTTAAGATGACGCTGAGTCCGGACAGCGGGCTCGGCGATGTCGCGGTGATCAATCTCGTGCGCAGCGATTTCGTGCCGGAGCTGAGTCTGCGGCTGGAGGAACCCGTATTTTCCGGCCAGCTCATCGTGAATCTGCGCGCGGAGGCCGCACCGGAAGCGCTCCGCGATGCGGTGCGGGAAGCCGTGGAAACCATTGCGGCGGATTGCCCCAGCTTGCAGGCCCAGGTTCAGCATCTGGAGTTTTTCCGCCCGGGTAAACCCCAGCCGACCCATCGCCTGACCTCGCCGGTTGCCCCGTAGCCCACGCGAGGGGGGAGGCAGCTTAAGCGCGACTTTGGGCGCGGGAGCGGTTTTCATGGAGCCATGAAAGCACTCCCCCTGGCTCTCCTCCTTTGCCTGTTCACCGGCCTGCTTGGCGCCCAGACGCCGCGACCTCCGATTGCCCCCGAGCTATTGCAGCAATGGCTTAAACAATTCCCGGCGGCCGATGCCGACAAAGACGGCACGCTGACGACTGAAGAAGCCTACGCTTATCGCGAGAAGATACAGGCTGCGCAAAAGGCGCGCCCGGTTTTGCCCGCGCCGACGCATGCGAATGAGCACTACGGCTCGCACGAGCGGCAGGTGCTCGATTTCTGGAAGGCGGAGAGCGATCAGCCCACGCCGGTGCTCGTATTCATTCACGGCGGCGGCTTCGTCGCGGGGAGCAAGGAGACGATTCAGCCGGGTGTGATCGCGAGCTGCGGGCAAAAGGGGATTTCCGTGGCGAGCCTCAACTACCGCTACACCACCCAGGCGCCGTACCCCGCGCCGATGCTGGATGGCGCGCGGGCGATCCAGTACCTGCGTTCGAAAGCGGCCGAGTGGAAAATCGACCCGAAACGGATCGCGGCTTTTGGCGGTTCAGCGGGGGCGGGGATTTCCATGTGGGTCGCGTTTCACGATGATCTGGCCAAGCCGGACAGCGCCGACCCGGTGGAGCGGGAATCGAGCCGCCTGGTCTGCGCAGGCAGCATCGGCGGGCAGTCGAGCTACGATCCGCTGCAAATCCGTGAATGGCTCGGCGGTGGGGCGTGGCAGCATCCGGCGTTCAAGCCATTCTACGCGCTCACTTCTCCGGAAGACCTGGAGAAACCGGAAGTGCGCAAGCTGGCCTACGACGCTTCGGTCATCAATCACCTCACCCAGGACGATCCGCCGGTCTTTATGTTTTATAGTGAAGCGGATGAGCCGCTGGCGGCGGACAGCGCGCCGGGAACGGGGATTCATCACCCGAAATTCGGCCACATCCTGAAAGAGAAGATGGATGCCCTCGGCATCGAATCCGTCTATCGCCACGCGACCGATGGCCAGCAGCCTTCGGGGATCGAAGCGATGCTGGCCTGGCTGCAGGCGCATTTGCTCGCCCCGGCGAAATAAAAATGCGCCGCACGAAAAATTGTTGTCCGAAAAGCGGGCGGCTCGTGCGGTTAGCCCAGTAATGAAACGACTCACCATCCTCCTCGCCCTCACCCTCGGTTTCTCGCTCAGCACCCCGGCTTTCGCCGGCAAGAAGAACAAGGCCGAAGGCAAAGCCGGCAAACATGAAGTCGGCGCCGCGATCAAAGCCGCCGACAAAAACGGCAACCACAAGATCGACGACGATGAACTGGCCGCCCTCAGCGAATCCGTGAACAAAGCCGGGGCCGACAGCCAGCTGAAGAAGCTCGATCACAACAGCGACGGCAAGATCGACAGCGACGAAGCCAAGGCGATCAACGCCAAACTCGAGGCCAAAGGCGAAGGCAAGGGTAAGAAGAAGAAAGCCCAGTAAGCTCTACCATGTCCGACTCCGCCGAAGCTTCGCTCGACCGGCAGAAGCAACTGATGCTGCTCATGACGCAGCATCAGCGGCGGATCTTCGGCTACATCCACACGCTGGTCCCCGATCGGCACGATGCCGAGGATATCCTCCAGGAGACCAGCATGGTGATCGTGGAAAAATTCGCCGAGTTTCAGCCCGGCACGGATTTCGTGGCCTGGGCCTGCCAGATCGCTTGGTGGCGGGTGCGCGCCGCGCGGCAAAAATACGCCCGCTCGAAAGTCGTCTTCGATGATGATGTGCTCGACTCGGTCGCGCAAACCGCCTCGGAAATGCAGTCTGAAATCAGCGACCGGCACGAAGCCTTGTCCCGCTGCCTGCAGCGCCTGCATCCGCGGGACCGGGAGCTTTTGCTCACCCGCTACGAGCCGGGCGCGCGCGTGGAAGAAGCGGCCGAACGCAGCGGCCGCTCGCTCGAGGCTGCGTACAAAGCGCTGGCCCGCCTGCGCAAACTCCTCTTCGACTGCGTGACCAATCAACTCGCCACCGCGACATCATGAATGACGCCGAATTGCTCGAACTGACCGAACTCTGCAATGCCCTTGCCGACGCCCGGTTGACCGCGGAGCAGCAAGTGCATTTGAATGCGTGGCTGGCGCGCTCGGATGAAGCCCGCCGCTTTTACGTCCGTTTCGCCGGGCTCAATGCGAGCCTCATCGACTACGCGGCTGAGATGCAGAGCGAAGCGGCAACGCCGGCGCCGCCCAAGCCGAAGCTGATCCGTTTTCCCAAACCCGCTGTTTGGTGGGCCGGCATTGGCGCCATGGCTGCAGCCATCGCCGTGGCCCTCCTTTTTAAACCCGGCAGCGCGCCGACGGTTACGGCGCCGGAAGAAGCTTCAGTCGCCTGGCTGACTGGAGCCAAAGACGCGCGCTGGGCGAACACCGCCGCGGCGCCGGAAACGGGCGACAGCCTCGAACGCGGCCAGCGTCTCGATCTTCAGGCTGGAGTCGCCGAAGTCACTTTCGACAGCGGTGCCCGCGTCGTGCTGGAAGGCCCCGCCTCGCTCGATGTTGAATCGGCCTGGTCCGCAGCTCTTCGCTCCGGCACGGCAACGACCAGTGCCCCGGCCCGCGCGGTCGGTTTTCGCGTGGCCAATTCATCCGTCGCGGTGACTTCGCTTGGTGGCGAGGTACGCATCGAGGCCGATCGGGCGGGTGAGGCCGAAGTCGTCTCGCTGGAAGGCAGTGCCGAAGCGATGCCTCGGGGTAAAGGCGAACGGCTGCT
>Ga0209050_1000875_pt1 | contig 40503 bp, 30 predicted proteins | sample Araplavi_mTSA_r2_FD_184276 | JGI IMG/M metagenome (GOLD analysis project Ga0209050, IMG submission 184276) | Arabidopsis root microbial communities from North Carolina, USA - plate scrape MF_Cvi_mTSA_r2 (SPAdes) (version 2) | ecosystem: Host-associated > Plants > Roots > Endosphere | place: USA... | reverse complement strand
CAAAAATATAGTTGAGAGATTTCATATGATTATCTATGGATAAAGTCAGGCAATGATTTAGAAAGTAAGGCTGATACCGCCCAGTATGGTTTTAGAGTTGGGGTAAACGCCGTTGTCGATGCCGCGGTTCACCAGCGACTGTCCCGAAAAGCTCGCTTCCGGATCGTAACCCGTGTAGTTTGTCCAAGTGGCAATGTTCTGCGCCGACCCATAGATCCGCAGCCGCTGGATGTGGATGCGCGACGTCCAGGTCGTTGGCAACGTATAGCCTATGGTTAGATTCTTCAATCGCAAATAGGAGGCGTCCTCGATAAAGCGATCAGAGATCGTCACGGCGGGATCCTGGTAGGCTTCCTTCACATCGGTGTTGGTATGGGTAGGTGTATACCGGTTCAGCATGTCGGCCGATCCATTGTAATAGCCCGTACCCAATTCCAAGGTCGCGCGGTTGTTGTTGTACAACTTGCCGCCGAGGTTCGATTGAAAAAATACCGTGAGATCGAAATCACCAAAGGAAGTTTTATAGCTCGCGGTATTTGTAAACCCGATGTTGGTGCCCGGCTGGTTCTTGATCAGCACGCGGTCATACGCTTGCGTGATCACACCATCGGGTACGCCGTTAGGACCGCTGATGTCTTTGTACTTCTGGCCACCGGCAGATTTATTAGCCTGGGGCGTCAGCGCAGAAGCTCCCGCTTCTTCGGCTTGAATGATGCCGTCGGTCTGATACACATAGAACGATCCCACGGGAGCGCCCACCTGCAACACCGAGGGCTGGCTGATCGTGGGGATGATACGATCCACACCGGGACCAAGGCTTACAATTTTGTTCACGTTCTTCGAAAAGATCACAATGCTGTTCCAGTGGAAATTATTGGTCACAACGTTTTGTGTGTTCAGAGCCACTTCAATCCCTTTGTTGGACACTTCGCCGATGTTCTGGTAAACCGTCGACTGCTGGCTTGGGTTGGTGTTGGGATCGTAGAACGACAGCCCCGATGTGCCCGGAACAGCAGCGTTCAATAATAAGTCGGTCGTTTTCTTGTTGTAGGCGTCGACGATCAGGTTCACGCGGTTATTGAATAAACCCAGATCAAAACCGACGTTGGTCTGGAATGTTTTCTCCCAGCCCAAAGACGGGTTGTTCACCGATAGCGGCGCATAGCCTTGCACGGTAGTGTTGGAGAAATTGTAGCGGTTGGGTGCGATCTGTCCCAGGGAAGAATACGGCGGAATGCCTTGGTTACCTGTGGTGCCCACGCTGACGCGAAGTTTCAAGAAACTGATCTGGCGGATGTCTTTGAGAAAATCTTCTTCATTCACATTCCATCCCAGGGCAGCCGAAGGGAAGTACCCCCACTTGTTTCCGGAACCGAATCGCGAAGAGCCATCGGCGCGCAACGTAGCGGTGAGCAAATATTTTTCGTTATACACATAATTCACACGCCCCAGGAAGGAGGCCAGCTGCCAATCGACCGACGAGGAACTTGGTGTCCGTGCCCCTGTTCCGTTTTGAAGCGCGTTGTACGAGAGGTCATCAAAGGCAAAGACGGCGGCCGACGCAATTTCGCCTTGCGTCTTTGAGGCTTGGGCGGTAAAGCCAGCCACCACATTCAGGTTGTGTTTGTCGTTGAACACCTTGCTGTAGGTCAGCGTGTTCTCATTCAACCAGCTGCTGGTGAATTGCGACCCGATGGTGGCGATACCGCCTGTGCCTACACCGCCGGAGGGATTGCCTTCATAGGTGCTGTTCGGCAGGTAGCGGTTCTGGCGGTTATAAACAATATCGGTTCCCAGCAAGACTTTCAAAGCCAGGCCGTCGATAATTTTATATTCACCGGCTACGTTGGCCAACAAACGCGAGGTACGCGATTCGTTGACCTGGTTCAGCAAGGAGTTGATGGGATTTTGTAAAGGCGAGTCGGTAGACGTATTTTTTACAAAGTTGCCCAGCGTATCATAAACCGGGATGGCCGGTGATGTCAGGAGTAGGTTGGGCACTATGGCGCTGGGAGCGATCTTGCCATTGGTTTGCGCGGCGGTAACATACGAGGTGATCTTGAAATTTTCGTTGACTTCATGATCGATGCTGAAGCGCATGGCATAGCGTTTGAATCCTGTATTTCTCAACACGCCGTCCTGGTTAAAGTAATTGCCGGAAATGGCCAGGGCCGTCCGCTCGGAACCGGTGTAGATGGAGAGACTATGACTTTGCACAGCCGCTTGCGTGAACGCCGCCTGCTGCCAGTCGGTTCCCTCTCCGATGGTATCGTATTTGAATGCGCCTGCTGCCGGAAGGGTAGGCGCCTTTCCATTGGGGGTATTGAGATACGCTTCCTTGCGCAGTTCCCACCATTGACGGCCATTCAACACCGGCACGGTGCGGATCACATCCTGCACACCATAGTAACCATCATACACAATAGACGAGCGATCGGTCTTGCTTCCTTTTTTGGTCGTGACCATGATGACGCCATTGGCGCCGCGCGAACCGTAGATCGCCGTAGCCGAAGCATCCTTCAACACTTCGATGTCGGCAATGTCGTTGGGGGTTAAAAAAGAAAGCGGGTTTAGCTTGGGGCCATCCACTACGCCCGCGTCGTTGACGCTGTAGTCGTTGTTGATGGGGAAACCGTCGATCACATACAACGGATCGGAGGCTGCCGTGATCGAGTTGTTACCGCGTACCTGCACACTAACGCCCCCACCCGGCTGGCCGGTGGTTTGCGTTACCGTGACACCGGCGGTAGCACCCTGCAATAAACGCTCAGGCGAGCTCACGGGCTGCGTTTTCAATTCCACAGGAACGGAGGCGACGGAGCCGGTGATGTCCTTGCGTCGCAATTCGCCGTAGCCCACTACCACCACTTCGTCCAGCACGTTGTCGATCTTCAACGTCACGTCCAGGGGTTCTTCCGGTAATTCATAAATGTCGACATCTTGCGCTTTGTAGCCGACAAGGTTCACCGTGAGCGTAAAGGGAAATTGCTTGGCGGCCTTCAGCGAAAACTCGCCGTTGGCATCGGCCAGCACCGAATTGGTAGTTCCTTTTATATAGACAGACGAACCCGGCAGCGGACCGCCGTCTTCATCTTTCACACTTCCTTTGATGACTTCCTGGGCCAGGGCCGACCCAAGCGATAGCAACACGAACCATGTTGCCAGTAAAATTCTCTTCATAAAAATGGATTGTAGGGGATGGTTGTTTGATTTACATTAGTTGATGGCGACGCCGTCGAACTTCTCCTTGCCGGGCAAAAAGCGTTTGGGCTCCGGCTTCAGGAAACCGAAATCGTGCAGCGTCTCCTGGCTGTTGTCGAGCACCCATTTGAGAAACTTCAGGGCCTCGGGATTGGCGCCGCTTTTCGCGATAGACAAATGCAGGTACTCTACCGGTATATTTTTGGGGGCCTCGTCTTCAATCTTCTGAAGCACCACATCCAGGTTATCATAGAATTTTTCATTGTCGGAAATGCGGCCGTTGTTGTCGGCGTCAACCGGCAAGATGACAAGGCCCTCGATCGGTTTGCGCGATTTCACATCATACAACAACCCGGGCACGCCATAGGACACGCCGGTGGAATCCTTGAGCAACGACTTGATCAGGTGTTCGTCGGCACCGGCAATGGCGCGGCCCTTGATGTTGGCCTGCTGATAACCAAAATAGTGCGCAAAGGTGATGGGCGCGCCTGCTTTTTGAAGACGCGTGTACAACGTGTAAGACGTCGGATCCAGCTTATCGTCCTTGCGGCTTGCCGTCACGTCGTTGAAATAAGTTTGGACGATTTTGTCTTTGGTGAGGCCCTTGTCGGCATAGAGCTTGGCAAAACTTGATTTCGCATTGGCCACCGGCAGCAGGGAATATCGCGCCAGGAAAACGAAGTCGCGGCTTTCCTTTATTTTATCGTCGGGTTCGTAGGCCTCGATCAGCAAATCGTATTGACTGGGGTCGGTCACTGTACGGGGCTCAATCTTTATATCCACATCGGGGTTGGTGGCCTTGTAGGCCTCAATCCATTTTTCAACCAACGGGTAGGCAAAGCGCACACCGGTGATCACGATCTTTTTTGATGAAGCCTCCTGTGCAAAAACACTGCTGACGCCCAGTAATAAGAAATAAAGAATGAGTACAGAAATGATGGATCTCATGGTGGAATATTTTTTTGTTGTAAAAGATGGGCGGCGACGGAATGCACCCACGCGTAATGAAATACCACCAAGTCTCTCGTTAAGACAGGTGCATCCGAAGCCATGTATGTATGATGTTATTCGTGCATCCGAAAAACGGCTTGCACGCGCGGTATAGGCGTTATACCCTGAAGAAAATCAACAGCAACAACAACAGCTGCCGCTGGTTCCGGTATGGAGTGATGGAAAGCATGGAAACGCCCTACGTGTTTTCATCGCAATGATTTTATAGTCCCGTAAAAAAAATGTTACATCAGGATGTCATGGCATGGTCTTGGTGGGGACATTGCCGGAAGATCGTCGAGCTCCTGTTCTCTCCCTTCGCTTCTATAAAATCAATCTGGTGGGAATTGATTACGGACAAATCAATGTTGGTGGGCGTTGAATTGTCTACTTATTCTATAGACAAAGAAATATTAAATAATATAGAAAACCAAAATATCCCCGAAAAAAAATTACCACGCCTTTTGCAAACGATTAAACGACGCAGAATCGCAGGATCACGCCCCTTACATTTTTATGAAAACACCCGGGCAATGACTACCTTCATGTGTTGCCGGTCATCCTATCCGAAGGTACCTCCAGTGCCATTCGCTTCAAATTAGAAGTACTCACCAAAACAAAAAATTCATGAAAACCCTCGTCGCGCTTACCTTCCTATTGGGCTTTATCGCCAGTATCGATTCTCCTGCGCAAAGCGAAAAAGAAAAAGAAGCCATCACAGCCGAAGTAAAAAAGCTCGACCAGGAACATGCCCAAGCGGTACTGACCGGCGACCTGAAAACGATGGACAAATACTGGACTCCTGATTTCATTGTGAATAATCCCTTCAATGAAATAGACCGTGCCGACCGCATCCGCAACGGCAGCGTCACCTATTCATCCTTTATCCGTGAAAGCGAAGCCATCACCGTCCACGAAAACACCGTGATCGTGATGGGCCACGAAACGGTAGTTCCCAAAGGCAACTCACCGGCCGCCGGCAAAACCATCCAACGCCGCTACACCAACATCTGGATGAAACGCGACGGCCAATGGCGCCTGATCGCCCGGCATGCAAGCGTCATCTGTGACAAATAGCGCGTGCTCTAAAAGTCAAACACAAAAAAGGCGCAAAGCTCTCAATGAGAACTTTGCGCCTTTTTTGTGCGTCTTTGCGGTTCAACAGAAAACGCGTAAGCCCCTATCGCAACGACAACAACTTCTCAATTTTCTTGCTGATCTCCGTATTCTGATACACGCCCCTAAACATCTCCGCACCCGGTCCATAAGAAAACACCGGCACGGCAATCCCCGTGTGATCGTTCGTGCTAAAATTCCCCAACACCGACCCTTCCGAAATATTGCCATCCAACAACGACAGCCCGCCCGTCTCATGATCGGCCGTGATGATGAGCAAGGTCTCGTTATTCTGATCCACAAATTTCATCGCCTCTCCCACGGCCTGGTCGAGGTCGAGTACCTCGCGAACCACATACTCCATATTATTATCATGACCACCCCAATCTATCTGCGCGCCTTCGGTCATCATAAAAAATGGTTGGCGCTGACCGGAAAGGTGCGCCAAACTCTTTGTCAGCGACCGGGAAACAAAATCTTTGCGCCCCTTCATCTTCGACACCACCGCAGCATCCTCCAGGATGACAAAGCGATTTGATTTCACCGTATCGATGGACGAAAAGGACGTGCTGACCGCATAGTTTTTCGACGCCAGCGCGGTCAACAGGTTTTGATTGTCTTTGCGGCTTTGGAATGCCTTCTCTCCTCCGCCGACCAGAATATCGACATCGCTGGAGGTGAAGTCCTGCGCGATGGCTTCGCTCTTGCTCCGCTCGTTTTGATGCGCATAGAACGAAGCGGGCGTTGCGTCGGTGATGTCACCATCGGAGATGATGGCTACGTTGAACCGGTTGCGCTTACATTTTTCGGCAAGCGTAGCCAGGCTCGCACCATTGGGATCCACACCAATAAACCGGTTGTTGGTCTTGGTGCCCGTGGCCATGGCCGTAGCTCCAGCGGCGGAGTCGGTGATGTAGCTGTCTGCAGAAGTGGTCACGGAGAAGCCAATGTCGGTGAGTTGAAAAATATTGAGTTGCCCATGGTTGCCCGTATAGCCGCTGTACCATTGCGCCAGGCCCGTGCCGTCGCCGATGATGAGGATAACGTTCTTCGGCGTTTTCTTCCAACGCTTCACGTTATATTGGGGTGTATATACTGTGTGCACTTCAGCATTGCGAAAAGAATTCTTCGGGAAACGGATGAGAAAATCCGAGACTTCCTGCACGTGGTCGGTATTGACGACATCGATTTTCAGGCCCATCAATTTGATCCACGCATTCACAAAATCAGGCGTACCCCAGAAACGCATCGGTTTGCCTTTGGCGTGCGCATCCTTGACGACCGCATTCAGCCGGTCGCGTTCCAGTTGCACGATCACACCTTTGCCGTTCCATTTGCTATAGGAGCCAAAACTTGCGCTCACCAACGCTACACGACGCAGTTGCTCTTCGGTATAGGCAACACCCGGCCGGCCATCGAAGTGAATGAACTCGGGATAGCGCGACCACAACGGCGGCGCGGGCATGTCCCCGCTCACCGTGATGCGCAATGTGGGACAACCGGTCAGCGACGGATACTTCTTCAAACTACTGACCAGGGCCTCCAAGGTAGCGGCACCTTCCGTTTTCAGATCGATCATCAACGTCAGGATTTTTCCCGGGTCGGGGTAGGCATTTCCTTTGTTGCGCGCAATTTTATCTTGCAACGGCCGCAGGTAGAGGGACTGCAGTGTTCTGCTGGTGTCTTGCTCTGTGGCCTCGTGCGCCACCAGCAGTTTACCATTGTTTAAAAAGATATCAGCTTCAATAAATCCCACTTGCCGGTCGTAGGCTGCAAAAAAGGGAACGGGGTTTTTGTAGTCGTTGTGCGAAAAAATAGCGGATGAATTAAATTCCTGTGCCGGTGCGCTCATGGCGGCGAAACTTATCGCGCAAATGCCTAATAGTTGTCTTGTTGTCATTTTACCAGTTGGGTTGTGTATAGAACGATTCCTTTATAGTCGATCACCTGCACCAGAAATTTCTCGCGTGTGAGGGAAACCAGCATAAAACCATATTCCGATTTAGAGAATTTGCTAATGGGCAGCATGCGTGCCGGTGTATGTTCCGAAGCGGCTCCGGAAATAAAATGGTTTAGACCGTTGGCCGCTACCATGTGCTGCAGGCTATGCTCGTGTCCGGCCAGAAAGGCATCTACTTTATATTTTTCAAAAATAGGTTCCAACATCCGGCGGATAGCGCGGGTGTCGTTGCCCTCAGTGCGACCGCCGCCGGTGTACATCGGGTGATGTCCCACCACAAACTTCCATTTCACATTCGGCGACGTCTTGCCCAGGGTTTGTTCGATCCATTTTAACTGCGTCGTGCTGTCCTGGTCGTGCACCTTATGGCCCTTGCCTTTGTAGTAACTTTTGATCAATGGCGTGGTGTCAATAAAAACAAAAAGCGCTTGCTGCGTCGTGTCACCGCCGAGGCTGAACACTTCCGTGTAATAGCGCGCGGGCATGCGCCACCGGCGACTGATCTTTGAATAGGCTACTTGCGCGTCCGGGTTGGAACCATAGTCGTGGTTGCCCAGCACGGGATGCCAATCGCGCTGCAGCGAAAAAGCAGTATAAATGTCTTCGAATGAATATTTCCACAGGGGATCAAATTCGCTGACGACGCCCTCGGGATAAAAATTGTCGCCGGTGGTGATGACAAAATCCACGTCGGCTGTTTCGGCAGTCTTGCCCATTTGTGCAGCCACTTCTTTTTGATGATCGGCCCCGACGCGTCCCCAGTCGCCCATCAATATAAAATTGAGGGCCTGCGGGTTGACCTGGACTTGGCCGGCGGGCGCCTTGCCGGTTTGAGCCTGCACCGAAAAGACCACGAGGATGGCGCCGGCAAGTAAGGCAAGGGGCTTCATGTCTATTTTATTCATACGCAAAATTATATTGCCTCAAAAATAACAATCCACGGCCGACCGACGATCAACCCCGAATGAAGTTATGCAAATTTTATCCCTGATTTTGCGGGCGGCCATCGGGCATGCTGGACGCGCTATCGGTCGCGTTCAACGGTACGGAAAATTATACATCGAAAAAAAAACGGCATCCATTTACTGAACCAAAAGATTACCTGTGTTATGCCAATTATATTTATATGATATGAATTTATGAATTCAACACTCCAACGATAGATCTCTTCACCCAACGCCCTGCAATTGTTTTGAATTGTTTATCATTGACCACCTCGCCGTGGTTGGTGTCTCACCCGCAACGCTTTAACGGCATCCACAGCTAATCCACCCCACCTGTTTATCCTTACCATCATCGCCTACATAAAACCATAACACCCCAATAACGATAAGGATATTCCCTCCTCCGATCTTAGTGCATGCGAATACTCTTTATTCTCCTCCTGTTCCAAGTCGCTTTTTCCGCCATTGCGCAGCGAAAAACCGAAAACCTGATCGTGGTCACCCTCGATGGATTCCGGTGGCAGGAAGTATTTACCGGCGCCGATTCTGTTTTACTGTTTAGCAAACGCTTTAATGATGCCGCCTTCAATGCATCTGCTTTTTGGGCCGATTCCCCGGAAGAACGCCGGGAGAAATTAATGCCGTTCTTGTGGGAAATAATGGCCAACCAAGGCCAGCTCTATGGCAACCGCGCGTTCCACAATCGTGTGATGTGCGCCAATCCCTACCGCGCTTCCTATCCCGGCTACAGCGAATTGTTCACCGGCTTCGTGAACGCGTCGGTGATGTCGAACAAAAAAAAGGAAAACCCAAACAGCAATGTTCTGGAAGCCGTACAGGCCGAATCTGACTTTCAGGATAAGGTGGGCGTTTTTTCAACGTGGGATGCAGTGCCGTATATTCTGCGAACGGAACGAAACCACATCACCACAAGTTCGCCCCACAGCGATTCTCACGCCACTTCTGCCACACGCGACAGCATCACTTTCGCTCACGCCTTCGATTATCTAAAACGCGAACATCCCAAGGTGCTCTACATCAGCTTCGATGCCACCGACGCTTTTGCGCATGGAGGGCATTATGACAAATACTTGCAAGCTGCCGAACGGATCGACCGCATGATCGCAGTGCTATGGACCTGGACCCGGTCGCAAGAAGATTACCGCGAGAAGACGTCGCTCCTCATCACTACTGACCACGGTCGCGGAAAAAATGGAAGATCCTCCTGGGTCAGGCACGGCACCTTTACTCCGGGTTCCGGGCAGACGTGGTTCGCATTAATGGGACCGGACACACCGCCGCTTGGGGAAGTCAAAACAAAAACACGATACTATCAAAAACAACTCGCGCAAACCATCGCCAATATCCTCGGTATCGATTTTTCTCCGGCACACCGCGCAGCACCGGCTGTCGCAGGCACTGTCGTTTACCCTGTGTATACCGGAAGGTAAAATTGCCCGGTCGATCGCAAACCTATCGTCGCTACTTTGTCCGCTGAAAGCTATCCACAACTTTTTTGGAAATATCGATCGCTTCAAAACGCAGCGACCTTTCATTGACATAAAACCTTCCCATATGGTGGACCTTCAGCACAGTATCCATCTGTGGGGTGATGGACGATGCTTCAGGCTCCAGCGAACCGCCCGCGCCCCCCACAATCAGAAACGTAGTTTGCTGACGGCCATACATTTTTGTGAGACGCTCATAGTCGTGCGTATGACCGGCAATGACGAAATCAATAGAAGAAGACTCCATGAGCGGTTCGAGCAACCGGCGGATGGTTTCATCGCCTTGGTAGCCCGCCCATCCTTGGGAGTAGGGCGGTTGATGTAGAAAAACAAAATGCCATGTAGCGGTCTTCCACGTATCCGAGTCCAGTTGTTCACGAAGCCACTGGTACTGGCGGGAGGAAGCCGGAATGTCTATGGGAAATCGCTCATTTGGATCCAACGCGATAAAAGCACAGGGACCATAGCGCCAGCTGAAATAGTTTTGTGGTGTGTGAGGCAGATAATGCTTGTATTGTTCGGGTTGAAGATCATCGTAATAACCATCGTAGTCATGATTGCCGGGCAGAAGGAAATAGGGTCGCTCTGCCGATGTCGCGCCGAGCACGTTGAAAAACATCCGCCACTCCTCTGCTGTCGCACCGTTGCTCACAATATCGCCCACCCCAACCCCAAAAGCATCGTCATACCCGGAGAGGTTGCGCACGTTTTGCTGAAAATTTTCGATGCCCGATTGACTATCGGCCCAAACATTAAAGGTGAACGATCGCTCAGGAGCCGGCGTGCGAAAAGTGAAAACGGGAGACCGCGTCTTGCCGGAGGCCAAGGTGTAGGAATAAACCGTATCGGGTAGCAAGTTCGCCAGAACAAAAGACACCTTCTCTCCTTTTTGCGTCACCGGTTCCTGCCAACGGTCGCCTTTCAACTGCAGACGCAATTCTACCGGCAAGTCACCATCCAACTCCAACGACACCGTCATGCGCTGCGGATCATCCCATTGCAACCAGGGGCCCGTGAAATAAGGATAGGCTTTCAAAGTCTCTTCAGCGGCCCGTAACGACGCCTCATCTTGCTGCCCGATAGCCTTCTCTATTTTTTCAAACGCTCCTTCCACCGGCACGGCCAGCAGCCGCACTTTTTCTATCAGACGTTTTTGGCGCACGTGAAGAGCAGACTGCGCCATGAATACGTCGTATTGCTCACGTGTGGCAAACGACACGTGGCGCAACCCGCCGGCCATGGCATTGTTGAGCACCCGGACGGTTATGGCCAGGTGGCCACTGGTGTCTACAGGAAAATCGTTATTGTGCAGCCGCCGTATGGGTTTGTTGTTAATATAAAGCTGCGCTCCATCGTCGGCGCGAATGGTGAGGACACCGGGTGCGCTGAGGTCGACCACTTTCGCATACCACATCGGCGTGTTGGGTAGTGTCAGGCGGTGTTGGAGATCGACGCGACTGCCTTCCACATTTTTGCATACGGTTTGCAAGCCTTCCCGCGGATCGCCCTGCATGTATGTCCAGTCACTGTCGAACACCAACGTCGCCGGCAGGGATGGGGCTTCGATCTTGTTAAACGCTTCGACCAGTTGCTGTCGTCGCACGTCGTTGTCGGGAACGAACAGCGCGCTGTAGGGCTTATAGGTTGCCGTAACCGTCTCGTGTCCGCCACAGGCCATCAGCGTAAGGGCAGAAATAAAAAAAATTAATCTTCTCATTTGCCCGGAAGTGCAGGTTTTATGGCCTCGCCTGTTTTCCTTTTATTCTCATAGGCTACACCCAAGAGCGCGGCGGCAGTCTTCGCGACTTGGTTTTGGTAGTATTGACCAGCGTCCTTCATTTCTCCCTTCGCGGGCGTGTCGGGCCCCAGCACAGCGAACCATATCTGATCCGATCCCGCAACTTTTGTTCCATGACTGCGCCAATTATCCAACGGCTCCGTACCGCGTCCGTGATCGGTGGTGATGATCAGCGTGGTCTTATCCTTGTATGCGGGTTGTGCTTGAAGTTCATACCAAAGCATTTCTATAAATTTATCGGTTTGATGAGCCGACGTGAGATAGGCATCATACTTCCCGCCGTGAGCAAAGTCGTCCGTTTCGCCAAACGAGAGGAACACGACCCGCGGTTTTTGTTTGGCGACGTACTCCATCGCAAAGTGATGCGTAAAGCCGTCCATCCTAACCTCGCTCCACGGCCGGGGCAATTCGGTTTGCAGTACGTTCAAAAATTTCTCGCGCTCGGAAAGGTTTGCTCCGGTGGCCGGTTCATAGCCCGCATTGACCGGGACACCGCTGCGCTTTTCATGAATGATAAAGGGAAACACATCCCATGAGCCAAAGGCCGCTACTTTCCCCTTGAACGCCGCTTGCTGGTTCAGAAATTCCAGCACCGTGACGTTGGGGTTTTCCAGTTTGTCGTTGCTGCGAATGCGTGCGTCGTCCGCAAAGCCGCAGAGAATCTCGTTGTATCCAGGATACGAAAACCACATGCCGTTCGAACAGTTCACCAGGTTGCCATAGTCCCGGTTGCCATATAGCTGACCCTTTTTTGCGATCACCGACCAGAAAAAAGGCATTAGCTTCTCGCGGCGTTCCCCCGCGGTTTCCGCCCAGAAATTTTTTTTCAGGATCGCGGTATCCTCCACATATTTCTTTTCACCAATCAAAGCTTTATCGGCACCCTGAAATAATTCCTGCCAACGATAGCCATCAAAGGTGATGATAAAAACATTCTCCGTTTTCATTTTTTTCTGCGCGGTGCAAGGCATCGCGGAAAACAAAAGCAGCATGATTACGCCGCATCGTAAAGGCCTGATCATAACCTATAAGTTTGTCGGTTTGTATAGAAGAAAAAAAAGGGAGAAAGCTACACGAATGTTCGCGATCTCCCTGGCTCAAACTAATTACGTGTTAATTGAAATCCCACCACACCCGGGTATTCAGGTTGTCGGGCCCCTGACGTGTCACCGCGGCTTCGCGACTGGCAGCATTCAGCGATTGCTCTGCCAGCGGATAGATATAGCGGACCGGTATTTTATTGTTGTTCAGGTTACTGGCACCGGGAACCAACACGGGTAGATTTGTTCTGCGCCAGTCGTACCAGGCCTCCAGCCCATTGAACAGGAGAGCAATCCATTTTTGCGTACCGATCTTTGCGAGTTTTTCAGCTTGGGTTCCGGTGTAGGCCACGCCAGCTTGTGTGAAATAATCGGCGGGCAACGTGAGGTCAATCCCATATTCCGCCGGAGTGATCTCCTTATAGTAATCCATGTTGGCTTCAATGCCCTGCGTATAAAATGTCTCGGCATCGCCGGTGGAGATGAGATTCTTCTCGCGGGCTTCCGCCAATATAAATTGCAGTTCAGCATAGGTCATCAGCAGTCCGCGCGATGCATTGGCAACCGGTGCCGGCTTACCCGAATCATTGCACACCAGGCAAGCGAAGACAAGACCAACACGCGAAACCGCCAGTGGACCTCCGTTGTAGCTCAACGCCTGCGTATCCTCCAGTCCGTTGGGTATCCCTTCGATCTTCGGTGTGCCGGCCGCAACGGATTTTTCCGTGGGACGGGCAAAAACTTTCAACCGCGGATCGTTCAGGTTGGTCAATACATCACCGAGGGTCTTGCTAAGCCTGAATTCATCGAACGACCCAACCCGTGAAGTGTACAATGGCCATTGATTGGGGGAACTCGCCAGGTAGACCAACGCTGCGTTGTCATCGTTGCTTTCAAAGATGGGGTTGGTGGCCGGGTTATCGAGGATGGCTTGCATTTCGGCTTTGACATCTTTTCGATCGGAGATGCGCATGAGGTAACGCAGACGGAGCGAGTTGGCCAGCTTTCTCCATTTATCGAGCGCGCCACCAAACAACAGGTCGCCGCCCACCGCCTCGTTGCTGGTACCCAGGATCTCGTTCGCCTTTTTAAGATCGGCCAGGATGCCGGCATAGATCGACTCCTGTGTGTCGTAGGCGGTGAGATAGACACCGTCAGATTTTGCTTGCGTGGCCTGCGAATAGGGAATGTCTCCGTGTGCATCCGTTGCCAGCGAAAACATCCACGACTTCATTACCAGCGCCACACCGAGGTAGTTGTTCTGAACCGGATCGGTATTCTCCGCGATGTCGATGATGTTCTTCACATTGCGCATGTTTCCAAAAACGCTGTTCCAAATGCTGGTGCGCTCACCCCACAGGTAGCGGTCTTCGTTTACAAACTGGATCTTGGCGGTGTGTTGCACCACGATATTGCCAATGCTCCACGCTTCGTTTACCTGGTCATTCAAGGTATTCTTGATAACGCCAGACAACAACAAATCGGGTGTCACAACGGTGGGCACATTGGGATTGGTGTTGACATCTTCAAAGTCTTTATCGCAGGCTCCTGCCACCAACAGTGCGGCAAAAAGCATAGTGATCTTTCGTATATTTTTCATGGTGATGATCATTAAGGTTGTTCGGCAAATTAAAATTTCAGGCTCACGTTAAAACCGTAGCTTCTCGATGATGGAATGGACATGTATTCGATCCCGGGCAGGGCGGTGCCGCCCGAGTACGACATCACTTCCGGATCGATGTGCGGCACGTCCGTCCACAACGCGAGATTTCTTCCCACCAAGGCAATGCTCACACTGCGGAAAGGAACCTTACCAAAAAACTTATCGGGGAAGGTGTAGCCGATCTGCACCTCGCGAAGCTTCACAAACGAAGCATCATACATCACCCCTTCGGCAATGCTCCTGCCACCCGTCCAAGCCGAGTGCCACTGGCGCGGCAACACGCGATGATCGTTGACACGGAACGAGCCGTCAGCATTTTGGTTGACGCCCTCGCCCACCACATAGGTGCCTGCCGGCGCGTTCAACAGTTGAGGGTCGTTTTGCACCGAAGCTTGAGGATAGTAACCGTTCTCCCGGCCCTGCAACGTTTCCGTGATGATGCCGCCTTCACGACCCACGGTTTGTGTTTCGGAATATACCTTGCCCCCGTGACGGACGTCGAACAGGAAGCCGAGCTTCACACCTTTGAAAGTAAGGGTGTTGTTGATGCCGGCCAGCCAGTCAGGGTTGTAATTTCCCAGGTTGATGCGATCGGTCGTGGCGATGGGACGGCCTTGGTTGTCGTATACCATTTGCCCGGTGTACTGACCCAAGGCGTCATAGTAGGGTTTGGTTGGATCGGTGTTCTGCACGCGGGCAAAACCGATACCGTACATTTCGCCCATGCGTTCACCCACGCGCGCTTCGATGCTCACGCGACGGCTGGCCATCACAAAATTGGTAAGGCCATCCGAAAGCGATAACACTTCGCTTCTGTTCTTGGAAAAATTGACATCAAGGTTCCACCGCAGTCCCCAGTTAGTTTGAATGGGCACGGTGCTCAACATGATCTCAATACCGTGATTCTTGATCTCACCCGCATTGATAGACCGGCTGTTATAGCCCGTCGTGATGGAGAGGGGAATGTTGAGGATCTGGTTGCGCGTGCGGGATTCGTACATTGTAATGTCCACCCCAATCCGGTTGCCAAAGAATCGCAGGTCAAGGCCACCTTCATAGGCGGTGCTGATCTCCGGCTTCAGGCTGAAGTTTGCCAACCGGTCGTTCTCGCCATATACTTGAGATGAGCCATAGGGATCGCTGGGATTATACGATTGCGTAAAAGTAAACGGATCGGTATCGTTACCCACCTGGGCAATACTGGCCCGCACTTTAGCAAACGATAGGGCTTCCGGCAATTGCACCATGTCCGTCACCACCGCGCTGAGGGCGGCAGAAGAATAAAAATAGCTGTTGTCTTCGGTGCCGATGCCCAATGTCTTCAATTCCTGGGGCAACGTCAGGGCACTGGACCAATCGTTGCGCGCGGAAAGGTCGAGGAACAACATATTCTTGTAGCCCAATTGCACGGAGGTATACAAACTGTTCACGCGCTTCTTCGTGTCGGTCTGCGTTGTCTGCAGCGGCGCGCGCGAGTTGGTGAGGTTGTAGATGCCCGGAATGTTCAACTGCGGTGCATTGACCTCGAGGAAGTCTGACTTCTGCCGCAATTGGTTTCCTCCTACGGATGCCGTCAGGGTAAACACGGAAGGGACGATCTCCTTGTTGAAGGTCAGCAAGAAATCCGAGTTCCGCTCTTCGGTCACGATGTTGTTTTCGCGGTATTGTCCAAACGGGAATCGTTGGGTGCTGAAGGCGCGGCGGAACTGGCGGCGGTCGTTGGCATAATCCGTAGCCGTACGCAATTGCAGGCTCAACCACGGTGCGAAATCATATTTCAAGCTCAGGTTCCCGATGATGCGATCCACCCCTTGACCGTTGGTGTTCTCATACATCGTGAAGTAGGGATTGTCGTGATAGTTGTAGTTCCAATTGAATTGACGACGACCTTGTTCGCCATCCATCCAATACTCTTTCAGCGCACCCACGTCGACTGAGCGGGGTAGCCAGCAGTTGAAGAGATACATGATGTTCTCCGTACCATAGCTGATGGACGGGCGGTTGCCACTTTCACTTTTGATATAGCTCACAAACGCGCGCGCCGAAAATTTCGGTGTCAGGTTATAGCCTCCACCAAACGACACGGTGTTTCGCTTCAGGTCGGTATTGGGTACGGTGCCGGTCTCATTCAAACCGGTGTAGGAAAGACGGAAATCGCCGTGCGCATTGCTGCCCACGAGGGCCACGTTGTTGGTGAGCGTTCGTCCCGTTTGAAAGAAGTTCTTCACGCCATCTTTGTCGTTCAGCCACGTCGTGGGCGTGATGACGCTTCCCGCAGGGGCATTCATGTCGCCACCGCGATAAGGGATGGGCTGGCCATTAAGCGTGCGGGGAGAATTGAATTGTGGATATTGCTGGCCATTAAATGCGGGGCCCCAGCTTTCGTCCGTGCCATCGGTCAGACCCGCGCCGCCACCGTTCACAAACGCAAAGTCGCCGCCGTTGCCATTACCTTGTCCATACACATTTTGATAGTCCGGCAAACGAAGAACCGATTCGAAAGTGGTATTGGAGTTAACCTCCACACCAATCCCCTTTGTGCCTTTGCCTGATTTTGTTTTGATGACGATCACGCCGTTGGCCGCACGGGAGCCATACAACGCCGTGGCCGCGCCACCTTTGAGCACAGTCATCGACTCGATGTCGTCGGAATTGACAAAACCGGCACCGTTACCAAAGTCTACTTCAAGGTTGTTCCTGCCCGAAGCGCCGGTGAATCCGTTGCTGATGGGAACGCCATCCACCACGTAGAGCGGCTGGTTCTTGTTGAGGTCGATGGAACGTTCGCCACGAATGGTTACGCGCGCCGATCCACCGATGCCCGAGTTGCTGCCCACCACGGTAACGCCGGCAATTTTTCCGGCCAGCTGATTCGATACGTTTGTTTCGCGTGCTGTGGTGAGGTTTTCACCGCTCACGCTCTGCACGGCATAGCCCAGGCTTTTCTTTTCTTTCTGAATACCCAAAGCGGTGACCACCACTTCCGAGAGTTGCTTGCTGTCGGTGGCCAGCACGATGTCCACCGTTGTTCGGCCTGCGAGCGGGGCTTCTTGCGGGACATAACCCACGAAGGTAAATATCAAGGTGGCTTCTGCCGAGGGAACGTTGACGGTGTAGGCACCGTCGGCATCGGAGATGGTGCCCAGCGTGGAGCCTTTCACGACAATGTTCACACCGGGAATGGGCGAGGCGTCTTCGCCGGAGGTGACTTTACCAGACACCGTTACTTGCGCCATCGCAGTAACGGAGACAAGGAGCAGCAGCATCGCTGCCTGCGCAGCACGGAATGCCGGATAGGCCAAAGAATTTTTAATTCTTTGTAGAGTCCTGTTCATATATTCGGGGGGTTAGGGGTTAACTTCTTTAACCGGCGTCGGCCATCTCTTCTTTCAATCTGCCACCCCTGCTCCGACCTTTCACCACGCTGCAGATAAATCAATCATCGCTGCAGATTTCCAACGCTGCGCAAAGGTTGCTATCCGGCGTCACCCCATGTTTAGAGGTGCGTTACCTCTCCATTAAAAAATGAAACAGAAGATGAAAATTCAGTGAAGGTTTTGTTCAAACGATACTGCGGAATAACGCTATCGCTTGTCGTGCAGCGGGATAGCGCCGTCATATTAACTTAACGTGTTGCAACTTCTTTTTCGAAGCCTTTTCAAAAGTTCACTCTATATATACATTGTTTATTCATTGTATACACGGCGTAACCGGCGGTTTACGCATCTGCGGCCGGGCTCCTTCCCGGTGGGCCGGCCCACGCGTGCAGCGTATCAAACAATGAAAAACGTGGGATGGCGTGCTTCGCCGTCAGAGTGCATCGATTAACTTCTCGGCAATGCCAAAGCTGAGGGTCATGCCCGCACCGCCGAGGCCGGTCACGACCGTTACGTTGGGCTGAGGTCTTACGATCAAATGAATGTCGCCCATGAGTTTGGGATACACACCGTGCCAACGTTCGGTGATCCGTATCGCCCCTAGGTCAGCAAACGATTTCAGATAATCGAGGATAAGGTCGTTGATCTCCTCGTCATCAAAAGGCTCTACAGTGCGGCTGTAATGGTGCGAATCGCCGATGATGAGTTCGCCCGCCTGGTTCTGTGCCAGCAACACGTGTACGCCATTGTCTTTGTAGGCTTCCGATTCGGCATCATAGCGCGCATCTACTTTGGGAAGCGACGGGCATTTGCCAAACGCGGCATAGTGACGGAGGGTAAGGCCTGCACATAACGTCGGCCCAAGGTCAAGTGGTTTCGCCGGCACTGCCTTCATCATTTGAAGCTTGCATTTCGACACGGGATGATTGTCGAACACTTCGGGATACAACGTCTCGAAATCGGCGCCACTGCATACAAACACCTTTGACACTTCCCAGGTTTCGCGTGCCGTATGAATATGGGGCAGTGCGATTTCCTTCACCACGTTCCCATAGCGCAGCACCAAGCCGTATGTATCTCTTAACCACAACGGTATTTTGCGAATGGCTTCGCGGGGATTCACCGTGCTTTCCGTGCTGCTCCACAACCCGCCCCGCAACCCTTTTTGTATGACCACGCCCGATCTCTCCTTTACCTGTTCCGGCGAAAGCAAGGTGCAATCATAAGGAGCATCCCGGTATAGCTGCATGAATTCCTGTAGTACATCCCACTCATCATCATTGTACACAACATGAAGCGAGCCGTTGGGCTTCATCCAAAAACCGGCCTCCTGCGCCACCTCTTGCCAATGATGGCGCGCCCGCAAGGCATACTCTAACCCCACGGTGGGCTCCTGCCCTATGGGCCACGACAATCCGAAATTTCGAACCGATGCCCCGACGGCAAACTGATCGCGCTCGAACAACACAACCTTGTAACCTTTACGCAAGGCCATGTAGGCATGGGCCAATCCGGCTATACCGGCGCCGACAATGGCGATGTCTGCTTTCTTTTCCATCGTGTAGAGATGTTTTTTTTATGAACGCAATGAATCATTGCGATGGCAAGATATCGTGAAATCCCAATTGCCGGAGAAACCACTGTTTACCTTATTATTAATTTCTTAACACTAGGTCAACAGGGCCACAACAGTCGCGAACGTTCTTTGTATAAACGCCGAACCTTTCCCCGCATCCATGTCTTTATCTTCCGAGTCGCCCATTACACGTTGGTTGAAACAGGTTAACGGCTTTTCATTTGCCCTCTACGCGACGCTCATGGCCTTTTGCTGCTACACATGTGTGTATGCTTTCCGCAAAACATTTTCCGTCGCCACATTCGATGGACTGGTGTATGCCGGCATCCGCTACAAGGTCTGGTTGGTCACCTTTCAGGTGGTGGGGTATGCTTGCTCTAAATTTGCAGGCATCAAGATCATATCGGAACTGAAGTCAGCGTCGCGGGCCTCCGGCATTTTGCTCATGGTGACCATCGCCGGCCTGTCGTGGTTGCTGTTCGCCTGGGTGCCGGCGCCTTACAATATCATTTTTCTTTTCACGAATGGATTTCCGCTGGGATTGGTATGGGGCATGGTCTTTGGCTATCTCGAAGGGCGCCGATTCACGGAGGTGCTGGGCGCCGGTCTTTCGGTAAGCTTTATTTTTTCGGCGGGCTTTGCCAAATCGGTCGGTGGTTTTATTATTCGCGACTGGGGTGTTTCCGAATTGTGGATGCCCTTTGTTACCAGTTGTCTCTTCCTGGTGCCGCTGTTGATCTTTCTGTATTTACTGGACAAACTACCTCCACCTTCTGCTGAAGACGAACAGCTGCGCACACGTCGCCAGCCCATGAATGCCGCCGAGCGCTCACAATTTATCTTCACCTTCTGGCCCGGCATCGTATTGTTCACCCTTAGCTATGTGTTGCTCACGGCCTTCCGCGACTTTCGCGACAACTTCGCTGCAGAAGTATGGCGCACCCTCGGTCAGGGCGATTCACCCGAAATATTTACCAAGACCGAAGTTCCTGTCTCCATCATTGTGCTCGTCGTGATGGGCAGCATCATGATCATCAAGAGCAACAAGCTTGCGTTGATGGTCAATCACATTATCATTTTTCTTGGCATGGCCCTCATCGGCGTCAGCACGCTGCTCTTCCAGCAACAGCTGGTATCTCCCACCGTGTGGATGATTTTGATCGGGCTTGGATTATACCTGGGCTACGTTCCCTTCAACAGCATCTTTTTCGATCGGATGCTGGCCACCTTTCAGTATGTGGGCACTGTGGGGTTCATCATGTACGTCGCCGATTCGTTCGGCTACCTCGGCAGCGTAAGTGTGTTGTTCTTCAAGGAATTTGGATACGCCTCCGTGGGCTGGCTTGACTTCTTTATTTCCTGCGCCTATATCATCTCGGTACTGGGCTGTTTGCTCATCGGTGGTTCGATGCTTTATTTTCACCTGAAGCACCGGCGGTGGAAAATGCAAAACGCCTAGTGCCGGGCTAGCGCCCCTGCCACCTGGGTGTGATTGTAGTACTCAATAATACGAATGGCCTGTGCGGCGTCGGCAGGATCCAATTTATTTTCTGAAACAAATTCCGACAACATTTCAGCGGAGGATACTAAGGAAGGATACATCTCTTTTTTAAACTGACCGAGTTTCATCAGCTCATTTTCCCTCTGGACAAAGTATACGTAGTCCTGCGCGTCCGACTCCGTGCAGCGCGAACTTGTGAACCGCGGCCGGCGAACCACATTGATCTTGCCATACAGCACCACTTCATAAAAATGTCGAGGCGCCCGCGCCTCTTTGTTTTCTTTTAGCGATACAAACTTGCGATTGATATTTTCGTCGGCATCATAGAAATAGAACGACAACACTTTGTGTGCCGGCAAAACCAGGCAACTGTCTTTTGTTTTCAGCAACACCAGGTCAAAGCCGGACGCCATCGTGATTTTTCCGGTTAGCACCTCGCGTGATGCGAGCACGACCGAGCCATCATGCCACTCAAGATCCCGGGCGGCGAGTGATGTGGCGAGCACCCATAAGAGGAGGAAAAGCTTTTTCACTTCACGTTACCTTGGGGTAACCTGAAGTTAACATTTTCTTAAAACATGATCAACCGCGCGAGGGCAGAATATTGAGTACTTCCGGAATATTTTCAATCAAGTGGGTGTGGAGTTCTTCTTGCAGGGCTTCCCTGCTGAAGGCTCCCGTGGTGACACCAATGACCATCCCACATCCGGCAGCATTCCCTTCCTGCAGGTCGGAGGCCGTGTCGCCCACCTTGGCTACACGGGCGGCATCGGTAACGTGGGCCAGTTGCATCGCCCGGAAGATGAGATCCGGATAGGGCCGGCCGCGCTGCACTTCGTCGCTGGTGACGCTGCCGTCGATGAGGCCACGCTCCTCCCACCCCAATCTATCCAACAACGGGGCGGTGATGGCGCGATCAAACCCGGTGTCCACCACAACTTTCACGTTATTTGCTTTCAACTTGCGGAACGTCTCGCTCACGCCGGGTTTCTCGCCTACGGAGGGGTCGTTCTTGTAGAACTCGATCATCGCCTCCACAAACGCGCGGTGGATCTGGTCGATCCAATCGTCGGTGATCTGCAGCGGGCCAGGATAGTTCTTTTCCAGCAGTTGACGGATGGCCACCGGTTTGGGTATGCCCATCACGGCATTCGCGTCTTCCAGGGAGATGGCAACATCGTGGGCCGCCAACGCTTGCTGCAGCACGCGGTGAACGTCTTTGTTATCTTTTACGGTGGTGCCTGCAAGATCGAATACAACAAGGTCGATGGTCATAGTTTTGAAATTATCCAGCAAAGTAAGGCCTCAAAAACAGGAGGAATAGAAATGCGCATGAAGATTTCTTTATGTTTTACTTATACTAAACAAAGTTAACCTCGGCCACAACACCTCCTCTATCCGAAATGAGACTTAAAAGAGGTCGTCTGAAAAGATAACCTGTTCGTAATATAATTGTATTTATTTTCGGGTGAATCCTCGCCCCATGGAAACAGCGCTCGATCCCGTTGTCGAAGAAGTGCTCGACCTTTATCGCATCTATGGCACCGCCTGTGATAGCGCCCCCGTATCCTTGCTGGAACACATGGCTCGAACCGCGCAATGTGCGATCGCTGCCGGTGCCTGCAACGATATGGTACTCGCGGCGTTCTTTCACGACATTGGCCAGCTTTGCCTCATAAAATGCCGGCCGCTCAACCTATGCCATTATGGTCGAAAGCGCCAGGAAAAGATCGGTGCCGATTTTCTTCGCCAGCGTGGATTCCCCGAAAGACTAGCACGCCTGGTAGAAGGCCATGTTCAGGCGAACCGGTACCTAAGTTTCGCCTGCTGTGAATATTACAACCAGCTTAGTGATGCCCACCGGAAAGCGCTGGAATGTCAAGGTGGTCCAATGTCGCGGGGCGAAGCGCGGGCTTTTGAACAAGACCCTCTCTTCAGACAGTATGTTTTACTCTGCCGCTGGGACACGCAGGCAACGAATTTGATTATTCCCGCGATCGGCTGGGAACAAATCCGAATGCGAATGGAGAGAGCCCTTCTTGACCACTAGCCTTCCGCCCTGAAAAATGCAATTGCAGCGATCAAATAACGCCTCAAAAGTGGCTTTCCAGCGCCCGGTCGTGGATTAGGAGGAGCTCAAAATTACCCACGGGGAATGCCAAAAATGTTCCCAAAGCCCCGGTAATTTTGTAAGTTTAAGTAAACCTCTTCCCCATGAATCTCCCCGGCCCGGTAGTATTGATCGACGATGACAAAGACGACCAGGCCATATTGGTGGAAGTGCTCCAACAATTGGGGATCGGCGAAGTCCGGTTGTTCGACAACTGCCCCGATGCGCTTGAATTCTTGAAGAAAACCTCAGAAAAACCCTTCGTAATCCTTTGTGACATAAACCTTCCCCGCATGAACGGCCTGGAATTCAGGAGGGAGATCAACGAAAGCGAATACCTGCGCCAAAAGAGCATCCCCTTTGTTTTCCTGAGCACATCGGCCATCCCAGAGCAAGTGAATGAGGCTTACATGCTCACCGTTCAGGGTTTCTTCACAAAGCAATTTTCCATGCAGAGCATGCGAGCCACCTTGAATTGCATTATGGAGTACTGGCTGCATTGCGTCCATCCAAATGCTGTAAAATAAACCAACAGCAGCCAACACAACGCTTTCCCTAAACGTATGCCATCATGATCATTTCAGCCACGATCCACAATCGCCGCGACGCCAACGCTATTGTCGTTCAAACCGACAGCAACCGAAAGACCATAAACATTCCCGGTAAGGCTGAAGGTTTGGGGTCCTCGATCAATGGAGGTGAGCTGCTGCTCCTGGCCTTGGCCACCTGTTTTTGCAACGATCTTTACCGTGAAGGTGCCCGGAAAAATATGACAATCCAATCCGTCGATGTTACCGTCTCCGGAACATTTGCCCGCGAGCACGAACCCGCTACGGATATCCGCTATCAAGTAAACGTGCAGGCACCAGCACACTCCCCGCAGGAAATAAACGATCTCATCCAATTCGTTGATGCCATAGCAGAGGTGCACAACACTTTGAGAAAAGGTGCTCATGTCACGCTGCAGATGTGAACCCTCCCTACCCTGATTCGACCTAAAATACCGCAAAAAACAAACGCTTTTGGAAAGGCTTCTCTCCCCAAAAGCGTTTTGACTTCCACTGGACGCCGGTTAGTTCTCCGGTGCGTCTACAGCATCCTTAATGCCTACTGGCCATACGCCAGGGCTCGGTACGCTAACGCCCTTGGTATCGCCGCGCACGGCATCATGACCGAAATAATAGAGCGGCCAGCCTTTGTACGTCAGCTGTTTGGCACCTGATACATCGATGGTACCGAACAGGGACTTGTCGAGGACCGAGGGCACGCTGGCCATCGTCGCCGTGTAGATGGGCCAGTTTGCATCGTGAGCTCCGTCGCCGTTCGTAAAGTTGTTTTTGTTTTTCTTGTCGACCGTGAAGGTATAAACCGTTCTGCCTTCTGCATCGGTGAAGTATGTCACGGCCCCATCTCCCAGGGTGTAGTCGCCTTTGTAGTTATTGCCATCGAGTCCTTTCAGTTGGGCCTTGGCCAGCATGATGGTGTAGTCGGGCTTTGCGACAAACCACACACCACCCACGGCTTCACCTGTGGTTTGGTTGGCGGGTTCACGTGTTCCGTTCGGGGCATAGTAATACAAGGGCCAGCCTTTATAGGTAAGCTGTTGTCCGGCGGCAGCGGTGACGGTGCCGAAATCGCTAAGCGTCAAACCGGTTCCCAACATTTCGGCGGTGAGTCCGTCTTGGAAAAAGATGGGCCAAACGGTGGCACACCCGCCCGTGCAGGTATTCTGGCCGGCTACGTCGGTGGAGAAAAAATAGAGCGTGTTACCATCACCGTCGGTCAGGTAATTACCAAGCGTGGCACTGGAGGCCAGTTTGATCTTTACAGCAGACGAGGGTTGGTTGTCGTCGCTATCGCTACAACTCGCTGCGGCAAAAATGAGGCACAGCATGCCTAGCCGGGCTAGCGGGCTAAACAAGGTCTTGGTTACTTCTGATGTTGATTTCATGGATTGTTTATTTAATGTAAAACATAGATTAAAAGACTACTGAACTATAGAGCAGGTATTTTGAGATTACTTTCTTTTCTTCAATTGGAATGCGCGCGTCACGTTGAAGCCGAGGTGGATGTCTCCGTTGAAAAAATCACCGTCGGTCTCGGTGATGAATGCGCGCTCGATCATGCCCCGGGTGTTGGTGAGCACGATCTGGAACACGTGGCCACCCGTTTCAATGTCGATGGCAAAACCCAAAGCATCCTTGTAGGGCGTGGCAGTATCGGGATTGACGCGGTAATAGTATTCCGCATTCAGGGAAACACTACGGGAAACTTTTACTCGTCCTCCCACCCCAATGGCGACCTGGTCGTTGGCACCGGTGTTGTCAGCAACAAAATTCTTATGGACGATGGTGGGCATGAGTTGCAGTGAAAAACCAGACGTGAATTTCCGGGCGATCAGCAACTGGCCGGTGTAGGCCAACCGGTCGGAATTCTCAAACCCCTCCGGCGCATCTTCTTTCCGCGGCGACGTCTGATAGGCCGCACTGCCAAAAGCTGTGACCGTGACCGGCATGCCGCCCTGGCTCTGACGAAGCAGTTTGTATTTTAGATAACTGTCGATGGTCTTATCGACCGAATTACGACCCACGCCGACGCTGAGGTTGCCGGTCACGCCATACTCCAACCCAATCCTCACAAAGGCATCGTCGAGGCCAAACAATTCGTAGGCACCCCCGTTGAGACGGCCGAAACGGTGAGCGAAAATAAACTCCAGGGTTCCCGCGCCGGTAGTTTCCACCGTGTGGCCATTCACCAGGCGGCTGCCTTTAAATGTCTGGGCAATATAGGTGGGGGCCGGCGTATTTTTTTCCAATTCGCCCAGCAGGTCGTCTTGCGCATAGGCAAAGCGTGGCAATAGAAAAACGATCAATAAAAGGGTGTGGGTTTTCTTCATGAGAAACGATTATGATTTATTGTTGGGTTTGAATGAAAAATTCAGCGTCACTTCTACTTGCTCGGCAATGTTTTGCCACAACAACTTTGGTATCTGTATTTTGTAATCCTCCAGCTTCACCACAAAGACGGCGTTCATCAGCAGGCCATCGCCTTGCTTTGCAATGGTGCCCGGAACTTCCACCGTTTGTGTCACGCCGTGTACCGTTAGTTTGCCCTTGGCCACCACCTTTTGCTCGCCCGCCGCACCGGGATCGTAGCCCGTGATCTTTCCTTGGAACGTGGACCGCGGATATTTTTCCGTTTCCATATATTTTTCATTGAAGTGTTCCTGCATCAATGATTTCGCAAATTGAAATTCATTCACCGGCACCACAAAAGCGATGTCGCCGGTGCCCGCATCGAACAGGCCTGAGGTCTTCAGGTTGGTTGCTTTGATGTCTTCGATGGCAGCATGGGAATAGAATACCACGGAAGTTTTTTCGGTGGTGAATTTTTGCGCGTGTACCGGCATCCAATACGCAGCGAGCAAAATGATGATGAAACTTTTGTGCATGGTTACAAAGGGTTATTTTTTGAACATAAGATTCCCGGGCACCTCATTTTTGAGATGCTTTTTACTTCCGCCTCTTGATGATGATTAATTGTCCTTCACGCCATCGTCTACCCAGCAGGCGATCTTGTCGATCTGCTCCTGCGTGATCGATCGCCCGTCGGGGGGCATCGCCCTGCTGCCCGTGCGCGCCTTGATCAAACTCGCATTGTTCATCACGCTGCCCAGATCCGACAAGTCAGGACTTTGTGAACCGCTTACGTGACAACCTGATATTGCACAGTTCGCTGACAATATCGGCTTGATATCGGCGCTCCAACTCACACCGGTTTGCCCGCGACCTACACTGGCACTGAGCGAAAGGGAACAGTCCTGCGAATCTTTTACAATGACGGTGTACAATCCGTGTTCCAGTCCGGCAAACACAGGGTTGTCGCTAAAACTCCCTGTTCCCAATTTATATTGAAAAGGTCCATTCGAACCCGAGGCCGTTACCGTCAGGGTACCGTTGCCGCTAAGACATTCGTTATCTTCCTGGCTGGTATAGGTGGCGGCCAGGTCGCTGGAAGCCACCGTCAACACCACGGTTGACTCGCTTCCACAGCCGTTCGCATCGCTGACACGAAGTGTGAACGAGCCTCCATTCAATTGCGTGAATGTGCCGGAGCTTTGCAATTCACCGTCGTTGAGGCTGAACTGATACGGCGGCGCTCCGCCCGTGGCGGAAACGGTGATGTCGCCATCCAGTGTATTGCAACCCGTGGGATTTGTTTTGGCATCGACGGCCATGACCGGGTGATTGACTTCACAATTTACCAGGTCCGCATCCGTGCGATAGGTACATCCGGCAAACGCCAGCAATAGGAATAGCAAATAAGGATGAGATTCCTTTCTTAAAATCATAAAACGCAGATTACTTACCAAGCTTATACTTTAATGAAAAAAACACACCGGTGCTCACCAGGTTCACTTTGCCTTCGCCTACGCCGGACATCGGTGCTTTCAGAAAGGGTTCGGCCTGCACAAAAAAATGTTCACCGATCCGGCGCTGTACGCCGATGGAGATGTTTAACATGCTGAACCATTCGTTGTTCTTATGAGAAAAGTTTTCTTCGTATTGATAGTCCCTTTGATTGGCCCACACGGTGTAGACATATTTCTCCTTCAACATGATGTAGGAGGAAGAACCCAACGTCACAAAGAGATTTGTCTTCGATTCCGGGAAGATGTAGTAGGTCACGTTGATGGGAATATCCAACACCCTGCAATCGCCGTCAAGGGAACTGGCTTTGGCTGTCCAGCCTCCGGAGCTATAAGATTTGTCGGGGTCTTTCGCGCCATACAATTTCTTGGAATAAATCGCGCCGGTGCTCACGGAAAAATGCCTCGAAAAACCATACTCTCCCAGCAATCCTATGTTAATCCCCGGTTTGCCTGGTGTGGAATAGTTGATCGAACTAAAGTCGGGCGACACAGGCAACTTGACAAACCATGAATGCGAAGCGGCCTGTTTTTCATTTTTCCAATCCTTTTGAACCGTGCCCGAATCAGTAGCCGTTTGAACCGGCGCGATGTTCTTTTCAGCTTGCTGTGTCGAATCTTTCGCGGCAGGTCCGGCAGGGTCAGCCGGATGCGTTGTCAGGTTCGGCGTTGCTGAAGTTCCTTCATTGCCGATCGCTTTGCTTTCGCTGGATACGGCAATGCCCGGGGAGCCATCTTTTTTCGTTGTTGGAATGCCTTCTAAAATAATAATGGGAGGCGACTGCGGTTGAACCTGCGACTGCGATGGTCCGTCATTCATCAAAATTATCTCCCCATTTGCGGATGACGGCAACCGATCATCGCCTGCTGCCGCAGCCTCTCCCATAATGTTTTGTTCCTTCTGAAGTGTTTTATCCGAAGTCTCTTTATCACCCGTAGCATCAGTGTCATTCACGACGCTCTGTGTGGATTTTGAAGTCTGTTTAGCGCCATCGTTCTCTGACGTTACCGCCGTCGTCTGCACGCCTGCAGATTCCTTCTCTCCCGCAGGCGCGACCCGGCGTTGCTCCTGATCGACCGGTGGCTGATTCAAAATGTTTTTGTTCGCTTTCTCTGAAACGATCACGCCCTCCTTCATCGACCGTTCAGGCGATCCTTCTTTACCCAGCCCCGCTTTGTCGGCGCCCAACGCTTCGCTGGCGTTACCGGTCGGCGAATCATCTTTCACGAGAACAGTTGATGCCAATGTTTTCTTCGTGGCTGCGCTCTTCCTTGCCGAGGCCGCCGGTCGACTTTCTGCCGCAGGTGATATTCTTTTTTTAGCGGATTGATCTTTCCCCACGACAGAGATTTCTTTCGCGGCAGGCTGACCTTCGCCCGCCATAGCGTCCTGCTCTTTAACAGACTGACCTTTTCCCGGAGCTAAGGCTTCTTCCTTAACCGACTGACCATTTTGTAACGCCGGGGTTTCCGGTTTTGCAGTGGCCGAGGCTTCTTCTTTAGTCAGATGATCTCCATTCGAAAGAGGCGTCGTTGCAGTCAGCGACTGATCTTTCTCCGATACGGAAGCATCCTGCTTCTTCGCTTGGTCATTCAACGCTGTCGGTGGGGGCGATTCCAAAACCGATGCCGTTTGCGTTTTGTCCTTTCCATTGAACTGAGGCCACAACGTAGAAATGACCAACAGCGCTACTACGGTATAAAGCGTCTTGCTTCGCGACAGCGCGGCCTTATCGTCCTGGTCCAGTCGTTTGGCCATATCCTCCCAGTCCCTCGGATCGAATTCCGGCTCATTCCGGTCGGCGGCTTCCCGGAAGATTTTATCGAGCTCGTTATCTGTGACCTTACGCATACCGCTTGATATTATTTTTTTTAAAAGCTGCCTTCAGATGTTCCCGTGCTTTGAACAAGTTAGACTTGGATGTGCCTACGGAGATATCTAGGCGGCTGGCAATTTCCTCGTGCGAATAGCCATCGATGACGAACAGGTTGAAGACGGCCCGGTAAGCCGGTGCCAGTTGCTGGACCATGCCGATGAGTTCTTCGTGTGAAAGGTCGCCAATAGCATCGCTTTCGTGGGAGGGCATCCAGGCAATGGCCTGGTCGCCGTCCTCCAATTTATAGTGCTTACTGTTTTTGCGATAATGGTCAATGGCGGAGTTGATCATGATCTTTCGCAACCATGATTTGAAAGAACTCTTCTCGTCGCGGAGCCCAAGCCGGGTGAACACTTTCATAAATCCGTCATTCAAAATTTCCCTCGATTCCTCTCTCGTCTTCGAATAGCGCAAGCACACACTCATCGCATACCCATAGTAATGCTGATAAAGCATCTTCTGAGCTTCCCGGTTGCCACGCAAGCAACCATCGATGATGGTGGTTAGCTGTGAAGGATCTTCCAAGGGTTTCTTATTTTGTTTGCCAAGACGGAGCGATTTCGCAAAAGGTTGCCTGGGTTTTGACACTTAATTTGCGCCTCCCCGAATTTACGAAAGAACCGCGGGTGTAGCACTAAAAAGGTAACAGCCGCGAGCCTCTCAAACACTTCAACACCAACTGTTGACGTGTCACTTTTCCGTTTACAAATCTGAGCCGGGGGATGCAAAAAGATCGATATCACTTTTAGCGGGTGCCCTGAACCGGCTTGATGCTGGTTCCGTCAGCCCGTTGTTTCTACCGAGCGTTCCTTCAATTGTTCGATCTTCATCTTGTCCTTGGGTTTCAATTCGCGCTTCCGCAGAAAAGGCATAAAAAGTAACGCGATGAGGATGGTGACGACGCCTTGAACGAGCATGGCATTGGCCGCCCCGATATAGTGCGACAGTGCACCTAAGAGCAAACTGCCAATCGGTTGCATGCCAAAGAAAGCCATGGCATAATAGCTGATCACCCGCCCCCGCATCGCCGGCGTTACGGCGAGTTGGATGAGGGTATTGCTAATGGTGGTCTGCGACATCATCCCAAACCCGGCGATAACCAGGAAGAACAACGCCACAGGCAAATAAGTCATGTGCGAAAATGCAAAGAGCCCTACACCAAACAGAATGGTGTTTACAAACAAGATCTTCTTCAGATCGGTGCCCGTCTTCAGCGAGGCCAGGAAAATAGCACCGCCAATCGCACCCAGCCCAACAAAACTATTCAGGTAGCCAAAGGTAGACGCACTGCCGTGAAATATTTCACGCGCATAGACGGGCAGCAACGTGACATAAGGCAACGCCAACAAGCTGATGAGCGCAAGCATGATCATGACCTTGCCGATGGCCGGCGTGTCGCGCAGATAGATGAACCCATTCTTCATGTCGGCAAGCGCGGTGTGTAGGCGCTCCGATCTTTTATAGGGCGGCAGCCTCATGAACAGCAAGGATGCGATGACGGCCAGGAAGCTGAACGCATTGACGAGAAAGCAAACCGACGCCCCAAACTTCTCCAATACAATGCCGGAAAGCGCCGGGCCGATGAGTCGCGCCAAGTGAACCATCGAGGAATTCAAGGCAATCGCATTGGGCACATTATCTTTGTGGTCTACCATGTCATAGACCATCGCTTGCCGCGCCGGCACATCGAATGCATTGATGACGCCGAGCACGACGCTCAGCGTAAGAATCTGCCAAACAGCATACTGCTCCGACATCACGAGGGCTGTGAGCAGCAACGCCTGCACCAAAGACGCTACCTGGGTTAACAGCAACACCCGGTACCGGTTATACCGGTCCGATACCACTCCACCCAAAATCGACAACAAGAACGAAGGAAACTGGACGGCAAATACCGCCGCCCCCAACATAAACGAAGAACCTGTTTTCTCATACACCAACCAATAGACGGCCGTGCGTTGCATCCAGGTGCCGATCAACGAAACAGATTGTCCCGAAAAATACAACCGGTAGTTCCGGCTCTGAAACGCCTTTAAAGTTTGAAGCTTTGCCATGATGCGAGAAGGGAATCAGCGACGTTATACATGTGCGCCGGATCACGTGTTAAAAATACGGCTAAACTCCGAATTCCGTCTCGAATTTAAAATGAAACACCATTTCCATGGGTGAATGCGGAAAGAAAACCGCTAACGGTATCGCTATCATTTTGGCACGAAAAAAGACGTTCCACGCCTTAAAAAAAGTTTAAAAAATATAACACCGTTTCGTCTGCGACGGTATTCTCTGATTAGGATGAGCTTTCCGAAAATTTGATTTTAGCGATCCGGATCTGCTCCTGTATTTTATGGCCACAATCTTTATTCTTATCCGCCGAGCGATCGGAGAAATAGATCTGCATGTCGCCAATGGTTTCGTCGAAAAAGGAAGACCGTGTCGCGACCGGTTGCAACGGGATGTCGAACTCTAGATTGCGCAGGAAGTAGTCGTCGCGATGATCGATGGAGCGCGCATTCCAATGGTTGATTTGCTTGAGATGAATACGCTCGTCCTCCAAAACAATCTCGCTGTAATATCCTGGCTGGTAATCATCGCCGGAGCTGCAATGCTGTGTCGTCATGGCGATGGTGTCGGCAAGGGTGAGGTACTGGATCACGCTGTCGTTGTAGAAAACGTCGCGCTTTCCGGTGCTCCATAAAAATCCAGCTGGCGGTTTGGACTGTTGGATGAATTGAACGATTTCAGGCTCGCGGTCACGTTTTTCGCAATACAGACCAGTGTGTTCTAATTTATCCTCAATGATTTCGAACGTGACCTGCAGGTACAGCGCCGGTGAATGTCCTTCCTGCTTGGGCAATTTTTTATCGATGAATAATTTTAATTTCAGAACGTTGTAGCTCAACGTGATCATTTTGCGGAAAGCATCCACCGGGTCGCCTGCTTGCGCGTGATGCTTCATCTCCAGGAGTTCGATCGTTGTCAACAACGTCCGCATTTCCTGCAAGGCACTTAACAGGTCGATGGTTTTTTGCCCGATCATTTTATATTTCATCTTGTTCACTACTCCTCTCCGCCGTCAAAACGGGAGCGCAGTTTTTCTTCTTCGAGGTCCAGCAGGTTCTGGTGTCTCCTGACGACGCTCTCGTCGGTGTCGTTTCCCTTGTTCAACTCCTCCAATAAGATTCTTTGCTTCTCCAACAGGTTGAGATAGATCTGCCGGTAGCCTTCCTGCTCTGCGGTGTCGGTATGAAACTTGTCGCTTTCAAAGCGGGTCTTCAGATGCTGCAAGTGCCGGTTTGTTTTTAGTTCTTCAGCATGGTCAGTATCCAGAATGAGCAGACTTTCTTCGGCCAGCTTTTCGCGCAACGATTGCTCCTGCAGCGCTACTGGCAAATGGTGATCGGGGTCTTCCATATTTACCCAGCGGATCACCAACGGTAGCGTCAATCCTTGAATGACAAGGGTGAGCAAAATTACGGTGAACGTAATGAACAGGATCAGGTTGCGCTGAGGAAATACGGATCCATCCGTCAGGTGGATCGGGATGGAGAGGGCAGCCGCCAGCGACACCACGCCCCGCATACCCGCCCATCCTAAAATGAACGGCCCACGCCAGCCCGGTCGGTTGTCGGCTGTAGTGATATAGCGGCTGATAAAGACCGTGAACACCGACGCGAACAGGGTGCTGAGCAACCGGGTCACGATGAGCACCACCGAAATGAGCACACCATAACCGATGGCAGCGATGATGCTGGTGGAGCCCAACTCCTGAACAATGGTTGGTAGTTCGAGACCGATGAGCATAAAGACCAACCCGTTTAGCACAAACCCCAAGGTGGACCAGACGTTGCTTCCCCGCAATCGACTTCGATAGCTCAGGAACATATGACTTCGCATGGACAGAAATAATCCACCGCTCACGACAGCCAGCACCCCGGAGAAATGAAATGATTCCGCCGTGACATACATCATATAGGGCGCAGTGAGCGTTAGCACGATGTCGATGTTCACCGTGGTGGGCAACCATCGGTGAATGGCATAATAGATCAGTGCGATGCCAATGCCCACCAGTATCCCCATCACAATGACGATGACAAAACTCATGGCCGCCTCATAAAAAATAAAATGACCCGTGTCTACAGCGATCAACGCAAAGCGAAACACGATCAAGCTGGAGGCATCGTTCAACAAGCTCTCGCCTTCCACGATGGACATCACCCGTTGCGGGACCTTCACATATTTTAACACCGACGTAGCCGACACTGCATCGGGTGGCGACACGATGCCGCCCAACAAAAATCCCAGCGCCAACGTGAAACCGGGCAAGACCGCGCTCGACACGATCGCCACCACAAACGAAGTGACGATGACAATCAGAAAAGCAAAGCTGGACACCACGCGCCGCCAACGCCAAAGTTCCTTCCACGAGGTCGCCCACGCCGCCTCGTACAGCAACGGGGGCAGAAAAATGACAAAGATCAATTCAGGGTTGATGCTGATGAGGGGAATGCCCGGGATGACGCTCAACAACAATCCACCAAGCACCAGCACGATGGGGTAGGCGATCTTTAACTTCTGTGCCAGCATCACCAGCAGCAAAATAGCCAGGATGAGAAAGAGGTACACAATAAAGGATTCCAGCATGGTCGCGAGGGTTGGAAGGTTAAATCTATTAAAATTTGAAATCTTCGCGAAACCTTCGATTCCCTATAAAATCAAAAGAGAGGTCCCCTTGACCCCTCTTTGATAAGTACCGCTAAAAATGTAATGTTCTAGGATTACACGGCCGTTATTGCATTAGTGTTTTCCCTTTTGAGGAAATGTTGCGCTTAAAAAATAGTCTTATTTCTTTTCTGATCATCACCATCCTTACCGGATGTTACAACGGAAATCGACGACACCCATGTAGTAGAAAGCAACGAGCAAAATCCTCTCATGGGTTTAATGGTTTGGTTAAAAGGTTTGGTTTGATGGTAACTGCTTGTCTCTAACACGCTCATCTCTACTTTGTCATCGAACCTGGCTGCCGTTGCTCAAGACGGCCGACGGGTTGATGTCTTTCGAAACAAAGCTGCTCTTAAAGACGACTCAAAGATGGTGTATGAACGCCCTCGCGCACCACTACAATAGTCACATTTTCCTACTTGCGTAGGCCAGATTAGATTTTCACCGCAGGAGGGCCCTTTTTGCCTATCATCCCCGTTAATAGCCCATCCCAGACCAGCAAAACATCGCTGCTGCGGAACGTCGCTGTGAAAAGCGGCCACTTTCCAGGCAAAACCTTACTTGCGGAACCGTCGTCGGGGCGCGCTCACCCCAACCCAACGTACTTTCATGAGCCATTCCTGTAGCTACAAGAATGATTATTCCGAGATGACCTGTTGATAAATCTCCACAGAAATAATAAGCGCCGGCGCCGGTCACGGATTTCGGGCTTGGCGATGATATAAATGTTATTTTAGAGAACAGGTGCGCTATGGCGCCTTCAGGGAAACAGTCCCCCACACCTATGAAAATATTTCTCTCCTTCTTTCTGGCGTTCGCGACCAGCACAGCTTGCGCCCAATCTTTCGACTACACCCGCATGGCACCCCACCCCAGGCTACTATTAAAAAAAGGAGAGGCGGAAGACGTGCTCAAAAACCTGGAGACCTACGAGCCAATGCTCCGGGTGCACCGCTATATTCTGGATGCCTGTGACCAATTTATGATCGCACCGACTGTAGAGCGAAAACTGGAAGGCAAGCGACTCCTGGGTGTTTCCCGTACAGTCCTGAAACGCGTCTTTTATTTGGCCTACGCCTACCGCATGACCGGCGACAAACGCTACAGCCAGCGAGCAGAACAGGAAATGCTGGCTGCCAGCGCCTTCGCCGACTGGAACCCGTCGCACTTTCTCGACGTGGGAGAAATGACCATGGCTATGGCCCTTGGCTACGACTGGCTTTTCGACGTGCTCCAACCCAGTTCAAAGGAAACCATCCGGAAAGCGATCGTTGAAAAGGGGTTCATGCCCTCGAAAGACGAGAAGTACAACGGGTTTCTCAAAGCCGACCACAATTGGAATCAGGTATGTAATGCCGGCATGGCCTACGGCGCCCTGGCCCTCTACGAAACCGACACGGCGCTGGCCACCGAAATGCTGGAACGCTGTATGCAAACCATCGGCCTTTCCATGAAAGCCTATGATCCCGATGGCGCCTACCCCGAGGGTTATAATTATTGGGGCTATGGCACCGGATTTCAAGTGATGCTAAACGCCGGCTTGGAATCCGCCCTGGGAACGGACAAAGGTTTGTCGCAATTGCCGGGCTTCCTGGCTTCGGCCCGGTTCATGGAGTACATGACGGGTCCTACCGGCGCCAGCTTCAATTTCTCAGACGCACGTGAAAAAGGTCAGGCCGAGGCGATGATGTACTGGTTTGCAAAAAAGACAAATGATCCATCGCTGCTGTGGGTGGAGCAACAATACTTGAAAAAACCGTCGCTGGATTTTGCGGAAGACCGCCTGCTCCCCTGCTTGATCATTTTCGGATCGGGTCTAAAACCCGGCGGCATTGCTCCACCCCAGTCCAAGATTTGGGTGGGGCATGGGAAAACGCCCGTGGTGTTGGTACGTACGAACTGGCAGGAAGGCGAAGGATTGTACCTGGGCGCGAAAGGCGGCAGCGCGTCCACCAATCACGCCCACATGGACGCCGGGTCGTTTGTGTTTGAAGCGGGCGGCGTGCGATGGGCCGTGGACCTGGGTATGCAGGAATATTACTCGCTCGAAAAAGAAAACGTCGATATCTGGAACCGGAGCCAAACGGGCCAGCGTTGGGAAGTTTTCCGGTACAACAATTTTGCGCACAACACGCTCACTGTAAACGGCAAGCTCCACCGCGTCGAGGGTTTCGCGCCCCTTATCAAAACCTTTACCGACGACGACAAACTGGGCGCCATTATCGACTTGACGGACATCTTCAAAGACGATCTGAAAAAATCCAGTCGCGAGATTGTCCTTGTAAAAGAGAAATTTTTGCAAGTGAAGGACGAGATTGAAACCGCTGGCCAGCCGGCGCGTGTTCGCTGGACGCTGGTGACGGCGGCTACACCAAAATTCATGAATGCAAACACCATTGAATTGTCGGCCGGTGGAAAGAGAGCGCTCCTCGTCATCGAAGCACCCAAACGCGTTGAACTGAAAACGTGGCCCGCACAATCCCAGCATGCCTATGACGCTCCGAATCCCGGAATTTCCCTGGTGGGTTTTGAGACGGAATTGAAAGCCAATCAAAAAAGCACGCTGATCGTAAAACTTGTCCCACAACCCTGACAGCCTCATGGACGACTGTGCGCGACCACCACTTTCTGCAGGGTGATATGCTCACGGTCATTGATGCGAAGGATATATACGCCTTCCGGCAAATGCTTCACCTCTATGTGCTGACCACCGTCGCGGTGCGCAACGATTACCGGCACTTCCTCGCCCAGGGTGTTGCATAATTTTAGGTCCGCCGTTTTGGTGTCGATTTGTATGAACGCGTCGGCTGGATTGGGATAGACATTGAGTTGCATTTTCGCCGCCTGCTCGGTTGCTGTAATGAGAACCGGCACAATGGTGAGATCATCCATCAACAAGGCCTGAAAGACCTGCCGCGTGTCATCGTCTTGCGCAAAGGCAACGAGGGCAAGGGACGCCGCGTCGTTAAATTGGGAAGCGTCGGGCTTCCATGTGACGTGTAGCGTTTTCGCAGCAGGTATTTGATCCTGATCACCCACCCGGGCACCCGCCGCATCGGGCAGCAGGGTACGCACCACGTAGTGACTTTCGGTGGACTTTATCTTTACTACTTTTTCAACAACGGCCACGCGTATTCGCGAGTCGGGTGCGATGGGTTGAAGAACCGAATAGTGCACGATGACATCGACTTCACCACCCGCATGTTGTTGTGCGGTGACGGCGTCAAACCGCACTTTCGAAACTTCGAGCGCATGGTTGTCGAAAGTAGATTGAGCCAGGGTCGGAAAGGGATTCGCGATGGGTGTTCCATCCAAAACCAAGAGGGGCAAATCATTGGTCACACCATAGAAGGCCGCGCGTGCATTGTGGACAGAAGGATTTTGTTTATGCAAGGGATCTTCTTCGGGAACTTTCAATGCGTTCAAGTGAAATTCCAGTCGCACCATGCTGGGCTTCATCTCATCAGTTCCGCGGAGCAGTGAAAAGGCATTGAACAAATCGTTTGGCGCCGTAAGCGATACGTGGGTGAACCATTCCGCCAGGACAATACGATCGCGTTCGGTGATCGCAAAATTATCAAAGGCAAAACCATCCAATGGCGCCATCAAGTTGGTGCCTTGGCTTCCCAGCGCAACGCGAAAACGCATTCGCTTCCGGTTGGCGGGAAGAGCCGGCAAATAACTATCCAACGGCACGGCGGCATATCGCCACGCTGCTTCGTCCTTTTTGCCAGACCATCCGTATTGATTGAGCGCCTGGTTCCCCGGGTTGCCGGGAATGCCGCGATGGTCGTACCAGCCATGCGCCTCATCCATATTGCCGACGGTGACCCATTCGGCATCATCGAACGCCTTCCCACTGGAATCTACCTGAATGACTACGCCGTCGATTTGTTCCTGAAGCAGGCTCCGAAGGTTTAGGCTGAGCACGGGACTTTTCATTTCACTCAAGTCGAGACAAGGGCTGTGCACCCATGATTTTTCGCTTAGGCCATAGTGCAGATTAAGTGCGGCAGAAGATTGTGTGAACCATGCTTTCCCCGAACCGGAAGCATCGCCGTGGAGCACAAAGCCGGCGGGAACATCCCAAGTCCAGGAGGAAGTAGAAAGGTTCTCGTTTGTGCCCTCCAGCCAATCGCCGTTACCGGCATCGAAGTTTTGAATGTAGGGAAGCTGCGAAGCGTCTACCACGGGCATCTTGTATACCTCCTTTACTTTTTCCTGGAAACAGTTGTTGCTGGTCGTTACTTTGAACTTTGCCGCATGTATGCCGGGCATGGCGTATGTAAAATTTGTGTTCAACGTTCCGGGTTGATAGCCGCTGCCATCCAAATCCCACAAAATATCTTTTACGTTGGTAGTCGTGAGACCTTGCAGGGTACCCTTAAAAACCGTGGCTTGATCGACGCATACATTCTCCCAAACGAAGTCGATGACGGGAGCTTCCTTTATGACCACTCCTTTTTCAAAAACACCGGCACAACCAAAAGGGTGATCGGGGCCTAGCGAGAACTCGGTTTTAAAATTCAGTTTTACATTATAGTATCCCGTGTGTTGAAAGGCATGACGATCCGGAACGCTTTGCGGCCACGCTTGAGCGGGCTGTGCAGGACTGTCACCGAACTCCCAAAAATAATGCTGGAATTGCCAGGTGTAAGTGTTGGGTGGTGGCGTAGACGCCTGAACAGAGATGGCAAACGGGATCTCCTCACCCAAACAACCATCGTTGATGCCAAAGGTGATGGCTGGCACAGGGAGGATAGTCAGTCCCGTCTCCAGCTTCGAGCACGTGCCGCCTCCATGTTCATAGGTGACGGTGGTGGAGTAATCCAGGATCTTGGGATCCAGAAGAACTTTGTTGCCGACAAAACTCAAACCGGACAAACCGCCATTTACGCTGTAGTCACCTCCCGCCGGCGTGGCCGTTAGTTCGATGACCGACGTATTGTTACAGATCGTGCCAGCATCAACGTTGGCCAGCGTGCGAAAATTGAATGTGATCGGGCTCGTCAGGATGTCAAAATTAAAAGACAGGCTGACCACCGTGGCGAGGCCTTCCAATAGGTTACCCGGTGCTGCAGGGTCATATTGAATAGCGGTTCGTTTGTACGTGAGCGTGAACGTGTATTGCCCGAATCCAGCGCGTTGGCTCAGCAAATATGGGTTGATCCGAAAGACGCCAGCATTCCATAGAAGACCGTTGTTCTCATAAAAGTTGACAGCTGATCCTGCGGGATCATGGATCGATGGAGAAAAGTTACTCAACATCTCGTACTTCTCTCCATAGATACTTGCCGGCCCCACGGCATCGGAAGGATTGAGGGGATTGACAACAAACCATTGGTCGTGGGGACAATACGTGGCCGGGAGGATGTTGAAAAAGCTGGCGTTGGTTAGCGGCACGGCCACGGTCTTCTGATGTGTCAGGATCGTGAGCAACAAGATCGATAGTAGACAATGGAAACGGGCAGCAGGCGCGCAGCCGGGGCAGAGGCTCTTCATGATAAAAATGTTTAACCGGAATGTGATCGGAAATCGCCGCTAGTATAGGTTGAGCCACTGCAATGGAATTGCAGTTTGTCCGTTGGGCATCACTCCTTTTGTAAATCCCTGATAATGAATAGTTTTATTTCGCTCGCCAGGAGAAATTGCCGGCCCGTGATCGGACCATACGTCCAACCTAAATCAGCTGGCAGTATGACCCTTTCTTGTTAAATTACATCGTCACCAAAACCGACCCGGCATGTCAAAAAATAAACTCCTTCTGTTCGTTATTCCCCTGCTCTTGTTTGCCTTCCGTCCCGACGCCGACAGCCCCGCCCGGAAAGAGGGGAAATGGGTTAGTCTTTTCAACGGCAAAAATCTGGACGGGTGGAAGATGAAGATCGTGGGCCATCCGCTGGGAGAAAATTTCGGGAACACGTTCCGGGTGGAAAATGGGATACTCAGCATTCGCTACGATCAATATAAAAGTTTTGACAATACTTTCGGCGCGCTGTATTACAACAAGAAGCTCACCAACTATCGCCTCAAGGTAGAGTACCGGTTTGTGGGCGAGACGGCCCCCGGCGCGCCTTCGTGGGGTTTCCGCGACAGCGGTGTGCAATATCACTGCCAGGCACCGGCCACCCTGGGTCTGACCCAGCCGTTCCCGATCTGCCTGGAGTATAACCTGCACGGCGGAAACGGCAAAGATGAACGACCAACGGGTGAGCTATGCGCCAATGGCACGTACGTGGAGATCGACGGCAAACGTAACGCCTCTTTTTGCACCGAACCCACAGTGAAACGCACGTTCCACGGCGACGTCTGGGTTACCCTTGAAATCGACATACGCGATGGCAAGATCAAGCATTTTGTGAACGGCGAAGAGATCCTTCAATTCGAGAACCCACGCTACGATGCCAGCAACGAGATTGCCAAAACCCTGATCACGGGCACCGACGACAAGGTGAAGGAGGGATACATCTCCTTGCAATCCAACAGCCACCCCATCGATTTTCGCAAGATCGAGTTAATGGAATATTAATCCGCCGGCGTGGGTGGCATTTAACGGGCAGCCTAAACCATTTGCAAACCGTTTCAAAAAAACTGAACTTGCTCCCTACCTAAAGGACACCCGCATGGAAGGCATGTTAAAACCGGATTCTTTAAAAGGCAAAACCATTATCGTTACCGGCGGCGGCACAGG
>Ga0209050_1000873_pt1 | contig 40656 bp, 38 predicted proteins | sample Araplavi_mTSA_r2_FD_184276 | JGI IMG/M metagenome (GOLD analysis project Ga0209050, IMG submission 184276) | Arabidopsis root microbial communities from North Carolina, USA - plate scrape MF_Cvi_mTSA_r2 (SPAdes) (version 2) | ecosystem: Host-associated > Plants > Roots > Endosphere | place: USA... | reverse complement strand
TGGTACCTGCTGGTGCCGGTCGCGACCGCGCTGTTCGGCTACTTCCCCGGCAAGCGGCTGCGCAAGGTCGGCGACCTGCCGAAGGGCGTGATGCTGCAGTGGCGGCGCTGGTGCCTGCACCCGCGCTACCACGTCGGCGCCGAGGGCGCGGCGGTGCGCGAGCAGTTCGAGGCGGCGCGCTTCCCGCTGGTCGCGCTGTCGATCACCGACGATGAATTGATGACCGAGCGCGGCACCCGCGTGCTGGTCGACTGCTACCCGAATGCGCCGCGCCGCATCGAGCGCATCGCGCCGGCCGACGTGCAGGCCCGGCGCATCGGGCATTTCGGGCTGTTCCGCGAGCAGTTCCAGGCGACACTCTGGCCGCGCATGACAGCCTTGCTGAACACGATGAAGGAGACGACATGAGCATCAAGACGGCCGTGCTGAACGGCGTATTCACCCTCGAGATCGCGCGGCCCGAAAAGAAGAACGCGATCACGATCGACATGTACCAGGCGATGGCCGACGGCCTGAAGGCCGCGCAGGCCGACGGCAGCGTGCGCGCGGTGCTGATCACCGGCCAGCCCGGCATCTTCACGTCGGGCAACGACCTCGAGGATTTCATGAAACGCCCGCCGAGCGGCGCCGATTCGCCGGCCTACCAGTTCATGCAGGCGCTGAACGGCTGCGACAAGCCGGTGGTGGCGGCCGTCACCGGCGCGGCGATCGGCATCGGCACGACGATGCTGCTGCACTGCGACCTGGTCTACGTGGCCGACGAGGCGCGCCTCGCGATGCCGTTCGTGAGCCTGGGCCTGGTGCCGGAGTTCGCGTCGAGCCTGGTGGTGCCGCAGCTGATGGGCCGCGTGAAGGCGGCCGAGAAGATCCTGCTCGGCGACCCGTTCACCGGCGCCGAGGCGGTCGAGCTCGGCATCGCGAACGCGGTGCTGCCGACCGGCGAGGTCGTGCTGCATGCGCGCCGCGTCGCCGAGCGCTTCAACGCGATGCCGCCGGGGGCCGTGCGCGACACCAAGAAGCTGCTGCGCCGCGCGAGCACCGAAGCCACCTGGCAGGCCATCGAGGCCGAGGCGGCGGTCTTCGGCGAGCGGCTCACCAGCCCCGAGGCGCGCGAGGCCTTCAGCGCGTTCTTCCAGAAGCGCAAGCCCGACTTCTCGCAGTTCAGCTGAAGACGGTCCGGTCGATGCTCTCCGCGGCCAAGCTGCTGCTGTCGCCGTTGCTGCTGTGGCAGGGCGCCCGCGTTCGGCGCCTCGCGCTGCGCCTGCCGGAGGCCGAAGGTTCGCGCGAAGGCGTGGCCGGCACCGGCCGCGTGCGGCTGCGCGTGCTGATCGTCGGCGATTCGTCGGCGGCCGGTGTCGGCGCGCCGACGCAGGGCCAGGCGCTGGCCGGCCGGCTCAGCGAAGCCCTGTCGCAGCGGCTGGGCGGTGCGGTCGTCTGGCAACTGGTCGCCCACACCGGCGACACCACGCGCGATGCGCTGATCGCGCTGGAGAGCGCGGCGCTGCACCCGGCCGACGTGATGGTGACCGCGCTGGGCGTCAACGACGTGATCTCGCAGGTGCCGGTGCGGCGCTGGCTGGCCCAGCTCGACGAGCTCGACGGCGTCGCGATCCGGCGTGCCGGCGTGCGCCAGGTGGTGCACAGCGGCGTGCCGCCCATCCATTCGTTTCCGTTGCTGCCCAACCCGCTGCGCTGGGTGCTGGGGCGCGACGCGCGGCGCTACAACCGGGCGCTGGCCGACTGGATCAAGCGCTGGCCCGATCGCTGGTGGCTGCCGGTGCCGTTCGAGAACGAGCGCATGTCCGACAGCATCCTGATGGCCGACGACGGCTTCCATCCCGGCCCGGCGGTGTATGCGCTGTGGGCCGAACAACTGGCCGGCATGATCGCGACCGATCTCGCGCCGCGCCTGCCTGCCACCACCCCCACGCGGAGACCTGCATGAGCCAGTCCAGCAACCTGTCGGGCAAGACCTTGTTCATCACCGGCGCATCGCGCGGCATCGGCCTCGCGATCGCGAAGCGCGCCGCGGCCGATGGCGCGCGCATCGTGATCGCGGCCAAGACGACCGAGAGCAACCCGAAGCTGCCGGGCACCATCCATTCGGCCGCCGCCGAGATCGAGGCGGCCGGCGGGCAGGCGCTGCCGGTGCAGACCGACATCCGCGACGAAGCCAGCGTGCTGGCCGCGGTGGAGCAGGCGGTGGCGCGCTTCGGCGGCATCGACATCCTCGTCAACAACGCCAGCGCGATCAGCCTGACGCCGACGACGGCGACGCCGATGAAGCGCTTCGACCTGATGTTCGGCGTCAACGTGCGCGGCACCTACCTGGTGACGCAGGCCTGCCTGCCGCACCTGATGAAGGCCGCGCAGGCGGGGCGCAACCCGCACGTGCTGAACATGTCGCCGCCGCTGTCGATGCGCGAGCACTGGTTCAGCCCGCATGTCGCGTACACGATGGCCAAGTACGGCATGAGCGAATGCACGCTGGGCCATGCCGGCGAGTTCCGGCCGCTGGGCATCGGCGTCAACAGCCTGTGGCCGCGCACCGCGATCGCGACGGCCGCGCTGCAGATGATCCCGGGCGCCGACATCGCACGCTGCCGCACGCCGGAGATCCTGGCCGATGCGGCGTACCTGGTGCTGACGAGCGATCCGCGGCAGACCACGGGCAACTTCTTCATCGACGATGAGTTGCTGGCGCGGCACGGCGTGACGGACCTGGAGAAATACAGCGTGACGCCGGGGACGACGGAGTTCCTGCCGGATTTCTTCGTGGATTGATTCTCAGCAGGCGCTCAACGTGTCCCACGCGAGCCGCGCCGCCGCCAAGTCCCACGCGGCGCTGCCGACGCTCTTGAACACCACGGGCTGATCGCCGGCACCTGCCAGTTCGTGCGCGCCCGCCAGGTCCCGCACGCGAGACCCGTCGACGCCCGCCTGGATCAGGTCGCCCGCCTCGACCAACGCGCCTTCCTTCTCGTCGACGATCAGCGCAGCACGGTTCACCAGCGCGGCCGGCAACTCGCACATCGCCGGCGTGAACGCGCCGACCGCGAACACCCGCGCGCCCGGCCGCAGCGTGTCGGGAATCACCGGCGTGCGGCTCGTCGTCGCGGTGACGATCAGGCCGCAGCGCGCCGCTTCCGCCGCAATGTCGTCAACGGCATGCGCCGTCACGCCCTGCGCCTTCAGCGTGGCCACCAGCCCTTCGGAAGACGCCCGCGACCGCGACGCCACGCCGATCCACGCCGGCGCCAGCACCGCTTCGAATGCCAGCGCATGTGCCAGGGCCTGCGCGCCGGCACCGACGACCAGCAGGCGCGCTCCCGCCGCCACCTGCAAGGCCAGCGCCGCCGCCAGCGACACCGCCGCGGTGCGCCGCGCCGTCAGCACCACCCCGTCGAACCACGCGAGCCGCTCGCCGGTCGCGCGGTCCATCAGCACCACCTCGCCCTGCACTCGGGCCCGGCCGAGCGCCGGGTTGCCGTGGTTCACCGTCACCAGCTTGACGCTCGCGTAGTGCTCGTCGCTGGCCGGCATCAGCAGCAGCCTGTCGTCGCCCGACAGCGCGAAGCCATGGCGCAACGGCGCATGCAGCGTGCCGGCTCGCAACTCGCCGGACGCCCGCCGCATCGCCTCGGCCAGCGGCTTCCACGGCAGCAAGGCCGCCGTCTGCTCCGCGTCGACGATGCGCATCGGCTCAGTCCCGCGGGATCACCCGCGGCTGCCCGTCGCGGTCGATCGCGACATAGGTCAGGTTGGCCTCGGTGACCTTGACCACCTTCAGGTCGGCCGGGTTGCGCTCGGCATACACCTCGACGTGCACGGTGATCGAGGTGCGCCCGATGCGGTCGACGCGGGCGTAGAAGCTCAGCAGGTCGCCGATCGACACCGCCTGCTTGAACACGAACTCGTTGACGGCGACCGTCACGACCCGGCCCTTCGCGACGCGCGCCGGCAGCACCGAGCCGGCGAGGTCGACCTGGGCCATGATCCAGCCGCCGAAGATGTCGCCGTTGCTGTTCGAATCGGCCGGCATCGGCATCACGCGCAGCACCAGGTCGAGGTCTTTTGGCAGGCTGACCGCCAACGCGGGGTCGTGCCGGGGCTGGCTTGTATTCATACTGGACGCCTTCAACTGGGTGCAACCCCACGATTCTTCCACGATGCGATCCCTCTCGACCCCTGTGCCGGTGCCCGACGCCGTGACGCCTGCCGCACCCCGTTCCGATGCGGCCACGCTGCGCAAGCTGCTGCCCTACCTGTGGCGCTACCGCTGGCGCGTCGGCATCGCGCTCGGCTTCATGGTCGGCGCCAAGCTGGCCAACGTCGGCGTGCCGCTGCTGCTGAAGCAGCTGGTCGACAGCCTGTCGATCAAGCCGGGTGACCTGCAGGCGGTGCTGGTGGTGCCGGCCGGGCTGCTGGCGGCCTACGGGCTGTTGCGGCTGTCGACCTCGCTGTTCACCGAGCTGCGCGAGCTGATCTTCGCGAAGGCCACCGAAGGCACGGCGCGCAGCATCTCGCTGAACGTGTTCCGCCACCTGCATGCGCTGAGCCTGCGCTTCCACCTCGAGCGCCAGACCGGCGGCATGACGCGCGACATCGAGCGCGGCACGCGCGCGGTGCATTCGCTGATCTCGTATTCGCTGTACAGCATCGTGCCGACGCTGGTCGAGATGGTGCTGGTGCTGACGCTGCTGGCCGTCAAGTTCGACGCCTGGTTCGCGTGGATCACGCTGGCGGCGCTGGCGGTCTACATCAGCTTCACGATCGTCTTCACCAACTGGCGCACGCAGTTCCGCAAGCAGATGAACGAGCTCGATTCGACCGCGCATTCGCGCGCGATCGACTCGCTGCTGAACTACGAGACCGTCAAGTACTTCAACAACGAGGACTTCGAGGCCCGCCGCTACGACGAAAGCCTGGAGCGGCTGCGCCGCGTCGCGCTGAAATCGCAGGCCACGCTGTCGATGCTGAACACCGGGCAGCAGCTGATCATCGCGGCCGGCCTGGTGGCGATGCTGTGGCGCGCGACGCAGGGCGTGGTGGCCGGCCACATGACGCTCGGCGACCTGGTGATGATCAACGCGTTCATGATCCAGCTCTACATCCCGCTGAACTTCCTCGGCGTGATCTACCGCGAGATCAAGCAGAGCCTGACCGACCTCGACAAGATGTTCGCGCTGCTCGAGCGCGAGCGCGAGATCGCCGACACGCCCGGCGCCTTGCCGCTGCAGGTGGCGCAGGGGCAGGTGCGCTTCGACCACGTCGACTTCTCGTACGAGCCGAACCGCCAGATCCTGCACGACGTCAGCTTCGAGATCCCGGCCGGCAGGACGGTCGCGGTGGTCGGGCCGTCGGGCTCGGGCAAGAGCACGCTCGCGCGGCTGCTGTACCGCTTCTACGACGTGCAGGCCGGCGTGATCACGATCGACGGCCAGGACCTGCGCTCGGTCACGCAGGGCAGCGTGCGCCAGCGCATCGGCATCGTCCCGCAGGACACCGTGCTGTTCAACGACAGCGTGGCCTACAACATCGCCTACGGCCGGCCCGGCGCGAGTGCGGCCGAGGTCGAGGCGGCGGCGCGCGCGGCCCGCATCCACGACTTCATCGTGTCGACGCCGAAGGGCTACGAGACGACGGTCGGCGAGCGTGGGCTGAAGCTCAGCGGCGGCGAGAAGCAGCGCGTCGCGATCGCGCGCACGCTGCTGAAGGACCCGCCCATCATGATCTTCGACGAGGCCACGTCGGCGCTCGACTCGGCCAACGAGCGGGCCATCCAGGCCGAGCTGCAGGGCGTCGCGCGCAACAAGACCGCGCTGGTCATCGCGCACCGGTTGTCGACCGTCGTCGATGCGCACCAGATCCTGGTGATGGAGCAGGGCCGCATCGTCGAGCGCGGCACGCATGCGCAGTTGCTGGCACTCGACGGCCGCTACGCCGACATGTGGCGCCTGCAGCAGAGCAGCACCGACGACGCGCTGGCGTGACATCGTTCCGGCTCGGGGGCGCGCCCTGTAGGACAGGCTTTCAGAATCCCGCCCGTTTCGTGAAAAACGAGCGTGAAGTCTCCGTCAATTGTGAACAATCGTTACCGAGTCGACGAGCACACATCTTGTTGCACTTCTAGAGTCGCGGCACCGATTCACCCACAGAGGACGGATGCGATGACTGCTCAGAAACTCCCGATGACGTTGAAGACGATGGTTCTGTTTTCGCTGCTGGCGGCGGCCGGCGCGATCTCGATGTCGGCGAAGGCGGCAACGCCCGATGCCGTGTCCTCCGCCAGCCTGCGGCTGCCCGACGCCAAGGTGGTGTGGGTCGACAACGAGAGCTTTGCGTTCGACACCTGCTCGGCCGCCGGCAGCGAGCATGTGGCGGCGGTGATGGGCGCGTTGCGCGAGCGCCTGATGAGCGATCTCGGCCCGATGATGCTGAACAACGGCGTGACGCCGGCGAGCCAGCAATTCGTCACGCTGACGCCGGTGGAAGGCGGCCAGGATTGCAACACGCTGGCCAGCCGCGTGGTGTTCCGCGTGTCGGGTGTCAGCGCGAAATCCGGTGGTGCGTGGAATGCCGACGTCGTCGCGCAGACCCACGGCCCCACCGCCGATTCGCGCCAGGCCTCGACGCAGCTGGTGAACGACCTGGTGCACGAACTCGACGTGACACTCAGCCGCAAATAGGGATCGACCTCGTCGTTACACTTCGAGAGGTGGAAACCAAGTGGCTTGAAGACTTCGTGAGCCTGGCCGAGACGCGAAGCTTTTCGCGCTCGGCGCAGATGCGGCACGTGACGCAGCCGGCGTTCTCGCGCCGCATCCAGGCGCTGGAAGCCTGGGCCGGGCTGGACCTGGTCGACCGCTCGTCGTACCCGACCCGCCTGACGCCCGCGGGCGAGACCTTCCATGCGCAGGCGCTCGACATCCTCGGCGCGCTGCAGACCACGCGCAACATGATGCGCGGCCACCAGGTCGCCGCGCAGGACGTGATCGAGTTCGCGGTGCCGCACTCGCTCGCGTTCACCTTCTTCCCGCACTGGGTGATGGACCTGCGCAAGCGCTTCGGCGCGCTGAAGAGCCGCCTGATCGCGCTCAACGTGCACGACGCGGTGATGCAACTGACCGAAGGCAGCTGCGACCTGCTGATCGCCTACCACCACCCGTCGCAGCCGCTGCAGCTGAGCCCCGAACGCTACGAGATGCTGAGCCTCGGCCACGAGACGCTCGCGGTGTACGCCAAGGCCGACCCGAAGGGCGAGCCGCTCTTTCGCCTGCCCGGCTCGCCGGGCGAGCGCGTGCCCTTCCTCAGCTACGGCAGCGGCGCCTACCTGGGCCGGCTCGTCGAGCAGATCGTCAAGCTCTCGCCGGCACCGCTCAACCTCGACCCGATCTACGAGACCGACATGGCCGAAGGCCTGAAGGCGATGGCGCTCGAAGGCCACGGCCTGGCCTTCCTGCCGGTCAGCTCGGTGAAGAAGGAGCTGAAGAGCCGGCGCCTGGTGCGCGCCTCGGCACCCGGCACCCTCGAGTTGACGATGGAAGTGCGCATGTACCGCGAGCTGCCCGAGCTGTCGCGCCACAACGGCAAGCCCGGCGCACGCGCACTGTGGAACTTCCTGAGGCCCGCGGCCTGACGCGAAGCCAGAGGGTTTTCCCTTGCGCGGCATGCATTCGATGCATGGCTTGCCCGCGAATCCGCATTGGATTTCCAACCGGCGGGCGCATACAGTCCGCGCCCATCGCCTCTCGAACCTGCACCCGCCGCCATGCCCCGCCGAACCTGCGCCAGCGTGAACGATCTCACGCCCCCATGCAGGCACACTGGCGTGCGGCCGCGCGAGCCACGTGCCGGCCTCCACCCCCTCCCGCCGTACCGGCTCGTGGCACGAAGGTTGCGAGATTCACCCCATGAAGTACGCCTCATTCAGCACATCGGCATTCGCGTCCGCGGTCCTCGTGGCGCTCGCTGCGCTGACCCTCGCGATGCCGGCCGGCGCGGCGACGCCGGCGGCGGCGCCGGTCCCCGCCGGCCCGGTGCTCGACCGCATCAGGCAGACCGGCAAGATCCTGATCGCGCACCGCGAATCTTCGCTGCCGTTCTCGTACCTCGATGCGGACAAGAAGCCGGTCGGCTATGCGGTCGACCTGTGCCTGAAGCTGGCCGAGGCGGTGCGCAAGCGGCTCGAGATCAAGACCATCGCGCCGGAGTACGTGCTCGTCACCGCCGGCAACCGCATCCAGAAGGTGGTCGACGGCCAGGCCGACCTGGAATGCGGCTCGACCACCAACAACGCCGAGCGCCGCCAGAAGGTGGCCTTCACGATTCCGCACTACATCACCGGTGCGCGCTACATGGTGCTGGCCGACAGCCCGATCGCCGAGCTGCCGATGTTCGAAGGCAAGAAGCTGGTGTCGACCAAGGGCACGACGCCGCTGAAGGAGGTGGATCGCGCGAACCGCGAGCGCCTGCTGCGCATCACCATCCTCGAAGCGCCCGAGCATGCCAAGGCCATGCAGATGGTGCTGTCCGGCGAGGCCGATGGCTTCGTGATGGACGACGTGCTGCTCTATGGCCTGATCTCGTCGAGTGCCGACCCGGGCAGGCTGAAGGTGGTGGGCAAGTTCCTGACCATCGAGCCGCTCGCGATCATGATGCGCAAGGACGATCCCGAGTTCAAGAAGATCTGCGACGAAGAAATGAAGCGCCTGATCCTCAGCCGCGAGGCCTATGCGATCTACGATCACTGGTTCAACAAGCCGATCCCGCCGAAGAACCTGCCGCTGAACCTGCCGATGAACTACCTGCTGCGCGACTTCTGGAAGTACCCGTCGGACCAGGTGCCCGGCTGACATCGCCACGGCCGGCCCGTCTACGTGGAAGTGCGTAGACCCCGTGTCCCTAGAATTTCGTTGTAGGGGGGTCCCCCCCACCCCCTCTTTTCCACCCTGAAGGAGATCGTATGAAAAAGGCATGGCTGAGCGTTGCCGTCCTGCTGGCTGTCGCGGGCGTTGCCCAGGCGCAGCAGAGCGACACGCTGAAGAAGATCAAGGACAGCGGCACCGTCACGATGGGCGTGCGCGAATCGTCCGGCGCGCTGGCCTACACGCTCGGAGACGGCAAGTACGCCGGCTTCCACTACGACGTCTGCCAGAAGGTGCTGGCCGACGTGCAGAAGCAGCTGGGCCTGGCCAAGCTCGACATCAAGTACCAGCCGGTGACCTCGCAGAACCGCATTCCGCTGGTGCAGAACGGCACCGTCGACATCGAATGCGGCTCGACGACCAACAACGCGACCCGCCAGAAGGACGTCGCGTTCGCCGTCACCACCTACGTCGAGGAAGTGCGCATCGCGGTGAAGGCCAACTCCGGCATCACCGGCATCGCCCAGCTGGCCGGCAAGACGGTGGCCACCACCACCGGCACGACCTCGGTGCAGACGCTGCGCAAGCACGAGCGCGCCACCGGCCTCGACTTCAAGGAAGTGTTCGGCAAGGACCACGCCGACAGCTTCCTGCTGCTCGAATCGGGCCGTGCCGATGCGTTCGTGATGGACGGCCAGATCCTCGCCGGCAACATCTCGCGCGCGAAGAACCCGGCCGACTTCAAGATCGTCGGCGAAGTGCTGAGCGTCGAGCCGATCGCGATCATGCTGCGCAAGGACGACCCGGCCTTCAAGAAGGCGGTCGACGACAGCATCAAGGCGCAGATCAAGTCCGGCGACCTGGCGAAGACCTACGACAAGTGGTTCAACCAGCCGATCCCGCCGAGCAACACCAAGGTCGGCCTGCCGCTGTCCGAAGCCACCAAGGCCGCCTGGGCGAATCCGAACGACAAGCCGATGGAAGACTACGCCAAGAAATAAGGCGGCTCTTGCGATGGACGGGGACTGAGGTAAGCCCTGACGCCACTGGGCGCGACACTTGCTTACAGTCCCCCCAGCGCGGCGCAGGGTGACCCGCGTCGCGCTTTTCATTGGGGCAGCGCCGTGGTCGTACCCCTCACAAGAATTGGAGCAATGCCTTGGGCAAGTGGGACTGGCAGGTATTCCTGCAAGACACGGGGGGCGGGCAGACCTACCTCGAATGGTTGATGTCTGCCTGGGGCTGGACGCTGTCGGTGGCCTTGCTGTCGCTGGTGGTCGCGCTGGTCGTGGGTTCGCTGATCGGCATCCTGCGCACGGTGCCGAACAAGGGGGTGGCGCTCTTCGGCGAGTGCTGGGTCGAGCTGTTCCGCAACATTCCGCTGCTGGTGCAGATCTTCCTCTGGTACCACGTGATTCCGTCGCTGTTCCTGAGCCTGCGTGCGGTGCCCAGCTTCCTGCTGGTGGTGTTCGCGCTCGGCTTCTTCACGTCGGCGCGCGTGGCCGAGCAGGTCAAGGCGGGCATCAACGCGCTGCCGAAGGGGCAGCGCTACGCCGGCCTCGCGATGGGGCTGACGCTGCCGCAGACCTACCGCTACGTGCTGCTGCCGATGGCGTTCCGCATCGTCATCCCGCCGCTGACCAGCGAGTCGATGAACATCATCAAGAACTCGTCGGTGGCGTTCGCGGTCAGCATTTCCGAAATGACGATGTTCGCGATGCAGGCGCAGGAAGAAACCTCACGCGGCATCGAGGTCTACCTTGCCGTGACCGGCCTGTACTTCATCTCCGCGTTCGCGATCAACCGCCTGGCCCTGCTCATCGAGCACAAGGTGCAGGTGCCCGGCACGCTCGGAGGTGGCAAATGAACCTCGACTTCGCCTTCCTGAACTGGAACGTCGTCTCGGCGTTCGTCGCCAAGGGCCTGATCTTCTCGGTGCAGCTGACGCTGGTCGCGATGCTCGGCGGCATCGCGCTGGGCACGCTGCTCGCGCTGATGCGGCTGTCGGGCAAGAAATGGCTGGTGCTGCCGGCGGCGTTCTACGTGAACACGCTGCGCTCGATCCCGCTGGTGATGGTGATCCTGTGGTTCTTCCTGCTGATCCCGCTGCTGATCGGCCGCCCGATGGGCGCCGAGCTGTCGGCCATCGTCACCTTCACGGTGTTCGAGGCGGCGTACTACTCGGAGATCATGCGGGCCGGCATCCAGAGCGTGTCGCGCGGGCAGGTATACGCCGGCTACGCGGTCGGCATGACCTACCGCCAGACGATGCAGCTGATCGTGTTGCCGCAGGCCTTCCGCAACATGCTGCCGGTGCTGCTGACGCAGACCATCATCCTGTTCCAGGACACCTCGCTGGTCTACGCGATCGGCGCCTACGACCTCCTGAAGGGCTTCGAGGTGGCGGGCAAGAACTTCAACCGCCCGGTCGAGACCTACCTGGTCGCCGCCGTCGTCTACTTCGTGATCTGCTTCAGCCTGTCGATGCTCGTGCGCCGCTTGCAGAAGAAGATCGCCATCATCCGCTGAGTCCGGAGATTCCCATGATCAAGATCAACAACGTTTCGAAGTGGTACGGCAGCTTCCAGGTGCTGACCGACTGCACCACCAGCATCGCGAAGGGCGAGGTCGTCGTCGTCTGCGGCCCGTCGGGTTCGGGCAAGTCGACGCTGATCAAGACGGTGAACGCGCTGGAGCCGATCCAGAAGGGCGACATCGTCGTCGACGGCATCTCGATCTCCGACCCGAAGACCAACCTGCCGAAGCTGCGCAGCCGCGTCGGCATGGTGTTCCAGCACTTCGAGCTGTTCCCGCACCTCACGGTCACCGAGAACCTGACGCTCGCGCAGATCAAGGTGCTGAACCGCAAGCCCGACGAAGCGAAGCAGCGCGGCATGAAGATGCTCGACCGCGTCGGCCTGAGCGCGCACAAGGACAAGTACCCCGGCCAGCTGTCGGGCGGGCAGCAGCAGCGCGTGGCGATTGCCCGCGCGCTCAGCATGGACCCGATCGTGATGCTGTTCGACGAACCCACGTCGGCGCTCGACCCCGAGATGGTCGGCGAGGTGCTGGACGTGATGGTGCAGCTGGCCAACGAAGGCATGACGATGATGTGCGTCACGCACGAGATGGGCTTCGCGAAGAAGGTCAGCAACCGCGTGATCTTCATGGACGCCGGCAAGATCGTCGAGGACTGCAGCAAGGACAGCTTCTTCGGCAAGCCGGAAGAGCGCACGCCGCGGGCCAAGGACTTCCTGTCGAAGATCCTGCAGCACTGAGCCGTGTTGGTGGGGGTGCCAAAATCGGCCCATGACCGATTCACTCACCCTCACCACGCCCGACGACTGGCACCTGCACCTGCGTGACGGTGCCGCGCTCGCCGCGGTGCTGCCCGACACCGCGCGCCAGTTCGGCCGCGCGATCGCGATGCCCAACCTGCGCCCGCCGGTCACCACCGCGGCGCAGGCCGTCGCGTACCGCGAACGCATCCTCGCGGCGCGGCCCGACGGCTCGGCCTTCGAGCCGCTGATGACGCTGTACCTGACCGACCGCACGCCGCCCGACGAGATCCGCCGCGCGAAGGACGCCGGCGTCGTCGCGCTGAAGCTCTACCCGGCCGGTGCCACCACCAACAGCGATGCCGGCGTCACCGACCTGCGCAAGACCTATGCGACGCTCGAGGCGATGCAGCGCGAAGGCGTCCTGCTGCTGGTGCACGGCGAGGTCACCGACCCGGCGGTCGACGTGTTCGACCGCGAGGCCGTCTTCATCGACAGCGTGATGCAGCCGCTGCGCCGCGACTTCCCCGAACTGAAGGTGGTGTTCGAGCACATCACCACGCGCGAGGCCGCGCAGTACGTCGCGCAGGCCGATGCGTACACCGCTGCCACCGTCACCGCGCACCACCTGCTCTACAACCGCAACGCGATCTTCCAGGGCGGCTTGCGGCCGCACTACTACTGCCTGCCGGTGCTCAAGCGCGAGCTGCACCGCCAGGCGCTGGTGCAGGCCGCGACCTCGGGCAGCCCGAAGTTCTTCCTCGGCACCGACAGCGCGCCGCACGCGTCGCACCTGAAGGAGCAGTCGGTGTGCGGCGCCGGCTGCTACACCGCGCTGTCGGCGATGGAGCTGTATGCCGAGGCCTTCGACGCGGCCGGCGCGCTCGACAAGCTGGAGGCCTTCGCGAGCTTCAACGGCGCCGATTTCTACGGCCTGCCGCGCAACAGCGGCCGCGTGACGCTGCGCCGCGAAACATGGACACTCCCCGAAGCCCTGCCGTTCGGCGAGGCCACGCTGAAGCCGCTGCGCGGCGGCGAAACGATCGGTTGGAGACTGGAGACCGCATGACCCTGCTCGACAAGCCCGCCCGCATCGCGCTGCTGATCGATGCCGACAATTCCCCGGCCAGCAAGATCGACGTGATCCTCGCGGAGCTGGCCAAGGTCGGCGTCGCGAACATCCGCCGCGCCTATGGCAACTGGAAAAAAGACGGGCTGAAGGGCTGGGAGGCCGTGCTGCACGAATACGCGATCCGGCCGGTGCAGCAGTTCGACTACAGCAAGGGCAAGAACGCGACCGACATGGGCATGGTCATCGAGGCGATGGACCTGCTGTACACCGACCAGCCCGATGCGTTCGGCATCGTCTCGTCCGACAGCGACTTCACGCCGCTGGTGATGCACCTGAAGGCCAAGGGCGCACTGGTCTACGGCTTCGGCGCGAAGAAGACGCCGATGCCGTTCGTCAACGCCTGCTCGCGTTTCCTGTACCTCGAGAACCTGGGGCAGGCGGTCGAGGTGGCGGAGGCCGACGGCGCACCGAAGCCTGCGAAGGGCAAGCCGGCGGCGGCTCGCAAGACCCGGGGCGGTGCCAAGGCGGCAGCGGAGCCCGCTGCGGCGGTGGCGGAATCGGCCGCGCCGCTGCGCCAGGACACCGCGGCGCTGAAGCAGGATGCGCGGCTGGTCTCGCTGCTGCGCAATGCCGTCGAGTCCGCGGCCGGCGAGGATGGCTGGTCGACGCTGAGCGCGGTCGGGCAGCAGATCGGCAACCAGGCCTCGTTCGATTCGCGCAATTACGGCTACCGCAAGCTCAGCGACCTGATCGAGGCGACGCAGCTGTTCGAACTGGACCGCCGCGGCAACCTGGTGGTGTTGCGCGACAAGCGGCTCGCGAAGACCAGGGGATAATGCGCGCCGTGAAGCGGGCCAGACCGCCGCTGGTGCAAGGCTCGAAAGGGCGCACTGGAGGAAGGTCCGGACTGCACAGGGCAGCGTAGCAGCCAACGGCTGTCCACCGCGAGGTGAGGATCAGAGCAACAGAGACGAGTCGCCGCAGCGGTCGCAAGGCCGGCGCGGCGGGTGAAACGGGCAATCTCTACGCGCAGCAATACCAAATAGGCACACGTTGATTCGGCCCGAGGAGTGTGCGGGTAGGTAGCACCGAGCCGGGCAGCGATGCCCGGCCCAGAGGAATGGCGGTCACGTTCCCGCGCCGCAAGGCGAGGGGATGCACAGAATCCGGCCTATCGGTCCGCTTCACACTTTCAACCGGCCATCAGGCCGTACACCCGCTCCGGCGGGATGCGCGCAAAGGCAGCGGCGTTCTCGGCGGCGCCGTCGATCGAGAAACCGGCCTGGGACGAATCGCGGCGGTGGGTTTCGCCGACCGGCTTGCCGTTCTTGTCGCTGAGCGTCGCAACGATCGGGTGCGGCCCGGTGCTTGCGCGGCGGATGACGACGCCCACCTCGCCGGAGTGCAGCCGCACCAGGCTGCCGGGCGGGTGCACGCCGACGGTCTTGATCATCGCCATCGCCAGCTCGTCGCCGGCGCTCTGCTGGAACAGCTGGCGCGTGGCCATCTGCGGTGTCATCGCCGGGCGCTTTTCGCGCGCGCTGATCTTGGCCATGTAGACGTCGGCAGCGCGCAGCACGCGGGCTTCCGGTGTCGGCTCGTGTCCGTGCGGGTAGCCGGTACCGCCCAGCTGCTCATGGTGGCCTCGCACGGTCGCCAGCCAGGTCTCGTCGTCGACGCCGGCGGCCTGCAGCATCGCGACCGAGGCTTCGGGATGCGCCCGGATCTGCTCCATCTGCTTGCGGGTCGGCGGCGTGTCCTGTGCGGCCATGGTCGCCTGCAGGTCGGTCATCGACAGGTTCATCGTCAGCGCCGCACATCCGAGCGAGGTGCATCGCTCTGGCGTCCACCCGAGCTGGCGGGCGGTCAGAAGCGCCAGCGCCGCCACCCGCACGGCGTGGCGGAAGGGGTAGAGCGCGAAGCGGCGCTCTTCCTGGCGCATGCATTCGAACAGCGCGACGTCCGGATCCCGGTCGACCAGCGCCTGCAGCCCGGTGAAGAAGGTCGTCACCGCGGTGCCCTGCGCCTCGTGGCGCTGCAGCGCGCGCGGCACCTGGTCGAAGTGATGCATCAAGCGCTCCCAGCGGTCGAAGACCGACAGGGCGGCGGCGGCCTGGGACTTCTTGGCCGCGGCGGCCTGCGCCTGCCGGGTCGCTTCGACCAGCGGCCGTTCCGCCCAGGCACCGCGTTCGTGCAGGCCGTCGAGCTGGCGTTCATCGAGCAGCACCTGCCCGGCGTTCAGCAGCAGCCGCTCATGCGTGTCGAGGATGCGGAACGGCAGCGGCTCGCCCACGTGCAACAGATCGCGCACCTGGACCAGCGGGATGCGGTCCGTCGACGAACTCATGGCGCGAGTGTGAGGCAAGCCGCGCCGCGGGTCGAGCCGGCAAACCCGCATCGCGCGGCGGCCGGCCCGCTACACTCGACGCTCCGCATGAACCCCGACGCACAACAACTCTGGCGCGCCCCGCGCTGGGCCCTGGCCGCGCTGCTCGCGTGCCTCGGCATGCTGGGGCCCTTCTCGATCGACACCTACCTGCCGGCCTTCACCGGCATCGCGCAGTCGATCGGCGCGACGCCGGTCGAGATGCAGCAGACGCTGTCGGCCTACCTGTTCGGCTTCGCGGTGATGAACCTGTTCCACGGCGCGCTGTCCGACAGCCTCGGCCGCCGGCCGGTGGTGCTGTGGGGCATCGCGGTGTTCACGCTCGCTTCGGCCGGCTGCGCGCTGTCGCAGCACATCGGCGTGCTGGTGTTCTTCCGTGCGCTGCAGGGCATGTCGGCCGGTGCCGGCATCGTCGTCTCGCGCGCGGTGATCCGCGACATGTTCCCGCCGGCCGATGCGCAGCGCGTGATGTCGCAGGTCACCATCTACTTCGGCATCGCGCCGGCCATCGCGCCGATGGTCGGCGGCTTCCTGTTCGTGAACATCGGCTGGCATGCGATCTTCTGGTTCCTGACGGCCGTCGGCATCGCGCTGTGGATCGGCAACTGGCGGCTGCTGCCCGAGACGCTGCATGCGTCGCACAAGCAGCCGTTCAACGTGCGCCACCTGATGCGCGGCTACCGGCAGCTCGGCGCGAACCCGCGCTTCCTGATGCTCGCGCTGGCCAGCGGCATCCCGTTCAACGGCATGTTCCTGTACGTGCTGTCGGCGCCGGTCTTCCTCGGCGACCACCTGCACCTGCATCCCGGCCAGTTCTTCTGGTTCTTCCTGATCACGATCAGCGGGATCATGGGCGGGGCCTGGGTCTCCGGGCGGCTGGCCGGCAAGATCAAGCCGCACCACCAGATCCGCCACGGCTTCGTGATCATGCTGGTGATCTCGGTCGTCAACCTGGCGCTGAACCTGCTGTTCGTGCCGCAGGCCTGGTGGGCGCTGCTGCCGATCGGCATCTTCGCGTTCGGCTGGGCGCTGATGGTGCCGGTGGTCACGCTGATGACGCTCGACCTGGTGCCTGAGCGGCGCGGCATGGCGTCGTCGTTCCAGGCCTGCATCGGCAGCCTCGCCAACGGCCTGGTGGCCGGCCTGATCGCGCCGTTGGTGATGCATTCCACGCTCTGGCTCGCGATCGCGTCGCTGCTGATGATGAGCATCGGCGTCGTCGCGTGGATCTGGGTCAAGCCGCGGGTGGTGGTGAAGCTCAAGCCGGCCGCCTGACGGCCGATATCGCGACAGGCGCCCCGAATCCCGGTGGCGTGCCGGGAGCGTTTCCACCATGTCCACCATCCTGTCTGGCCGCGTCGCTGCGGCCGTGTTCGGCCTGAGCTTGTGTGCCGCCGCGGCGCAGGCGTCCGATGTCCGTGCGCCGGACCCGCGCAGCTCGCCGGTCAAGCCGATGAAGGACGCCGATTCCGACAAGCCGGCCGCGGCCAAGGCCGCCAAGGCGCGCGGCTTCGAGGACCCGATGGACCGCCTGCGCCAGCGCCTGGCCGAGAAGCTCGGTGCGCAGCAGGCCGATGCCAATCCCGACATCGTGCGCGTGGCCAACCGGCCCGGCGCGGCATCGACCGCGCCGGTGCGCGCGGCGGTGCCGCAAGCCGGGGGCGGTGGCACCGCGGCCGCGCTCGATGCGCACGAGCCCGCCGAGCCGCGCGCGATCGCCACCGGGCGGCCGTCGCGTTCGGTGGTGGCCGCGCATGGCGCATCGCCGCACTGGGACTACAGCGGCGAGGGCGCGCCGGAGAACTGGAGCAAGCTGAAGCCCGAGTTCAGCGCCTGTTCGGCCGGCAAGCGCCAGAGCCCGATCGACATCCGCGACGGCATCTCGGTGCAGCTCGACCCAGTGCAGTTCGACTACAAGCCCAGCAGCTTCAAGGTGCTGGACAACGGCCACACGGTGCAGGTCAACGTGTCGCCAGGCAATTCGATCGAGGTGATGGGCCGGCGCTTCGAGCTGCTGCAGTTCCACTTCCACCGGCCGTCGGAGGAGCGCATCAACGGCCGGCAGTTCGACATGGTCGCGCACCTGGTGCACAAGGACCTCGACGGCAAGCTCGCGGTGGTCGCGGTGCTGCTGGACCGCGGCAACACGCAGCAGGTGGTGCAGACGGTGTGGAACAACCTGCCGCTCGAGAAGGGCGACGAGGTCGCCGCGCGCGCGACGCTGGACCTGAACGCGCTGCTGCCGTCCGAGCGCGGCTACTACACCTACATGGGCTCGCTGACCACGCCGCCGTGCAGCGAAGGCGTGCTGTGGATGGTGATGAAGCAGCCGGTGGGCATCTCGCCGGAGCAGATCGGCATCTTCTCGCGGCTGTACCCGATGAATGCGCGTCCGATCCAGTCGGCCAGCGGGCGCTTGATCAAGGGTTCTAACTAGCCCCCCAGTCGTCGCTGCGCTCCTCCTGCCCCCGAGGGGCGCCTCCCAGCGGCCCGGCGGAGCCGGTTCCGCGGGAGTTGCTTGATGGGCACTTCGCTGCGCTTGTGCGGGCTTGTCGCGGGCACCACGCTGGTCGCTTTTGGTGCCATGCCGCCCGCGCTTGGCGCTTCGACGGCCGTCCCGCGCCCCCGTTTGGGCTGCCTTCGCATCGCCATTCCCCACCTTCCCCGCTGCGCCCCGCTGGCACGCCCGTTGCATGTATACAAGAAGGTGTTCTAAACCGGGCGAGCGGACGGCGCGTGCTTTCAGGCACGGGTCCTGCGATCCCCTTCATGCGGGCAACGCACAGGAGCGATGTGATGGCGACAGCGGAATTCAATCGTCGGGACGTTCTGGTGGGCGCCGGCGCGGCGCTGGCACTCGGTGGCTTCGCCGGCCTGGCGCGGGCCCAGGCGCCGATCACCGTCGGCTTCATCTACGTCGGCCCGAAGGATGACTTCGGCTACAACCAGGCGCATGCCGAGGCGGTGGCCGAGATCAAGAAGCTGCCCGGCATCAAGGCGGTCGAAGAGGAGAACGTCCCCGAGACCACCGCGGTGCAGAAGGCGATGCAGGGCATGATCTCGCAGGACGGCGCGACGCTGCTGTTCCCGACCTCGTTCGGCTATTTCGATCCGCACATGCTCGCGGTGGCGGGCAAGAACCCGAACGTGCGCTTCGCCCATTGCGGCGGCATGTGGACCGAAGGCAAGCACCCGAAGAACACCGGCAGCTTCTTCGGCTACATCGACGAATGCCAGTACCTGAACGGCGTCGTCGCCGGCCACATGAGCAAGAGCCGCAAGCTCGGCTTCATCGCGGCCAAGCCGATCCCGCAGGTGCTGCGCAACATCAACGCCTTCACGATGGGCGCGCGCTCGGTCGATCCGTCGATCACCACCACGGTGATCTTCACCGGCGACTGGTCGATGCCGGTCAAGGAGGCCGAGGCGACCAACAGCCTCGCCGACCAGGGCGTCGACGTGTTCACGATGCACGTCGACGGGCCGAAGGTGATCGTCGAGACGGCGGCCAAGCGCGGCAAGTTCGTCTGCGGCTACCACGCGAGCCAGGCCAGGCTCGCGCCCGCCGCCTACCTCACCGGCGCCGAGTGGAACTGGATCACCGCGTACAAGACCATCATCGACGCGGCGCGCAGCGGCAAGCCGCATCCGAACTTCGTGCGCGGCGGCCTGAAGGAAGGCTTCGTGAAGCCGTCGCCGTACGGCGCGATGGTGTCGGCCCCGGCGAAGAAGGCCGCCGATGACGTGAAGGCCGCGATGCTGAAGGGCAGCTTCGACATCTTCAAGGGGCCGCTGAAGGACAACGCCGGCAAGACGATCATCGAGGCCGGCAAGGTCTTCAAGCAGACCGATCCCGCGCTCGAAGGCATGAACTACCTGGTCGAAGGCGTCGTCGGCAAGACCGGAGCCTGACGTGATGACGCCCACCCCCGGAGGCGCTTCGCGCCACCCCCTCAAGGGGGCACCGCCAACGGCCCGGCAAAGCCGGTTCCACGGCGGTCGCTGGGTGGGAAACCCGCGATCTGCCGAGTCGTTGGAATCGGTCGCGCTGCCGCTGCTCGCGATGGGCGGCGCGCTGCTGCTGTTCGGCGCCTTCGTCTGGGTCGGCGGCAAGAGCCCGGTCGATGCGTGGACGCTGCTGTTCAAGGGCGCGTTCGGCGATTGGTTCTCGTGGCAGAACTCGCTGCAGCGCGCGGCCCCGCTGATGCTCACCGCGCTGTGCGTCGCGATCCCCGCACGCGCCGGGCTGGTGGTGATCGGCGGCGAGGGCGCGCTGGTGCTGGGTGGCCTGGCGGGTGCGACCCTGCCGTACGTCGTCACGCCGCCGGCCAACGCGTTCGGCAGCGCCCTGCTGCTGGCCGCGGCCGGCGTGGCCGGTGCGGGCTGGATCGCGCTGGTCGGCCTGCTTCGCCAGCGGCGCGGCGTCAACGAAACCATCAGCAGCCTGCTGCTCGCGTACATCGCGATTGCGTTGTTCAAACACCTGGTCGAAGGCCCGCTGCGCGACCCGGCCAGCCTCAACAAGCCGTCGACCCGGCCGATCGCCGACGGGCTGCTGATCGGCGGCATCGGCGGCAGCGACATCCACTGGGGCCTGGCCTTCGGCATCGCCGCCTGCATCGCATCGGGGCTGTGGCTGTTCCAGACGCCGTCCGGCTTCGCGACGCGCGTGGTCGGCGGCAACGCCCGCGCGGCGCTGCTGGTCGGCCTGCCGGGCACGCGGCTGATCGTCGTCGCGTGCGCGCTCGGCGGCGCCTGTGCCGGGCTCGCCGGCGGCATCGAGGTACTGGCGGTGCACACCAGCGCAAACGCCGCGCTGATCGCCGGCCTCGGCTACAGCGGCATCCTGGTGTCCTTCGTCGCGCGCCACAACCCGTGGGCCGCGATGCCGGTGGCGGTGCTGTTCGGCGGCTTCGGCGCGGCCGGCAGCCTGCTGCAGCGGCGCATGGACCTGCCCGATGCATCGGTGCTGGTGCTGCAGGGGTTCGCGTTCCTGCTGATCCTCGCGAGCGAGGCGCTGCGCGGCAGGCTGTTCGTCGCCCAGGCGAAGCCGGGCGCGGCGCCCTCGGTGGCACCGGTCGCTGCCCAGGCGGTGTCATGACGACGACTGAACTCGTCCTCAACGTGCTGATCGCGGTGCTCGGCGGCGCGATCCGCGTCGGCACGCCGTTCCTGATGGTGAGCCTCGGCGAATGCGTCACCGAGAAGGCCGGCCGCATCAACCTCGGGCTCGAAGGCGTGCTGGTGTTCTCGGCGATGAGCGGCTTCGGCGGCGCATACCTCAGCGGCTCGGCCTGGGTCGGCGTGCTGGTCGGCGGGCTGTCGGGCGCGGCGCTCGCGCTGCTGCACGGCCTGGTGTGCTCGCTGCCGCGCGTCAACGACATCGCGACCGGCATCGCGCTGATGCTGCTCGGCAGCGGGCTCGCGTTCTACCTCGGCAAGCCGCTGATCCAGCCGCAGGCGCCGCAGATCCCGGCGCTGGCACTCGGCGACTGGAGCAGCTCGGCGCAGGTCCGCTCGGCGCTGCAGGTCAACGCGCTGTTCCCGATCGGCGTCGCGCTCGCGGCGCTGCTGTCGTGGGGCTTCCGGGCGACGCGCTTCGGGCTGGTGCTGCGCATGGCCGGCGATTCGAGCGATGCGGCGCGCTCGCTCGGCTACTCGGTCAACGGCATCCGCATCGCGGCCACGGTTGCCGGCGGTTTCATCGCGGGGCTGGGCGGTGCCTCGTTGTCGCTGCACTACCCGGGCAGCTGGAACGAAGGCCTGTCGAGCGGGCAGGGGCTGATCGCGGTGGCGCTGGTCATCTTCGCGCGCTGGAACCCATGGCGCTGCCTCGGTGCCGCGCTGCTGTTCGGCGGCGCCGGCGCGCTCGGTCCGGCGCTGCAGTCGGTGGGCATCAGCAGCGGCTACCACCTGTTCAACGCGGTGCCGTATGTGCTGACGCTCGCGATCCTGGTGTGGACCTGCTCGCCGACGCGCACCGTCAAGGGTGCCCCAGCCGAACTTGGAGTCTCGCGATGAGCCGCTACGTCGAGGCCGACCCGTACCGCTGGCCGTTCGACGGCGACCTGCGCACCGACAACACCGCGCTGATCGTGATCGACATGCAGGTCGATTTCTGCGGCGTCGGCGGCTACGTCGACAAGATGGGCTACGACATCGGCCTGACGCGAGCCCCCATCGAACCGCTGCAACGCCTGATGGCCGCGATGCGCGCGGCCGGCCACCTGCTGATCCACACCCGCGAAGGCCATCGCTCCGACCTGAGCGACCTGCCGGCCAACAAGCGCTGGCGCTCGCGCCAGATCGGCACCGGCGGCATCGGCATCGGCGATGTCGGGCCCTGCGGCCGCATCCTGACGATCGGCGAACCCGGCTGGGAAATCATCCCCGAGCTGGCACCGCTGTCCGGCGAACCGGTGATCGACAAGCCCGGCAAGGGCTCGTTCTACGCGACCGACCTCGACCTGATCCTGCGCACCCGCGGCATCCGCAACCTGGTGCTGGCCGGCATCACGACCGACGTCTGCGTGCACACCACGATGCGCGACGCCAACGACCGCGGCTACGAATGCCTGATCCTCGCCGACTGCACCGCCGCCACCGACCCCGGCAACCACCTCGCGGCGCTGAAGATGGTGACGATGCAGGGCGGCGTGTTCGGCGCGGTGGCCGAGTCGAATGCGTTGATCGACGCGATCCAGATTCACCAGGAGCAGTCCCCATGATCACCCGCCGCCGCACCTTGCAGACCCTCGCCGCCGCCTCGCTCGGCGCGGCCTCCATCGCCCGCGCCGCGGACGACGCGATCCTGATCGGCTACTGGCCGATCGCGAGCGGCCTGCCGCTGTACGCCGGGCTGGAGCTCGGCATCTTCCAGGAGGCCGGGCTCAAGGTCGAGGGCGTCAAGTTCTCCAGCGCCCAGCAGGTGGCCGAGGCGATGATCTCGGGCCGCATCCACGGCTCGGCCAACGGCACCGCATCGGCGGTGCTGGCACTGGCCGAGATCACCTCGCCCGGCCTGTTCAAGATCATCTGCAGCAACCCGTCGAACCACAAGCTGGTGCTCGACGAGTTCGTCGTCGCGAAGGACAGCCCGATCAAGTCGCTCGCCGACCTGAAGGGCAGGAAGATCGCCAGCGGCCCCGGCATCCAGAACGTCACGCTCGCGAAGATCATGCTCGAGAAGAACGGCGTCGCGAACCCGCAGGTCACCGAGCTGCCGGTCGGCCAGCACGTGCCGGCGCTGGTCGGCGGGCAGATCGACGCGGTCTACACGCTGGAGCCCACCGGCACCGCGGGCCGGCTGAAGGGCCTGACGCGCGTGCTCGAGACCGGCGTGATCAGCAAGTACGTGCTCGGCGATGCCGATGCGCCGTGGTTCGGCGGCTCGGCCAGCGTGACCGCCACGCTGCTGAAGGAGCGCCCGGCCGACGCGAAGAAGTACATCGCGGCGTACGCGAAGGCGGTCGAGCACGTGCGCAAGAACCCCGAGGAATCGCGCAACCACCTCGACGGCTTCACGTCGATCGACGCGTCGCTGGTGAAGGAGGTGCCGCTGTCCGGCTTCACGCTCTACAACGAGTTCAAGCCGGCCGACATCGACGCGTTCCAGAAGTTCTTCGACGTGTTCACCGAGCGCAAGATCTTCTCGCGCGCGGTGCCGGTGAAGCCGCTGCTCTACACCGCCTGAGCGCCGGGAGGCCACCATGCTCGCATCGCGACTGATGGACCGAAGGCTGCTTCCGCTGATCGGCCCGCTGCTGCTGTTCGGCCTGTGGGAGCTGGTGATTTCGGCGAAGTGGATCAAGCCGGTGCTGCTGCCGCCGCCCGGCGAGACGCTGGCTTACTTGTGTGGGGCGGTGACCAGCGGCGCGATCCTGCCGGACCTGCTGTCCACCCTCTGGCGCACGCTGGCCGCCTTCGGCATCGCGGTGCTGGTCGGCGTGCCGCTGGGCGTGCTGCTCGGCAGCTCCGAGCTGGCCTACCGCAGTGTCGAGTTCGTGATCGACTTCTTCCGCTCGACGCCGAGCTCGGCGCTGATCCCGCTGTTCATGCTGATCTTCGGCATCACCGACATCAACAAGATCGCGATCGCCAGCTTCGGCGCGATGCTCATCGTGCTGTTCAACAGCGCGTACGGCGTGATGAACGCGAAGAAGACGCGGGTGATGGCGGCGCAGATCATGGGCGTGTCGCGCTGGCATGTGTTCAAGGACGTGATGCTGATGGAAAGCCTCGCGCAGACCTTCGTCGGCTTGCGCAGCGCGGTGTCGATGGCGCTGGTGATCGTCATCGTCGCCGAGATGTTCATCGGCTCCGAGACCGGCCTCGGCCACCGCATCATCGATGCGCAGCAGGTGTTCAACGTGAAGGACATGTACACCTCGATCCTGATCACCGGCGCGCTCGGCTACCTGCTGAACCTCGCGTTCCTGCTGGTCGAGAAGAAGCTCATCCACTGGAGCGGCAAAGCATGACCGCGCGTCCGATGAACCTGCCGCACGTGACGATCCGCGGCCTTTGCAAATCGTTCGCCGGCGTGCCGCTGTACACCGGCTTCGACCTCGACCTGCCGCGCGGCGAGATCGTCTCGATCTTCGGCCCCAACGGCTGCGGCAAGTCGACGCTGATGAACATGATCGCCGGGCTGATCCCGCTGGACGCCGGCGAGATCCTGTTCGACGGCAAGACGCTGAAGCAGACGAACATCGGCTACGTGTTCCAGAACTACCGCGACGCGCTGTTTCCGTGGACCACCGCCTGGGACAACATCGCCTACCCGCTGCGCCGCAAGGGCATGAAGGAGCCGCAGGTGCGCGCGCGGGTCGACGAGCTGGTCGCGCTGTTCGAGATCCGCTTCGACCTGAAGCGCTACCCCTACGAGCTGTCGGGCGGCCAGATGCAGACGGTGTGCATCATGCGGGCGCTGGCGCCGCGGCCGGAGGTGATGTTCCTCGACGAACCGTTCTCGGCGCTCGACTTCGAGATGACGCTGTTCATCCGCGAGAAGCTGCAGGAGGCGCACCTCGCGACCGGCGTGACGATGGTGATCGTCTCGCACGACCTGGAAGACGCGGTGTTCCTGGCCGACCACATCCTGCTGCTGACGCGCCGGCCGACGCGCATCGCCGAATTCGTGCCCTTCGACATGCCGCGGCCGCGGCGGCCGGAGGCGGTGTCCGACGAGCGCTTCGTGCGGGTGAAGGCGCACACGTTGGACGTGTTTCGCAGGGAGATGAAGGCATGACGGTGCCGATGGATCCGCTGCCGCGGCCGACCGGTGCGCTGGCGCTCGACACCTATCAACTCACCAAGCGTTTCGGCGCCTTCACCGCGCTCGACGGCGTGTCGCTCGCGGTGCGGCCCGGCACGGTGCATGCGCTGCTCGGCGAGAACGGCGCCGGCAAGAGCACGCTGGTGAAGTGCGTCGTCGGCTGGCAGCGCGCCGAAGAAGGCAGTGTGCTGATCGACGGCCGCGAGCGCGACATCGCGTCGCCGGTCGTCGCGCGCGAGCTCGGCATCGGCATGGTCTACCAGCACTTCACCGTCGTGCCCGGCATGACGGTGGCCGAGAACCTGCTGCTTGCGCGCGGCCGGCTGCCTGCCGTCATCCACTGGCCGACGGTGCGCGCCGAGCTGGCGGCCTTCCTGGAGACGACGCCGTTCAGGCTCGACCTCGACGCGACGCCGCAGCAGCTGTCGGCCGGGCAGAAGCAGAAGCTCGAGATCCTGAAGCAGCTGCTGCTGAAGCCGCGGCTGTTGATCCTCGACGAGCCGACCTCGGTGCTGACGCCGCAGGAGGCCGACGAAGTGCTGGGCCTGCTGCGCGAGCGCGCGCAGGCGGGCGATTGCAGCATCGTGCTGATCACGCACAAGTTCCGCGAGGTCACCGCGTATGCGGACGACGTCAGCGTGCTGCGGCGCGGCCGGCTGGTGGCGGCGCACCGGGTGGCCGAGACCGATCCGCGGCAGCTGGCAGCCGAGATGATCGGCGCCGCCGACGACGCCGCTGCCGAGGCGAAGCGCGAGTTCGCACCGCCGCAGCGCGCCGCTCGCGAACGCGGCGATGCCCGGCTGACGATCGAATCGCTGACGATCGACGGCGACCGCGGGCAAGCTGCCGTCAACGGCCTGAGCCTGAGCGTGCACGCTGGCGAGATCGTCGGCGTGGCCGGTGTGTCGGGCAACGGCCAGCGCGAGTTCGCCGAGGCGCTGGTCGGCCAGCGCCGGCGCGTGTCGGGCCAGGTGTGGGTCGGCCACGGCGAGCAGCGCGAGCGCTTCGCCGCGACGCGCGCGCAGAACCAGCGCCTGAAGGTGCGCAGCCTGCCGGAGGAGCCGCTGCGCAATGCCTGCGTCGGGGACTTGAGCGTCTCGGACAACATCGGCCTGCGAGTCTTCGACCGGGCGCCGGCGGCGCGCGGCGGCTGGCTGCGTGCATCGGCCTTGCGCGAGCGCGCACGCCGTTTGATTGCCGAGTTCGGCGTCAGGACGCGCGGGGAGCTGGCGCCGATCCGCACGCTGAGCGGCGGCAACGTGCAGCGCGCGGTGCTGGCGCGCGAGCTGAGCGACGAAGCCGACGTGCTGATCGTCTCGAACCCGGTGTTCGGGCTCGATTTCGCCGCGGTCGCCGAGATCCACCAGCGGCTGATGGACGTGCGCAACCGCGGCGGTGCGGTGCTGCTGATCAGCGAGGACCTCGATGAACTGCTGGCACTGTCGGACCGCATCGCGGTGATGAGCGAAGGGCGCATCGTGCACGAGGCCGATGCGCTGCAGGCCGACCGCCACGTGCTGGGCGGGTTCATGGGCGGGAGCCATCGATGATCCAGGTCGACGCGTTGCCGGGTCCGTTCGAGTTCGAGCCGGCGCACACCGCGCTGCTGATGATCGACATGCAGCGCGATTTCATCGAGCCGGGCGGCTTCGGCGCGGCGCTCGGCAACGACGTCTCGCTGCTGGCGCCGGTGGTGCCGGCGGCGGCCGAGCTGGTGGCGCTGTGCCGCGCGCTCGGCGTGCTGGTGGTGCACACGCAGGAGTGCCACCGGCCGGACCTGTCCGACTGCCCGCCGGCCAAGCGGCTGCGCGGCAGGCCGAGCCTGCGCATCGGCGACCCGGGGCCGATGGGGCGCGTCCTGATCGACGGCGAACCGGGCGCGGGCTTCGTGCCCGAACTGATGCCCGAGCCCGGCGACGTGGTGATCGCGAAGCCGGGCAAGGGCGCGTTCCATGCGACGCGGCTGGCCCAGGTGCTGCAGGACCAGCAGATCACGCGGCTGATCTTCGGCGGCGTCACGACCGAGGTGTGCGTGCAGACGACGATGCGCGAGGCCAACGACCGCGGCTACGAATGCCTGCTGGTCGAGGAGGCGACCGGCTCCTACTTCCCGCAGTTCAAGGCGGCGACGCTGGCGATGATCCGCGCGCAGGGCGGGATCGTCGGGTGGACGGCGTCGTTGCGGGCGATGCGTGCGGCCGGTTCGGCTGGGTGACTGGGGGCACGGGAATTAAAGAGTTCTTTCATAGCGTCGACGGCAATGAAAGAGTTCTTGAATGTGAGACGCCCGCTTCAGCCCGCCCCGATGCCCCAAGCGTTCGCCCTGAGCTTGTCGAAGGGCCTGCTTGCAGGGCACCAAGGCATCGACAGGCTCAGCCCGAACGGGGTGGCGGTGCGCGGACGGATCCCACCCGCACCGTTCGCCCTGAGCTTGTCGAAGGGGCCTGCTCGCAAGGCACCCAGGCTTCGACAGGCTCAGCCCGAACGGGATGATGGTGCGCGATCGGATCCTTTGTGACCGAGGCCTCAGCTGCCGCGCCGCAACGCCTCGATCAACTTCTCGCGCTCTTTCCCCGCCGTCGCGTTTTCCGCCAGCAGCGCGATGAACTGCTCCTGCGATTGCGCTTTCGCCTGGGCCTTCTTCACCAGCACCCCGGCGATCGGCCCAAGGTGGGCCGTCAGCACCTTGCGCGACTGCGTGACCATCTCGTCGGTCAGCGCATGGTGCCCGGTCGGCAGCGACGGGTTCGCCGGGTGCTGCAGCGCCTGCGTGCCGGTCGCGCCGAGCTTCGCGGTGAAGCGTGCCCGGTCGGCATCGCTGCCCAGGTGCTCGCAAACCTTGGCGGCCAGGCTCGGCAGGTCGGTGCTGAAACGCGCCGCGTTGCGCACCAGCACCTTCGCGACCGGCCCGATGAACGAGGCCAGCGCCAGCTCGACACGCGCCAGCGTCTGCGGATCCCAGCCGGTCAGCGGCGTGGTGGTGCGCGCCGATCCGGCCGACATCACCACCGTCGGCGCATGCGCGTCGGCCGGCGGCGGTGCGGCCGCACGCGGCGGCGCCATGATGATGGTCGTTTCGGATTCGTCGTCGGTGGCCGGCAGCACGCGCTTGGCGAGCGCCTGGCGGAACAGCGCCGCGCTCGCGAAGCGGTCCTGCGGCTTCTTCGCCATCGCGCGCGCGACGATGCTGTCGTAGAACGCCGGCCGCGGCGCGATGTCGATGCGGCTCGGCGCGACCGGCTCGTCGTTCATCACCTTGTACATCACCGCCTCGGGCGAACCGCGGAACGGCGACTGGCCGACCAGCATGCCGTACAGCAGCACGCCGGCCGCGAACACGTCGACGCGGTGGTCGACGCTCTCGCCGACGTACTGCTCCGGCGCCATGTAGCCGGGCGTGCCGATCGTCGAGGTCATCTGCGTCAGCACCTGCGACTCGATGCGCGCGATGCCGAAGTCGGTCACCTTCAGCTGGCCGGCCGTGGTGACCATCAGGTTGGCCGGCTTGATGTCGCGGTGCCACACGCCGTGGCGGTGCGCGCAGTCCAGCGCGTCGAGCAGCTGGTCCATCAGCTTCAGGATGTCGACCTCGGGCAGCCGGGGCGTGGCCGCGAGGATCTTCGACAGCGTGCGACCGTCGACATACTCCATCGCGATGAACGCGGTGTCGTCGTCTTCGCCGTACTCGTAGATCGGCACGATGTTCGGGTGCGACATGCGCCCGACCGCCTGCGCTTCGTTGCGGAAGCGATCCGCTGTGGACGAGCCCGACAGGTCTTCGCCGACCAGGTGCTTGCGGATCGTCTTGATCGCCACCGGCCGCTGGATGATCGGATCGAACGCCTTGTACACCACGCCCATGGCGCCTTCGCCGATCACGCCGGTGATCGGGTACTTGCCGAGTTGCTCAGGGTGTTTCATGGGCGGGGCGCGCGCGTGATGTCACTCCAGGAGTTTGAGCGCGTGCACCAGGCTCTTGCGCATGCGCGCGAAGGATTCGGCCAGAACGCCGATTTCGTCACGCGATTTCGTGTTGAACTCCGGCGCGTCGAGCTCGCCCAGGCTGACCCGGTCCGACAACGTCGACAGCCGGCTCACCGGCCGGATCACCAGCTGCCACAGCATCAGGTTCAGCGCCAGCACGATCAGCAGGAACACCCCCGCCAGCAGCGCCATCACGACGCGGAACGCCCGGTCGGCGCGCTCCAGCGGCACCGACATCGGCACCGACACCACCTGCGCGCCCAGCACCTCGGTCATCGTCCAGCCGAAGCCGTTGGCCGGGCCGTACTTGTCGACCATCGGCTTGGGCGCCGCGTCGACCGTGCTGTGGCAGCGCAGGCACACCGGGTTCGACAGCTTGATCGGCCGCGCGATGTAGGTGACCGGGCCCGACGGCGTCGCGCGCTGGCCGACGAATTCGCTGCGCTCCGGGTTCTGCCTGAACTGCTGGATCACGTCTTCTTCCCAGTCCTGCGCGCGGTCGCGCGGGTTGGTCGGGTTCAGCATCGCCGGCTTGTAGGCGTATTCCGGGTGGTTCTTGCGCAACGTGTTCAGCACCTCGGTCGACGAGTAGGCCGGCACCGACTGCGGCAGGAAGGTGTACTTCATCTGCGTCTCCAGCAGCGGCGCGATCTGCGTCGCGGTGTAGGAGCTGACCGCCAGCGCGTTCTCCATCAGCAGCCGCGCACGGTCCAGCACTTCGTCGTGGGCGTTCTGCTGCAGCAGCCCGCGGGCGATGGTGCCGGCGGCCCCCAGGCCGAGCGCGAACACGATCAGGAACACCAGGTTGAATTTCAGCAGCAGCTTCATGGGGCCTCTTTGGGGGTGGTGCCGGGATGTACGAGAGTGATGGCCGGACGGACGCATGCGTCGGCGTCAGGGTCGGGTTTCGACCTTCCTGGGCAGGTATTTCTCGGGGAACAGCGTGCGGTCCCATTCCGGGTGGGAGCGCAGCGTGCCGACCAGCCCACGCCTGAAATCGGCGCTGCGCGCCTCGCCCTTCCAGCGCGGCACGAAGCCGGCGCGCAGCCCGGCCTCGGCGTCGATCCAGGCCGACACGTCGTCGTAGGCGATGCCCGACAGCCGGGCCGGCTCGACCTCGCGGGTCTTGAAGCGCTCGAGCCGCGACGGCAGCGTGTCGAGGAAATCCTTCGGCACGCGCTGGACGAAAGCGGCGCTCGGCCGGGCCGCGACGCTGGCCTTCGGGGCGCCGGCGCGGGTCAGGAACTGCTCGCCCTTCAGCGTGACGTTGCCCAGCGGCCGGCCGTCGAGCAGTTCGACCAGCGCGACCTCGCCGGCCTCGGCGAACACGTTGGCATCTTGTGCCTGCACGAAGACGACGGCACGTTGCGCGACGAGGTTCGCATCGAACAGCGGGCTGTTGAAGACCGGGCCAGCCACCGCGGCGGGTGCCGTCACCTTGACCCAGCCCTGCAGCAGGTAGAAGCGGCCCGGCGGGCGGCCGGCCAGCTTGGGCGCGATCTGCACCCGGGTGGCCGGGCCGAGGTCGGCAATCAGGCCGTCAGGGAACTCGATGCGCAGCAGGCGGCCCTGGGTGCCGGTCTCGACGATGTCCTCGCGCAGCAGCCGCACGCCTTCGGCCGGCGCATAGCGGGCGGCCTCGCGGACCAGCACGGCCTCGCCGTCGACGATGGTCAACGTGGCCAGCGGGGCGGCCGGCGGCGCGGCCGCGGCCAACAACGGGACGGTGAGCAGCAAGCTCCACAACGATCTCAGCCACATGGGCGCACCTTCGCTTCGTGGGCGTGGGTTTTTCGGGCCCGCAAGCATAACGGCAGCGGGTGACCCGGCCCCCGTCTTACAGTTCCCCCGCCACCGGCCGCGCACTGTGCAGCTTGTGCAGCGTGATCTTGCGCACCTCGGCCTTGCTCGCCTCGATGTGCGTGCGCAGCATCAGCTTGGCCGCATCGGCGCGGCGCGCGAGGATCGCCTTCAGGATCTTCGCGTGCTCGTCGTAAGTCGCGCTGATGCGCGGCGGCTGCGTGAAGTCGAGCCGGCGCACGATCCGGATGCCGTCGGTCACGTCGGCATGCACCCGCGCCATCTCCAGGTTGCCGGCGGCCGACACCAGCGTCGCATGGAAGGCCTCGTCGAGCGCCGCCACTTCGGCGGTGTCGGCCTTGCGCTCCTTCTCGGGCACCAGCCAGGTCGCCTTCAGCAGTCCCAGGTCGGGCATCGGCTCGGCCGCGCACAGCCGGTCGACCGCGGTGGCCTCGAGCACCACCCGCAGGTCGTACAGCTCCTCCAGCTTGCGGAAATCGAACGGCGACACGCTCCAGCCGCTGCGGAACGCCACCTGCACATAGCCTTCGAGCTCGAGCCGGAACAGCGCCTCGCGCACCGGCGTGCGCGACATCTCGAGCCGCTCGGCCATGTCGCTCTCGGTGAAGCCGTCGCCGGGCAGCAGCACGAAGTCGAAGATGGCCGCCTTGATGCGCCGGTAGGCGCCTTCGGCGCGAGTCAGTTCGCGGGGATTGGCGCGCGGGGCGGTCTTCGTGGCCAGCGGTTTCATCCCATCAAGCTTACATGGGCCGATACGACGCGCCAGCCGTCGGGGGTGCGCATCCAGGTCTGCGTCTGCCGGCCGGGCCGCGTGCCGCCATCACGCTGGAACTCGATGTGCGTGGTCGCGAAATCCTCGCCGTAGGTCGTCAGCTGCGTGCGCAGCACGCTGCGGGCCAGGCCGGTCGCCGGCCGCGCCGCGCGGAACGCGCGGATCGCCTCGATGCCGTACAGGTTCTCGCCGACGCCGTAGCGCAGCGTGTGCGGGCTGTCCCAGAACAGCTCGTCGAGCACCGCGACGTCGTTGCCGACCAGCGCCCGCTCGTAGCGCTCGAACGCCGCGGCGAGCGCGGCCAGCACGTCGGGCCGGTTGATCTCCATGCCTCAGATCCCGGCCACCGGCGACACCGCCGCGCCGCTCGCCTCCAGCGCGCGCGCGACGCGCAGCGCGAGGTCCTCGCGCCATGGCGCGGCGATCACCTGCACGCCGATCGGCAGCTTCAGCGGGCCGTCCGGCCACAGCGGCGCGGCGACCACCGGGCAGCCGGCGTACGACACCGGCTGCGTCAGCAGGCCCATCGACGGGCGCGTCGGCATCGGCACGCCGTTCAGGTCGAAGCGCTCGGCGCCGAGCGGCGTGGCCTGCACCGGCGTGGCCGGCGCGAGCAGCACGTCCCAGTCGGCGAACAGCGCATTGACGCGCTCGCGGTAAAGGCGCCGGAAGCGTTGCGCCCGCACATACCACTCGGCCGGCTGCAGCGCGCCGGCCATGAAGCGGTCGACCGACAGCGGCTCGTACTCGGCAGCGCGTTCGCGCAGCGCCGGCAGGTGCAGCGCGCCGCCCTCGGCCGCGCTGGTCACGAAGGCGGCGGCCCGCGCCAGTGCGGCGTCGGGCCAGAGCACGCCCCGCGTCGCGTGCAGCACCTCGGCCGCGATCGCGACCGCCCGCTGCGCCGCCGGCCCGGCGTGGTCGTCGAAGTAGCCGCCCAGCACGCCGATGCGCAGGCCGGTCAGCGGGTGGTTGATCTGCTGCAGCACCGGCTGCACGCGGGTGGCGTGGCAGCCGGGATCGAGCGCATCGGGGCCTTGCAACGCGTCGTAGGTGGCGGCCAGGTCCTCGACGCTGCGCGCGAACGGTCCCAGGTGGTCGAGGCTCGCGACGAACGGAAAGCTGCCGCGCCGCGACAGCCGCCCGAAGGTCGGCTTCAGCCCCCACACGCCGCACAGCGACGACGGCACGCGGATCGAGCCGTTGGTGTCGGAGCCGAGCGTCACCGGCACCTGGCCCGCGGCGACCGCGGCACCGCAGCCGCCGGACGACCCACCGGCCGTGCGCTCCAGGTCACGCGGGTTGCGGCTCGGGCCGTAGTGGCTGTTCTCGGTGGTGAAGCCGTAGGCGAACTCGTCCATGTTCAACGCGCCGACCAGCACCGCGCCGGCCGCGCGCATCCGCTCGACCAGCACCGCATCGGCGGCGGCCGGCGGCTCGCCCTGGCGCACCTTGCTGCCGGCGCGCGTCGTCAGGCCTTCGATGTCGAACAGGTTCTTCACCGCATACGGCAGCCCGGCCAGCGCCGGCAGCACCTCGCCGCGGGCGCGCTGCGCATCGACCGCGCGTGCCTCACACACCGCGCGCTCGAAGGTGCCGTCGGTGAAGGCGTTGACGCGGGCGTCGCAGACCTCGATGCGGGCGATGCAGTGTTCCAACGCCTCTTCGGCCAGCATCTCGCCGCTGCGCACCGCGCGCACCACCGACATGCCGGTGGTCATCCCACCGGCGTGCGTCGCATGCCGCGCGGTCATGCCGGATCCTCGGCCGGAAACGGTGCCGGGCAGTAAACCTCCGCCGGCTCCAGCTCGGCCCCCAGCGGCAGCAGCCGCAGCGGCGCCACCATCGTGCGCGTGCGGGCCAGGTGCGTCGCGACGCGCGCGACCTGCGCATCGTCGAGCGGCAGCTCGAGCAGCCGGGCGCTCGCGCGCACGAAGTCGACGATGTCGGATGGCGTGGTGTCGGTCATGGCTGGAGACCTCCTTGCGCGGGATTGCTGCAAGGACCGTGCTCAGCGCAGTGAATCGAGGAAGCCGCGCCAGCCGCCATATGCGGTGATGTCGAGCGCGCTGCCGCCTTCGGCCACGCCGCGCGGCTCGCAGACGAAGCCGCGCTCCTGCGTGCCGTCCACCAGCTCGACCGTGCCGAGCGCGAGCGGCGGGCCGACCATCTGCAGGAAGCTGCCGCCGTGCGCCGCGTCGATCTCCCACACCTCCACGTCGACCGCGCGACCCGCGTCGGGGCCGACATGCACCAGCGCGGGTCGCGTCGGTGCGTGGCCGGTCAGCGAGTACAGGCGATACGCCGGCGCGGTGCGCGTGCGCCGCAGCAGCCGGCCGGCGCGTTCGGTCAGCTGCCAGTTCAGTGCCAGCCCGCTCATGTGTGCGCCGACGACGACCAGCCGCAGCGGCTGGGCCGGCGCGCCCGCCGTCAGCACCGGCGCGGCGCCGATCGGCTGGCGCATCGCGCCGGCGGTCGGCTCTAACACGCGCGCCAGCGTCGACGCCAGCCCGGCCAGCGCGAAATCGCTGAACGCCGGCCCGATCAACGTCACGCCGGCCGGCAGGCCGTCGCCGCGCATCGGGCCCGGCAGCGCATGGGCCGCCATGTCGAGCAGGTTGACGAAGTTCGTGTAGTGGCCGAGCCGCCGGTTCGGCTCGAACGGATCGGCCTGCAGGTCGGCCTGCGTCGGATGGGTCGGTGCGCTCGGCACCACCAGCACCGCCACCTGCGACCACAGCGCGAGCGCCTGCCGCTGCGCCGCGGCCAGCGCGTACTGCGCGTCGAACAGCTCGTGCGCGGCCGGCGCGCGGCCACTGCGCACGATCGCCGAGACGGTCGGGTCGGCACCGGCCGGGTGGGTGTCGAGGAACGTGCCGACCGCGGCATAGCGCTCGGCCACCCACGGCCCCTGGTACAGCAGCGCGGCCACCCGCGCGAGCGGCTCGAACGGCACCGGCACCAGCCGGCAACCGCGCTCGCGCAACCGCTGCAGCGCGGCATCGAAGGCCCCGCGGGCGGGCTCGTCGCCGAAGAACTCCAGCGGGTCGGGCACGCCGACCGCCAGGTCCTGCAGCGCATCCAGCCGCAGCCGCGGCGGCAGCGCGGTGCGGCTGAACGGGTCCTGCGGATCGGGCCCGGCGGCCTGGCTCGCGACCGCCCAGGCGTCCTCCGGCGTCAGCGCGAACACCGAGACGCAGTCGAGGCTGCGGCAGGCCGGCACGACACCGGTCGACGGCAGCCAGCCCTTGGTCGGCTTCAGCCCGCTGATGTGGCAGAAGCCGGCCGGCACGCGGCCCGAACCCGCCGTGTCGGTGCCGAGCGCGAACGGCACCTGGCCGGTCGCGACCACGTAGGCCGAGCCCGAACTGGAACCGCCACTCACATGGGCCGCATCGAAGGGGTTCGGCACCGCGCCGAACGGCGAACGCGTACCGACCAGGCCGGTCGCGAACTGGTCGAGGTTGGTCTTTCCGACGGCGATCGCGCCGGCATCCACCAGCCGCTGCACCGCGGTCGCATGGCGCGCGGCGGGGCCGCTCGCGAAACCCGGGCAGGCGGCGGTGGTCGGCAGCCCGGCCACGTCGATGTTGTCCTTCACCGCGAACGGCAGGCCCAACAGCGGCAGCCGCTCCCACAGTGCCGCGCCTTCGCCGCGTACCCGGGCATCGCAGGCCTCGGCCTCGGCGAGCAATTCTTCGGCGGGGCGCAGCGAGATCCACGCCGAGGCCGCATGCAATGCACGCTCCTGCAGCACGCGCTTCATCAGGCGGCGCACCGTCAGGGTGCCATCGCGCAGCGCCTGCTGCAGTTCACGCAAGGTCCGTGGCTCGAGGGGCATGGGCGGGCTCCACAACAGGGCAGGGCAGGCATCGATCAAAGTGAATGCGGTCTTGTATGCAAGTTGCGAGCCATGGTTTTCCCTCATGTTGCGCGGGTGCCGATACGCTCCTTCGGGGGTGTTTCGAGACGGTGTGGAATCGATGCATGAACGTACACTTTTCGATTCCCCCACTGCAGTACAACCACGCATGAAGGCGGTCTCCAAGAAGGTCCTCAAGAAGACCCCACCCCGAAGCGGTGCCCGAGCGGCGCGAAAGGCAGCGCCTGCGCCGGTGACTGACACCACGGTGACGCTGCAGATGGTGGCCGACGCCGCGGGCGTGTCGTCGAGCACCGTCTCGCGCATCCTGAACGGCAGTGCGAAGGTGAGCCCCGGCAAGCAGAAGGCGGTCGATGCCGCGATCGCGGAACTGGGCTTCATGCCGAACCCGGTGGCGCGCGGCCTGGCCGGCGGACGCACGCTGAGCATCGGCGTGGTCACGCAGGCGATCGACAGCCCGTTCTATGGCGAAGGCCTGCGCGGCATCGAGGCGGTGCTCGGCGCGGCCGGCTACATGCCGTTGTTCGCGAGCGGCCACTGGACCGCCGCCGACGAGAAGAAGTGCGTCGACCTGCTGCTGTCGCGCCGCGTCGACGGCATGATCGTGTTCACCGGCCGGCTGCCCGACGAGACGCTGATGCAGGTGGCGCGGCGCGTGCCGACGGTGGTGACCGGCCGCCAGCTGTCGGGCCCCGGGCTGTTCAGCCTGAACTTCGCGAACGTCGAGGGTGCGCGCATGGCGACGCGGCACCTGATCGAGCTCGGCCACCGGCGCATCGTGCACATCCTCGGCCCGCGCGAGCATGCGGATGCGCGCGAGCGCAAGGAAGGCTACCGCCGCGCGCTGAAGGAAGCCGGCATCGCGTACGACGCGTCGCTGGTGGTGCAGGGCGATTTCAGCGAGGCCGGCGGGCTGAAGGCAGTGAGCCACCTGATGGAATCGCGCAAGGATTTCAGCGCGATCTTCGCGGCCAACGACCAGACCGCCTACGGCGCGGCGCTCGGGCTGTACCGGCGCGGCCTGCGCATTCCGGAAGACGTGGCGATGGTCGGCTTCGACGACCTGTCGGGCTCGCAGTACGCGATCCCGCCGCTGACGACGATCCGCCAGCCGGTGTACCAGCTCGGCGAGCTCGGCGCGCAGGCGGTGCTGGCGATGCTGCGCGGCGAAGCGCCGGCAGGGGAGCTGCCGCCGCCGGTGCTGGTGACGCGGGAATCGACGCGGCGCCCGCCTCGGTGAGGGACGGCATGCTGGCTTGGCTGAGGCGTCTCGCGAAGGGGGAGCGGGTGCAGGCAGCGCCGAAGGTCGATGCAACCAGCGACCTGGCCGACCTCGCGGCGTGGCGGGCCCAGGCCGACGATGCGCTGAAGGGGGGCGACCTGGCCGGCGCCGCGGCGGGCTACGAGCGCGTGCTCTCGCACGTCGCGGACGATGCATCGGCGCTGACCAGCCTCGGCTTCGTCCGGATGCAGCAAGGGCGCATGACGGAGGCTGCCGCGCTGCTGACCTCTGCCAGCCATCACGATGGGGTGGCACACGACGCGCTGTTCATGCTGGGATCGATCTGCGAACAGGCCGGCGACCTGGCGGCGGCGGCCGATCGCTACGGTCGCGCGATCGCCAGGGCACCGCGATTCGACGTCGCGATCGCGGCGCTGGCGCGTGTGCTGGCACGCGATGGCCGGCGCGGGGCGGCACGTGCGTTGCTCGAAGAGGCCGTCAGCCACGCGCCGCGATTTGCCGATCACCGCCTGCTGCTCGGCCGGATCGAACTGGACGAAGGCCGCCCCGAACCCGCGCTGGCCCACCTGGACGTGGCCGTCGAACTCGCACCCGGCGATGCGAACGCCTGGACCGCACTGGGTCTCGCGTTGCGAGGCGCCGGGCGCTCTCGGGACGCTGCGGCGGCGCTCGAGAAGGCCGTCACGCTCGACCCGAGCCAGGCGCATGCGCTGCGGGAACTGGGCAACGCCCGCTACGGGCTGGGCGAGCTGCAGGCGGCGGCCGACGCATGGCAGGCATCGCTCGCGTTGGACGCGTCGAGTGCGGTCACCTTCGGCAACCTCTGCGGCATCCTGCTGCAACTGGGGCGGCCCGAGGCGGCCGTGCTGGCGGGCCGGCAAGCCGTGGCACGCGATGCGACGCTCGCCGGCGCGCACAACAACCTGGGCAACGCGCTGGTCAAGCTGCAGCGGGCGCAGGAGGCCTTGCCTTGCTTCGAGAGCGCACTGGCCCTCAAGCCTGATTTCGCCGATGCCGCGGTCAACCTCGCGCAGGCGCTGGGGGCGCTGAAGCGGCGCGACGAATCGCAGGTCGCCATCGAGCGGGCGATGGCGATCGACGACGGTGCGGCATGGCTGTACGGCACGTGGCTGCACGGGCGCATGGTGGTGTGCGACTGGACCGAGTCCACGTCGCGATTCGATGAACTCGCCCGCCGCATCGACCGCGGCGAACGCGCGACGACGCCGTGGCCTGCGCTGCCGGTGCCGCTGTCGGCTGCGCAGCAGCTCGCCGTGTCGACGATCTACTCGGCATCGAATCGATGGCCGCAGACGCCGCCGTTGCCCGCGCATCGGCCGCATGCACGCATCCGCATCGGCTATTTCTCGGCCGATTTCCACCAGCACGCGACGTCGTACCTGATGGCCGAGCTGTTCGAGCGCCACGACCGCGAGCGCTTCGAGATCGTCGCGTTCTCGTTCGGCCCGCGGTCGCAGGATGCGATGCGCCAGCGCCTGGAGCGCGCCTTCGACCGCTTCCTCGACGTCCGCGACCTCGACGACGCACAGATCGCGCAACGCTCGCGAGAGCTGGAGGTGGACATCGCGGTCGACCTCAAAGGCTTCACCGAGGACTGCCGGCCCGGCATCTTTGCGCGCCGCGCCGCGCCGCTGCAGGTGAGCTACATCGGCTTCCCCGGCACGATGGGGTGCGATTTCATCGACTACCTGCTGGCCGATGCGACGGTCGTGCCGCCGGGCGGGCCGATCCAGCAGGCGTGCAGCGAGAAGCTCGTCTTCCTGCCGGACAGCTACCAGGTCAACGATTCGATGCGACCGGTGGCGACCTTGCAGTCGACGCGCGCGGAGGCCGGACTGCCGCAGGACGGGTTCGTCTATTGCTGCTTCAACAACAACTACAAGATCACGCCCGACGTGTTCGACGTCTGGATGCGGGTGCTGCAGGCGGTACCGGGCAGCGTGCTGTGGCTGCTGCAGGACAGCGAAGCCGCTGCGGCGAACCTGCGCCGCGAAGCGATCGCCCGTGGCGTGGAAGCGCAGCGCCTGGTTTTCGCGCCGCGCGTGCCGATGCCGGAACACCTGGCGCGCCACGGGCACGCGGACCTGTTCCTGGACACGCTGTACTGCAATGCCCACACGACGGCGAGCGACGCGCTCTGGGCCGGCCTGCCGCTGCTGACGTGTGCCGGGGCGACGTTTGCGGCCCGAGTGGCGGCCAGCCTGCTGCATGCGTGCGGGCTGCCCGAACTGGTGGTCGACAACCTGCACGACTACGAGCGGCTGGCGATCCGGCTGGCCACCGACCCGCAGCCCCTGGCTGCGCTGCGAGATCGGCTGGTACAGGGGCGTTCGACCTGCCCGCTGTTCGACACGCCGCGCTTCACCCGCGGCATCGAGCGGGCCTATGTCGCGATGATGCAGCGATTGCATGACGGTCTCGCGCCTGATCACCTGATGATCTCCGGCGATCCCGTCGACGCGACTGGTAACGGTTCCACACGCAACTGACGGAGTATGTCGGCGTCATCGTCCCGATCGATCGGATCCATCGGCTTCTGATGCCGACGTCCTGCCAGGAAACGTCGTAATTCGTGGTTGGAACCGGTTTCACCGTCGTCTCCGCACGGTGCGTTTCCTGCATGACCCGTGTCATCGCGCACGCGCGAACAACTCGACACGGGGGCAGTGGATGCAAAAGCGGTTGATCACGAGAAGCAGGCTGGCGATGCTGGCAGCCTGCGTGGCGCTGGCGGCCTGCGGCGGGGCCAAGGACGGCGACAGCGCGCCGGCGCCGGACAGCGGCGCGAACCCGCCTGCGCCGGCACCGGCTCCCTCGCCGTCGCCGGCGCCCGCCCCCTCGCCCGCACCGGCACCGGTGCCTTCTCCTGCGCCTTCTCCTGCTCCGGCTCCCGCGCCCGCCCCGTCACCTTCACCTTCACCTTCACCTTCACCTTCACCCGCCGCGCTCGCGCTGCCGATCGAAGTGCTCGGTGCCGGCTCGCCGGACGCCGCGACCATCGTCGCCACCGACCTGACGCTCGACGCCACCGCCGCCGCGCAGGCGACGCGCCTGGCAGTGCAATGCCACCGTTGCGGCTTCTACAACTCGCCCGAATACCAGGCGCTGGCCAAGCCGGTGACGAAGATCGCCGGCAGCCTGCGCATCGTCGGCGCGCGCAACGGCGGCGCCGCGCCGTGGATCGACATCAGCGACTCGACCGTCACGCTGCCCGACGTCGAGCGCTCGCACGGCGGCGTCAACGGCGGGCTGCTGACGATCCGCTTCAGCGTGCCGCTCGACGCGACCACGCGCGCACGCCTCGTCGCGTCCGGCGGCAACCGCATCGAGTTCCGCTTCAACGGCACCGACGGCAGCTCCAACGGCTACCGCATCCTCGACCTGCAACTGCAGGACGACAGCGGCAAGAACCTGCTGACGATGCCGAAGCAGTGGGCCGACATCGGCGCCGAGAAGACCGCCGGTCGCACCGCGTCGGCCGATTCGACCGCCGGCCAGGCGCTGTGGAGCGGCACCAACCTGCTGATGAAATCGCCGATCGTCAATGTGAAGATCCGCGCGGCCTGCTCGTCGTGCCATGCGAGCGACGGCCGCGACCTGCAGTACTTCAACTTCTCGAACAACTCGATCGTGCAGCGCTCGCGCTTCCATGGCCTCAGCGAAACGCAGGGCAAGCAGATCGCCGCCTACCTGCGTGCCGCGCTGTACGCCAAGGTGCCGCATGTCGCGCAAGCCACGCCATGGAATCCGCCGTACCAGCCGGGCCCCGGCCTCGACAGCAGGCCGATCGCCGAATGGGCGGCTGGTGCCGGCCTCGACGCGGTGCTGCCGGACGCGAAGTCCTTCGTCAATGTCTTCACCGGCAAGGCCGCGACCAGCACCGCCGCGGTGACGCAGGCCGAGCTCGATGCCGCGATGGATCCCAGCCCCGGCAAGGTGCTGAACACCCGCGAGATGCCGATCCCGCTGCAGCTGCCGGACTGGAGCGCCTGGTTGCCGATCGAGAGCCCGCTCGACATCTGGACGCCGGACGCCGGCCAGGCGCAGGGCCTGTT